>FWWM01001513.1_pt1 | contig 37482 bp, 24 predicted proteins | sample 2228351 | NCBI WGS metagenome assembly FWWM01 (sample SAMEA103939774, study PRJEB20133) | metagenome
CTGCGCGACCTGACCTGAGGGGATGGAAGGTGGGGATTGGGGACTGGGGAGCAGGGACTGGCGATGGAAGCGTGAGGGCGTGATGCGTGAAGCGTGAAAGAATTTCTTTGCCTTGCATCTGACTGCGCGACCTGACCTGAGGGGATGGAAGGTGGGGATTGGGGACTGGGGAGCAGGGACTGGCGATGGAAGCGTGAGGGCGTGATGCGTGAAGCGTAAAGCGTAATGCGTAAAAGCGTAAAGGCGACTTTTCGTCCCATGCTCTTCTGTGCGCCCGACCCAACTTGAGGGGAAGGGAAATGCGACCCGAATGGAGGGGATGGAAAGATGATGGAGTTGGTGCGGTTGCGGTTTGAAGCGACGGTGACGGAGGCAGGGCAATTGCCCCGCTTCTTCGGTCCCACTTTGCGGGGGGCATTGGGTTTCACCTTTCGGCGGATGGTGTGCGTGACCCATTTGCCAGAGTGTGCCCCTTGCCCTTTGCGGGACCAGTGCCCTTACACCCGCTTTTTTGAGCCCTTCGCCCCTTCTGATCACCCCTTCGCTAAGCGGTTAGCCCAAATGCCGCGCCCCTTCGCATTGCAAGTTCCGCCTCCCACTGCCGCTCCCATGACCTTCCAAACGGGCGACCGTTTCGTCTTCCGCTTGACTTTGTGGCACCACATCCCTGCTCTTTTGCCCTACCTGACCGTTGCTGTTCAACGCACCCTTGACAAAGGTTTGTGGAAGGGGGTGAGGGCGAAACTGGAGCGCATCGTCGCTGAGCATCCTGAAGGTGATGCCCTCGTCTTCGCCGCCGAAGAGGGCTTGGTGCGGACGAAGGTGCCAACGGTGTCCGTAGAGGAAGCGATGGCGCAACCCTCTTTCCCTGACAATGTGCCTTTGACCGTTCGGTTCCTCTCGCCCGTTCGGATTGACATAAGTGGCAAGTTGCAAAACCCTGTGACCTTTTCGGCGCTCCTCAAGGCAGCGAACGAACGGGGGCGTGCTTTGTTTTGGGCGTATGCGGAGATGGAGCCACCTTGGGACGGGAAAGCGTTGGTGCACCTTGCGGAACAGGTGCAGCCGATAGCAAGTGAGCAAACTTGGGTGGACTTTCGGCGCTTTTCCCATCGGCAGCAGGAGCGGTTGAAGGTTGGGGGCGTGATTGGATGGATGAGTTTCGCTGGTGCGGACTTGCGCCCCTTCTTGCCCCTCTTGCGGTTGATGGCGTGGGTGAACATCGGCAAGTTGACCACGATGGGGTTGGGACAAATCGCTTTGGAGAGCGCGGAAGGAAGGTAACCCGACAGAGGCAAACGACCGCCAACCCGTAAGAAGCGACGCTGCAAGTTTATCGTTTCCCTTCCTCGCCGCTTCCCGTTCCCCTTCGTCCCTCGTCCCTGATCCCGTCACGCAGACGGTGGCGTTATGACCATCGGACGAAGACGAGCCATTCAAGGGCTAAGAGGAGGAGTGCGAGCAGAACGACCAGCCACCAAAGTTCCCGCCACGAAACCGTCGGCGTCGCTGCGGCGATGGTGTGGGCGCCTAAAGTGATGGTTTGCTTGGGGGCGATATCCGATTCGTTGCTGTCCAGCAAGTTGACAGCGAAGCGGGTGCGGAAGTCCCCTGCTTGCAACTCGTGAACGCCCACTTGGTGAGTCGCTCGTAGTGAGAGCAAGTTGTTAGGGGCAGAGAGCGTCGTCGTTCGCCCATCGGGAAAGCGCAAAGTCGCTTTTGTGGCAGGCACGGGGAACGAAACGGTGCTGCCCGCTTTGACAAGGAACCCGCGCTCCCACCGCCGTTCGCCGACGGACCACCGCAATGCGTTGGCGACGAAAATGGGGAAGCCCACCCGCAAGGGGAAGTCGCTGTCAAGGAGATTGAAACCGATGAACAGCCACCGCTTGCCCCTTCGTTCGCCAGCGACAATCAGGGGCGATTCTCTCGCTTCGGCAATGGCTTGCGCCCACGCAGCGGGTTGGACTTTTTGGGCTTTGTCAATGAGCACAGCGCCCAGATCCACGAACCGCAGCACGGGATGGTTGCGCTCCCACGCCACAACGGAGGGTTGGTTGCTGACGCCGATGGAGCGGACGAAAGTGCCGTCGGCAACGCCGATAAGCCAAACCGCTTTCGCTTTCACGGGCTCTGGTGGTGTGCCGTCAAAGATGACAAGGTCGTAACGCCCCAGAGTTCCCTCCCCCTTTTCCGCTGCGGGCACTTGCGGGGCTTTATCCACCACGCATTCGGGTTCCAACGCCAACGCCCGCTCCAAAAAGAAGTTGCCTTCGCTCACCAATAGCACCCGCACAGGTTGTTGCCCTGTCCCCACAAAGTGCAGTTCATCGTCGCTTGCGAGGACATCGTCAGGACACTCCCACCGCACGGTCACCTGTTGAGCAGTGACAGGCACTGTGATGGTTTCCCCGTGCGCTTGCTGGGGCGGCAATGTCACTTCTTTAGCGGCGCTCAGTCGCCCATCGGTAAGAAGGCTCAGAGTCCCTTTCAGCGGCTGGCGGCTGAAGTTGCGCAAAGCGGTGAACAGCACAATGCGGTTGCCTTTCCGCTGGGTGTCCAAAACGACGAAACCTGCGTTGCGGTCGCTGGCGCCAATGGCTTCGTAGACCACTCGGGCATTCCCCGGCGCGAAATCGGTCACAGGTGTGAAGGAGCCGTCAGAGAGCAGGACGATGGTTGCGTTCTGGCGGTGCTGGACCAAAGCGACGGCTAACCGCAAAGCAGCGCCTACTTCTGAGGGAGCGTCAGTGGCTTCCAGGGTGGTCAGGAGTTGGCGGAGCCTATTATGGTCGGTGCTGAGGGGCACAGCGACGCGCGGCTCGGTCGTTGCCAAGATAAGGGCGACATGGTCACTGCGGCGCAATTCGTTCAGCCAACGCAAAATTCGCCCCTTCGCCTCAGCAAAGCGGGATGGCTTAACATCCCTCGCTTTCATGCTGGCGGAAGCGTCCAGAACGAAAACGACTGTTTGCCCCTGCCACCCACGCCCTTTGATAGCGGGTCGGGCTAAAGCGGTGAGGAGCAAAAGGGCGATCAAAAGTTGCAGCACCATCAGCCAATGGAACCGCAGCCGCTGCCACAAGGCATTTGCCCGCACATCCGTCGTGATGGGTGGGAACAAAAACACCGCTGGCACTCGGACTATCCGTCGTCGGATTTTTAGCAGGTAGAGCAAGATGATGAAAGCAGCGACGGGCACGAACCACCAAAGCAGCGATGGCACTTGCAAAATCATCGGTGTTCACCCAAAGCAACGGCTACTGAGTGCAACTGAGCAGCAACTTAGCAGCGACTCACCACACCGTTGTATCACGGCTTCCCCTCCCCTGGTGCGGGCAAGACGGGTGGCGAAGGCGGTTGGGGTTGCGGTGTTGGTGGCTGCTCTTTGGTGGGCGTTTTGGGTTGGGGTTCTTGGGGTTGGCGGGCAGCGGGCACCAGTCGGGCGCGCAAAAGCGCGTCTTTCCAACGGCTCACCGCGTCCGCACCGTAAACCACCCGTGCCTTGCAGGCTTCAGGAAACACCGCCACAACGATGGCTTCGCCCAGTTCCTCTTCCAGCCGCACGGTTTTGCGCTCGGTCTTAACGACCACTTCGCGAAGGATGCGGAAGGCATCGCCGACGCGAATGCCCTGATTTTGCCCGATGTCCACATAGACGAAAACGGTGTTGTCTTCCGTTTCCACGCCACCAACCAACCCTTCAATGACGGTAGGGGGAGCAGTGACCACGATGGGACCGGGCTGTTCCAACCAGCGGATTTCTTCGCGCATCACTGTCAACAGTTCAGCGATGGTAGCGGTAGCAGCGGAAGCGTAAAGGCGTTCGTCGGAAACGAACAGTGACACGCGGTCAGGTTGCAAAAGCGGCGGTTGGACTGCTTCCACGCGCCGAACGCTTTCGGGTGTCGTTTTGGACGCGCTGGCGGTGACGGTCTTCGTCCAAATCACATCGCCCGTTTCGCCATCGTAGAGCCACACTTGCAAGCGAGCGGTCACGGTTTCCGTTCGCAAGGTGGTCACTTCCCAGATTTTTCGGTCCGCTGCAGGGCTGGGGCGGCTGCTGAGTTCTTGGCGGCGCACTGTCTGGGTATCAAAACTGAGCAAGCGCCCCGTTAAAACCAACTCAGCCTTGTGGGCTTTCGCCAAAGTCACGATGTGTTGCTTCTCCGCAATCCCGTCTTGGAAAGGTGTCCAGTCGTAAAGGGGTTGGGGTGGCTTCTCGGGCATTACCGTTTCCGCAGCAAATCGCTCCTTTTCCACCGCACGGAACACCTGCGTTGCAAAGTCGCCTACCCGGTCGCGGTAGATGGAGATGTCGCCGAAGGGCACCACCAACAGCCGCTTAACAGCGCCAATAACGGGATGACTCACAACGAGGGGATCAGTGGGCACAGTGGTGATGTCGCTGTAGCGGCGGATCAATCCTCGCAAGGCATCAGGGAAAGCACCGAACAGCAAAACTTGCCAATAGTCGCCCCCTTTGTTTTTGCGCACCGCCACGCTCTGGTTGGGTGCCAGCAGGTTCAAGTTGAAAGGCAATCGCTCCCTCAGCGCAAGGGGAACAGGTGGCACCAGAAGGTAAATCTCCGTCTCCGTCACCAGCAAATCTTGCACTCGCGCCAGTGTTTCAGGGGTTGCCCAGACGAAGTTGACGGTCGTTCGCTCCGCAAAGGCGTTGACCATCTCTGGTCCTGCGTTGGTGATGAGGACGCAAACGGGCACGGGCGTCACTTCTTGAAAGCGCATGTCGCGCGGTTCCCGCACCAACCGTTGGGTGAACCGTTCAATCCCTTGCTTGAGCCCTGCGTAAGAGGGAGCGGAGATGAACACGCGGTAACGCGCGCCCTTTCGGTCTTGCACCACCTCTGACGCAACAACCACATCTTGCCGGCGAATAAGCGTCAAGTCATAAGGCACCAAATAGCGCTGCTCAATGGTCACATCGCCTCGGGAGCGATCAACGAGGACCACCACGCTGCGGTCGGTTGTGAGCAATTCGTCCATGCGGGTGGCTAAGTCGGACAAAGGCACAAACTCAGCAGCGTGCACTGAGGGCAAGTAGGAGCGAAAGAGGTTGAACAGGGTTTGGTCGTTGGTGACCACGAACATGGGCGTGCGCGCCAAAAGTTCCGTCGCAGGGCGCGGTTCCCTGAGCGCGCGAGCGATGTCCCGCAAAATGTCTTCTTGAGCAGCGCAGGGCAACGCACCACTGACCAACACCGCCATCAGCAGCCAACCACAAAAGCGTCGCATTGGCAAACCACCTCCACAAAGAGAAGCAAAACGCCGAAGAGTGCTTTCTCACCCGCTTTTGACTATACCGCACCGATGCAGCAAGGGAAAGTCCGCTACGGCGCCCGCAAGGCTTTCAACCGCTCCCACGCTTTTTGGCGCCATTCAGGGAAGGCGATGCGCTCCGCAAACTCGCGATAGAGGCGTTCGGCTTCCTCCCTGTTTCCTTCCCCTACCAATTTCTGCGCTCTTTCGTCCGTTTCGCGCCAAAGTTGCTTGGCGCGCATTTGTAACTTTTGGAGCACTTGTTGAGCAACTTGCCGCTCTTGCGGGTTGGGGCTTTGAGTGAACTCTGAAGCGATTTGGAGTGGCTGGATAAAAACTTGCACTTGCTCCGCTCGGCGGGACAAATCCAACAGGTAACGCCAGCGGGCTTCCCGCTCGCTAATCAAGATGCCGGCGACGCAAGCCGTTAGCCAACTGGCGAGGGCACCTGCCCACATGGCTTTCAGCCCCAACCGTGCCAGATCGGCGCGCCGTTCTGGCGCAATCGCGCTGATGCCACCGATTTGGATGGCGATGCTGCCAAAGTTAGCAAACCCGCACAAGGCGTAAGTTGCCAAAACGAAGGTGCGGGGGTCAGTGGTGTCCTTCAATTCCGCCAACCTCAAAAAAGCGACGAACTCATTGGCTGCCACCTTGATGCCCATCAGGCTCCCCATCGTCAGCACATCTTGCAGCGGCGTGCCCAAAAGGAAGGCTAAGGGAGCGAACAAGTAGCCAAGCAGCGTTTCCAAACTCAACGGGGCTCGTCCTTGTAGGGGGATGAAGTGAGCGAGAAAGGTGCGGTCAAGCCAACCGAGGAAAGCGTTGATCATCGCCAGCAAGGCTAAAAACGCCACCAACATGGCTGCCACATTGAACATCAGGCGCAACCCATCGGCAGCGCCGACCGCTGCTGCATCAATCACATTCACCGTCGTCCGCTCAAAGGTCACTCGCACCGTTCCTTTTGTCAAGGGCTCTTCTGTTTCTGGTTCCATCAGTTTTGCCATGACTAAAGCGGCGGGGGCGCTGATAACGGAAGCGGTGAGCAAGTGCCCCGCATCAATCCCGAACGCCACATAGGCAGCCATGACGCCGCCGGCAATGGTGGCGAAACCGCCTGTCATCACTGCCATTAGTTCGCTGCGGGTCATCTGCGCCACATAAGGGCGGACAACCAATGGCGCTTCCGTTTGACCAACGAAAATGTTAGCGGCAGCGCTCAACGATTCTGCCCCGCTGGTTCCCATCGTCCGAACCATCACCCACGCCACCGCCTTGACAACGGCTTGCATGATGCCCAAGTGGTAGAGGATGCTCATGAGCGAAGCGAAGAAAATGATGGTGGTCAGGACGCCAAAGATGAAAACCAAGCCTGCGGGTTTGCCATATTGCGCCATCAATGGAGCGTGTTCGGGGTTGGTGGGGTTGAGGGCTAAGTGACCGAACACGAACGCAGCGCCGTAAGTGGTGAAGCCCAGCAGGGTGTTAATGGCAGTTCGCGCCCAATCAAAAATTGCCAAGCCAATGGGGGTGCGCAAAATGAACAGGGCAAAAGCAAACTGGAGCGCCAACCCCCAAACAATCACGCGCCACGGCACTTGCTTGCGGCGCGACGAGCAAAGCCACGCCAAAACCAACAAAGCAACCATGCCCAACACGCTCACGAAACGCTCCATCACCTGTCACCCCTGCAAAGCGTTTTTGCCCTTGTTGGAGAAAGTGAAAGACGCTCTCAAAATTTAGCGTTGCAGAATTGCCGCAGCGCAAAGCCAATGGCATGAGTGAACCTTTAATGGCAAATTTGGTGGGGCAGGGGCAAGGAGAAAGTGCTGCTCTTTTCGGAAGGAGGGGCAATTGATGCGTCCCAGCGTTGGCTACGGTGGCGAATTGGATGAACGGGTTTGGCAGCGGATTGAAGCGTCCATGAGTTTTACAGAGGGCGACCGCGTGCCAATTTGGGATTACATTGACAACCCCGCTGTCGTCGCTCACTTTCGTCAAGAGGGGGACGACTACGACACGGCGATGGTGCGCGTTTACCACAACTTGGGCATTGACCTCTGTCGCGGTTACGGCGGTTCCTACGAGCCGTCGCAGGAGGGAACCATCATCGGCGAGGGGAAAGGACAACACAAAATCAGTGGGCAAACGGCATGGAAAGTGCGCTACGAGATTGAGACGCTGGAGGAACTGCGCGAATATGTCCGTCGTGCCGAACCTGTTTCGGAAGAGTGGCTGCACACTCACTGGGTTCCTTGGGTGCGAGAACAGCAACGCCGTTTTGCGCCCTTGACAATGTTCGTGCCAGGGCATGGGTGTGGCTTCCATGACGCTTACGGGTTGATGGGACAGGAGCGGTTCGCTTACGCCATCTACGACGCGCCGAAGGAAGTGCGAGCGTTGCTGGAAATCACAGGCGAGACGGCATACCGCTTCGCAAAAGCGGCAGCCCAGGAGCAACTCTGCCCCCTTTACTTCATCGGCGACGACATCGCTTACAAGAACGGGTTGCTGTTTTCACCCGCTTTTTTGCGCGAGACCTTTCTCCCCATGCTCCGACGATGCATTGAGCCGCTGCACGATGCGGGCATCAAAGTCATTTTTCACAGCGACGGCAACTTGTGGCAAATCCTTGACGAGTTGGTGGACGCGGGCATAGACGGGCTAAACCCGATAGAGCCGTTAGCGGGGATGGATTTGGGCGAACTGAAGCGCCGCTACGGGAAGCGGCTGATTTTGGTGGGCGGGATTGATTGCTCCGTCCTATTGCCGCTGGGAACGCCAGAGCAAATCCGCACGGCGGTCAAAGAAGCCATCCGCATCGCAGCCCCAGGCGGTGGGTTCTTTATCGGCTCGTCCAGCGAAATTTCGCCCGCTGTTCCGTTAGAAAACGTGCTTGTCTTCTTTGACGCCTGCCGCACTTATGGACGGTATAGCACCCCAAATTAGCGCATCACTTCGTTCTGGAGCACGCCCTTCCAACACGCTATTACTGCTTCCCAAGAAGTGCCCTTCCGATTCTCGCCTCATGTCTTCCGCCACATTCTAAGGTGTGCCGTGCGGTTGCCTGTTAGGACTGCTAAACTTTTGCCAAGTGCGCTATGCTCTGCAGCGCCAACGCCTCTTTCAAGGAGGTGGCGTCCCATGAGGGTGCAGGTGGGGCGTTACGGTCAATGGGTGATGCGGGAGTTTAAAGGTCCTGACGGGATGGACTTGACAAACACCCGCCAACTGGCGAGCGACGGAAAATCACTGTGGCTGCTTCTGGACGAGGGTGTCTTGCGGTTTGATGGGCACGAATGGCTGTTCGTGGAGGGAGCGTGGGAAGAAACACCATCTCGCTTCCTCCTTCGCCGTGATGGCTCCTTTTGGGTTAGCGTCGGTAACCGCCTTTGGATACGCCAACGGGAGCGTTGGCAATCCCTTGAGTGCCCTTTCGCGGTGACCGCTTGGGCGGAAAGTGAAGATGGTTCCGTGTGGGCGGTCGGCAATAACAACCTGTGGCGCTTTCGGATGCAAAAAGACCAAACCATCCCCACTTGGGAACGCATCACGCGCATCCCTTTTAACGCGCAAGCGCGCGCCATCGCTTGTTGGCGCGACGAAGTCGCCTTGGCGACTTCCTTCGGGTTCTGGTTCGTGCAAGGCAAACGCTTTCACTTCAAAGAGTTGCTTCAGGACTTCACCCACACCCCAGCGAACGACATCCGCGACGTCGCCGTTGATCCCTACGGGCATTGGTGGTTGGCAACAGACAAAGGCGTTGTGGTGTTCAGTGATGGTGACGGTTGGCTCCACTTGACAGGTGCTGATGGCGTGCCAGTGGAAGATGTTCGCTGCGTTCGCCTCGGCGGGGATGGCAGCGCGTGGTTTGTGGCTTCAATCGGGGTCTTTTGCTTGAAGGAAGGCAAGTGGCACTATTTCGCTTCCCGACGGTGGTTGCCATCCGACGAAGTGCGCGACCTTGCAGTTTGGAATGACGGCACCGTTTTCGTGGCGACGGAAGCCGGCATCGCTCAACTGTGGCAACAGCCCATGACCTTAGCGGAGAAAGCCGCACTGTTTGAGCGGCAAGTCCATGAGCGCCACAAGCGCTTCGGCTATGTCACCGTTCGTTGGTTGGAACGACCCGGCGATGTCCGCAGCGGGCGCGTGGAAATCTCCGACAACGATGGGCTGTGGACGGCACTGTTCGTCGCCGCTGAATGCTTCCGCTATGCGGTCGCAAAGCGCGTGGGCGATGAAGAGATGGCAGCGGAAGCCCTGAGTTATGCTACTGAAAGTTTGCGGGCGTTGCTGTTTCTGGAGCAGGTGACGGGTCGTCCCGGTTTCCCTGCTCGCGCGGTGCGACACAAAAGCGAACCCGAGTTTGGCATCCCGCACCCTGAGTGGCACCGAACGCCTGATGGTGAGTGGGAGTGGAAAGGTGACACCTCTTCCGACGAACTGGTTGGTCACTTTTTCGCCTACGCCATCGCTTACGATTTGCTTCCCGACGAAACGCTGCGGCAACAAATTGCCGCAACGGCGCGCCGCATCGTTGACCACATCATTGCGCACGGTTTTTACCTTGTGGATGTGGATGACAAGCCTACCACTTGGGGCGTTTGGGCGCCAGAGAAGTTGAATCACGACGAAACTTGGTGGGCGGAACGAGGGTTGAACTCGCTGGAGTTGTTGGCATTCCTCAAGGCAACGCACCACATGACGGGCGACAGGCGCTACGAGCAAATTTACCGCTCCCTGATTGAGCAGCACCGTTACGCGCTGAACACCGTCCGCCAAAAAGTTGTGATCAACGGCATCACCAACCACAGCGATGACGAGTTAGCCTTCCTGAGTTACTACACGCTGTTGCGCTACGAAACGGAGCCGCAGTTGCGGCGTTTGCTTTTGCTCAGTTTGGAGCGGACATGGCAGCAGGAGCGGAAGGAGCGATGCCCACTGTGGAACTTCATCTACGGGGCTGTGACGGGCAAACCGTGCGATGCGGAAGCCGCTGTGCAAACGCTGCAAGAAATCCCGTTGGACTTGCTCCACTGGACGGTGCGGAACAGCCATCGTGCGGATGTCCGCAAAGACCCTGCGTTGGGTCGGTTTGGCGAAGAGCAAGCCGAAGAGCCGCTCCCGTTCACCGAACGCCCTTTGCACAAATGGAACGGCAACCCTTACCGGCTGGACGGAGGCGCCGGCGGTTTGGTAGAGGAAGACGCCACCTTCTTCTTGCTCCCCTACTGGTTAGCGCGGTTCCACGACTTGCTGGAGGAAGTGCAAGAGGAAGCGTAAAGTTTGTGCGGCGAGGCGGGATGACTGTGAAGGCTGTTTGTGTGCTATCGTTGTAGCAGTGTTAGCCCGAAAGGGTTGCGAGATAAGAATGCCGAAAGGGGGGCGTTAAAAGATGAAGCGGGGGAATTGGCAATGGTTGCTTATGGTTTTGCTCCTCGCTTTAGGCGGGGAAGCGCTGCTCAACGGAGCACCTGCGAAAAGCAGTGTCAGCGATTTGGTGAACGGCATCAACGCCTTCGCCTTCAACCTCTACTCCCGCCTCAAGACGAGCGGAAGCGCAAACATTTTCTTTTCTCCTTGGAGCCTGTCGTCCGCCTTCGCTATGGTTTACGAAGGGGCAAGGGGACAAACGGCGAGCGAAATCCGAAAGGTCTTCAACTTCCCTCCGAATGACGAACTTCGCCGAAAATCCTTCCTTCAACTCTATCTGCGCACCAACCAAAGCCGCAAATCTTTCCTTCAACTCTTTCAACGCACCAATCAACTGAGGACTGCCAACGCCCTCTGGGTGCAAAAAGACTACCCCATACTCAAGTCCTACTTGGACATCGTTCGCCGCTACTACAACGGCAACGCGACCAATCTGGATTTTGCTGGTCAGCCAGAGGAGTCGCGCCGAACAATCAACGAGTGGGTGGAGAAGCAGACGAACGGCAGAATTAAGGATTTGCTTCCCCCTGGCTTCATTAAGACCGAGCCTTTTCCCACTGTCCTCGTCATCACCAACGCTGTTTACTTCAAGGGCGTGTGGCTTCTGCGGTTCAATCCCAAACTGACGAGAGAAGAAGACTTCAAGGTGAGACACAACAAGGTTATCAAGGTGCCCATGATGTGCCTTACAAGAGGGAAGTTTCCTTATGCCGAAACGAAGGAACTTCAGGTCTTGGAGTTGCCCTACAAAGGCGAGGAAATCGCCATGCTCGTCCTTCTGCCTAAGGGATTGGACTTGAAACCCGCTGAGGAAGCGCTTCACCCAGAGAGACTAAAACAATTAATCGCAAGCCTGCGCAAAACGGAAGTGGATGTCTATCTCCCCAGGTTCAAACTGGAGACGAAGTATTCTCTCGTTAGCACTCTCCAAAAGATGGGCATCAAAGATGCCTTCCAGTTTGGACCAGCGGACTTTTCAGGCATAGATGGCACGCGGCTTCTTTACATCAACGATGTCATTCACCAAGCCTATGTTAATGTCAACGAGGAGGGGACGGAGGCAGCCGCTGCGACAGCCATAGGTATGGTTCTAGGAGCGGCTCCTGCCCACAAAATCTTCCGCGCCGACCATCCCTTCGTCTTTCTCATTCGCGACAAGAAAACAGGGCTCATCCTTTTCTTGGGGAGGTTGGTGGAGCCCCAAGGGCAAAGTTAGCCGCTTCGTTGCCCCTTTGCGAGTGGTGCATTCACGCATCCTGATGCTGTCCATTTGAAAACGGTTGTGGCACGCATCGTTTAACGCTAAACCCCGATATGGCATAATCCTGCCAACAGCCTCAATTGCCTTTGATGCTGCTGAGGTGACGACAGCGTGCCCACATGGCAACGGGGGCTTATTGGCATCTTGCTGGTAATGGCAGCAGCGAACGGCTTGGGCATCACCACCAGTTTAAGCCGTTGGCTGATGGATACCCATTGGCGCTGGCAGGCGATGATGCGCCCCTTGTCGTTTCCCGACGACATCGTTATCGTCGCCATTGACGATAAGAGCGTGCAACGGCTGGGACGATTACGATACTGGTCGCGCCAACGCTACGCCCAACTCTTGGAGCGCTTGCGACTCGCAAAAGCCGTCGGCATTGACATCTTGTTCGCCGAACCGGATGGGCGCGACCCGACGGGTGACGCAGCCTTTGCTAAAGCCGTTCGTCGGCATGGGCGCGTTGTCTTGCCCTTCCACCAGTGGCAAGGGCGCATCCTTTCCGAGCAAGAACGGCAAGCAACGGCGCGGCTCATAACGAAATTGCCTCCTGTGCCACAAGGCGCTGCTCTCCAACTGCCTGTTGCTTTCGCCGTTGCGTTTGAGCCACCCTTGTTGCCGTTGTTGGATGCCGCAGCAGCGGTCGGTTACGCCGATGTCAATGCGGACCCCGATGGCGTTTATCGGGCACCAATGTTGCTGCGCCAAACAAGTGAGGGGAAGTTAATGCCCCATTTCGCTTTAGCAGTCGCGTGCGTGGCACAAGGAATCTCGCTATCTGAAGCAGTGCGAGCCTCTCCGCTCGCTTTGAACTGGGGGCAGCGGGAAGTTCTGCTGGATGGGGGCGTGTTGCCTTTACGCCCCATCGCCCGCCGTAGCGACCAGTTTTCAGGATTGGGTGCGCCCGTTCCGACCGTCAGTTTCGTGGACGCTTTGACCATGCCGCCTGAAAAGTTCGCAGGCAAGATTGTTTTGGTCGGTGAAACGGCGACAGGCACGACGGACATCCGACCAACTCCACTGGACAACGGGCTGCGGGGCGTGGAGTTGAATGCCGAAATCATCGCCAACCTGCTCCATTTGCCTCCTGTCCGACCAATGTCGTTGGTGATGCAATGGCTGTTGGTTGCCTTCGCTATTGGTGTCCCGTTGGTTTTTTATGCGCGGTTGCCCGTTCGCGCTGCAACTGTTGGGGCGCTGGCGGTATTGGCAACCGTTGTGTTGGCGATGGAAGGCTCATTTTGGTGGGGAAACCGATTGCCCGAATGGGGCATGCCATTGGTGGGTTGGCTGAGCGCCACTTTGCTGATGGGCTTGCAACGCTTGGCGCAAGAGGAAGCGCAAAAGCGCCAAATCCGCCAAACCTTCTCGCTTTATGTCGCCCCCGAACTGGTGGAAGAGGTTGTCCGCAACCCCACTATCGCCCATCAGGAAGGAACGCGGCGCCGCGTCGCTGTCCTTTTCTCCGACATCCGAGGCTTCACGACTTACGCTGAGCAAAACCCGCCTGAGTTAGTCGTGCGACAGATGCGGGAGTATTTGACGGAAATGACCGCCGTCGTCCAGAGCCACCGAGGCGTTTTGGACAAGTTCATCGGCGATGCAGTGATGGCGCTGTTCGGACCATTCCTGCCTGATGATGCCAACCTGAGCGCTTTGGCGGTAGCAACAGCGTTGGACATGTTGGAGCGTTTGGATGCCCTCAATCGTCGCTGGCAGGGAGAAGGGCTCCCCACTTTTCGCATCGGCATCGGCATCCATGTGGGCGAAGCAATGGTGGGCAATATCGGTTCGGCGCAGCGGGTGCAATACACGGCGCTGGGCGATACGGTGAACTTAGCGGCGCGGTTGCAAGCGTTGACGAAAGACTTCCAAGTTCCGCTTCTGGTCAGCGAGGCGGTGCGGGAAGAAGCCGAAAAGGCGTTGGGCGATGCCGTCGTGTTTGTGGATTTAGGCATGGTGACAGTGCGGGGACGCGAGCAACCCGTGCGGGTTTACACAGTGCAGCGTCGCCCCACCGCAACGGTGTCTCCCTTGCCGGCTGAAACGCAAGTCGCTCCTTTTGGAGGTGACGAATGATGCGGCGACCACAAGGGCAGTCCAACCCTAAAGATAGCGCGCAACTGATTGCTGATTTGGTGCAAGAAGCCGCGAAAGAGCGATGGCGCAAGGAGCGCCGCAAACGCCGCCGGGAGTTCTTTGGCTGGTTGCGAGCAGCGCCCAGTTGGCTCAAAACGCTCGTTGCCATCGCCCTTGCTCTCCTCGTCGTCCTTGTCGGCGACGGTATTCGGCGGGAAGCGAAAGAGTTTAAGGCAACCTTAGTCGCATTCACTGGTTCGGTCACCGTCTTTCAACACGCCGACAACCGCTCAGTTCCAGCGAGCCTCAACATGGCGCTCCGCGACAAAGATGTGGTGCGGACGGGAGCCAACAGCACCGCAACCTTAGTTTTCCCTGACGGCAGCGCCATCCAGTTAGAGCCCAACACGGAGTTTGAGGTGCGGCTGTTGGACTTTGTGCGGGGCGGTGTTCGTGACCGCTCCTTCATGGTGCGGTTTGGTGCGGCGGTTGCTTATGTCTCGCAATTTTTCGGTGCCCGCTCTCAAGCGACCGTCTGCACACCAACGGCGGTCGCTGCGGTGCGGGGCACCGGTTTTCGCGTCGTTTACGACCCCTATAACAAGCAAACAGTGGTGCAAGTTGTGGACGGCGCCGTTCGGTTCCGCACGCCCATCACCGAAACGGCATCGCAGCCAGGACAAATGGCAACCGCCATCGGCTATCAGTTGGGAACGGTGCAAGGGCTGCCGCAAGGCACGCAACAAATCTTGGCGGCAACCGTCAATCAGTTGCGCCGCTTTGAGCAACCACCCCATTGGCTCCAGCGAATTGAGTGGGCGATCAACAATGCCCTTGACCCCTTCCTGCAAATCTTGGGGTTAACGCCGGGCGGGTGGAGTTACGCTTCTGCCAACTTCGCTCGCCGAACGGCGTGTATGGAAGCCTTGCGCCGTTTGCGGATTCACCTTGAAAGCCTCAATGAACTCCCTGACTACCTCAACCCTGTCACGCTGCAAGAGTTGACGGGGCTGCACCCGCGAGAAAGGGAGCGCATCCTCAGCGCCTTTGCAGGCAACATGCTGGAGAGTTACCGCAAAATCGGGCGGGACCAATACATCGTCCGTGCCCGCGCCAAAGACAAAAAGCGCACCCTTTACGAGATGACCGTTGCCGAAATCCGCGAAGTGTCCGAATGAGCCGATGGCATCACCGAAGAGAGCGCGCTATAGTTGCGACAGCACCAGCGCGAAAGTGCAGCACGAATGAGGCGGTTGGCTCGGCTATAGTTTGAGGGCGGTTGGGAAAGGGTGAGAACAATGGTTGCTACATGGACAGCACTTCTGGCAGCATTGCTTCTCGCTTGTTGCTTGCTCGCCTCCGAAGGGATTTACTCCTCCTTGCCCCTCACCCCGTCACAACGACAAGAAGTGGTGCGGCGGTTGGAATCTCGGTGGGCTCGGATACAACAGAGACCAGCACAGTTGAGTTCGCGAGAGTTGTTCTCCTTTGCGTTGGAGTGGGCGGAAGCGAACGAAAGTTTAGAGCGCATTGACGGAGCGTTGGCGCTGGCGGAGCAGATGCAAGACCGAGACCCCAACAGCCCCACCTTCGGCAACTTCCGTTGGTATTGGGCAGCGGAGCGGGTTGAAGACTTAAACGCTGTTGAGTTTTGTATGCAAGACGCTGCGTTGCTCTGGATGCGGCACCGCAACCGCTTGCCCGCAGAAACGCGAGAACGATTGGCGCGGCTCATTCAACTGGGCATTGAAGGAATCCTGCATCATCGCGTCTCCGTCGGCTACACCAACATCTACCTGATGAAGACTTGGAACTGCATTGCGTTGGGTGAAAACTTTGGGCGCCCCGACTTGGCGCAGCAGGGTTACGGGATGCTGACAAATTGGCTTCTTTTCACCTACCACAATGGCATCCGCGAGTATCTCAGCCCCACCTATCATGGCGTTTCCCTTGACTCTTTGTTGCTCATCGCTCGGTTTTCAAAGAACGAAACTGCTCGCCAACAAGCGGAAGCGGCTTTGCGTCTTTTCTGGGCAGACATCAGCGCCAATTGGTTTGAGCCTTGCCAACGCCTCGGCGGTGCTCATAGCCGCGATTACGATTACCTGATGGGGCGGGGCTATTTGGATGAGCATTTGCGCTTTGTTGGTTGGTTGCCTGCTCCAACCAACTATGTCCCGTTGCGATTTGCAGTGTTGGCGAGTTGGCTGCCACCTACTGAATTGCGCGAGCAAGCGGTCAAAATGGTGCCGCGATTCGTCCGACAACGGTGGGGAGCAGGTGACGGCGAGTGGGCTGCCCATTGGGTGGGGCGGTCCGTCAGCATAGGGGTTGCAGGGGCTTGCTACGGTCCCGAAGACAAGGTGCTCACCTTCCAATTTGCGGGCGGACCGAACATGCCCATGGGCTATTTCGTCATGGACGCGCGCGAAGACCCTTACGGTAAAAAGCGGGAGATCACACCAGGCGGGCATCAGAAATCGTGGCATCCCGAACCCTTCGTTGCCAGCCTTCAGAGGGAGCGGGAAGTCATTTTGTTGGCAGCCATAGCCCCTGACGACCCTTCCTTCCGCCGGCGCATACCCAACCCGCTTTGCTTGCGCAGTCATTTGGTGTTCCCGCGCAACCTTGAACTATGGGTCGGCAACACCGTGAGTCCGTTGACAAAGCAACCTGGCTCAACCTCGGTGCCGAAAGGCATCCCCGTGTTTTTGCGCCATCGGGATGCAGTGGTGGGTGTCCGCGTTTTGGGGGCGGTTACCCTTGAAGGAGCGGAAGCACCGATACAACTCATCAACGACGGCAATCCCTACGATGTGATGACCCTTTCAGTCACTCACTCGCCGCAGCCACCCACTCATGGGCGCGCTTGGGTCGCCTTTTGGGTGCGCGTTGCCGAAGGGTTGGATGATGCAGGCTTTGCTCGCTTTCGCCAAAGTTTCGCACAAGCCAAAGGAGTGGTGACCACTGACGGCAATGTTGTTGATGTGATCGCCCAAGGCGAAAAGGGTAAGTTGATGCTCAGAGCCGATATCGTCCAGAAGCGACGACTGTTGCGCTCCGGTGAAGAAGCCGTTCCGCAAGACTACCTGCTCCTCGTGAATGGGCGCGAGGTGGGGAAAGAAATTCTCAGCAATGTGGAGCCCATTGTCACCTTCCGAAAACTTTTCACTGGCAGGGGCGTGGCAGTGGCGCAAATCAATCAACCGTTTGAAGTAGAGAAGGCGCCGCTTATCATCCCACCGTTTGAAGTTGCCGAGGATGCTCAGGCTTCGGGTGGCAAGTTTGTTTGGATGCCCAGTCCAACAGGAAGAGTAGGTGGAGACCCGGGCGCTCGCTTCTTTGTTCCTGTGCGCATTCCTCGTTCGGGGCGTTATTACCTTTGGGCGCGGGTGCAAACGCCGACCCCTGACGATGACTCGTTCTTCATCAGCATTCACCAGCAAAACCGCGAACTCCTGCCCCGAAGCGAGTGGCACACAGGGGGGCATCCCCAATGGACATGGGTGCGCGCGGAACTGGACGATCCCAAGTCTAACCGTCAGAGCGCTTTGGAGTTGCCTGCTGGCATCATCGTGATAGAAATTGCCTGCCGCGAAGACGGGGCAAAGATAGATTGCCTCGTGGTGACCGACAGGGAGAACCGGGCTCCGTAGCCCAGAAAGACGAGTAAAGGGGCGATGAGCGATGAAACGGCGGGAGTTTGTCAAGAGCGTTTTCGGCGGCAGCGTTGCCTTAACAATGGCGAGACGGGAAGCGACCCTTGCTCCTGAGCCCCGCAAACCCAACATCCTTGTCATCGTTGCTGACGACTTGGGTTACGCTGATGTTGGCTTTCATGGTTGTCAAGAAATCCCCACCCCAAACATTGACGCTTTGGCGCGCAACGGAGTCCGCTTCACCAACGGTTATGTCTCGCACCCGTGGTGCGCGCCGACGAGGGCAGGGATCATGACAGGTCGCTATCAGCAGCGCTTCGGCTTTGAGCACAACCCTCGCTACGACCCCACGGACGAACTGGCGGGTTTGCCCGAAAGTGAAATCACTCTGGCTCAGTGCTTGAAGAAGGTTGGCTATGTGTGCGGGATAGTGGGCAAGTGGCATTTAGGTGCCCACCCCAAGTTCCATCCCATCAAACGGGGTTTTGACGAATTCTTCGGCTTTCGCGGCGGCGGTCATGATTACTTCAAATCGGACAGCAAGTTGAAAGCGCCGTTTGCGAACGGCAGGATGTATCAACTGCCTCTGGAGCGAAACTTTGAAGAGTGGCTGCCGTTGGACGGTTACTTGACTTTCGTCCTCGCCGAGCAGGCAGTTCAATTCATCCGTCGCCACCGAGACAACCCCTTCTTCCTCTACCTTGCTTTCAACGCACCCCATACACCCCTGCAAGCGCCAGAAGCGTATGTGCAGCGGTTCCAGTCTATCGCCGATCCCAAGCGGCGCGTTTATGCTGCGATGGTGAGCGCTTTGGACGAAGCGATCGGGCAGGTGTTGAAAGCGCTGAGAGAAACTCACCTTGAAGAGCAGACCATCGTCTTCTTCATCAGCGACAATGGCGGTCCGACAGAAGCCAACGGGTCAAGCAATGCGCCGCTGCGCGGCGGTAAGGGTGGGTTGTATGAAGGTGGCATTCGCGTCCCGTTCGTCATTCAATGGAAGGGTAAAGTGCCAGCGGGGAAAGTTTGTGAGCATCCCGTCATTTGCCTTGATATTTTTGCGACGGCGGTAGAAGCAGCGGGAGCGCCTTTTCCCGATGACCGCAAGATAGATGGCGTGAACTTGCTCCCCTTCCTTCAAGGAGCGAAAGACGCCTCACCACACGAGTTTCTGTTCTGGCGCATTGGCGGTGGAAGTTGGTTGGCGGTGCGGGATGAGCGATACAAACTCCACCGCCGAAAGGACGGCGCTGTGGAACTTTATGATTTGCACGCCGACATCGGCGAACAACGCAACCTTGCCAAAGATTTGCCGACGGTGGTGCAACGGCTCAACAAAGTGTTGGACGAATGGAACGCCCAACTTAGCCCTCCCATCGTCCCACCACCGAGGAAGGGTGAGCCGACATGACGAAGGTGAAACGGCGGGAATTTTTGCGACGGACTGTCGGGGGGAGTCTCGTCCTAAGCGCTTCCGTCGCTCGTCCCTTTTCCTCAAAGCGCTTGCGCCCACCCAATTTCGTTTTCCTTTGCGCCGACGATTTGGGTTGGGGGGATTTGCGCTGCTACGGCAACACATACGCCATCACTCCGCATTTGGATCAGTTAGCGCAGCAAGGCATTCGCTTCACGCAGTTTTATGTCAACTCGCCTGTTTGCTCCCCCACGCGAGCCGCCTTCATAACGGGGCGGTTCCCTGCCCATTTCGCCCTGCACGGTCACCTCGCTACCCCCGAATTGAACGCTAAGCGGGGAATGCCTGATTCCCTTGCTCCCACTTCTGTCACCATAGCGAAATTGCTCAAGGAAGCAGGCTATGTCACAGGGCACTTCGGCAAATGGCACATGGGCGTGATAGAGGCGAAAGAGTATGGGTTTGACGAATACAAAACCGTTGCTGGCGGCGGCAGCAATCAATGGAAGTGGGACAAGGAGTTTACCCGCCACTCCAGTGAATTCATCGTTGACGAAGCCCTTCGGTTCATAGAGTCTCATCGCGGCGAACCCTTCTTTGTGAATGTCTGGTTTACCCATCCCCACGCCCCTTTAGATCCCACCGACGAGCAACTGCGCCCTTATGCTGAGCGCATTGATAAGCGCCTGACCCCTGGACGATACTTCACGCCCCAGCAGATTTACTACGCTGTGGTGACGGAGATGGATCGGCAGATCGGGCGGTTGCTAAGTAAGTTGGACGAGTTGGGGTTGACAGAAAACACGGTTGTCATGTTCACCAGCGACAACGGTCCCGAAGACATGGCAATTTTGGAAGCAGCCCACAGCGGTGTGGGGAGCACCGGTCCGTTTCGGGGGCGGAAACGAAGCCTTTACGAAGGTGGCATCCGCGTGCCGTTCATCGTTCGCTATCCAGCACGAACGCCGGCAAGGCGCGTGGACAAGGAAACGGTTCTCAGCGGGGTTGACTTGCTCCCTACGATTTGCCAACTGGCAGGCGTGAAAGTTCCAAGTGAGTTGCCTTTGGACGGTGAGGATATGAGCCCAGCCTTCTTAGGACAGCCGAAACGACGCACCAAACCGCTGATGTGGGAGTGGCGCTTCCGCATCTTTGGGCACCCTATCAACAGAAGCCCCATCTTAGCCATTCGCGAGGGAGACTGGAAATTGCTGCTAAACCCAGATCGCCGCCGCGTGGAACTTTATCACCTACCGACTGACCCGATGGAAGTGAACAATCGTGCCACCGAAGAGCCAACAATTGTTGAGCGGTTAGCCGAACAGGTGTTGGCGTGGCAAGCAACCTTGCCAAAAGGACCGATGGATCCTGACGCGGGCTCTAATGCTTATCCTTTCCCACCGTGAAGGAGGTGTGGAGGATGCGAATTCTGCACATTGACATTGATTCGTTGCGCCCTGACCACCTGGGTTGCTACGGTTACCATCGCGCCACTTCGCCCACAATAGACTGGGTAGCGTCGGAGGGGGTGCGGTTCACGAACTGCTATGTCAGCGATGCGCCGTGCTTGCCTTCCCGCACAGCCCTTGTGACAGGGCGGTTCGGCATCCACACCGGCGTTGTCGCCCATCACGGGACGGCAGCGGACCCGTTCCCTATCGGACCTGAGCGCCGCTTCAGTTCCACGCCCGGTTTTGAGCACTGGTTTTTGCAATTGCAACGGGCAGGTTTTTACACTGTTGCGGTCACGCCCTTTCCTCAACGCCACGCAGCGTGGTGGTTCGTCGGCGGATTGCGGGAGTGGTTCAACCCCGGCAAAAACGGAAACGAACGAGCCGATGAAATCAACGCGCTGGCAGTGCCGTGGCTGAAGCAAAACGCTCGTCGGGACAATTGGTTCCTGTATGTCAACTACTGGGATCCCCACACGCCTTATCGCACGCCCGACGAGTATGGCAACCCCTTTGAAGACGACCCGCCTCCTGATTGGCTGACAGAAGAAATCCTTCAACAGCACTGGGAAGGGATTGGCTATCGGAGCGCTCAAGACTCGTGGGTTTTCTGGACGGGTGGACAATGGTCGCGCATGCCTGAAGCCATCAGAACTCTGGACGATTGGAAGCGATGGATTGACGGTTACGATGTCGGCATCCGTTATGTGGACGACCACATCCGACAACTGCTGGACATTTTGGACGAGCAAGGCGTTTTGGACGAGACGGTCATCGTTATCACTGCCGACCATGGCGAAAATCAAGGGGAACTCAACTTCTACGGCGACCACCACACAGGTGACTACATCACCTTGCGGGTGCCGCTAATTGTTCGCTTTCCCGGCATCACCGAGCATCAGAAGGGGCGCGTGGACACAGCGCTGCACTACCAATTTGACTGGGCAGCAACGCTCTTGGAGTTGGTGGGAGCAAAAATCCCTGAGCGATGGGATGCTCAAAGTTTCGCCACCGCGTTCCGAGCGGGGCGAGAAGAAGGGCGTCCCTACATTGTGGGGAGCCAGTTGGCTTACCTTTGCCAACGGATGGTGCGGTTTGACAATTGGGCGCTCATCCGCACTTACCACGCCCAGTTCAGCGACTTTCCCGAAGTCATGCTGTTCAATGTGGAAAACGACTCGCATGAATTGCGGGATTTGGCAAACGAGCGCCCCGATGTGGTGGAGAAAGGGCTCTCCCTTCTGGCAGAATGGCACGATGCTATGATGACAACTTCAACAGCGCCCCAACCCGTTGACCCGCTGTGGACAGTGTTGAGGGAAGGTCCTTACGATGTGCGGATGAATTGGCAGCGATATTGCGAACGGCTGAAAGCAACAGGACGAGCCCAATGGGTTCCCCTGATAGAAAGCCGCAGACCCACTCGTTAGATGCCTTGCCTAACGCTCTTCTCGCTAACTTACCGCCTAACTGTGCAAAGGGGGCGAGAAAGCGATGACGCGGCGGGAGTTCCTTCAGGAGGTGGTGGGAGCAATGGCAGCAACAAACTTGAGGCGGGCGAGCGACGAGTCGCCGTTGGTGTTGCCTGAGCGCCCCAACTTTTTGTGGATCACCTGCGAGGACATGAGTCCCACACTGCGCTGTTTTGGTGACCCTTACGCAGTCACGCCTAACCTTGACCGTTTGGCAGCGGAGGGCGTGCGGTTCACGAATGTGTTCACCCACTCCCCTGTTTGTGCGCCTTCGCGCTCGGGCGTCATCACGGGCATGTATCCGACCACCATCGGCACGCACAACATGCGTTGTCAAGCCGTCCCGCCACCCTTTGTGCGCTGCTTTACCGAATACTTGCGCGCAGCCGGCTACTACTGCACCAACAACGCCAAAACGGATTACAACTTTACCCACGACCCGAAGATAGGGACGCCGACCGCTGCGCCCTTGACGGCGTGGGACGAGAGCAGCCCCAAAGCCCATTGGCGCAACCGACCGAAGGGGGCACCCTTCTTCGCTGTCTTCAACATCACCGTCACACACGAAAGTCAAATCCGCAGCCAAGAAGAAGGGCTCCTCAAGCGATTGGCAACCCTTCCGCCAGAAGAACGCCGCGACCCTGCTAAAGCCCCTGTGCCCCCTTACTATCCCGACACGCCCATTGTTCGTCGCGATATCGCCCGCCACTACGAAACTGTCACCCTCATGGACAGACGGGTCGGCGAGATTTTGCGGGAGTTGGAGGAAGATGGGTTGGCAGAAAGCACGATTGTCTGGTTTTGGTCTGATCACGGCGTTGGCTTGCCTCGAGCCAAGCGGTGGATTTACGATTCGGGCATTCGGGTTCCCCTCATCATTCGCATCCCAGAGCGGTTCCGTGCATGGGCGTTCCCTGACGATCCCGACAGGGTGAAGCCGGGGAGGGTGATTGACGACTTAATCGCTTTTGTGGACTTCGCTCCCACCATGCTGTCTTTGGCAGGCATCCCTATCCCCAAGCACTTTCAAGGGCAAGCCTTCCTCGGACCACAGAAAGCGCCACCTCGCCGCTTCATCTACGCTGCTCGCGACCGCATGGACGAAACCTACGACATCATCCGCGCCGTGCGAGACAAACGGTTCAAATACATCCGCAACTTCACATGGCACTTGCCTTACGCGCAGGAAGTGGAATACGCGGAAGAGACCCCAACGATGCAGGAGATGCGCCGCCTGCATGCGGAAGGGAAACTGAATCCTGTGCAGCAACTGTTCTTCCGCCCAACAAAGCCTGTAGAGGAACTTTACGACACCCAAGCAGACCCGCACGAAGTGCGCAACCTTGCTGACGACCCGCGTTATCGGGAAGTGTTGGAAACAATGCGAGCAGAATTGCTTCGTTGGATGCGAGAGACAGGCGATGTGGGACTTATCCCTGAACCTGAACTGATGCGGTTGATGCGACCTGGGGAAAAGTGGTTCAAGACGGCGCCACCGCACATTAAGGTTGAACAACAAACGGAAGAAGAAGCCATCGTGGTGTTGGAATGTCCGACGGAAGGGGCGTCCATCGCCTACCGCATTGACACGGACAAGGGGCAAGGGCGTTGGCTTCTTTACACCAACCCTGTGCGGTTGCGCAAAGGTGATCGGTTGGTGGCGAAAGCGTGTCGCTTAGGCTGCCTTGACAGCGATGAAGTGGTCTATTCCGTAGGGATGCCCGTTCCCCCTGCTCCGACAGTAACCGAATCTATCCCCGATTGGCGCACAGAAGTTAACCGAAGCGGTGTGTTGGAGCGATTGCTCGCTCTTAAAGCGCACGACGGGGCAGGTGAAGCAGTCGTGCCAGTCTACCTGCAAGCGATGGAAGACCCAGAGCCATCCGTTCGCTACTGGGCAGTTGTCGGCATCCACGCTTCCGTTAAGAGCCGCGAAACGCAAGAGCGGGTGCGCCCTGTGCTGCTCAAGATGTTGAACGATTCGTCGCCGACTGTCCGCATCGCTGCGGCTCACGCGTTGTGCGAATGGGGCGAGAGCGAAGCGTTAACCGTTTTGACCGACGAACTCCGCCATCCCGAAGAATTTGTCCGCCTTTACGCTATCAATGCACTTCGCCATCTGGGAGAGAAAGCCCGCCCTGCGTTGCCCTTTATCAAAGCCGCAACCAAAGACCCATCAGGCTATGTCCAGCGAGTTGCCAGAACCATCCTGAAAAAGTTGGGAGAGCAGCAATAACTCTCCTTCCGTCAGCCGCATTGAGCCCTTGTGAGGGTCATTTCCTTGTGCGGTTAGGCGCAAGTCGTCAAGACCTCCCCATGCCGTTGGCTGTCGTCTTGCCAATTAAAAATCGGCGCTCACGGTCAGCATCACTGACCGCAGGCTGAAGCGGTGATAGCACGAAGCGCGGAGCAAGGAGCACGAAGTTTTTTCGTCCTGCGCTTCGTTTGGACGAGATGACGCCATCATGAGCGCTTGCTTTCGCAAGCAAAAAACGCTTTTGTGGTAGTGTCAAAGGCTTATCTCCGACGAATGCTAACCGCTGAGCAACTGTGTTAGGGTGACGGGCATTAAGCCACCTGCTCCCGAACCCCCTGCCAGCATCAATCCAGTGAAGCACGCTATCGTGATGACCTCCCTTGCTATTTTAGCGCCCTCGCCTCAACCTTATGTGTAGGCTCAGACAACTGTCTGGGATAAGGGCGCTTTTTAGGAAGGGGCGTGACGATCGCGCTCCAACAGGTTCTTTGAAGAACTGGGAGTGTCATGGTGTGTCACGCCCCGATTGTTTTGCCTTTGGAGCAACACACAAAGGTGCGTCTTCTGATACATCGTAAAAAACGAAAATTCGGCGCATCAGGAATGCGCCCTCCAACGAACTGAAAAAACAGTGATGCGGCACATCGGAAGAAGCGCCCTCTAACGAATCGCATCTTCAGCATCGGTAGCGCCTTGACAAGAGGTGATAAGTGACCTGATGGTGCGTTTGTTGTTGGTGCGGCATGGTGAATCGGTGTGGAACGAGGAAGAACGCGTTCAAGGGCAGCAGGATGTCCCGCTGAGTGACCGAGGACGACAACAAGCCGTCGCTTTAGGGCGATGCTTGCGAGGGGTGCCGATCATGGCGTGTTTTGCCAGTCCCCTGTCAAGGGCAATGGAAACGGCGCAACTGGTGCTAACAGCAGCGGGGCAGTCTGTGCCCATCACGCCCATGCCTGCCCTCATGGAGCGCCGGTTCGGAGTATGGGAAGGAAAGCCCCTTGCAGATGTTCAGCGGGAAGACATTTTTGTTCAATGGGTGGCTGCGAACTACATCCCTGCACCACCCGGTGGCGAAAGCCTTGCAGAACTTTTTGCTCGCGTGGAAGCGGGGTTTAAGGAAATCTTGTCCGCCATCTCCAACGGCAATGTCTTGGTCGTCGGTCATAGTGGCTCCATCAAAGCGGGCATTTGCGTGCTTTTTCGGTTACCTTTGACCAGTTTTGCTCGGCTCATCGTGGGCAACGCCAGTTTGAGCGTTGTGGAAGTGAGGAATGGGCGTGCAAGGCTTGTTCGGCACGGTCCGATGGAAGCGGTAGCAGATTTTCCCCTGTGAGCGATTTTCCTTGTTGGCATCTCCAAAAAATTCGCTGTATTTCCCCTGCAGAACCCCAGTCCCAAATTTGGTTTGGCTTAACGCTGACTTTGTAAAGGCTCAAATTTTGGCGGAAAGCTTCCTGTTATGTGCCAAAATTATGTTGCCAGACTGAGAGCAGCCCACAAAAATGTCAAGGGATTGACAACAACTTAGCGAGGTGCTAAATACATGCGCCAACCAGTTCGTTGCGCCGTCGTTTCTTTGGGCTGTCCCAAAAACTTGGTGGACAGCGAGACAATGTTAGGCTGGCTGACACAAAACGGCTTTACGCTGACAAACGATGTGGCAGATGCGGATGTCGTTGTGGTCAACACTTGCGGGTTCCTTCAAGCAGCCGTGCGGGAAGGACTGCAGGAACTGAAGCGCTTGGCGAAACTGAAAAAGCGCGGGCGGTGTAAAGCCCTTATCGCGGTGGGGTGTTTAGTATCTCGCTACCCTACTTTGGTGCAGCAAGTGGTGCCGGAAGTGGACGCTTGTTTGGGCGTGGGCGAGTATCACCGCATCGCTGCAACGGTGGCGCAAGTGTTAGGGTTGCCTTTTCGCCGACAGGAGGTGTTGGGAGAACCGCCCCTTCTGCCTCGCATTGTCAGCACGCCCCCTTGGTATGCCTACCTCAAAATTGCCGAAGGATGCGATCGCACTTGCACTTTCTGCACCATCCCCACCATTCGCGGGAAACAGCGGAGTCGCCCGATGGAAGAATTGTTGACGGAAGCGAGGGAGTTGGTCGCACAAGGCGTCCGCGAACTCATCCTCATTGCCCAAGACACCACTCGCTACGGTGTGGACTTGTATGGCAAGCCCATGCTTCCCGAGTTGCTACGACAGTTAGCCTCTTTGGATGGGCTCAAGTGGATTCGCTTGCTTTACTGCTACCCGACGGCGGTGTCCGACAGACTGATAGAAACGATGGCTTCATTCCCAACGGTGGCTCGCTACATTGACATCCCGCTGCAACACAGCCATCCCGACATTTTGCGTCAAATGGGGCGAGGCGGAGACGGAGAAAGTTACGCACGGCTTATAGAAAAACTTCGGGCAGCGATGCCTGACATTGCCATCCGAACCACTTTCATTGTCGGCTTCCCAGGTGAAACGGACGAGCATTTTGAGCATTTGTTGAGCTTCGTGAAAGCGATGAAGTTTGATCGGTTAGGTGTGTTCGTCTTTTCGCCTGAGCCGGGAACGCCTGCTGCCTCACTGCCTCATCAGGTGCCCTATAAAGTGGCGGAGGAGAGACGACACCAACTGCTAACTATCCAACAAACCATCTCCCTACAGCGCAACCAGACCTTTGTGGGGCGGCATTTGGAAGTGGTGTTGGAGCGTTGGGACCAACGGAAAGGGATGTATCTGGCGCGCTCCCAATACGAAGCGCCAGAGGTTGATGGCGTAGTGCGGGTGAGAGGGGACGAAGTGGATGGGCGTTTAGGCTCCTTCGTATGGGTGGAAATTGTCAAGGCACACCCTTACGACCTTTTGGCAGAGTTTGCCTCAGAAAGGGGGTTAAAAGATGACCGTTTCGCTACCGCCCGAGCAAGAAGCGGGGTTTGACCCTGATGCAGAACGAAAAGCACGCGCTCATTTGCTCGTGTGGCATTGGGCGTTTCAAGCCCTTTGGAACGCAACGGAAGGGAAGCGAACCCTTGAATTGCTCCCACCCGACGCCCCTGCTCTTCCCTTGGGATTTGTGCGTCGAATGCTTCTGGACTGCGAATACCTGATGTTGCGGGGTCGGAGATGGGATTTTCGTTGGCGGCAAGAAGCAACGGCACCTTTAGGTGGTCTTGTCACCACGCTCTTGACTTTGAAGGGTGTTCCGCTGTATCCAGAGGAAATGGCAGCACTGTTAGCCCCTTGGCGGAACCAACCGCCCAACATCTTGGAGGAGACTTTGTTCCCTTTCCTCTCGGCTCGGTTGGGACAAACCTTTTTCGCCACCGAAGAAGGGGCTTTCGGGTTGCTGGATTGGGTGCCGCAAGTGGAAGGATTGACAGTGGAGGAAGCCATTACCCAAGAGTTCTGGCAGCAAGAAGCCTTTGCCCAGTGGCTTCTCTCACTGCCCTGTGCTGATGAGCCTGCCGAAGGGGCAATCGCTCTTTTGGATGCCGCTGCCATGCCGCTTTCTTACAGGGAAGTCTTGTTCGCCCTATGGGTGCGGCGGGAAGGCGATTTGGATCTTGTGGCAACTCTTGCGCAACTGTCTAAGGACCCCCACCTTCACAGTTTGGCGCTCGGGTATTGGGTGAACCCCAAAGGGAAGGAAGCCACCCTTCAAACGCTTCAAGCAATGGCGGAAGAATGGCAACAGACAACTTTGCAAAAGGCAAGGCAAAAGGATATCCGTCGCATCCTTCAACTGCCCCCTTCAGAAAAGGAACCCGTTGTGCTTTTAGATGCCGATGTGTTGGAGGAAGTTGTTCAGTGGTTGGCAGAGCAGCCACACCCCGTTCCCATCCCCCGCATCGCAGAACAGGTGTTGGAAGTGACGCCTGCGGAGAGCGATTTCGTCCCGACAGTTCGGGCATTGGTCACCTTGATGAGCCAAGATGAGCGCCTTGCGCCCTTCGGGGAGTTTTGTTGGTGGGTTCAAGATAAAACGCCCGCTGAAGTGATGGAGGTGCCTTCCGTTCTCCTCCCACCCGCCCCATCAGAACAAGGTGATGTGCTGTTGCCAGTGGAAGCGTTGGAAGAGGATTTGCGCCGCTTCGTGGAAGACTGTCGCTACGAAGAGGTGGGGGAACCGGAAGCCCCTGTGCCTTCCGATTTGCCCGTGCCGAAGCGTTTGGACTTGTTCGTGCTCTACCCGCACCTGCAAGCGGGAACGCTTAAGATTCGTCGCATTGACCTTCCCTTTTTCCCTCCCGAACCGCCTGTGCAGTTTCTGCTGGCGATAGACGATACACGAACGGAAGTCGGACTATGGGTGAACCTCTCCCTGGGGCTTTGCTTCGGGTTAGCCGAATGGTATCAGCGACGGAAAGTGGGAGTTGGAGGGATTGTTCGCTTGGAGCGAACGAAAGGGGACATAATTCGCCTTTCGTGGACGGGGCGCTATGACCCTTTGCTACGCATTTCCCCTTCCCGATTGGAGCAACTGCAACAGTTCGCTACCCACGAGACCATTCGCCAAGCCCCGCTCCTCACGCTGGTGCAAGCCTTGCTGCCCCAACATCCTAACGGAGCCCACTTTTTGCAGTTGTGGTCGGAGTTGAATGTTTTGCGGCGAACCACGAAACGGGCGTTGGCATCGCTCCTGTCCGCCTACCCCATGTTCACCCGCGTGCCCCACATGGACGGCTTTTGGACCATAGACTTCAGCAAAATGGCGGAAGGCATCCGCCCCGAAAAGGCTCACTACCTTGCGGCTGGTGGGTAAGGAAGCGGATAAACGGAGAAGTGGGGAAACGGGGCGTGGAGCAAAGGGCATAGAGCATAGGGCGAAGGGCACGGACGAAAGAGCCAAAGTCTGTTTGCGCCTTTACGCATTCCGCTTTACGGTTTTCGCTATTGCAACGGGGTAGCATTAGTCACAACCACCGCAAACGGAGTTAGGGACAAGTTCTCGGAACCTTCCATGTCACTGGCTTTAGCCAGTGGTTGATGACGCTGTTATGAGCGCCTGCTTTAGCGGGCGAAAACAACCATCCTTTGGAGGGCGCATCTCCTGATGCGCCGATTTTGTTTCTTCATTCGGTGCGTCAGGAGACACACCCTCCAGTGCTCCGGTGCTCAAATGCTCGTCGCCCGCAAGGGGCGACGCTACCGAACTTGGAAAAGGTAAGGCTTCCTTATCGTGCAAGAAATTTATTGCAAAAAACCGACGAGTAGGGGGCAGGGCTTGTTCCTGCCCTGTGATAGAGCAACCGCAAGGGTTGCCTCTACTCTTGTGGTGCTTCCGTTTCGTTGGCGGCAAAGAGTTTGGCGGCTTGTTCCTGCCACTCTCGCAAAGGGGGCAAGTCCTCCAGTGAGCGCAAGCCAAACAGTTCCAAAAACTTTTGGGTGGTAGCGTAAAGGCGAGGACGACCAACAGTGTCCTTGTAACCAACAACCTGAATAAGTCCATGCTCCAACAGGCTGTGGATGGCGGCAGAACTGTCCACGCCCCGCAGTTGCTCAATTTCTGGGCGCGTGATGGGTTGGTGGTAAGCGATAATCGCCAGCACTTCCAACGCCCCGCGCGAGAGCCGCACCCGTTGAGGCGGGTGGAGGCGAGCGATGTAGTCAGCAAATTCGGGGCGCGTTACCATCCGCCAACCCCCCGCTACTTCCACAACTGCCAACCCGCTCCGCTGCTCATACGCTACTGCTAACTCGTTGAGCAACATCAGCGCTTCGTCCAATGGCACCTCCAAAATGCGCGCCACTTCCTCCAACGGGAGCGGCTTAGTGGCAACAAACAACACGCACTCCAAGGCTTTGAGGAGTTCCTCACGCTTCTTCTCTTCGCCACCGTTCACAACCCTTCACCTGTCACAAGTGGAGGAGTATCTCGCCCAGCAGGTGCGGGTCAATGTTTCCGCCTGAGATGACGCATGCCACAACTGAATGAGGCTCTAAAGTGAGTTTGCCCGAAACCAACGCTGCTAAAGCCGCTGCCCCTGCCAACTCAGGCACGAGTTTGGCGTAGCGAACGATAAGGTGGGCTGCATCTTTCATCTCTTCGTCGCTCACGAGGATGAGGGGTTCCTCTAACAACTCCCGAACGATGTGGAAGGGCACTTTGCCAGGGCGCGAGACAGCGATGCCTTCCGCAGCGGTGTGAACTTCAGGAAGGGTCACCACTTCGCCGACAGTGAGCGAGGTAGTTAAAGCGGGGGCGCCTTCGGCTTCCACACCGACAACGCGCAGGGACGGCTTGAGGCGGTGAGCGGTGATAAGGCTCCCTGCTAACAAAGCACCGCCCCCAACGGGGACAACGAGCGTGTCCACTTCAGGGGCTTCTTCCAAAATCTCCCACGCGATGGTCGCTTGAGCGGCGACCACCCATGGGTCATCAAAACTGGGCGCGTAAACCAACTCCCGCTCCGCCGCAAAGGCTTTGGCAAAGTCTTCCGCTTGCGCGTAAGTTTCACCGAAGCGAATGAGCCTTGCGCCCATCTCCTGAATAGCCTCCGTCTTAACGAGTGGCGTCCGCTCAGGCACCACCACCCATGCAGGGATGTTGAACTGGCGGGCAAGGAATGCGATGCCCTTGCCATGATTGCCCGTTGAAGCGCATACCACGCCTTTTCGGCGTTGCTCTTCGGGGACACTCAGCAACTTCACCAAACCGCCCCGCACTTTGAATGCGCCTGTCCACTGCAAGTTCTCTGCTTTCAAGAACACGCGAACACCCAGAAGGTCGGACAGTTCGGGACACTCCAGCAAGGGCGTTCGGCGCAAGTAAGTGCGAACCCACTGTCGCGCCTGTTGAACCATCTGCCAAGAGACTTGCGCTGTGCCCACGCCAAAACTGACTTCTGCTTTTTCCGCCATACTTGCTCGCCTCTTTCGCCGAAGTTCTATCGCTCCTTTTGCCCTCGCACCGTCCAGACCAAATGGCGGAGTTCAGGCAAGATAAGTTTCTGCAACGCCAGTTGGCACGCATGGGGCGAACCGGGAAGGCAAAAGACAGGCTTGCCATTAGCAACACCTGCAAGGGCTCGGCTCATAAGGGCAGCGCTACCGATTTCAGCAAAACTGAGTTGCCGAAACAACTCGCCGAACCCTTCCAACCGCTTTTCCAGCAGGGGCGCAATGGCTTCAAAAGCCACATCGCGCGGCGCAACCCCTGTGCTGCCCGTCGTGATGATGACATCCACCTCGTCGTCAGTGACCCAAAGAGTGAAAACGCGCCGCACTGCCCACAAGTCATCCCGCACGATTTGGTAGCGAGTGACGCTGTGCCCTTCGTTGGTAAGCAGGCTCTTGATGAGGTGCCCGCTCATGTCCGTTTCCTCTGTCCGCGTGTCGCTAATGGTCAGCACGCCGCATCGGAGGCTCGGCACTATTTCTGCGTGTGCGCGATGAAGTTCGTGCGAGCGTTGAGTGCTCACTTTTCTCCACGCTCCTTTTCGCTCGCTAACTTTTCTGCCACCTTTGTCACCAGTCGGTGAAGGTAGTCTCGCACGGCGCGATAAGCAGAGATTCCCGTTCCGTAAGGGTCAGCCACTTCCCCTTCTTCACCCACGAACTCGGTGATAGCGAACACGCGCCCATCCAACTCAGGCGCTTTTTTGAGGATGGACTGCTTTTGCCACTGCTCCATCGTCAGCACAAGGTCTGCCCAATCCAGCAGTTCCCAATCTAACGGCTGAGAGCGATGACCTCGGGCATCAATGCCCCATTCCGCCAGAACGGCAATTGTTTCGGATGTTGCTGGTTCTCCTGTTGCTGCATAAATGCCAGCAGAGCGCGCTTCCACATCCAACGAACTCTGCTGAGCAACGGCTCGCAGAAGATATTCTGCCATCGGGCTGCGACAAAGGTTGCCCGTGCACACAAACAAAACTTTCTTCGCCACTCTGATTCACCTCGCCTGCAGGCTAAACGCCTCATTGATTTTGGCGGCGCTTTTGCTGTAACGGCGTGCAGTTTTTTACGGACAACTTTTAGCAGGAAAGGGGACAGCAGGCTTTAGGAGTTTCCCCGACACTCCAACCTCTTTCTGACCTGCCAAAATTTTAAAACTGGAGCGCTGGGAAGAGCGCAAAGCATTCACGGAAGGAGGGAGCCATCGTGACCTTCAAGAAACTGGTGCCGCCCAAAGATGGCGAGAAGATTGAGGTGAAAAACGGGAAGTTGCAAGTGCCAGACAACCCCATTATCGTCTGGATTGAGGGTGACGGGACGGGGAAGGACATTTGGCGGGCAACCCACCCTGTGCTGAACACAGCGGTGGAACTGGCTTACGAGGGCAAACGGCGCATCGCTTGGCTGGAAGCCTACGCTGGTGAGAAAGCCCAAGACATCTACGGGGAGTTGCTGCCTGAGGACACCTTCAAAGCCATCGCCGAATACATCGTCGCCATCAAAGGTCCCCTCACGACGCCCGTTGGAACAGGCTTTCGCTCCCTCAATGTGACCTTGCGCCAAGTTTTGGACCTGTATGCGTGCGTGCGTCCCGCCAAGTGGTATGAGGGCGTTCCCTCTCCCATGCGCCATCCTGAGAAAATCAACATGGTGGTCTTTCGGGAAGCGACGGAGGACCTCTACGCCGGCATTGAGTGGGAGAAGGGGACACCAGAAGCCCAGAAGGTGATAGAGTGGCTGGAGAAGGAATTCGGCATCAAAGTCCGCCCCGATTCGGGCATCGGCATCAAGCCCATCAGCGAGTTCGCCACCAAGCGCCTCGTCCGCAAAGCCATCCAGTATGCCATTGACAACAAGTTGCCCTCCGTCACCTTCATGCACAAGGGCAACATCATGAAGTTCACCGAAGGCGCCTTTATGAAGTGGGGTTACGAAGTGGCGCTCACGGAGTTCCGCGACTATGTGGTCACGGAGCAGGAAGTAACAGAGCAGTATGGCGGCAAAGTGCCCGAGGGCAAAATCGTTGTCAAGGACCGCATCGCCGACAACATGTTCCAGCAGATTCAAACCCGCCCCGACGAATACCATGTCATCGCCACGATGAATGTCAATGGCGACTACATCTCCGACGCGTTGGCAGCGATGGTTGGTGGTCTGGGGATGGCACCCAGCGCCAACATTGGCGACTACATCGCCCTCTTTGAAGCCACCCATGGCTCTGCGCCCAAGTATGCGGGCAAGGACATGGTCAATCCCAGTTCGGTTATCCTTTCGGGCGTCATGATGCTCCGCTACATCGGCTGGCACGAAGCCGCCGACCTCATTGAAAAGGGCATCTCTGAAACCATCAAGCAGCGGAAGGTCACCTACGACCTGGCGCGCCACATCGGCGTGGAGCCTATTAAGTGCTCCGAGTTCGGTCAAGCCGTTTGCGAGAACATGCGCGCTTTAGTGGCAGCAGGGAAAGTTTAGGCGTCCCTCAAAAGTGGGCAGATTTGCGAAAAATGATGGGGGCAGGTGAACGCGCCTGCCCCCTTTGCTTTTTGCCCTGTGTTGGCGCACGTTCGGGTTTTGACCGCTCGTTTCCCCTCGCTTTCCGAAGTGGCAACATAGCGAAAGGTGATGCGCAATGGTTAAGGCACCTTCGCTGCGCTGGTCGGTATTTTGGTTTCGCACGGCTCTGTTTGCGGGGCTATTTCTGTATTGTGGCTTCGTCTTGTCCTTGCTCTGGATGGCGGCGATTTTGCCCATCCGTTCGGTAGAAGAGGTGCCAGCGATTGTCACTTTGTGGCGCGACCCGTTGGCACGGCAAGAGTTGTGGCATGCCTTCCGCTTGAGCCTGACAACAGCGACGATAACCACCTTGCTGGCAGTGTTGGTGGGCGTGCCAACGGCTTACACCCTCTCCCGCTTTCGGTTCGCGTTGGCGATAGTCGTGGACACCATTGTGGACTTGCTCATCATCATCCCGCCATTGGTGGTGGGGTTGACAGTCATTGCTCTCTTCGGACAGACAAAGATTGGTCAGTGGCTGAACGAAAAGGTTGGCATCCTTTACACCCCGCAGGGCATCGTCCTCGCTCAATTCGCTGTTGCGTCAGCGTTGGGCATTCGGGTGTTCAAAGCCGCTTTTGACCAAATCAACCCTCGCTTTGAGTTAGTAGCCCGCAGTTTGGGGGCTTCGTTACCTTACGCCTTCTTCCGCATCACCTTGCCTTTAGCGAAAAATGGGTTGCTGGCGGGTGCTGTGTTAGCGTGGGCGAGAGCGATGGGCGAATTCGCCCCCGTGCTTATTGTGGCAGGCACCGATGTGGGGAAAGTGCTGCCCGTTCTCGCCTTCCTCAACCTCTCAGGAGGCAACATTGAACTCTCCTTCGCCGTCACCACTTTCATGGTGCTGGTTTCTGCCGCTGCCCTGCTGACTTTCAAGCGGTTGGGCGGACAGGTTTACATCTGGTAACGGCGCCCTACCCATTTTCGGTAGCATCGCCCCTGGGTGCAGCGGTCCTTTTAGGAGAACGCAAGGCGTCAGAGGAAATTTGGAGGATGCGTCTCCCGATGCACCGTTTTTTGGCGTATTAGGAAAGGCGCCTTCCAAATGACTGCTCTTTTTCACCCCTCGTTCGGTAGTGCTCGGAGGGTGAAAACCGTTACTTCTGGTGGGCAGCGGAACCGAAGGGGCAAGCCGGCTGAAACGCCCCGCGAGACATACAACCATGTTCCGTTCAAGCGCACCAACCCCTGCGCCCGCTGTTTTGGGTTGCGGCATGGCACCCACAGCGGACCCACCAACGGGAGGACTACCTGCCCACCATGCGTGTGTCCGCACATGACCAGTGCCACCCGATGAATGAGCGGGGCATCCACAACATCGGGTGAGTGGGAAAGCAGCAGCACAAAGGCATCGTCAGGCACTCCCGAAAGCGCTTTCACCAAATCGTTGCGCCCTGTGTAAGCGTCATCAACGCCCGCTATCCACACATGGGCACCATTGACAAGTAGTGAGGTTGCTTCGTTGACGAGCAATTGCACGCCGGCTTGGGCTAACGCTTCTCGCCATCCTTGTTCCGTCAACGGCTTTCCGCCCCATGGGGCAGGCTTCTGCCATCGCCAGGGGCAATGATGGTCGTGGTTGCCTAAAACAGCGAAAACGCCGTAGCGACTGTGCAAGCGACGCAGCACAGGAATGAGGTAAGGCACTGCTCCGCACCAGTGCACCAAATCGCCTCCCAGCAGCACCACATCGGGGTCAGTTTCGTTCGCCCGCAGCACCGCTTGTTCGGCAAGGTCAACGCCGAACCCGTTGGGTTGCAGGTGCAAATCGCTCAAGAAAACGACCCGCAACCCATCCGCTGCGGAAGGCAACCGAGGTAGCCGCAGCAAGTAACGCTCCACGACCAAACAGCGCGGCTCCACCAACATCCCGCGCCACAAGAAGTAAGTCACCCCACAGAGGGCAGCGCCTCCCAAAACATAGAACCAATCCGCCATGTTTTCTCCCACCGCGTCGTTGCGCTCGCGTTTTCAGTTTTGTCCTGTCCCATTGTGCCGCGCCGCAAACTGCGGGAGCGGCATCAGCCACGCCAATTTCTCTTCCTTTCCGCTTAAAGCATTTTGCCTTATGCTCTTTAGGACGACAGCAAAACAACTTTGCATTGGCGGGGGACAAGGAGATGCCAGTGCGATGGGGCATTGATTTGGGCACCAGCAACACAACGGTTTGCTGCGATTTGACAGGGCGTCCGCAGGCAGTTCATTTGCCCGATTTGGCGCGCCCCGAACCCGTCACCGAGACACCGCTAATCCCATCGGTCGTGTGCGTGCTGGACGAATGGGGCGAGCAGGTGCTCATCGGGCAAAAAGCCCTCGCTTACAACTGGGACGGGCAAGCCAGTGGCTTCCTTGCAGGCTTCAAGCGCCTTTTAGGCACCGAAAGTCAGCGACCGTTGGGCAAAGTTGGCAAAACAACTTTCACCGCCCGTGACGCTGCCTTCTTCTTCCTGCGAGAACTTTTCGCCGCCTTGGAAGCTAGCACGGGGGAACCCGTGACGGACTTGACAATAGCAGTTCCTTGCGGCTTTTACGAAACCTACAGAGCGGAACTTCTGTCCATCGCTCGTTCCCTTCAACGCTCCAAACGGGAAGGTTGGCGCCAGTGGTTGCAAAGCCTTGCCGACTGGTTTCGCCGAAAGATGCCGAAGGGCTTCACTTTCCGAGCCATTGACGAACCCGTTGCCTCCGCATTGGGCTACGGCGTGGACATCAAACGGGATGGCATCATCGTCGCTTTTGACTTCGGCGCAGGCTCGTTAGAGGTGGCAGCCGTTCGCATTGAAAGTGGCAAGACTCTGGAGACAGGACGCGCAGAGGTCTTGGCAAAGCAGAGTTTGCGCCTCGGCGGCGACGATGTGGATGAATGGGTGCTGGAAAAGTTTGTTCCTGAACCACTGCGGACTTTCCCCGCTTACCGTTTGCTGCTCAAGTGGGAAGCCGAGCGGGTGAAGATTGCCGCCAGTAGCGGTCAAACAACGACTTTCACCTTTCGCGGGCACGAGTGGGGCACGCTGGACTACTACGGGTTGAGAGAACTACTGAGGGAACGAGGGCTGTATCAGGAAGTGAGCGCTACTTTGGAACGGTTGCTTGCTGAACTTCGGCAGCAGCACGGGATAGATGTCGCCGATGTGGACGAAGTGCTTTTGGAAGGCGGCTCCACTTTGCTCCCCGAAATCCGCAATTTGCTGGCAGATATGTTTGGACGCGAGAAGGTGCGGGAATGGTTGCCCTTTGAGAGCGTGGCGCGGGGCGCTTGCCTTTTTGCGATGGGCGCTCCCGTTGAGGACATCATCTACCACGATTACGCTGTCCGCATCGTTGGCGAGAACCCTGAAGAGGTGCTTTACGAGTTGCTTATCCCGCGCGGCACTCGCTACCCGACGCCCCCCGATTTCGTCACCCGCTACTATGCACCCGCTCACGATGGGCAAATGGCAATTAGTTTGCAGGTTTGCGAAGTGGGTGGTGTGGCGGGGCGACCTGTGCAGTGGGAGGTGTGCCCCGATGGGCGCAAGGTTTACCGCCCGAAAACGGCAAGCGAACACTCGTTTTGCATTTGCCTTAACGAGGGCGACGAAGCCATCCCGCTTAACCCACCCGGGCGTGGCAAAGCACCGCGCTTGCGCGTCACTTTCAGCATCGACCCTGACCGTTGGCTACGCATGAGCGTCCACGACTTGGTGCTCAAAGCAGACTTGAAGGTTAACGAACCCGTCGTTCGC
>FWWM01003709.1_pt1 | contig 37375 bp, 27 predicted proteins | sample 2228351 | NCBI WGS metagenome assembly FWWM01 (sample SAMEA103939774, study PRJEB20133) | metagenome
ATTCCGTTCTCCGCGGTGGTGCGGGCGTTTTTGTGTGGCCGGGTCGATTGCCAGCGTGGATAGCCAGCGCGGGCTGTAAACAGGGCATGGTCCTGGTGGAGCGAGGTTGGTTGCAAAAGCGGGCGGCTTCGCGCATGATAGTGCGTTTTTGCGGGGGAGAGGCAGATGCGCAGGCCAAAACGGATTGCGCCGCCCAAGGGCAAACTGGGGGTGCTGCTGCCCGGGATGGGCGCGGTAGCCACGACGTTCGTCGCCGGGACCGAGCTGGTCCGCCGCGGCGAAGCCAAGCCTATCGGCTCGCTGACGCAGATGGCCACCGTCCGGCTGGGCAAACGCACCCGGATGCGCTCGCCGCTGATCCGCGATTTCGTTCCTCTCGATAAGCTCGACAGCCTGGTGTTCGGCGGCTGGGACATTTTCCCCGACAACGCCTACGAGGCGGCGCGCAAGGCCGGTGTGCTGGACCGTGAGTCGCTTGCGAAGATTCGCAAATTTCTGGAGAGCATCCGCCCGATGCCCGCTGCGTTTGACAACAGCTACGTCCGCAAACTTGACGGGACACACCTCAAAAAGGGCAAAACGAAGTACGATCTGGCGCTCCAAATCAAAGAGGACATTGCAACATTCAAAAAGACCTCCGGTGCCAAGCGCATGGTGATGGTCTGGTGCGGTTCGACAGAAGTTTTTCTGAAGCCGCACGAAGTGCATCAGAGCGTTGCCGCCTTCGAGCGCGCGATGAAAGAAAATCATCCGGCGATTGCGCCTTCGATGCTCTATGCCTGGGCAGCGATTACCAGCGGGGTGCCGTTTGCCAACGGCGCGCCGAATCTGACCGTGGACATTCCGGCCATGAGCGAGCTGGCGCGCACCCATGACGTGCCTATCGCCGGCAAAGACTTCAAAACTGGACAGACGCTGCTGAAGACGGTGCTCGCGCCGGGCTTCAAAGCGCGGATGCTCGGGCTGGCCGGCTGGTATTCGACCAACATCCTCGGCAACCGCGACGGCGAAGTGCTCGACGACCCGGAATCGTTCAAGACCAAAGAGGAATCGAAGCTCGGCGTGCTGGAGTATATCCTCCAGCCCAGGCTGTATCCCGAGCTTTACGGGAACATCTACCACAAGGTGCGCATCAACTACTACCCGCCGCGCGGCGATAACAAGGAAGGATGGGACAACATTGACATCTTCGGGTGGCTCGGCTATCCGATGCAGATCAAAGTGGACTTCCTGTGCCGCGATTCCATTCTGGCGGCGCCGATCGTGCTTGACCTGGTGCTGTTTCTCGACCTGGCACAGCGCGCCGGACTGCGCGGCATCCAGGAATGGCTGAGCTTCTATTTCAAATCGCCGATGTGCGCGCCCGAGCTTTACCCCGAACACGACCTGTTCATCCAGTTGATGAAGCTGAAAAACACCCTCCGCTGGATGATGGGCGAAGAGCTGATCACCCATCTCGGCACCGAATATTACGACTGAGCGCCGGTCGGCAGTTCACAGTCCCCCGTTACGAGTCAGGTGGAAGGGGACGAACGAAATTCCGTCCCGACAATTCACTGCCCTGCCGGGCAAATGCGGACACGGTCGCGCGATGGCGGAAAGCGAACAGGCGTTCGAGCTGGCGGCGGACATACCATCCGGCCAGCAACTCCCCGAGCCAGCCGAACGGGAGCGCGTAGCGGATTTCGTCCTCGAGGATGCACTCATCGCGGCCGTAGGGGAGGAAGCGATGGGTGTGGTGCCAGTAGGCAAACGGGCCGGAAAGCTGCACGTCGCTGAATTCGCGGCCGGGAATCCATTCGCGGTGCTCGGCCACCCAGCGGCGGCGAAACGGCCCGAAGCGAATCTCGAGCACGACGCGCGCGCCCGGCTCGATGCCTCCGCTGCGCTCGACAATCCGAGCGCGTCCCCAGGGCGGAGTCAGCCGGGCCAGCGCTTCCGGCTCAGCGTGCCAGGCAAAAACCGCTTCGGCGGGGGCCGCAATCCGCGTTCGTTTCAGAAAAGTGCGGAGCTTCACGGATTCAATCGCCAGATGGCGAAATTCAGCGCTGCGGCATAGCCGACCCAGGCCAAATACGGCACCAGCAGCCAGGCGGCAACGGCTGAGATTTTGGCAAAAGTGAAAATCGTGGCAACGATAGCGGCCCACAGCAGCAGAATGTCCGCCAGGCCGGCCGCAGGATTACGCCACGCGAAGAACAATCCGGACCAGGCGCCGTTCAATGCAAGCTGGAGGAAATAGAACGTGAACGCGAGGCGCGCGCCGGTGAAGCCCGCCCTGCGCCACACCAGCCACGCGGCAACGGCCATCAGGATGTAGAGGAGTGTCCAGACCGGGCCGAAGACCCAGTCGGGCGGCGTCCAGGGAGGCTTGGCGAGCGTCGGATACCATTCTCGCACAGCGGGAAAGGTTAGCCAGGAAGCCACCCCCTGCACCGCCCACGACGCCGCGAGGAATCCGCCCAGTGCCCACCATTCACGTGCGGACAGCAACATCGGTACCCTCCTTCCGCGACCTTCGCACCGCGGCACGAGCAATCGCATGCAGCATCCCACCAAAAATGATTCGTTGAATCGAATACAAGTTATACCCGTATGCCCGGCCGAGCAGCCCGTGAAGATCGAAGACGGCGGTCTGCAAGATGCGCGCATTCGCGTCCAGGGGCTCAACTGTGAATTCCAGCCACGCGCAGCCCGGCAGCTTCATCTCTGTCATGAAACGGACGCGATCGCCCGGCTCGAACGCGACCATGCGCCAGCAGTCCACCACATCATCGAGTTTTAAGTCGTACTCACCCCGGCACCCGCGTGACATGCCTGCTCCGCCAAGCAGCCGGTCTATCCAGCTGCGCAGCCGCCACAGGCCGTTGGCGAAATACCAGCCGGTGCGCCCGCCGGTCTGGCGGCTTGCTGCAAAAGCAGTCTTCGGGGAAAGGTTGGCACAATCGGATGCCGAGTCCACGATGCGGTGGCCGAATTCTGGCGGCATGCGGTCCGGACGCTTCCCATCGTTTCCGCAAACTTTAAATAGCGGGGCGGCGTCAAGGGTGAGGTCTTCGGCGGCCAAAGCGGCCCGGATGGCCACCCGCGGCCCGGCGGGACGCACGGCAAAATCGCGCGCCGCGGCACTGTTTCGGACGACGGCGGGGTGGCGAATGCTGTCAACCAGGAAGCGCTCGACGCGGGCGCAGAGTGCAGTGACCAGTCCTAGCCGAGGGCTCGACAGACGCGGCGTGAGCACCAGCACGGGAATCATCCGCCGCCGCAGGCTGCGGTGCCGGGCGTACTCCGGCATCAAGCCGCCATAGGAGATACGGTCAGCGCCGCCGATTTCATTAATTCGACTTCTAGGTTTGGGCAACGCCAGCGCAGCCAGCAGAACCTCGAGTAGCTCAGCGATGCCAATGGGCTGCGCGGCGACAGCGACCCAGCGCGGAGTCAACATCACGGGCAGGCGCTCGACCAGCGCGCGGGTCAAATCAAAGGATAACCTGCCGGAACCCAGCACCACCAAGGCACGGAATCCGATGAGCTGGGCTCCTGAGGCGCCCGCTTCCTGCAGGTTGCGAAGATGGGAGGAAAGTTCTTCGTTGGGGCTGCCCAGGCCGCCTAGGTAGATGAGTCTGCAGACACCCGCAGCGCGCGCGGCCGCCGCGAAATTTTTTGCCGCATCGCGGTTCTTCCGCTCAAAACGGGCTGCCCTACCCCTCGGGTGGATCAGGTAGAAGGCGAAAGCCACACCCTGCAACACGCGCGAAAGGCTGGCGCGGTTCAATGCATCACCGAGGCAGATTTCGTGGGCGCAGGAAGGGTTCTCCAGGGCTGGGACTACGCGGCGCACCGGGCAACGAACCCGGTAGCCGGCAGATTCCAGCATCGGAAGCAGTTGGCCGCCGACATAGCCGGTGGCGCCCGTCAGGTGCAGTGGCGGAAAAGAGGGCGATTCCGACATGGGAATTACACTCCCTATCGGCTCTGGCGCATCGCAGCGAACGCTGTGAGTGCGCGACTTCGGGCTGCCGCGTGATCCACGACCGGCCGGGGGTAGGTCTTCGGGAGCACGACGCCGACTTTTCGCAGCTCGGCGGCTGGTGCGGCCCAGGGCTGATGGATCCAGCGCGCGGGCAGGCGTGCCAGTTCCGGTACCCAGCGGCGAACGTAGTCGCCATCCGGGTCAAATCTGCGCCCCTGCACAACCGGATTGAAAATGCGGAAAAATGGGGCCGCGTCGGCTCCGCAGCCGGTCACCCACTGCCAATTCAGTGTGTTGCTGGCCAGGTCGGCGTCCACCAGTCGCTCCCAGAACCAGCGCGCGCCCGCCAGCCAGGGCAGCAGCAGGTGCTTGACCAGAAAGGACGCCACAATCATCCTCACGCGGTTGTGCATCCACCCGGTGGCGAGCAGCTCGCGCACGCCGGCATCCACCAGCGGATAGCCGGTGTGCCCGTGCTGCCAGGCGTCTAGAGCCCGTGCATCGTCCCGCCAGCCAAAGCGGGCGAATTCTTCCCGCAGTGGTGCCTCCGCCGTGTGCGGGAAGTGAACCAGCAGGTGGTAAGCGAATTCACGCCAGGCCAGTTCGCGCAGAAAGGCTTTCGCGCCGCCGCTATCAGGTTTGTCCGCGGCCGGGTGGCGCTTCACGGCATGCCAGATTTGCCGCGGACTGATTTCCCCGAAATGCAGGTAGGGCGAAAGCCGTGACGTAGCCTGCGAGCTGGGAAAGTCCCGCTCCGATTCGTAGCCGCTCAGGCCGTGGCGCAGGAATTGCTGCAGTGCCGCCGCAGCACCGGCTTCTCCTGGCTGCCAGGCGCAGCGGAGAGCAGCGCCTAAACCGGCTCCAGATTCCAGCCGCAGCTCCTCAAGCGGAACCGATTCGGGCCATCGGGCCGGCGCAGTCAGCTTGTGCGGGGCCGGCACAGTCGGCTCGGGCTCAGGTGCGGCAAGCATGGCCCGCCAAAAACGGCCAAACACCCGATAGGGCTTCCCCGTTGAGCTTGCAAGCTGCTTCGGCTCAAACAACAGCCCGGAATCGAAAGGAGACACTTCGATGCCGGCAGCGCGCGCTTGCGCGGTAACCGCAGCCTCCTGGACGCGGGCAGCAGGTTCATATCGCCGGTTGAAAAACAGAACGCGGGCGCCGGCCTGCTGGGCCAGCCTAAGCAGTGTGCTGGCAGCGCGGCCGCGGGCCAGCGTCAGCCGGGAGCCGGCCCTCCGCAGAGAGTCATCCAGCGAACGCAGCGAAGCTTGCAGCCACCAGCGCGACGCGGCCCCCGGCGGCCAGTTCCCTTCCTCCTCGGGCACCCAAATAAAGACGGGCACCACAGCCCCAGCGCGAGCCGCCGCGGCCAGCGCGGGGTTGTCGGCCAGGCGCAGGTCGGCGCGGAACCACATCAGCGAGGCGGCTTCGGTCATAGGGGTCCTTCCCGAATCCTGGAGAACCCCTCAGGCGGGAAACATAAACCATAGCAAAGAGCCGCGAAAAGGGACAGGGCAAATTGAGGGTGGCTGCCTGTGAAAATTGTCTCCCAGTATGGCGCTTGACAGCTCTTCGCCGGGGCACTATCGTCCTGTGTTACCGGGTTCCCACCCAAATTTCACGCCGGAGGAAGAATGGACGCAAAAGGTGTATTAGAACTCGCCAAAAAGAACAACGCCAAAATTTTGGACATCCGCTTCACCGACCTGCCTGGCCTTTGGCATCACGTCAGCTTCCCGATTCACCAGCTCAAAGAATCCGCGTTCGAAGACGGCTTCGGCATTGACGGGAGCTCGATCCGGGGCTGGGCGGCGATTCACGAATCGGATATGCTGCTCGTTCCGGACCCACAGACGGCGTTCATGGATCCGTTCCGCGATACGCCGACGCTGTGCATGATCGGCGACATCATTGACCCGGTCACCAAACAGGCCTACCCGCGTGATCCGCGGCACATCGCGCGCAAGGCGGAAGCTTTCCTCGGCTACAGCAAGCTGGCCGACCAGGCCTACTTCGGCGCCGAAGCAGAGTTTTTTATCTTTGATAACATCCGCTTCGACCAGCGCGAACAGCACGGCTTCTATTTTATTGATGCCGAGGAAGGCCGGTGGAACTCCGGCCGCGAAGTGCATAATCTGGGCTACCGGCCGCGCTATAAGGAAGGTTACTTCCCCGTGCCGCCGACCGACCACTATCTCGACCTGCGCACCGAAATGGCTTTGCGCATGGAGGAGTGCGGACTGACGGTCGAATGCCACCACCACGAAGTGGCCACTGGCGGGCAGACGGAGATTGACATCCAGTTCGACCAGTTGCTGCGCGCCGCCGACAACATGATGCTGTTCAAATACATCGTGCGCAATGTGGCCTACCAGTACGGCAAGACGGTCACCTTCATGCCCAAGCCGCTGTTCGGCGACAACGGCTCGGGCATGCACACCCACCAGTCGCTGTGGAACCAGGGCCAGCCGCTGTTCGCCGGGGACGGCTACGCCGGGCTTTCTCAGACCGCGATGTGGTACATCGGCGGGCTGCTGAAACACGCCCCGGCCGTGGTGGCTTTTGCCGCGCCGACGACGAACTCGTACAAACGGCTGGTGCCGGGATTCGAAGCCCCGGTGAACCTGGCCTACTCGCGACGGAACCGCTCCGCAGCGATACGCATCCCGATGTACTCCGCCAGCCCGAAGGCGAAGCGGCTCGAATTCCGTCCGCCGGACCCATCCTGCAATCCGTACCTGGCGTTTGCCGCGATGCTGATGGCCGGCCTCGACGGTATCGCCAACAAGATTGACCCGGGCCAGCCGCTCGATAAAGACATCTACGACCTCTCGCCCGAGGAGCTGAAAGGTGTGCCGTCGCTGCCGGCATCGCTCGAGGAAGCGCTGCGGGCTCTCGACGCTGACCACGACTTCTTGATGAAGGGCGACGTCTTCACTGAAGACGTCATCCAGCTCTGGATTGACTACAAGATGAAAAACGAGGTGCAGGCCGTCCGCCAGCGCCCGCACCCTTACGAGTTTCAGCTCTACTACGACATTTAGGAAATTGGCACGGGGACGGACCCGACCAGCTGACGCATTGGGATCCACTTTCCGGCTCTGGCACGTTGTGTCCGCGGGAATTGCCGTACCAGTTGAACGATACAGTCCTTGCTGGCTATAGAGTTTCTGTCCCATTGGATTTACCGCTGCTCACGATTAGTTCGCTTTGCTGAGGCCGGTTGCCGCTCGGGTGGTCCCCGTGCGATGAGCACAGCGCTCGTGGCGTCGTTTTCCATCTTCCCTCGGGCCGCGTCCGCCAGCCTGCTTGCGGTTTTGGCTGGCCACGAGCAAGGTGGGGAGATTGGACGTTCCCCTGTCGTTCTCGGCAGGGTCGACGTGTGCCTCAGCACTGGAGGCCGTGGGTGCCTGGTGCCCGCCGAGAGAGCAGACTGCTGATTCTATCCGAGCAATCCCTGCAAGCGACCGCGCGTCCGCACGCGAAGTGCGGAGCTGTGTCAGTCCGCGCCTCCACAGCAGCGCAGTCATGCAAGCCCACCCCCGGCCCGCAAGGAGAACCGATGCGCTCCTCAATTAATCACCACCCTTGGGATAGCTTCACTCAGATTGGAACAACGCCCGCGGGGGCCTAGTTGTGTGCGTGGTTGTGCTTGTGGCTCTGCCAGGATGGGTGGTTCCCGTGCGTGTGCCGACGCATAGCCGCGGCCCGAACACGGCCGGCGGCAAGGTTGTGCTTCCCGAACTTCGTCCTTGGCAAACCTGCCGGGAGGTTGTCCTAGAATAACTGGGATGAGCAGACAGCGGCATGCATGGCCGAGGGCTGCATCTGTTTCGCTGGACAACTTCGCCGTGGGGTTGTGCTCGGCCGCTTGCCGGCGCCTCGCCAACCGGTTTGGGAGCCGTAGACGGCGGCGTTGAAAGAGACTGGAATTCGCAAAACCTTCTGATCGAGTTTGGCAAACACGACCTGCATCGTAGCAATCACTTCCTGGAAGATTCCGAATTTTTCTCTGCCTTGCTGGAATGGGCGCTGCGGAATGCCCCAGCCTGGCCGGATGAGCCGGTGCAGATTGCGGCCGGCCACCGCCACGCCGGCACCGGGGACCATCACCCGTCGCACGCGATTCTCACCCCTGGATCTTTCGAATTCGCGGAAGTCGGACAGGCAAGCCACAACTTCAAGGTCGCAAGGCAGGATTTGCTCCGCGTGAGTTATGCCGAAAAGCATAGCCGGGGAAAACTTGAATCATCCTGCATTCGCTATACGCTGCATTTCCCACAGAAGACAAAGGCTGGATGGAAGATGACGCTGCGGTTTGACGGCCAGAGTATGCTCATGGTTGCACACATCTCCGCCCTGCCGCCGGCTTTGCAGTAATCAGGCGTGCTTGCGACTTCTGCCTACGGATCACCCAGCGACCAGCGCCGCCAGCCTTTGCCAGCGCGCGCGAAGGCTGCCCTCGGCAGCCCGCCGCAGCGGATGGCGATAAGCCTGCGGCTCGTCACGGATTGCGCGCCGCTGGTCACTGCCTGCGTACCCCGTCGGGCAGCCGGGTGCCGCTGACACCCGCCGCATGTTATAAACGCAGCGATGGATGCGGCATTTTCCAGTATTGCGTTTGCCGAGCCGGCGGGTGCGGAAGCCAACCTCGGGCGCATCGAAAAAATGCTGCCCGCGCGGCTGTGGACCGCGCTGCCGTCGCTGCTCGGGCAGCTGCCGGACCCGGATGGCGCGCTGAACTATCTCGAGCGCTACCTGCGCGCGGCGCCGCAGCGAATCCTGCGCGAGCTGGAGCGAGCGCCGGCAGCGCTGCATTATCTGCTGGTGATTTTCAGCTACAGCCGGTTCCTTTCGGAGACGTTGATTCAGCAACCCGAGCTGATTGCCTGGCTGCACCGCCCGCCCGGCTCGGCGGCGCGCAGCGCGCTCGACCGCGTGAAGACGCCCGAGGATCTGCACGAAGAGTTCGCGCGCTTTGAAGCCACCGCATACGAGCTGCCGCCGCCGGTCGTGCTCGCGCGATTCAAACGTCGCGAATACCTGCGCATTACGCTGCGCGATGTGCTCGGCCTGGCCACGCTGGCCGAAACCACGCTCGAGCTTTCCCACCTGGCCGACGTGCTGCTCGAACGCGCATTGCGCATCTGCGATCAGAAGCTGCAAAACGCCTACGGGTCGCCGCAGTTCACCGACGCCGGGGGCCGCCGGCAGACCGCCGGGCTGAGCATCCTTTCGCTGGGGAAGCTGGGCGGGCAGGAGCTGAACTATTCCTCCGACGTGGACCTGATGTTCCTCTACGGCCGCGACGGCGAAACATCGGGCGGCACGGCCGGCAAGACGAGCAACAACGAGTATTTCGTCCGCCTGGCGCAGGCCATCCTGAAAATGATCACGGAAATGACGCCGGAGGGCGCCGTCTTCCGGGTGGACCTGCGCCTGCGGCCGCAGGGCGGCGAAGGCGACTTGGCCATGAGCCTGCCGGCTGCGCTCGCCTATTACCGCAGCCGCGCGCGTGAATGGGAGTTGCAGATGTTGATCAAGGCGCGTGGCTCGGCCGGCGACCTGGCCGCCGCGCGTACGTTTCTGCGCGAAGTGCAGCCGCTGATTTTCCGCCGCGAATTTCATCTCGGCGCCGTGGAGGCCGTGCTGAACACGCGCGCGGAAATCACACGCGCGTTGCGCCGCACGCCGCGACGCACCGCCGAGGAATGGAACGTCAAGCTTTCACCCGGCGGCATCCGCGACATCGAATTTCTCACCCAGTGCCTGCAACGGCTCTACGGCGGGCAGGACCGCTGGCTGGCCGGCGGCGCTGCAGCTTCCACGCTGGTGGCGCTGCAGCGACTGCACGACAAGGGGTACCTTTCGGGTCGAGATTTTTTCCGCCTGGGCACCGCTTACCAGTTTCTGCGCAAGGTCGAGCACCGGCTGCAGCTTCTGGACGGTCTGCAACAGCACACCCTGCCGGATAACTCCGCCGAGCTGGAAAAGCTGGCGCGGCGCTGCGGCGTGGAACCGGCGGCGGTCGAGGGACGCAGCGCTGGACAGCAGTTGCTGCATCGTGTCCGGCAGCACTTCGGCGAAGTCCGCGAAATCTACCAGCGGCTGCTGGCCCGGCCGGGCCACTCGCTCGCACCCGAAGACGATTCTGCTGGCGACACTGCGGCAGGCGGGCCGCTGCGCCGGCTTCGGCGCGAGTATCCAGGCATTGCCGCAGAAGTGCACCGGCTGGCAGGACCCGGCTCCGACCCGGACGCTCGCCGCGGTCTGGACCGTTTTTTGAGCTCAGCGGTGCTGCGGCCGGATCTGATGCAGGAGCTCGCCGCCCATCCAGAGTGGCTGAAATTGGCCGCAGAATCCTTTGCCCGGAGCGATCTGCTGGTCGAGCTGCTGGCGCGTCACCCGGAGGAAATCTGCCTGCTTGTTGAAGACGAACCTGTTGCGGGCGCGCAGCCGCTGACGGCAGCCGCTGCGGCCCTGGGATTCGAAGAAGCGATGAATGCGCTGCGGGCCGAATACCGCCGGCGCTGGCAGCGTGTGGTGGCGCGCGCAGTGCGCGGCCTGGCCATGCCGTTCGAGACATTTGTTGCGATGACCGACCTGGCCGAACAGGCCCTGCGCGGTGCGCTGGCACTTGCGGCGGCAGAGGCGCGTGAAGAGCTGCGCTGCCAGTCGCTCGACCAGGCGCCGTTTGCCGTGCTGGCGCTGGGCCGGCTGGGCAGCGGCGAATTCGACATTGCCAGCGACGCGGACCTGATATTCGTCGCGGACGGAACACTCACCGCCGAGCAGCGCGAGCCGTGGCGGCGGCTGGCCGAGCGATTTGTGCACGTCGTCAGCAGCCACACCCGCGAAGGGCTGCTGTTCCCTGTGGACACGCGGCTGCGGCCGCGCGGCGCCGAAGGCGACCTGGTGCAGTCGCTCACTTATCTGCGCGAATATTTTTCCAGCGAAGCGCAGGGCTGGGAAGCGGCGACGTTTCTGAAAGCGCGTCCGGTGGCGGGCAACCCGGTGCTGGGCGCGGCAGCGGTGGCGCAGGTTCACGAGCTTCTGTTCGCTCGTTTCGCGGATAAGGCTCGGCTGGCGAGTGAACTGAGGCACACGCGGGAGCGGCTCGAACGCGAAGGCACCGGCGCGCGCGCCAAGGGCGAGTTCACGAAAGTCAGCGGCGGGCTCTATGACATAGACTACCTGCTGGCGTTTCTGTTCCTGACCGAGCAGCCCGAGCCGGTCGGCGGCCACGTGTTGCGGCAGATTGCGACGGTGGAATCGGCTGGGCTGCTGGACACGGCCGCGGCTCAAGCGCTGCGCGGGGCCGCGCTACTTTATCGCAGCCTGGATCACGCCATGCGATTGCTGACCGGCCACGCGGTCAACCGGCTGCCGGAATCCGCGCAGGCGGCACGCGTGGTGCGGCTGATGGAGCCGTGGGGTGTGCCGCTGGCTCAGGGGGAGACGGCGGCGGCAGCGCTTGAAAGCAGTGTCGCGGCGGCGCGACAACAGGTACGCGCGCTATATGCACAGTTGCTCCGAACGGCTGCGTAAATAGGCCGCCTGCGGCTGCTCTCCGGCGCCGAAGCACTCGGGCATGGCCACATACAGCGGAGGGTACGCCGCGGCTGAGGCTGCGACCCTCATCAAATGCCCTACTTCACCAAGGCGCTGGCCAGCGCCGAAAGGCAAGGGACTCCGCGGGCAGACTCACCGCCAACGGGCGTGTTTTGTGGTATTGTAAGGTTTTGGAGTGGCCCACCTGCCGCCCCGGGCCGTCCCGAAGCAAGTCTGCCGCGTCCGAAACACAGCCAGCCCGGAGGCCCGCCTGCCTGCGGCGGGTGCGGGACCGTCCGGCTGAGGAGCAAACCGATATGAAATCTTCGTACAACGGAATCCCGGTACCCAAAGACGGCAAGCCGATCACCTACGCTGACGGCGAGCTGCAAGTCCCCGACTCTCCAATTCTGCCCTTCATCGAGGGTGACGGCACGGGCCGCGACATCTGGAAGGCGTCGCGGCGAGTGTTCGACGCCGCCGTCGAGCGCGCTTACAGCGGCAAGCGGCGCGTGGCCTGGTTTGAAGTGTTTGCCGGCGAGAAGGCCTACAACACCTTCAACGAATGGCTGCCGGAGGATACCGTCGAAGCCATCCGCGACTTCCGCATCGCCATCAAAGGCCCGCTGACGACGCCGGTCGGGGGCGGCATCCGCTCGCTGAACGTGACGCTGCGGCAGGTGCTCGACCTCTACGCCTGCGTCCGCCCGGTGCGCTATTTTCCGGGGGTGCCTTCGCCGGTGCGCAAGCCGGAAAAAATCAACGTGGTCATCTTCCGCGAAAACACCGAGGACGTATACGCGGGCATCGAATGGCAGGCGGGCACGCCGGATGTCAAGAAACTGCTCGAGTTTCTGAACCACGAGATGCTGAAGGGCACCAAGAAGCAGATCCGCTGGGATTCCGGAGTGGGCATCAAGCCGATTTCGATTACCGGAACGAAGCGGCTGGTGCGGCGCGCAATCCGCTATGCGCTGGACCGCGGCGCACGCGTGGTCACGCTGGTGCACAAGGGCAACATCCAGAAGTTCACCGAAGGCGCTTTCCGCGACTGGGGCTACGAGCTCGCGCGGGAAGAATTCCGCGAACACATCGTCACCGAGCGCGAAAGCTGGATCCTCGACAATAAAGACCGCAACCCGGATATCTCCATCGAGGCCAACGCGGCGATGATCGAGCCGGGGCTCGAGCATGCGCCCAGAGCGTTTCGCGACGATGTCTGCAATGAGGTGAAGGCCGTGCTCGAGGCCATCTATCCCACTCACGGCCGGGGCCAGTGGAAGAAAAAATTGATGATCAATGACCGCATCGCCGATTCCATCTTCCAGCAAGTGCTGACCCGCGCCGATGAGTACGACATCCTGGCCACGCCGAACCTGAATGGCGACTACCTGTCGGACGCCTGCGCGGCGCAGGTGGGCGGGCTGGGGATGGCGCCCGGGGCGAACATCGGCGACGGTTACGGCGTCTTCGAAGCCACTCACGGTACCGCCCCGAAGTACGCCGACAAAGACGTCATCAACCCGAGCTCGGTCATGCTGAGCGGCGCGCTGATGTTCGAGCACCTGGGCTGGACGGAAGTAGCGCGGCTGATTGAAGAGGGCATCGCACGCACGATTCAGCAGAAGCGCGTGACCTACGACCTCGAGCGGCTGATGGAGGGCGCGACGAAGCTTAGAACCAGCGAGTTCGCCAGCGCCATCATCGAGAACATGACCGAAGCCGTCGCCGCGCAGTAAAGGCAGCGACAAGTGACGAGCGGCGCCCCGTGGGAAATTTTCTTCTGCGGTGTCCGGTCAACGCCGCCCAAATTCATGGAATCCTGGTGTGCGCATACGGGAGTGAACTGATGCGGAAAAAAGTGACTGTGGTAGGTGGAGGGTTCGTCGGCTCAACCACCGCACAGCGCATCGTGGATGCGGAGCTGGCCGACGTGGTGCTGACCGACATTCTGGAGGGCGTGCCGGCAGGCAAGGCGCTGGACATGCTGGAATCGGCGCCGATCAGCCGATCGGACGTGCATGCCGTGGGCATTACCACCGCCGGGCCGAACGATTACAAGGAAACGGCCAACAGTGACATCGTCGTGATCACCGCGGGATTCCCGCGCAAGCCCGGGATGAGCCGCGACGATCTTCTCAAGAAGAACTACGACGTCATCCAGGCAGTTGTCGAAGCCGTTGTGAAGTATTCGCCGAACGCTATTCTGATCATGGTGACGAACCCGCTGGACGCGATGGCGCAGGCGGCCATGAAGATCAGCGGCTTTTCTAAAAACCGCGTGATCGGCATGGCCGGTGTGCTGGACTCGGCGCGGATGAGTGCGTTCGTGGCCATGGAGCTGGGAGTTTCGGTGGAGAACGTCCACTCGTTTGTGCTCGGTGGCCACGGCGACGACATGGTGCCGCTGGCACGGTATTCCACCGTGGCCGGCATTCCGCTGCCCGACCTGCTGCCGGCCGAGAAAATCGAAGCCATCGTGGAGCGCACGCGCAAGGGCGGCGCAGAGATCGTCAACCTGCTGAAGACCGGCTCGGCGTATTACGCGCCCTCGGCCGCAGCGGTGGAGATGGTTGAGGCGATCCTGAAAGACAAAAAGAAAATTCTCCCCTGCTCCGTCTTTTTGGAAGGCGAGTATGGCATCCAGGGGCTGTTCGTGGGCGTGCCGGTGAAGCTGGGCGCTCGCGGCGTTGAACAGATTATCGAAATCAAGCTGACGCCGGAAGAAAAAGCGGCGCTCGACAAATCTGCCGCATCGGTGCGCGAACTGGTAAACCTGCTGGGGTTGTAGTGCAAGCGAGCGTCGAACAGCTGCCCCCGAAGAAATCCGCTTTTCACTGTTGGCCGCGGGCGGGGCATTCTCCCGCCCTGATTGCTCCGTCTAATCACCGAGCAGCAGGCGGCGAATGACCGGTTCGTCTTGGAGCTTGACCAGGGTGAGGAGCACGTCGCCGGCTTCGAAGCGGGTGTCGCCGCGGGGCACCACGGCATTTCCGTTGCGAAAAATGGTCACGACATTGCACGCTGCTGGAAAGATCACATCACGCAAGTAACGTCCCACCACCGGCGAGGCCTTGTCCAGCCGGTACTCCATGATCTCGAGTTGCCCGGTGTGCAAGTCGAGAATCTGCCGGATGCGCGTCGAAGGCAGCTCCGATTGAATAACGCTGGTGATAATCGAAGTCGAGCTGACGGTGATGTCCACGCCGAGCTGCTGCATGATTGCTTCGTTCTGCGGGTTCTTGACGCGGGCGATGGTTTTCGGCACGCCGAACTGCTGCTTGGCAAGCTGGCAGGCGATCAGGTTGTCGTGGTCGTGATTGGTGACCGCGACGAACACATTGGCGCGCGCGGCGCCGGCTTTTTCGAGGACGGCGGTCGAGCTGCCGTCGCCGAAAATCACCGGGCAATCCACCTGCAGCGACACCAGCTCGAAGATTTCCTTGTTGCGCTCGATGATGGTGACTTCGATGTTGTTTTCGAGCAGCGCACGCGTCAGGTAGTAGCCCACCCGTCCGCCGCCCATCACAATGACGTAGATCTGCCCGGGTGTTTCCGCGCGCACTGGCGGTGCCGGGACGGGCGCCTCGGCAGCATGGCCGTGGGCGCGTTTCCAGACTTCGGTGAAATCCCGCGGTGGAGTCTTTTCCAGTTGGCCGACCAAAAATTCCGCGCCGGCTACGGTCAGCGCCATCGTCTCGATGCCGGCGGCGCGGTAGCTGGGCTCGCGGGCGGGGTCGTACACCACGGCCATGATTTTCGGGATCTTGAAGACCAGTTTGGCCACCTGCGCGACCATCAGGTTGGTGTTTTCGTCGCGCGTGAGGGCAAACAGTGCGTCAGCCGCTTCGGCACCGGCTTCGCGCAGCAGGTCGGGGTCAATTGCGTTGCCGGCCAGGAAGCGTACGCGCGGGTCGCGGTCGGTGCGCTGCAACAGCTCGCGCTGCTTGTCAATGACCACCACTTCATGCTGGCTGGTGTCGAGCAGGCGGACCACCTGCGTTCCCAGCCGCCCGTAGCCTACGATGATGATGCGCATCGGGTCAGTTCCTTCTCCGCCGCGCTGGTGGCGGCCTCCAAAGGCGCCGTCCCGCGGCTGGCGGGACAACGCCGCTACAGGCTAAAAATCAGTTCCACCAGGGTGCGCAGGGCGACCCCGGTGGCGCCCTTCGACGCCCAGGGCTTCGCTTCGTCGAGCCAAGCCGTGCCGGCGATGTCCAGATGGATCCACGGCTCGGATTCGACAAACTCCTTCAGAAACATGGCGGCGGTGATCGCGCCGCCGCCCTTTCCGCTGCCGACGTTCTGGATGTCGGCGATGGTGGACTTGATCATTTCGGCGTATTCGTCGCCCAGCGGCATCCGCCACATTTTCTCGCCGGCTGTTTTTGCGCAGGCCAGAAGCTTTTCGGTGAAGGCATCGTCGGAGCCGAACACCCCCACGTTCACGTTGGCCAGCGCGACGACAATCGCGCCGGTCAGCGTGGCCGCGTCGACCAGGTGGGTGGCACCAAGCCGCCGCGCATAGGTGAGAGCGTCGGCGAGGATCAGGCGGCCTTCCGCGTCGGTGTTGATGACTTCAATGGATTTGCCGGACATGGCGATCTGGACGTCGCCGGGCTTCTGCGCGCGGCCGCTGGGCATGTTCTCCGTTGCGGGCACCACGCAGAGGACTTCGACCGGCGGCTTCAGCCGCGCCAACGCGTGCATCACGCCAAGCATGGTGGCGCCGCCGGCCATGTCGTACTTCATCTTCTCCATGCCTTCGCTGGGCTTGATGGAGATGCCGCCGGTGTCGAACGTCACGGCCTTGCCCACCAGGCCGAGCACCGGCGCTCCTTGTTTTCTGTCTGCTGGCGAGTAGCGCAGGATAATCATCCGCGGCGGCTCTTCACTGCCCTGTGCGACCGACAGCAGCGCGCCCATCTTCAATGAGGCAATTTTTTTCTCGTCGAGGATGTCGCATTCCAGACCTGCCTCGGCTGCCATGGCCGCGGCACGTTCGGCCAGCAGACGCGGGGTCAGCCGGTTCGACGGCTCGTTGATCAGTTCGCGGGCAAAATTCTGCGCCTGGGCGATGATGCGGCCCCGCTCGACGGCGACCCTGGCCGCTGCTTCGGGCCAGCCGGCCAGCACGGCGGATTCGATTCTCTTTTGATTGTTTTTTTTCTCGGTCTTGTACTTGTCCATTTCGAAGTCGCCGAGGAGGAATCCTTCGGTGACGGCCTGCGCGGAAGCGGCGTCGCGCTGTCCTTCTCGGGCGAGGAAGGCCAGCTTCGTCACCGAGCGGCCCTTCAAGAAGCGCAGCGCCGCTGCCGCCACGCGGCGAAGCTCGGCGCCGGTGAACTTTTCGGGCTTTCCAGCTCCCACCAGCAGCAGTCGCTTCGCGGCCAGTCCCGCCGGTTCGTGCAGCAGGGTCATCTCGAAGAGCTTGCCGGCCAGCTCCCCTGCATCAGCCATGCGCTGGAGCCGTCCGCTGAGGGCTTCGTCGAGCTCGGCCAAGACACCCCGATGTGCGGGCTTTTCTTCTTCAAAAATGGAGATAATCAGTGCTTCCGCTTCGATGGCCTGAAATGGCTGTGCAGTAACCTGGATGTCCATAGGAAGTTAGCGACGCCTCCGGTGATGGTAGATGGCTTCTTCGGCCTCGCGACGGGCCTGCTTGTCGCGCTCGGCTTGGCGGCGGTCCCATACCTTTTTGCCGCGGGCCAGCGCCAGTTCGACTTTGGCCAGGCCGTCACGAAAATAGATGCGTAGCGGCACGACGGTTAAGCCCTTCTGCTGGGTTCGCCCGGCGAGTTTGTCAATCTCGCCGCGGCGGAGCAGCAGCTTGCGCGGGCGCAGCGGGTCGTGGTTGAAGGCGCCGCCGGGCCTGTATTCAGGAATATGGCAGTTCACCAGCCATGCCTCGCCGTTGCGCACCATGGCATAGGCTTCCTTTAAGCTGGCCTTGCCCTCGCGCAGGGACTTTACTTCCGTGCCGGTGAGCACCAGTCCGGCTTCAAATTTTTCCAGCAGATGATAGTAGAACGACGCAGGCCGGTTGGTGGCGACCGTCCGTTCCTGCGCCTGCTCAGCCGATTTTCCGCGCCTGGCCACAAACGGATACTATAGCCGCGCGCCGTCAGCCCAGCAAGCGGCGCCCGGGCTTCATCAGTAGGGAGGAGACCAGCGCAGGGCGACGATGAGCTGGCGTTTTTCAAGGTCCGCAGTGACAACGTACACTTCTGCGGCGCCGATACGCTGGTTGGGGCCAAAAGTCACCGGCGGGACCAGGCCCGTTTCGTACTTGTAAAACCCTTCCAAAGTGTCCACCAGCTTTTCGCGGTTCAGGTCGCGCCCGGCACGGCGCAGGGCCTCGACAAGAGTCTTGGCCGCTGCGAGAGCCGAGAGCTGGAAGGCGATATGTTTGGTGGTCAGTTTGTGGCGCCGGACGAGGTCGCGGAATTCTTCAAGCGCTGCCGGGGTTTGCTCCGCTGGAGCCATCGGGTAGGCCAGCACGACGCGGCCGCGAAAACTTACCGGCGCCTCCCACACCTCGGCGCCCACCAAAGAACCGGAGAGAAACAGGTAAGGCGTCCATTCGATTCGGCCAGCTTCCGCCAGCAAGGCGCGGGCCTCGGCGCCGGTACCGAAGAAAAAGCAGAGCTGACCGTCAGCCCGCCGAAATCGCGCCAGCACGTCAAGAGGGTCAAAGGCGCCGGGGCGGTAGCCGATGCGCTCGAGCGAATTGCAGCCGAGTTTTTCGCACTGTTGGCTCAAGGCAGCGCCGACGCTTTCGAGCGCTTCCCCTTCCGGCGCAATCAGCACCACGTCGTGCCGTGAGCGGGGCAGCTGGCCGGCGGCGTAGTCGAGCATGGCCCGGGCTTGGTCGGGCAGGCCAGCAAGCAGATAAAAGAAGTAGCGGCCGACAGGAATCTGTATCTGCGGAAATAGGGTCAGCGCGCCGACGGTGGGTACCTGCCGGTCTTCAACGACTTCGGCAGCGGCACGGTCCATGCCCACGGTAAAGGGGGTCACCAGGGCAAAAATCTGTTCGCGGGCGATGAATTCACTGAACAGTTGACCCGCGGCCGGGCCCGGCACCAAGGGCAAGACGTGCAGCTCGAGCTTGCGGTTGTAAAGCCCGCCGGAAGCGTTCAATTCATCGAAGTAGGCCCTTAGTACACCGCGGACTTCCGCGCCGAGTTCGGCGAGCGGGCCACGGTCTGGCAAGACGCTGCCGATGCGAATCACCGCTTCGCTCAGGCCCGGGTCGAGATCGGCGCCGAGGCGCTTCAGATAGGCAATCAAGTCGCCCATATCTTCGCGGGAGAAGGCGTAACGGGGCATGGCCGGGTTGAGCTGATTCCCTGCGGGGTCGAGTCCCAGTGCAATCGCGGTGCGCACGCTGCTTTCGTTGTAGGGCGGCCGTTCGCGCCCGCCGGCCATGGCCACCGTGTAAGGCTTGGTCAGCGCTTCCCAGGTGATGTTGGACGGCACCACGCCGCCTTCCGCGTTGCCGCGGCCGTCGTAGCCGTGGCAACTGGCGCAGGGCAGCGCCGAGGCGGGCACTTCAACTGAGGCTTCACCCAGCCGGGCGAGAATCGGCTGGCCGGAGGCACTGGAGCCGGTTAAGAAAATCTGCTTGCCGCGCTTTTCCTGCGGAGATAAATCCTGCTGCGCGAGGGAGATTGCAGCTGTTAGCAGGCCGGCTGCAAAGGCAACCGCAAACCTGCGCTCCCAGATTGTCCTCCGCGCGTTGTGCATGGCTTGCAATCCCTTTTTCCCTCCCCTTCTCCTCGCCGCATCTGCGGTTTTCCGCGGGGCCAGGGCTGGCGGAGCCTCAACGAATCGTTACTCGACCGGCTACTCCCTGCCGGCGGCTGCGGCAGGGCCTTTGTCGTTGGCCACGGAGAGGACCGCTTGCAGGATCTGGCCGGTGTCCGCCAGTGCCAGGATTTTTTTCCACAGGCCGGTGGGTTCATTGCCGACGATAATGATGGTCATGTGATCTTCCGGGGCTTCAACATACTGGCCGAGCCGGCGCAGCGCGAATTCGACGTTTTCGCGCTTGCCGGTCAGGAAGTGCCATCCCGGGCGAGCGCCGTAGCTGGCGGCGTAATCGCGCAGGCGCGCCGGCGTGTCATTTTCGGGGTCCACGGTGATGGAGAGCAGCAGCACGTCGCGGCCGACGCGATCGCCCAGCATCGCCTGAATCTGCGCCATCTTGCGGTTCATCACCGGGCAGACGCCCGTGCAGGTGGCGAAAAACGAATTGATCACCACGACCTTGCCTTTCAACAGGTCACTGTACAGGCGCAGCGCGTCGCCATGCTGATTCACCAGCACGACGTCGCTGAAATACCTGTGGGCGGCGGATTGCTCGGTCCGGTCCGGAGCGGAGCGCACACCCGCGGCGCCTCCTTTGGGCTGCTGCGCCGGTGCCGGCGGGACGGCGAGCAGCGCCAGTGCCGACAGGACCACAATGCGCGATGCCAGGCCCCGGAGCTGAAATTTCAGATTTGAAATCCCGAGTGTATCGCCAAATAACGTCATTGCCTTTTCTCCTCCTGCCACTTCCAGGAAATTTCGACCCCCCGAAGAGTCATCCCGTTGCCCCAGCGAAACAGCAGCTTGGCCTTACCCGGCCAGTTCGCGCGAGGGCAAGAGACAAACTTCGGCGCCGCAACAGCGTCAGTGGTGGCCGGCACGCGGCGATGCGGCGCTGCTGCCGGCACCGACAGCCGTTTCAATCAACTCCACCAGGCGGTTGGCGGAGCTGAATCCGTAGGCGCGCGTCCACAGCCCGGCTGCTTCGTTGCCGATGAGCACCAGCGGCGGGTGGTCTTCCTTCGGGCCGGCGGGCAGGCCGAGTGCGCTGAGCAGCTTGTCTATGGTCTGCTTCGGGCCGGTGACCAGCGTCCAGCCCGAGCCGGCGCCGAATTTCGCCCCCCAAGCTTTCATGCGCGGCGGCGTGTCAATTACCGGATCTACGCTGATGGAAAGCAGGAAGACGTCGCGGCCAGCGCGCTCGCCGAGCAACTGCTGCAAGCGGCCAAACGTCGCGCCCAGAGGCGGACAGATGGTGGTGCAGGTAGTGAAGATGAAATTGACGGCCACGACTTTATCTTTTACCAGGTCGGTGTAGAAACGGCGTTCGTTGCCGTCCTGGTCGAGCACCACCAGGTCGGGAATGTTCATCGGCGGCACGGTTTCCAGGTTGCCGCTGTCCTGTTTCTTCATCATCTGGTGATGTTGCGCGTGCGGGTCTGAGGCTTGCTGTGCGAGCGCCGCGGGCGTTGCCAGCAGTGTCGCTGCAAGCAGCGGAGCGAAACGGGTGCAGAACATAGTCGGTTTCCTCCTGCAATAAGATTCACTCGGCCGGCCCGGGCTCATGGCTGGTCAGGAACGGCCGGGGCTTCCGCATGGGCGGCCTCAGCGCTTGCCTGAAGAATCGTGTGCGGAAGCTTGCCCAGCCCGAGGCCCAGCGAGGGGACCTCGAAGAACAGGTAGTAGACGCCGGGCCGGGGGACGCGAACGGTGAACTGGTACAGGCCATCGCCCGCCGCGCGGGCATAGATGCGATTGCGCCAGCCCGAGGTGGTGTAGATCATGGCGCCGAGATCGGTGAGGCCGTTGCGCGGCGCCGCGGTCAGCGAATCGCGCACGCGCACCTGGAAATGGAAGTCCTGATTGACAGACAATCGTGTGTTTTCCAGAAGCGGCTCGAGCTGGATCGCCACGCGTTCTTTTTTGATGTGCGGGTCCACCGCCACCGGCAGGTCGAAGCAATGCAGCACCCGCGGCGAATCGAGATAGAAAACGACGTCGTAGATGCCCGCGCCGGTCAGCCGGAAGGAAGTGGAATAGACGCCGGGCTCGGTTTCGCGCAGGTTCTGCTCAGCAACCAGAATCGCGCGGACGCGGCGGCTGTAGTTCGAGAAGCTGACGTTCGGTGCGGCCATGCCTTCATGGTAGTAGTAAATTCTGCGGTCAGCGGTGTTGGCAATCATCGCGGCGTTGCCTTCCGGCGCGGCCACGATGGTATCGGCAATGCCGACCGGTCCAGCCCGGGAAGGCGGATTCTGGCCGGCGGGAAAATCCACGATGTGCGGCAGCTTCGGCTCGGTCAGATCGGCCAGCTCGACAATCTGCACCTGCTCGGCATCGCGGAGGCGGATATAGGCAAACGCGTCGGTGAAGGCCACCTGGTCGGGCCAGCGGCCGACGTCGAGCCGGAAGCGCACGTGGTGCGCTGAAGAATCGAGGATGTAAAGCAGATTTCGCGGGCCGTTGGTGACGAACGCCAGCCGGCCGTCCGGCTCGAAGCGAACGAAATTCAGCCCCGGTTCGAGCTGGATACGGCGGATGATTTCCTGCTTGGCAACGTCAAGCACCGCCACCGCGCCGTCGGCTTCGTGGGCCACGTAGACGGCTTCGGCCAGCGGCGTATAAGCCAGGGCAACAGGCCGCTGGCCTGTGGACAGGGTCTTCGTCACCGAAAGTTCACGGACATCAATCACCGAGACGGTATCCTCGTCGGGGTTGGTGACGAAGGCGAAGCGGTCGTCGGCGGTGACGACCAGCTCGTGCCGGCCGCGCCCGGTGGGAATCTCCGCGACTTTTTTCATCTCGATGGCGTCGATCACGGTAACTCCACCGGAAGATTCGCCACTGGCCGGGTCGTTGGCCACCCACAGATACTTCCGGTCGGGCTGGAGAACGACGCGGCCCGGGCTGGGGCCCGCCTGGACGTAAGCGATGGTCTGCCAGCGATGTGTATCCACGACGGCGACTTCGTTTACCGAAGGAATGCTGACGTAGAGCCGCTTGCGGTCGTTATCCACCACCCAGTCGGCGCCGGGGCCTTTCAGGCTGATCAGCGTAAACAGCTTGCTGTCGGAAAATCCAACCTGCGGATCAATGACCAGGATGGTGCCGTCGTCGTTCAACGACATCACGAAGTAAGAGTTCAAGTCCACCGCCGGGCGGGTGCGCAGGCTGCCCTGTAAGAAGGCCTGAGCTTTCTGCCGGCACTCTTCGTACCGCGGGCGCTCGGGCGTGGTGCGCGGGTCAATCCAGGCTACGGGAAACAGGCTCGAAAGCGGCGCACCGCTGGTGTCGGCAATCTTGAAGCGTATGACGGCTTCGCGCTCTTCGATCAGCGGGTCGGGCGGGTCGTCTGTGCGGGTGCCAGCGCCGGTTGGCTCCACGATGAAGTCGACCGTGATGCCTTCGCGCTCGAGGTGCTGGCGATAGACTTTCGGTGGCACCGCAGCCTCTGTTTTGGCAGCGGCCGGTCCGGACGAATCCTTGTCCCCCGGCTTGCCTGCGCCAGCAGAGGAATCTTTGGCCGGCTCCTGTGGGAAGGCCGGTGCAGTCGCGAGGCCGGCCAGAACCAGCGAACAGCAGAAAAGCGCGACCGCAGCCGCGCAGCGCGCAAACTGCTGAAGTCTTTTATCCATTTCTATCCCCATGCGGGCGACGGGCGGCACGGCGGTGCCGTGGCTGGCTGCCTCCGGCGGGGCGTCGCCTGCCTGTGCCCCCTAAACGTAGGAATCGCCGCGATGCGCCGACCGGCCTGCGGGGCGACCAGCCGGCCGCGCGGCGGGCGCGGCAACAGCGAAACTGCCGGGGCGAACGGGAATCCGTTCGCCCCGGTCACAGGTTGCGGTTATTCGATGGCTACGGTGTCAGTGGTTTTCACCGGCCTGGGCACCACGCGGAAGATGCCCCAGATGCCACCGTCGAAGGTGAAGGACGCGAAGTCGCGCCACAGATAGTCGCCGGTGATCCCGAACCGGCCCCCGGCGCCATGCTTCGGCAGGACGTCGAAGTGGTTGGTGGGGCCGTGGCCCATCTGCGCTCCCTTCCACTCGGACAGAGGATTGCTGCCGAGCAGCAGCGAGCCGTTGATATAGGGCTCTTCTTCCCAGATGTGCCCGTGGAGCATGAAGACGTTGTTGCGCGCGTGCCCGCCGGGCTTGAGCACGCGGAAGCGCACATCTTCGCCCACGCGGGCGCGGAACACCGGCGTTACCGGGTCGCCGCCCACCTGGCCGTTTGAGAGCACGCTGGAGAAATCAAAGTCGCGTGTCTGCTCAAGAGGCGTGTCCGGTGCGAATCCCATGCGGAACCACATGGGTTCAGTGCGGTAGTTCACCGCTTTCTGGCCGGAGTCTTCCGGGTCTTCGGCTTCAGCAATGTTAGGAATGGGACCGCCATCGCCGAAGCGCATGTTGATGTCGTCCTGGAACAGAAGGACGAACTCGCGGAAGCGAGAATTGTCAGGCTTGGTGACCACCGCGGTAGCACGGCTACTGGGCAGTTCGGACCAGGTTGATCCCGGAGGTTCGATGATCAAACCACCGATGGCGCCTTTGTTGGAGTGCTTGATCGGGTCGGAGGAGATCAGGTTCGTGGCTCCGAACTCGATCGGGGTGGCCGTCACGCTGCCGTCGGGGTGCACCTGGATGTCGCCGCCGTAAAAGACATAGGGCCGACTGGATCCGGGACTGACCGTTTGCACCGGGTTGAAGCCGGCATTGACGCCAGCGCTCAACGAAACGTCGGTGAACACCAGTTGCGGCCGCAGGCCGACAAAGGGCGACGGGCGCACTTGATTGGCGTTGAAGTTGCGCACGATCATCGGCAGCGTGTTGAAGCCGTCAAGATCTGGCAGTGCAGCAGGCAGGCGGTTGCGCAGCCGCAGCTTGACGCATTCGCCGGCATTGGCACGCACAATCAGCGGTTCAATGGGAACGCCCGGCTTCAACTGGCCGGTGGTGCTGTCGAGGTCGCTGGTGCGGACGTAAAGGATGGCCGTGGGGTCGTTGAGCGGGCCATTGTTGTTCGTCCGCGGGTTGTAGATGAGCCGGCCGCCGGGGAGCGCCTGCTGCGCCGTGACGGCAGTGACGTCGAGCACGCGCACGCTGCAGTTCAGCAGGCTCCAGCCGCCGTAGTTCGTCAGCGAAGTCGTCTCGCTGGTGGTCAGCGAACTCTCGCTGGAAGTGGCCACGATGGTGCTCTGAGCGGTTTGTTGCTGTGTGCTCAGAGTCTGCTCGCTCGTGGACAGGGACGTCGTGTCGCCGGAAGTCATGGTCGAATCCGTCGACAGGGTGGAGGATTCAAGCGTCGTCGAACTGGACGTCGTTGCGGTGACCCTTTCCCGGAGCTTGGTCAGCTTGACGTCACCCTGCCAGCCGGGCAGCGGGAAGAGGTCTGCGCGCAGGTTGTTGTAGACGCGCATCAGCCCCCACAGACCGTTCCAGAGGTCGTCCACCGCCGCGCCGGGCATGTACAGGTAGTCTACGAACGGCACGAACGGGTTCTGGAACGGCAGCGGCGTGACGAACTCAAAGTGCTCGCTGATACCCATCATCTGGCTGTTGCGCCAGCCGGAGTTGGGATCGGAAGGCTCGAACGGCCACTTCAAGCCGACCACGCTAAAGTTGTGACCTTCTTCATGCGCCCCGACCAGGATGCGGATCTGAATCTTATCCTGGGCGTAGGCACGGAAAATAGGCGTAAACGGATCGCCCGGCCTGACGTCCGCCGTGAGCGGCGGGTAAAAGTCCGGCTGTTGGTTGAAAGCCGGATCGGCCCGCAGCACGTTGGAGCGAAAGACGTGCGAGAGGTCGCCGGCAACACCGTCGGCCTGCTTGTTCGTCTGCGGGTTGCGGATGCGGAGCGCGATGGGCTCGTTGCGGTAGTTCATCGAGAACGTGCCCGGGTCGTCGGCCGAGATGGCCTCCGGACACGGCGGGGGCACGCCTCCCGGGCAGACCGGAGGCGGGGCCAGCAGGAACGGCAGGCCCACCTCAACACGGCCGGGCGGGTTGATGGCCTTGGCCGGGTCGGGGATGCCGGCGTTGTCGGCCTCGTAAGCAAGCTGGAAGTCTGCGAATTCCATCATGAACTCGCGGTAGCTCTCGGCCGCGTTCGCCGTCAGGATGTCCGCGCGCCACGAAGTGGGACCGCCGTCGAAGCGCCCGCCAAAGATTTCGCCGGTTTCGGGATGCCGCCAAGTGGAGCCCGCCGGCTCGATCACCAGGCCGGCGTAGAGCCCGGCCTGCTGGTGCGTCGAAGGCCCATAGTGGTCGTGGGTGAAGACGGTGCGCAGCGTGCGATCCTGGCCAGCGTTGTTAAGCACGTCGTCGGCATACCAGCGCTGGATGGTGGTCTGGGCGCCCAGGACACCGAAGAAGGGATGCGCTTCCGGCGCGAGATGGATACGAGTGCCGCCTTGGAACGGCAGCAGACCGCCGAAGGCATTGATGGCCTCGATGCGCTCAATCACCTCTTCCGGGCTGAAGGTACCGTCTTCGTAGTTGAAACCGTTGGCGGCGCCGTCCGAAGCGGTGACGTCGAACTTCACCAGATGGATGTGCTGGCCCATGATGTCAGTGGGCGTGCGCACCTGGAAGTCGTCGAGGTCATACTCGTTGGGCACCAGGTTGGTGTGATAGTAAGTGATGCAGTCGCCGGAATTGGCGCGGAAGAAAAACGGCTCGGGCGGCCGCGTGCCGGCCTGCGTGGCGGCTACATCGCCCCACAGCGCCAGAATGCGCTGTTGCGGGAAGTGCCAGCCGGCCTTGTTGAGCTTGGCGTCAATCTGGATGTTGGCCGCCTTGTAGGCGCGGGGGATGCCCACGGGGTTCCCGTTGTCGTCAATGCAGGGGTCCGCGAAGGGGGCCCCGGCGACCGGGGGCAAGCCGTTGGCGATGAAATCGGCGGGGGTTCCGTCGGGCTTGAAGCTCGGATGGAGCCGCTGCGCGTGGAAATTCATGGCCGCGATTTCCACGGGCGTGCCGGTTTCCGGCAGCTCGATGGCATCGGCGGTCAACAACAGCTTGTGGAAGTCGAGCCGCGTGTGGGCCTCTTCGAAGGTGCCGTTGACGATGACGTGCCGCGGCAAGCCGCCGTCATCGACCGTGTCGAGCGGCGGGTGCGGCGGTCGGTGGCCGGCGACGCCGGCGACGAAGAAGGGATAGCCGGGGTTGCCGTCGCCGAAGATCTGCGCCTGGCCGTTGACGATGGCCACCTGCGCACCCGGCAGCGGCGCCATGGCAAGCGTGGGCAGCGGTACTAGAGCTGGGATTGGCGTTCCGGCGGCAATCTCACCGTCGGGAAGCGCGCGGCTCCCGGGCGCGGGACGACCCTCGGCGTCGAGCACGGTGCCGGTTTCCAAAACGTCGTGGACGCGCCACAGGCCCCACATGCCTTGTGCGAAGTGGGGATAGAAGTGGCAGTGGAAGATGGAATCGCCGACGGCCTGGTTACGGTTACCGCCGCCGTTGTAAACCATTTCGAGAGTGAAGGAGCTGCCCGGACCGATGGCCTGGCTGTCGAGATAGGCGGAATTGTCGCTGTCCGGCGTGTGCAGCCACTGGTGGGTGTGCTGGTGATGGATGTGGTGCTCTTTGGCGCCACCGTGGACGATGCGGAACTTGACGTGGTCCCGCAGGTAGCTGTGATAGACGTTGGAGGGGTCGTCCGGGAAGCGCGCCAGCGTGGCTTTCGGGCCGGGGATCAAGTTGCCCTGGCCGTCGCGCGCGTTGGCGGGGATATCCACCACCATCGCCGGGTCGCCGACGGCCCACGAGGTCAGGAAAAACTCCTCGTACTTGCACTCGGTGCAGTTGTGCATGGGGCCGACCAGCAGGCGGTTGGCAAGGATTTCGGCGCCAATGCCGCCGGTGCCGTAATTGATGGCAAAGCCGTCGCGGGCACTGTGCAGCGTGTGGCTCAACACCGGGTCTTCAAAAAACTCCGGGAAGGCCTGAACGGCGATGATCTCGTCGTGATAGATGATGGTGAACTCGCGGAACGGCTGCTCGCGGTCCGGCTCGGTTCGATTCGGCGGAAACGTCCCGGCTGGGAAACGGCCCGCATTTGGCCCGGTAATCAGCGCGGTCAGGTCGGAATGGACGATCTCGGTCCCTTGCAGCATGCTCAGAATCGGCAGACCTGCGAACGGATGGCCCGGCGGATAGACGGCCTGATAATTAATGATGGGCTGTCCGGTCGGGGTCTGGCCTACGGTAGCCAAGGCCAAATCGGCATTGGTTACCTGGCTGCGGTACCACTCGGCGCCCGGTGGTTCCACGTTGACCGAGCCGAACAGGCCGGTGGTCAACTGGCCGCCGTTGCCCTCGCCGCCGGTGGTGGCCGCGGTGCTGTAGAGCAGGTGCGCGCCTTCGCGCTCCGCGTACAGTGTGTAGGTGGCGGACTGCCCCGGGGCTACCAGGCTGCTTGCGTTAGTGCCCACGAAGGAGCCATCCGAAGCGATACTGCCCACCAGTTGCATCCCTTCGACATGGATCGAAGCGTGGCGGGTGGCAGGCTGTTCACCACCCGGAACCGGGTCCAGCAAGTTTGTAAAATGGATCTGCAGGCAGTCGCCGACGTTCATGCGCAACACAATCGGGCGCGGGCGCTTGCCGTCGCGCAGGCGGACGTTGCCGGGACTGACGGTGCTGCCTTGTTCGGGCACGACGTCGCGCGCAAGGGCGTAGATCATGCCCGCAGGGTTGGTGGCTCCCAGACGGTTCCAGAAAAACGGCTGGTCCAGGGCGACCACGTTCGCGGTGATAGTGCGCTGGCATTGCGCTGCCGCTGGCGCCGGCAGCATCCCACTCACCAGCACACCGAGGAGGGCTACAAACAACCAGTAGGCTACACGATGGTAGCCGCGGGGGCTGGGCATAGTTCCTCCGGTGTTCTTAGTTGGGCGACCGAAATCTGGAGCGCGACTCCAGAAAACGCCGTCGAACGGGAATCTGTTTTAGAGCGAAACAGTTGTCAAGCCAACGCCCAGCGTAGCCGTAAAGACTAACCCCTTCGGGTTAGGCCACTCCGCCAAGTGGCCACCCGACCGGGCGCACCGCGCCACCGCTCAATGGGGTGCTGGTACTGGAAAAGGCGAATGAAGCGCAGCGCTGAGGAAGGATGGGCTGGGTTATTCAGAAAGAATCTGCACGGTCTTGCGAATCAGGCCAACGCGCGAGCTGACTCTCATCTTTCCCATGGTCATGCGCAGGAAAGTCTTAACGGTATTCGGACTGATACCCATGTGCTCGGCGATTTCCTTGTTGGTCAGTCCCTGCACCAGAAGCGAGAGGGATTGCCGCTCGCGGGGAGTGAGACGGAAGCGCTGGGCGGCACGCGAGACATCGAGGTGTGGCCGGTAAGCCCTTTCGATAATCAGCGCGACCGGGCGCCGTTCGGTGGGAGTCCCGCCAGCTTCCAGCCGGAAGCTTCGGCAAACGTAACGCCGGCGCCCTGAAAGGAGCTCCGCGGTGAATCCTGGCTCGCACAACTGCCGGCCCTGCAACAGGGGTCCAATCTTTTCGGCGACCAGGTCGTCGAGCGAAATCAGGGCAGCAGGATCTTTGGGATAGGCCAGGATTTTGAGGGCTGTCGCATTCGCGTACAGCACCGTCAAGGGCGCCTTCAACAGCAGAAATCCGGTTTCCGCGCCGGCGCAGGCATCTGAATCGGCCGGTGAGGGGCCATCAAACGTATCCACCGGTTTACGCTCAAATGTCTTGACGGACTGCGACGGCGGAGCATCTTTGCCTTTGAGCGGAGCTCGCCGGCGGGCCAGCGAAGCGTGAGCAGGCTCGGGTGGAAATGACGATGACGAGGATTCTCCAGACTGGACAGCCGGCCCGGCGGAGGGCTGGAGAGGCACATTCGTCTTTTTGAGCGCCGAGGCGGGGGACTCTTCGACGCGGGCCGGTGCGAACCTCGGTCTGCGGGGCGACCTGGTTATCACCGCTGGGCTCCCTAGTTGTATTTACTTCCTATTTAACTATATCACGAAAAGTGCTAATTGTGTTGTCCGTGAGCAGGCGTCATGTTAATTCTCGCGGGGAACTTGTCAAGGGCAAATTCAGACCGCCGCGACCGAAGATCCCGCGGAGCATCCCGCGTTCCGATACGCTGTCCGCAAGGACAGGTCGCGGACAGCGGCGTTCCCCGGCCCTAAAGCGGCCTTCCAGTATCTTGCTGGCCGACCTATGCGGTGTTAGACTGCGCACAATGAGCGGTCAACGCCAAAGGCGATCCTCGCGCCGCGGCTTGCAGGTGTCGCTGCTGGTGCTGACGGCGTTGTTCGTCACCGGCTGCCCGAAAGGCGGCGGCGAGTTCAAAGCTGGCAAGAAGGCCGAACAGCTTCAGGACTACGACACCGCTCTGGTGCATTACGAACGGGCGCTGAAAGCGGACCCGACCAACGTCGAATACCGGCTGAAGGCCACACGCATGCGGTTCGAGGCCGGGCAGTATCATGTGCGTTTGGGTCATCAGGCGCGCGAACGCGGCGAGCTGCGCTTGGCGCTGGCCGAATACCAGAAGGCCCTGGCGATCGATCCCTCCAGCGCAATCGCGCGGCAGGAAGTGGCGCGCACGCTGGAGATGATCCGCGAACGGGACGAACCACGCCCGACCGGCCTGCCCGCCGAGCCGGCCGCCGAAGAAGTCGAACTTCTGGATAAGCCGCCGCAACTCAAGCCCATATCACGCGACCCGATTAACATCAAACTGACGAATGACGCCCGGCAAGTGTACGAAGCCATCGGCAAGCTTGCCGGCATCACGGTGATTTTCGACCCGGAATACCGTCCGCAGCGCATTCCCACAGAGCTGACCAACGTGACGCTGGAACAGGCGCTCGACGTGGTCGCGCTACAAAGCAAAAGCTTCTGGAAACCGGTGACGCCGAACATCATCTTTGTGGCGCCGGATACGCCGCAGAAGCGCAAGGACTACGAAGAGTACATCGTGCGGACGTTTTATCTGGCCAACACGGTAACGCCGCAGGACCTGACGGAAATCGCCACCATGCTCCGTCAGGTGCTGGAGATGCGACGGATTCAGCAGGTCAACTCGCAGAACGCCCTGGTCGTGCGGGAAACGCCGGACAAGATGGCGGTGATTGAAAAGATTCTGGCCGACGTGGATAAGGCCAAGCCGGAAGTCGTCGTGGAGATCGCCGTTCTGCAGGCGCGGCGCGACCGTGCGCGCGACCTGGGCATACTGCCCGGCTCGAGCACCGTGCTTTCGCCTACGCCTCGCGCTGACATTTCCACCGAGGAAGGGCAGATTCCGCTGGATGAGCTGCGGCGGCTTTCCAGCGCCGACTACAGCCTGACGCTACCCGGGGCCACGGCGACGGCATTAATCACCGACAGCAGCACTAAGGTTCTTCAAAACCCGGCCATCCGCGTCGTGGACGGGCAATCCGCCAAGCTGAACATCGGGGACCGCGTGCCCATCGCTACCGGCAGCTTTCAGGCCGGGGTCGGCGTGGGCGGCACACAGGGCAGCATCGTCAGCCCGCTGGTGAACACGCAGTTCCAGTTCGTGGATGTGGGCGTGAACATAGACATCACCCCGCGCGTCCACGAAAACCGCGACGTCAGCCTGAAAGTCACCGTCGAGGTTTCTTCCGTAACCGGCCAGGTGAACATCGGTGGCATCAACCAGCCGGTCATCAGCCAGCGAAAAATCACCCACGACATCCGTCTGCGCGAGGGTGAGGTGAGCATCCTGGGGGGGCTGGTTGACGAAACCACCCGGCGTTCGATTTCCGGCTGGCCCGGACTCTCGAAGGTTCCCTTCCTGCGCTACTTCTTCTCCAGCGAAACGGTGGAATCCGCCGAAAGCGAAGTTCTGATTGTGATGACCCCGCACATCGTCCGCGCTCCGGAGATTACGAAGGAAAACCTGCGCGGGCTGGCTACGGGCACCGATCAGGTGTTCAAGGTGCTGCCGGCGGGAACCTACGAAGTGCCGAAGACCGCTCCGCCGCAGCCGGCGCCGACGCAGCAGCAAGCGCCCGGCGAGCCCGCACCGGCGGCAGCCCAGCCAGCTCCGGCTCCGGTGACTGCGGCGGCTCGGTTGCGGTTCGAGCCCGCTGCGGTGACCCTGCAACCCGGCCAGACGGCCATCATCGGCATCATGGTAGAGAACGTCCGCGACCTGTTCTCCATCCCCATGCTAATCCAGTACGACCCGCAGGTAATCGCCATCGAGGAAGTCCGCCATGGCGGCTTCCTGAGCGGCGGCACACAGGAAATCGCCATCGTGCAGCGGATTGACCCCGAACGCGGCCAGGCCATCATCTCCGCCACCCGCCAGCCCAACACCAGCGGCGTAAACGGCTCCGGCACGCTGGTCGGGATTGCCGTGCGAGGCTTGGCAGCCGGAACCTCGGCGATCCGCATCGTACAGGTGAACGCGCGGAACTCGCAGGGTGCCACGCTGCCGCTGGTCACCGGCGAAGCCACCGTACAGGTGCAGTAGGTGATGCGCAGGAATCGCAGCTCCCCAAAAAACAGAAGCACCCAGGCTGGGCTGACGCTGATTGAGCTGATCGTCGCTTCGACCATTCTGATTATCCTGGCTTCGGCGGCACTGCCTATGGCGCGCATCACCGTCAAGCGCCAGCAGGAGCGTGAACTTCGCCGCGCGCTGCGCGAAATGCGCGACGCCATTGACCGCTACAAGGACGCCGCCGATCGCAACCTGATTCAGGTGGAAGTGGGCACCGAAGGTTATCCGCCCGACTTGCAGACTCTGGTCGAGGGCGTCCAGCTAGCCGGTGCGCCTGACCGCCGCGTCCGTTTCCTGCGCCGGATACCGGTGGACCCCATGACCGGCAACGACGACTGGGGCCTGCGCTGTGTTCAGGACCGCCCGGATTCAACCAGCTGGTGCGGCGAAAATGTCTTCGACGTATACTCGCGCTCGATCGGCACTGCCCTGGATGGTTCACGCTATGCGGACTGGTGACGGAGAAGGTTTCGCGGGGCCACGATGACGAGAGACGATGTTCGGCGGCGCGGCCGCTTCCCTTCCCGGGGATTCACGCTGCTCGAGCTGATGATCGTGATCACGATCATCCTGATTCTGCTGGCGCTCGCGGCGGGTAATTACCAACGCTCGATTCTGCGCTCGAAAGAAGCGGCCCTGCACCAGAATCTGTTCACCATGCGCCAAGCGATCCAGCAGTACACGCTGGACAAACTGCAAGCGCCGCAGACACTCGAGGAGCTGGTTTCCGCCGGCTACCTGAATCAAATCCCGGTAGATCCAATCACCGGCCAGCGCGACTGGCGCGTGGAATACGACGACGCCTTCCTCAGCCCCGACCAGTTGTCTTCCGGCATCAGCGACGTGCACTCGAACTCCGACAAAGTCTCGCCGTTCGAGGGCACGCCTTACAGCTCCTGGTAAGAGCAGCCACGCGCTGGCCGCTGTGGTCGCGCAAGTTCGCCGGTGGCAGGCTTGCTTCGGCACCAGCTCGACGCCACCCCTGGATTGAGGTTCTGGGCCGCGAAAATAGATGCCAGCCCGACCGGCGTCGGGCCCGCCTCAGAAAGCAAACGGCCGGTCAGCAAGACCGGCCGTCGCTAGGATTTCGTTGGTTGCGGGGGCTGGATTTGAACCAGCGACCTCCGGGTTATGAGCCCGACGAGCTACCAGACTGCTCCACCCCGCGAACACATGGTAGCCGATGACTGCGGAATCGTCAAACCGGCGGCGGTCGAACCCAGCCGCGCCCGTGGCATTTCGAGAGGCACCCCATCAGCGGGCGCGGGCCAGGTGAAAGAAAAAGAGCAGTGAAAGCTGGGCGTCGCGAAACAGGTGGAAGGCCACCTGGTGCGGCGGAATGCGGAACCATTCCCGATTCGCCCAGCGCTGGCGCACGGACTGCCAGAAGCTGTCGAGATCGGCGCGAGTATAAACTTTCCCGGGCGCCAGCAGGGGGTACCAGCGCGCCCACAACAATTGCAGTTTCGACGGAACCCGCAGCGACGGGAAATGGGCCCGGGCGCGGCGAAAGGCAAGCTGCAGGTCAGCGAGCTTCAGCCGTCCGCAGGCCGCGCGGATGCGCCCCAGCTCCTCGACGACGCGCTGCTCGGCTTCGCTGGGGTGGCGCGTTTGCAGCCAGAGTTCCTGCATCTCGAGCAGCAGGCGCGCCATCGCCGCCAGATGCGCCCGAATCTCGCGGGCGCGGGCCGTGTAGTACTGCCAGCGCGAGAGCACCGGATATCCCGGCCGGCGAGCCTTACGGCCCTTCAGGCGGAAGAAACCGCACATCATCGGGTGGCGAGATTCCGTCTGGATGGAGTTTTTGTACCAGAGGAAGCGCGCGAAATCGTTCCAGTAATTACGCGGCGAGCTGCGCCGCAGCACCGCTTTCATGTTTTCGAAACTGTAGAACTTGCGCCAAGCCTCCAAATAAAGCTCGCGCCACAGGCCATCTTTCAGGTGCAGGTGGCGCGTTACGGCGTGGTGCGAATCGTAGAGGTTGAAGTCCGGGTGCATCCATTCGCGGCGGCGCAGCGCGGCCAAGTGGTCGTGCGAGCCGGGCAGCGGCGTGAGCATGAAGAACGAGGCGTGGTCGGGGCAGACGTCGCGCATCAGCAGTTGAATATCGCGGCGGACGGATTCGGCGGTGTCGTTCGGGAAGCCGATGATGTAGCCCACGTGGGTGGAGATTTCCGCGTTTCGGTAGCAGCCGATCAGCTGCCCGTATTCGTGGACGTGGTTCTGCCGCTTGCCGGCGGCCAGCAGGTTGCCGGAGTCGAGGCTTTCCATGCCGATGAAGACGGTGCGGCAGCCGGCGCGCTGCGCCTTGGCGACGAAGCGCGGAATCTTCCAGGAAAGCACGTCCACCTGCATCATGAATTCGACGGGAATCTGCTCGGCTTCGCGCAGACGAATCAGCGCGTCGAAGATGGCTTCCCAGTTCTTGTTGCGGGCGAAATTGTCGTCGGTGAAGAAATAAAACGTGATGCCGTGCTCGCGAAAGTTGCGGCGGATGGCGTCAGCGATATGCTCGGCAGAGCGGAAACGCATCTTGCGGCCCTGGACGTTGATGATGGTGCAGAAAGTGCAGTCAAACGGGCAGCCGCGCCCGCAGTCCAGGGTGCCGAAATTCGGCGCGACGAATTTTCGCAGATACCTCCTGTGGATGAGCGGAATCGGCTTTTCGTACAGGTCGGGCTTCTCGTTCAGAAAATCGTAGAGCGGCTTCAGGCGGCCGTGAATCGCGTCACAAAGCAGGTCGCTCCAGGTTTCTTCCACTTCGCCTTTGACAATGGTCACGCCGAGGTCCATCAGCTCCTGGATGTCGGCCGGAATGTTGTCGATCAGGGCCAGGTAGCCGCTCACGTGGAAGCCGCCAATCAGCACGGTCAGCCCGGCGCGGCGAAATTCGCGAGCCAGGTCGGCGGCGCGCGGGAACTGATTCGTCTGCACACCGGCCAGGCAGACGATGGTTTTCGCGCGGCCGTTGCGCTGTGAGCGGCAGATGCGCTTGACCGGGATGCGATCCACCGTTTCGTCGAGCAGGTGAACTTTCACGCGCAGCGATTCGCCGAGCCGGCCCTGAGCGATGGCGTCTTCGGTGAGGCCTGCCAGGCACGCCAGCGTGTTGCTTGGCAGCACGCCGCGCCAGTGACGCACCACATAGCCATCGTCGTCATACTGCGAGGGTTTGATCAGATAAAGGTGAACCTTCTTCCGCACAAACTCACCTCAGAAATCCATTGCTGCAACGCTGAGCGCGAAACGGCTCCCCACACCTAACACACTGCGCGCACTACCACAAGGTATTTCGGAGGCCGTGGGGGGCGAGATGAGAGTGCGCGGTGGCTCAGCGGCGCGGCTCGGAGGCAGCAGGCGGCGGTGCCTCAAGCGTTACGGGGAACCGGCGGGCAAAGCCAGCGTAGCTGAGCACAAATGCCGCAGCAAAGGCCAGCGTCACGCCAATCTCGACCCAGTCTAGCGGCAACGACACCGTGTGCGAGGCGGCTTCGCCCGTCGCCGTGGTGGCAGCAAGGACAAGCCCTGCGGCGGAAGCTCCGCTGGCCGGATTTCCCGGCCCGCGTGCGGCGGTTTCCAGCGCGTGCGTCCCGCCGCCCCACAGCGACGGCACCACGAGCACGTAGCGTTCCAGCCAGATGCCCACCAGAATCAGACCGCCAACGAAGCCCATAGCCCGAGGCTTCTTCTTCACCTCCGCGCTGATCAGCACCGCAAACGGCACCAGCAGCACCAGAAAAAGCATCGCGTACGACAGCGGCTTCCACGGCATGTAGTTCTGCCGGAGGATGACAAAGGGGATCTCTTCGGGCAGGTTGCCGTACCAGAAGACCAGGTACTGCGACCAGAACACCAGCCCGTAGAGCATGGCGAAGCCGAAGGTCAGCTTGCCGAGCTGATGCCGCGCGTCTTTCGTGAACCAGCCGGCGAGCTGTGGCTGGCGCGCCAGCCACCACGCCAGCAGCACACTGAGCATGGCAATGCCTGCGTAAAGCGTGGTCACAAAGAAATAGCCGCCGAACAGTGTCGAATAAAAATGCGGGTCGAGCGGCATGATCAAGTCGAAGGCAAACAGCGAAAACACCAGGCAGAAGACCAGCAGCAGAACCGGCGTCAGCCGGCGGAGGATGTGCTCGGCGCGGGCATGTTCGGCTTCACGGCCGGCGAAATCACGCACCAGCCATGCACGCAGGCGCGAATTCCCTGCTCCGGCGGCGCCCAGCGACGGCCGCAGCAGGAAGTACACGTAGATGCCGCACAGGGCGAGCAGGATCGCCAGCGCCAGAAAATTCCGCGTGAGCACAAAGCCCGGCTCGAGCCAACCGACCCGGTGGGCCACGGGATGTACCATCCACGGGAAGATGTAGTGGCCGGCGGCAATCAGCGGCACAAAGGTGACTATCGCCACCGGCGCAAAACCATACGTGGCCAAAGCCACCCCGCGCAGGCGCGCGCCCCACACCGAATTGGTGGCGCGCCACAGAGCGGCCAGCACCACGCCAGTTGCGGCGAAGCCCGACCAGAACAGCCAATTGACCAGGTAAATCTGCCAGGCGCGCTGCGCATCGCCGCGCACCAGCGCGTGCACGAACACCAGCAGGCCAACCAACACCAGCACCCAGGAGGCCGCGCGCGCCCGCGGGTGCAGCAACACTGATGGCTCGACGGCGGGGTCCAAATTGTGACGTTCTTCGCTCATGGGGATGAGGCCGCAGCCTCGCGCTGCCGCTCGGCGGCGCGGGCCTGTTCGGCCAATTCACGCAGGTGGAGGACAATCAACCAGCGCTCGCGCGGCTCCGTCATTTCATGGTACTGCGCCATGGTGCGCACGCCGTTCCGCATCACGCCATAGAAATAGCCGTCACTGCGCTGCTGAATCAGCCGGCTGGTCAAATCCGCCGGAGCCAGGGCTCCGCCGGCCACCGGGCCATCGCCGCGGCCTGTGGCGCCGTGGCAGACAAAGCAGTAGCGGCGATAAAGCGCGGCACCTTCGGCAAGATTCTCCGTGGTCGGCCGATAGGGATTGCGCAACGTGCGCCCGGCCGCTTCGTTGGTAACGGGCCGCGGCGCACCGAGATGGACGCTGCCTTCGGCCGGGCGCAGCATGAGGACCAAGGGTCGGATGACGGCCTGCACCATCATGTCACGCGACCACGGCCAGGCGTATAGCGCTGCAGCGGTTCCGAGGAGCAGCAGTAGAATCCGCGCGGCTGGCCCGAGCCGGCTTCGGCCGTCGCTTTTTGGCGAATGCCAGGTCATGGTCAACTTCTCTGGATCAATTGCATTTGTCCGGAGCGCAGCAGGCTGCGTCCCTGCAATCCTAATCCTCTTCAAAAACTTCTTCGAAGCGTACCTGTTCGGCGCCGGCGTCACGCAGCAGCGTCATGACCTGCTCGGCATTGTCCTCGTCGCAGGGAATGAACACGCCGAAGCGGTCCTCGGAGAATTCCGGCACGTAGCCGGCGACGTTTTCCCCGCGCGGCAGCTTCGAGAAGATGATGAAGCCGGCGAGCGTGGCCAGCCCGCCCA
>FWWM01003596.1_pt1 | contig 37356 bp, 17 predicted proteins | sample 2228351 | NCBI WGS metagenome assembly FWWM01 (sample SAMEA103939774, study PRJEB20133) | metagenome
ATGGCGCTTCATCGGAATCGTAATATTGCCATTCCTCTCCCAAATCGATGAAGAACTGATTTTGATTGAATAGCCTGCCATCAAAGGACATATCAGGCGATGGGACATCGGCTGTGTGCACTTCAGCGGCTATAATATTTTCACCGAGCCGCAAAATCCTCAGCGCCTCCTGGTTGAAGACAAAGATTTTGGAGGATTTCGTCGTGCTCAACGCAGGAGTCTTGGGCTCGATCTCTATGCCAGCTGGTATATTGGTGCGACCCAGTTCCATACCATTGACATATGCCACCGCCCCATCGTGACATTTGATTAAAAAACCCAATGCATTTGGAATCTGTTCGAGTACGAATTTTTTGCGAAAATAGGCGGTCTTTACTTTCGCGATATGAGTAGCATTGCCTTCATCATCATACCCTAATGGTGCTTTGGCAGTATGCCAATGCTCAGAGCGATATCTGAGATCATTCCAAAGAACTTTTCGTTTCAGGGTATCAACGACAAAACAATATCGCAACGCTGGTGAAACGTTACCATTCAAGTCAATGGCTCTGATAAAATAACAATAGTGTTTACCCTGCTCACCGCAAAGCATGGTTCGATGCTCAAAGGTACCCTGTCCCTCGGAAAATTCGTTAGGCATAGTGTAATAATCCACTTCTTGTTCACCATATCGCAAATAGGCGCGCTCATTGGTTACAAGAGTAACCGTAAAACAGGTAGCGGTAACGGTGTCGTAGTCGGCTGGAAAAGTGATAAATTTTGGGGGGTAGATATCGGACTCCTCTGGCGCGAACATATTGGGCAAGTCCTTTTCAAAAAGCGTATAGGGATCCTTGTAGAATTTGATAAAATCGGGAACGGTGGCGTGTCCGGGATAGGGTGCAAAAAAATGGTTGGTATTAGCATTGCGCCACACTGCTGCGTAAACCAAGTGCGCTGTAACCGAGTCTTTTTTAAATGGCGGTAACAGATGGCCTGTGAACCAATTTGCAGTAGGCAAGCATTCCTCGCCGACTTCTGTGACAGCGGCTACCTTGTTGCGCTCGATAGCTAATTGTGCCGGGATGCGGATGAGCTGTGCGAACTGACTCGGAGACGAAGGAGTAGTAAAATAGTAATCCATCCCGAAAATATCGACATAGTCATCGCCGGGATAAATGCGCAAGTACTCATTGCGATTGTAGAAATCCGAAGGCGAAAAAGCATAGATGAGGTTATGCACATTGAGCGAATCGCGGAGAAAGGTCTGGGTGAACTGCCAGAGTTGATTGAATTCCTGCGGGGAGCATCTGCCTCCTCCCCACCAGAACCATGCGCCCAAATGTTCATGATATGGCCGGAAAATGATGGGAATAGCATAGCCATCGTCGTCGCGCAGACTCTTGAGGAACTTGGCAATGTTACGCAACCGGTCGCGATAAAATGAATGGAATTCTCCACCAGGCAAGAGCGAACGAACGACGTTATACCAACCGCGCTCGGATATGCGATCAGAATAAAACTGGCTGTATTTGGGATCCCGTTGGTGCCAGCACAGGGTGTTGACACCACCCCGCTGATGCGCCGCACGAATGCGATAGATAAAATGCTGCATATCTACCGGATCATTGGCATCGACATGATTCATGTCCCAGGAATAAAGACCCGGATAATCGCCGCATACATCTTTAATGTCGCTGCGATCGTCATCGTTGCTCCAGCCGACACCGTAACCGGTGGCATCGTGCATGCCGAAGATCAAACCATTCCCGACCAATTTTTTCAGGTTTTGATAGAGATATTTTGTCTTCATTGTCGCCTGGGGATCATTCAATCCCGGGTTGGTTATTTGCACGCGGGTTTCGAAAGTAGCACAGGCATCGTACAAGTCGCAAACAGCCGCGTCAATCTGTGCATAGGTTGCAGCAGATGAGGATTTGATGGCTTCAGCTTTTGCAATAGCATCTCCCAGTATCGACTTGGAACCAGGGGGAAATTGTCCTTCTTCTTCACCTTCCTGGCTGTTCTGCAGCAAAGCGGTAGCGGCTGCTATGGCCGATTGTAACTCTATCATCTTGGGGTTAGTAACGGTGTCGCCGATTCTTAAATCGTCAAAATAGACGATGCCGGATTTAGGTTCGGTGCTGCCACCATCTAAATACATATAGATGCGGTTCAAAATAGTCGATCCGGAGGTGGTGAGCTGAAAAGTATAGCTATGCCAGATTTGATCCGCCGGGAGGACAACCTGCAGCCAATCATGCCGATCATCGCTGTAGATAGGCTTGAAGGTTAAAGTGGTTCGAACATTCGATTTGGCCTGTAAACTGATCACCGGTCGGCCAGAGATATCGATATTCTGTGGCGGACGATAGTTGAAATTATCCCATTCCCAAGAAGAAGCAGTGCGATGATATTCGATCTTTAGTTGACCGTCGGCTTCGCTGAGGAAAAAGGTATCAGGATTCGGCATTTCCCAGCCACTGAGGACTCCATCATTAAAATCTTCCCAATAACCAGTAATCTGCGCATTAGCTGTAGAAATCAGCAGAACAAGAAGCAACCATCGCATAAAATCGTTTCCCAATCGAATTACCATTGTTTGAACACGACACCTTTTTGGGTATGTTTTCATATCATTTCAGACGGATACGAGATCCTCGCGCATCTAACTAATATTTTTTCTATAATTACTTATGTTGTTTGGTCGACCTGTATTCTGTGTTAGCTCGCTCGTCGAGTTCATTACTTCCACCATATAGGTGAATTAGATCGAGCTTTAGACAAAATATGGGATCGAAGGCGATTTTCGCGGTTCCTATTTAATCAATCCCTTCATCAGTTTCGCGTATTTTTTCAGAATCTTCAGCGTACTCTGGTCGGTGACGAATACGGAATTGCGTCCCTGAGGCTCTTGCGGTGGGTCGCCGGTGTAATCGTCGCCTAACTGCCAGATAAATGTTACCTGATCTCTGGCCTTGCCAAAGCCACCCCAACCCCAAAAGTTGCTGCCAGCCATGGGTGAACCATTTTTAGCGCTTTGATACATCTGTTCAAATAGAGCTTTCAAATAGCGATTGCGATAAGTGGTTGGGGATTGCGGTGAATATTGATGTCCATCCCGCGGTAAGCCGAACTCCTCCAACGTCAATGGTTTGCCCAGCTTTTCAGCAAAAGCGATTTGTTGCCGCACATAGTCGAGCGCTTTTTGTTCGCTTATAGGATAGGATTCTTCCGCTTTCAAGGGATCATACCACCCCCAGTTCAACGGCCAGAGGTGAGCTGTCAGAAAATCGATGTGATTACTATTGTGCGCTTGCAAATAACATTCCTCAGACCACAAGCAGCCGCCCAGGCCTTCGTTGCCACTGCAAACCAAATGGTTGGAATCTAACGATTTGATAAAGGCTGCTGAGTCATCGATCCAGCGAGCGAACTCGGCAAAGTGGCGCTCTCGATCCGGCTCTTCTGGATAAGGCCGTGGCTCATTGGCCAGCTGCCAAGCCATGATGGTCGGATCATCTTTGTAGAGGCGACCGTTAATGGTATTGCACCTGTTGATTATGAAACGAATATAATTTCGGAAATATTCATTGGCCTTCTCATTGGTATAGAATCGAGCACTGGTCTTCATCAAATCCCAATAGGTGAATTTTGGATCGTGCGGATTGGGATACGGTTCGCCGGTGCTCCAGCTCATGTACTGCGACATGCCACCGGTCCATTCCCAATAGTTGTTCAGAAAGATCACCGCCACCATGCGCCGCTTGGCCATCTCCGCCAGCAGAAAATCCAGTCCGATCAATATCGATTCATCGTATACACCGGCTTTGGGCTGAATTGCCGGACTGATTTGATTCTGCTCACCCGATCCCTCAGAAGCGCCCATCACCCGCAAGTTATCGATGCCCAGTGAGTTGAGAAAATCCAATTCCTTGATCAATCGCGGACGATCGCCCTCTTTTCCCTCGCGACCCAGCATACATCCATACCACAAATTGGTACCGAGAAAATAATAAGGCTTGCCATCGCGGAAAAATTGCCTCCCTTTAACCTTGACGAATCCACAATCGTCGGCCATGAGGCAGGCTGCCAGCGTAAGAATCATAAAAAGAAATACGACCGGTCTCATCATCTTTCCATCAATTTAATCTCATTGCGCAATATTTCAACAGATTCATATCGCGAAATCGGGTCTTTATTGATTACCTGCTCACATCTAACTGGTGACGCCAGGCTGTTTAAGGGTGTATAAAAACTTGCAAAAACTTATCATGTGGAGGATTGCTAGCGACGAAATATCTTAAATTACCATCGTCGTAATTAATTGATAATATTAATATTATTTCATCGTCAAAATAGCAGCGTTTATATTCGGATTCTGTGTTAATCATCTTTTTACTGACTCCTCTTCACCCGGTGATTGGCTTGAGGAAAGTTCAGATAGTTGACACAGAATCCGAGTTATTTGTTAATATTTTGTAAGATATTTACTTTCTACACATTTATATTTGCTTTTAGTTCATTTTTCACTTGAGCAAGACGACTTTTTTCGTCAGCCGTTGATGATCGGCCTGTAACATCGCCAGGTACACTCCAGAGGCAAGTCCAGCGGCATTCCACTGAAAACTGTGGATACCTGCTGATTGATCGCCATCCACCAAATCCATCACATGTTGACCGGTAATCTGATAAATCGATAATCGTACTTTGGTCTGATGAGGTAATTCATACATGAACTCGGTTTGGGCATTGAATGGATTCGGGAAATTGTTATAGAGTACAAACCGTTGCAGTTGTTCTTTTTTTTCGTCCGTAGCCACAGTGGTTTCCTTTTGATTGTCGAAGAATAGATCATCGATATAAAGGGTGCCGTTGCCGTTTTCGCCGGAGCCTTTGAGGATGTTGAAAGAAATGCTGCGCAGTTTGGTTACGTCCAAACGGGTACTGCCCTCATTAGGTTGAATGGTGGAAAGGTCGACCGATACCCACTGCGGGGTTTTTGTGGATAAGGGCATCTGCCACGACCCATACCGTCCTCCTATTTCATTGAAGAGGATGACCAGATCACGATTGGATCCATCAGGGAAAAGCCAAAAATGGAAAAATCGGCAGGGTCGCAATGGTTCGGTAATCTCGCGAAAAAAGCCGGCATAAGGCGCGTGTGGTTGGCCAAGGGCATAATCTACACGCAAGACATGCTTTTCAGGCAATAGTGGATGATCGATTAATTGTAAATTCGCCGTCGTACCGGTGCGCGCTTTCCAGATATTGGTGACGGGATGGAGGAGGCCATATCCTTCGAAATCATCCAGCCACTGGGTTTGCGTCACCTCCACATAGGCGGTATCGCCTATCAGTCCATGTGCTGTAGCGATAATTTGTACCATGCCAGCAGTAGAACTATCGGATTGAAGGGTAGCCATGGCGAATCCATTTTCGATCGTCAATGGCGTTGGCGAAAGGATTCGACCAGGTCCCGTACAGTGCAGAGTCAATAGTGTCGGATGATTGCGGCAGATTCGCCCCTCGGCATCCATGAGGTAACAAAATATACTGGCGGTTGATTTGCCATCACCGAAAAGCACTTTTGGCGATACCTCTAGTTCCAGCCGTTGCGGCTGATCACCCACTTGAATCGGTCGAATGACGAAAGCCAGATCGGGAATTTTATTTTTTACAAGGGGTGCTTCGACATTCAATTCTCCATCGATGCAAGGGCGATGATGAATTGCAATCCATGCGCCCTCCCAGGGATCATACCAGTGAATCGAATAGACCGTGTCGCGCAGGCCGGTGATTTGTAGTCTTTTGCCGGAGACCTCGCCGCCGGAGGCTTCGCGCATCCAGCCAAAGGCAATGGTATCGGCAGCCATGGCAAAGGCGTCGCCTCCATCCAGCTGGGCGTTGATGGGTCGGAGGTCAAGATGCGCATAATCGATAGTTGGCGCCAACTGCGCGAACTTTTTCATGCGCGTCAGCACTTTTGTCTCCATCACCCGCGGATCGAACGCCCACCAAACGGGCGTACAACAGAGGCCGCTGGCCCAGCCCGCCCACAGGGCGTTGTGGTACATCATGGCGTATTCGTCAGTGCCGCCTTTGTATTTGCCATAATTGTCTTCCCAACCGGCCTCGCCCATGATCGCCGGTTTGGCAAAATCGTTCCACATCTGTCGGCTTACCGTGTGATAGGTATAATAGCTGCTGCGCATGGGATTGCTGTTGAATTTTGCCGGCCAGCCGGTCTCGTACATATGGACATTGGGAAGGTCGACGGCCGCATAGCCGTTATACCAGTAATGGCCGCCGTGCATGCTGGCGGTGGTGGGACGATCGAAGGGATCGTGACTTTTAAGAAACGCATGCACCTTGCGCGTCCATTCTTCGGCCTGTGGGATACGACCTTTGGCCCAGGCATCGGTGCCGCTGATCTCGTTGATGATCTCCCAGATACCCAAGGCGCGACTATAGCCCCAACGGGCGATGATATAACGATATTGGCGTTGCTGGTAGCGCCAGGCGGTTTCGTTCTCATAAATTTCTTCCACCGTGCATATCGATTTGTAGGGATTCTGGTTCCATAGCGCTGCCCAGCCTGGCATATCCTTGCAAAAGAGATCATGCGGCCAAATGGCCAGCATCATCACCATGTTGCGCTGTTCCGCCCACTCGAGAATGGTATCGATGCGGTTGCATTTGTTCTGATCATATCGGCCGAGACCTGAATTAAGCGATTCGATCAGCGTGCCATCGTCATAGGTGACGTTCCAAAACCCGAACAGGTTGCAGCCCGATGAAGCCAATAAACCCAAGCCGGTGGCGCTATTGTTCACCCGCCAGGGATAATAAGCGGCCACACCATAAAAAGGTGTGCCATCATCGAATATGAGATAATGAGGATGATCGGGTGCTACATGCAGCCAACCATGATGGCTGGAAGGAATGGCAGTGAAGAATTGAACATCCGATTCACCCGTGCCATTGCGATCGGTGGCCTTGACTATATACTGCCATTGACCTAACTCATTAGGGGCAAAACGAATCTTCCACTGGTTGCGGTTCTGATAGTTATCATAAAAACCGGGTACCTCCCACACCCTGCCGCTGGGCGCGGTAAACCTGGCCATCAGATTCAACTGTTCGTAGTCATAGGGATTGTCATAGACCGCCTGATCTATCGCCACGATGATTTCGAACTTTTCATACAATCCCACCTGCGATGCGTTGGTGCTCTTTACGGTGACGATGGGGAGCAGGTTTTGCTGTGATGTTTCCGCCGTAATTGGATCCTTCCGCAAAGATTCGTCGTGGCGAGAAGCCATGGCTGTAAGAGCGTGAGGGGAAATAGTATTTTGTGATGCGTTGGTATGGCCGCGCTCGGTGATGGGACTACCGGCGACAGGATCAAGGGATGAATAACCATTCTTGTGGCTACGATGGTTCTCTGTACCAGCTGGTCGGTAATAAAAAGTTGAACAAACCTCGCAGGGGTCCATTGAACGACTCGAGGAACTCGCAATCGCCCATGTGTAACACAAACTCGAACAAATGCCTCCGGTGTCCCCCGCTGCCGTGGTCAATTGCTGGTCGGATAGGATCGAAATGCAATGGCCTAATATGTGATCATTCTGGTCTTCATTCTCTACCCGGTTGTAAGTTTGCGGCCGAAGAGGCACTGCAGAATATAGTAAGAGAACGGATATGATAAAAAGGTTTCGCGTCATCGTGTATGTTTCTTTTAGTATGGTCTATCATTATTGGCTGCCAGCCGAAAAGAGCAAAGCTCACCACATCTCTTTTCCCGCAAATGATCTATAACCTTGTTCTTGGCATTATCCCATATAAAATGGTTAGGTGAAAACGAAATATTTTCCTAAAGAATGACAGATAAGCGCTGTTATTTTGATAGCTTGATCTTTTAATATAATCAATTGATTTCGAATTTTCTAATTTAAGATGTCTCGTCGCTCGCTCCTCGACATGACACCTTTTTATAGGTTTTCACACAATCACTAAAGCAAGATACTACCGCAGCAACCATCGCCTTGTGGTGGGATACATCCATTAATTGGTATCCCACAGGGATCGTATGCGCAATCCTTGCGGGAGTTGTACCTTTGCATCTTTCACCCGATAGTCGATAACCACCGTCTGGCCTGGCAGCAGATCAAAATAGTTATCGGAGAAAGTTGCATCGGCATCCGTGCTGCTCAGATAGACGTTTTTCGCCAATGCATCGGTTTTGAGAAAGAGTCGATAGCCATTTTCCCTTCTCTCCACCTGACAATCGATCTGTGGACGGGTCAGATGTAAATCTTTCGGCAACGCAAAATATTGGATGGCATCGACCAAGATATTTTCGCCCGCTTTTAAAATCGCCTGCAAGCAGACCTCACGGTGATCGTGATCTTTCAGCCATTGGGAAACATGACCGGAAAAGACCAATGCCGCTGAATTCGCAGGCAAGTCAAATGGATAGGTTTTTTCTTCAATGACTCGGCCGCGGAAATCCATGCTCGTTAATATCAACCGGGCTTTACGAGGAGTGGGTTCGTCCGAGACCAGATAAACGGATAAAGAATCCCCTTTGACCACTGGCGATATTAGGATGGGCGCATAAGCCTTACGGGCAAAATAGTGCAACGCCTTCCAGCGGCCATAATAATCGATGCTTGACCATGATGCCACCGGCCAGCAATCGTCGATCTGCCAGAACAGCGTTCCCATACAATAGGGCTTATGGCGTCGATGGATTTCGATGGCCATCTTCACGCCTTCGGCCTGTAACACCTGACTCAGGTAAAGATAATCGGCAAAATTTTTCGGCAAGCGATAGTGTTGTTCCATGTAGGTCTGGATGAGACGGTTACCATATTCTTTATCCCGTCGCCCATCGGCCATGCAACGCTGGTGCGCGAGCATCACTGGTGAATGCAGATCGCGGTCCTCCGGCAGGGTGAAAGATTCGATGGTGGCCATCTGCGGGTAGGACTGGAAGCCATATTCGCTGACGAATCTTGCCACATGTTTTTCGAAATGGGTAAAGGGCTCTTTGCCATGCCAAACGCCCCAATAATGGATATCTCCTTCTCCATAAGAAATATCATTGTAACCGGCATTGGGACTGGTGGGATGATAATAACGGAGAGGGTCGACATTTTGCAATACTTCCGGGATTGTAACCCGAAATAATTGATGTAAATCGGCCTCGTATTTTTTTTGCACTTCTGGTGGGTATAAGGATTTCCATCCCCAACCATACCAGGAGATATCGACCTCGTTGTTACCGCACCAGATGGCGATACAGGGATGATTGCGTAGCCGGATGACGTTTTGCCGAACCTCTTCCTTTACATTGGCCAAAAAATCCTCATCGGCCGGATACATGGCGCAGCTGAACATCAAATCATGCCATAGCAAAATGCCATAGCGATCGCAGAGGTCGTAAAAAAGATCATCCTGATAAATCCCTCCTCCCCAGACGCGTAACATGTTCATATTGGCTTCGGCGGCAGAGCGAATGATATGCTCATAACGCTCGGTTGTGACACGATTCTGGAAATTGTCCTGGGGAATATAATTGGCTCCCTTCATGAAAACCGGCAGGCCGTTCAGTTCTACGTATAGACTGCGGCCAAATTTATCCTCTTCGCGGACGATTCGCAGGGTTCGCAAGCCGATGTGGTGTTCGATTTTTTGTTCTGTTTGCGACTGGCGCAAGACGCCGGTTATGCGGTAGAGATGCGGTTCTCCCAGTCCATTACACCACCAGCGTTTGGGTTGTTTTATTACAAAGTCGAGGGCAATCGTCTGTAGGCCAGGTTTGAGGTTAACTTTTTTCTGGGCCAAGGGTACTCCATCGACGAGTATCTGGAGGTTAAAACTGGCATTCCGATCCACCAGCAATTGGAATTGAGCAGTCAACTTTGCCTTGTTATCGTTCAATGTATTTTGCTGAATGTAAAGATCTTGCAGTTGAACGTTGCTCCATGCTCGTACTTGCACTGGACGCCAGATGCCACAGGTGATCAGTCGCGGACCCCAATCCCAGCCATAATGAAACCCGGCTTTGCGCGAATACATGTTGAGCTTGATCTCTGCCTGATCATTATTGTCATAGGCCATGAGGCGAAACGGTGCCTGCTGCCACTTGGGCAAATTTTTCTTGAATACCGAATGAAACAAGATACGCAGCGTATTATTACTTTTCCGCAATATCGGTTTAACATCTACACACCAGCTGCGGAACATGTTGTCCGACTCTAATATAAGGTTATCGTTGAAGTAAACCGAGGAGTAGGTGTCCAGGCCGTGGAAATAAAGTTCGATGTGATCATAGCCGAAATATTTTTCAGGTACGGAAAAATCGGTAGAGTATTCCCAATCCTGTTCGCCGATCCATTGGATGTCGCTTTCGTTGGTGCGAAAATAGGGATCATCAATCAACCTGTTTTGCAAAAGATCGGTATGCACGCATCCCGGTACTCGAGCCGGATACCAAGTTTCAGTATTTGCCTGACGGAAGAGCCAGCCGCTATCTAAATTCATATATTCCTCTGATTGGGCATCGGCAACTCGAAGGAGAGTAACCAAAACCAATAGATTTGATATTAGACAAGGGACTTTCATATACTACCTTGGAAATTTTCCAGACAATCTGTTTGCTTTAGAATCATGATGGTGTGAAAATAAAATATCTTTACAAGAATGACAAGCAAAAATGCTATTGCGCGAGATCAAGCGTCTAATAAGTTGCTAATTATCGAATAATTGTGCGATGATGGTAATTTAATCTGTCTTGTTTTCAGCGCTTCTCGCCCCTACGTTTTTAGTAAATCTTTTCGCTCAATTAGGCAATCGTCCTATATAAAAAAAAAGAATAGGATCATAAAATACAGATGGGTGACGGGCTGACGTCAGCTGACCAATCCACTTTTATTGCGCCGAATCAATTCCATGCGTTGAGCCACGCAAGCGGCCGAACGCAATGGATCGGGAGGCGTGTTGCGCACATAATCCACCAATCGATCGATGGTCGATGAGGCCACGTGGATACGTGTGTCCGAAGAGGCGTAATAGATCAGCACTGTGCCGTCTTCTAATTGCACCCAGCCGTTGCTAAAGACGACGTTGGATACGTCCCCGACTCGCTCTTCATCCTGCGGTGCAATGAAATAACCGCCTGGCTGATAGATAACTTTTTCCGGATGATGTAAATCGGTCATAAAGAGATAGAGCACATAGCGCAAGCCTGCGGCGCAGTTACGCACGCCGTGAGCCAGATGCAACCAACCGTATTTGGTTTTGAGGGGCGCTGGTCCTTGACCATTTTTCGCCTCTTTGATGGTATGGTATAACCGTTGATCGATGATCAATTCCTCGGTGATGACCGGATGGGTGATGTCTTTGCACAGTCCCCAACCGATGCCACCACCGCTGCCGGCCTCGATAAAATCATCCTGTGGTCGCGTATAAAATGCGTACTGGCCATCTATGAATTCTGGGTGTAATACCACATTGCGTTGTTGTGGGGATGGGGTTTTCAGGTCTGGCAGTCTCTCCCAAGTTATCAGGTTTTTGGTTCGGGCAATGCCGGCCTGAGCCACTGCTGCGGAAGTATTGCTCGCTGGTGCGTTGGGATCTTTTCGCTCGGTGCAAAAAACACCGTAAATCCAACCATCTTCATGTTTGGTCAAGCGCATGTCATAGACATTAGTATCTGGATTCTCGGTCTCTGGCATCTGAATGGGGTAATCCCAGAAGCGAAACTGATACACACCCGACGAACTTTCGGCAATGGCGAAAAAGGACTTGCGATCCCATCCTTCTACCCTGACAACGAGATATATTTTTTCGTTCAGATAAATAGCACCGGGGTTAAAGGTGGCATTTACACCCAGCCGTTCCAGTAAAAATGGATTGGTATGGGGGTTGAAATCGAATCGCCATTCGAGCGGCACATGTTGCGCTGTGATGACCGGATATTTATAGCGATGATAGAGGCCATTTTCCGAAAATAATTTTTCATTTTTGCGATTGATCAAAGCCTCGTAGCGTTCTCTCAGGCTATGCAAACGAGCGGTGAATGAATCATTTTCAACCATGGTTTTGTCCTACCTTCTCTTAATCCATATTTTCAATGTTAAGTTCCGATGTTTATTAATTTAATTTCAATTTTTTCATTTTTTCGATACGAGCCATTATTTCCATACAAGCGCGTCCGGTATGATAAGGGCATTTCCATTCCGAGACTTTGTATTGAGTCAAATCCGGTGAGCCATCGGGAAATACTTTATAGAACCATTCTCCAAATTCGTGATCGACAAGATACTTTTGGCAAAACTGCCATACTTGCCATGCGGCATCGGCGAAAACTTTATTGCCTGAGAGTTGGAAGGCATTGAAAAATCCGACCATGGCTTCTGTCTGCGGCCACCAATGCAACTGGTTGTCGATTCGTCCGGAAGCATCTCGTTCGTAAATAACACCTCCCAGCGGACTCATGGCTTCCTCTAAAAGAGTGCGAGCCATACGAATACTCACATCATCGATCATTTTTTGTAAATTAGGGTCGTTATAAACTCTGGCAGCTTCCGTCAATAGCCAACTGCCTTCGATATCGTGGCCATAAGAGACGCGATTGGATTTAACAGCCCAGCGTTCATCAAAGAACAGATGAAAATGGTAGGTATTGTGGTCCAAAATATGTTTTAAAAAATTATCGAGTAATCTTGCCAATTGCATTTTTAGTTGGTCGTCCGGCCAATAACGATATAATGTAGTATAAGCCTCCAAAAGATGCAAATGGTTATTCATCGATTTTTTTTCGTTGAGGTCGATTTCGCTCAAACGCAGGTCCTTGGCCAGCGTCCAATCGCGATTGGAACTCTCGAAATATCCACCGCACTCTGGATCAAAATTATATCGCTCGATTAGATGAAATAACTCTTGAGCTAGTTCGAGGGCTTGTATGCATTTCGTAGCTGCATAATACTCCACCAAGCTATAAATAGAAAATGCCTGGCCATAAATTTTTTTACTCACGTCCGTTGGTTGGTGATCTTGATCCAAAAGCCAATACATGCCACCGTATTTGTCGTCCCAAAAATAATTCTGCAGCACTGTGAACGCTTTTTGGGCGATCTGCAAATAAGCCGGCTCGGCGTATCGCTGAAAAGCAGCGCTAAACGTCCAAAGGATGCGCGTATGCAGAATCAGACTCTTAGGAGATCGTTCCTTGTTACGCAAGTCATTGGATATTCTTCCGTAGAATCCCCCTTGGGGATCCACGACGTGTTTTTGCCAGAATGGCAAAATATTCTTTGTCAATTCCTGCGAGACACTCTGATAAAATCGATCGTACCAATCAGCGTCCATATTGTATTTCCACTCTGCCTATTTGTGTTTCATGTAAAAAATGAATTTTCAGATAATGGATGTCATTGGAAATTACATTGGCAGTCCATTTTATAGGGCGTAAATAATCATAATCGCCTTTGCCGCTGAAATAATTAAACGTTTTCATTTCCAGAGGAGAAAAGGTTTTGCCATCTGTGGAAATGCTCACATCCAAAGGGGCTTCTTCGCGGTCGCTAAAAAAGTAGATGATGACCTTATTCATCGCCGAAGGTGTATAATAGATGATTCGTCCATTCTTTTGCCCCTTCAGGCGGTGGCTGTCTTCTTTAAAATAGCGAGCATTTTCGTTTTGAATCGAAACTTCGTCATTACGACTGAAGATGATGCCATAGTTGAAAAACTCGTCCACCAGCGTGTGATGCTTTTTAAGGATGGGTCCGATGATATTCGAAGGGGCAGAAACGCCACTGATATTTTTCGCCCGCACGCGATAGTAATAGGGTCGACCCAATTCCGCATTCAGATCGTTATAAAGCGGACGATGAGCGGTATTGGCATCGGAAAGATCAGCAGCAATTACCTGCCATGGCCCATCCGCAGAGGGAGCGCGTTCCAAGTCGTATGCCGCAGCAAAGGCCGATCCTTGCCAGGTCAATTGTGCCACATCCTCGCACGGTAAAAGGTGAGGGGGCTGTGGTACAGGCATCGGCGGTTCTGTGAGATGGCGGATGGCAAACGCATATCGGCGCAGGCAACTGATCAGGTTGCGTTCGTCGATGGTTTCGCCGGAATCAAAGCCTGGCACATGGTAGGCTTTGTAGAAATAACGACCGGCGCCGGGTTCGGAGTGCCAGTAAAAACCGCCATCTCGGGCGTGAAATCGCAGGCTCCAGATCAAGGCACCGCAGATGGTCGGATTTTGCTGCACCAAATCGAGAACTGCCGCCACTCCAGAAGTGCTGATAAAACCGAACTCGCCCACGAGATAAGGTTTTTTACCCTTGGCCTTTTCGGCGCTGATCTTGATGTGTTCCATCATCTGGCGCGGATCACCTTCGTAATGGTGCGTGGTGACGATATCCGCCAATGGATTGGCGATGGTTTCGTCGCGCAAGATATTTGCAGCAGAACCATCCATTACCAAGTGGTTAGGGTCTAATTTTTTAATATAAGCAATGATCTCTTGGATCCATTCCATCGGACAGGATCCAAGCTCGTTTCCGGTCTCCCACGCCAAGATGGCCTTATCATCACAATAGCGGACACCAGTAATGGTGTTGACGCGCTGAGTGATGAATTGAATGGTCTTTTTAAAATCAGCTACGATCTGTGGGTCTGTGTAAAATGCGTCGGCCGCTTTGCCGCGAAACGCCGCATACTCGCCGCGACCGCCCATCCATTTCCAGTTATCGACCAAGGGGATGATGACTCGTACACCCACTTCGTTGGCAATGGCTAAAAGCTGATCCATCGCTCTAAAGCCCTCTTCGTTGAAGCGCCCAGGGCCGAGCACATGACGAGGAATCTGCGGCGCATCATCCTGCCGCCGCACGGTGATGGTATAGATTCGCACCACCTCACCCCCCATGTGTTTGACGGTTTCGAGGGCATCGCGAATCTCGAAACTCTCAGGCCACCACCATGGATTCGGCTCCTCGAATCGCATATAATCTTCGATGCAATGCAAATTAGGGACATTGAAGGAAATGAATCGTAATTCATTCTCGCCATCCAGCAAACGATCGCCAGAAACTTGCACAAAATTTTTAAAAACCGTCTGTGGTTCGATGGCGCCCAAAAAAGCCGGTATCGAAATCAATAAACTCAGTAGTAAACAATTTTTTTTCATGTCATTTTTCTTTTAGAATATTTCGGAATTATCACGCATGTATGCGATCAACTCATTAATTTGACAAAAAGCAATCGCGGTGTACGAATCGGCGGCGCCATAGTAAACGGCAATGCGACCGGTAGTGGCATCGGACAGCGCTGCACATGGAAAGCATACATTGGGCACGAAACCGCTGACTTCATAGGGCAATTCAGGTGTCAACAAATAATCGCGTGTACGATATAGCACTTTGGCCGGATTATCAAGATCGAGTAAAGCGGCGCCAAAGCTGTAGACATAGCCGTTACACGTATACGAGACGCCGTGGTAGAATAACAGCCAGCCGATATTGGTTTCGATGGGCGCTGGCCCAGCGCCGATTTTCAAGCCCTGCCACCATCCTTGGCCGCCGCGGGTCATCACCAACCGATGTTTTCCCCAATAGGTCAAGTCGGGACTGTAGGAAAGCACAATATCACCAAACGGAGTATGAGAGCTATCGCTTGGTCGACTCAATAGGGCGTACAACCCATTGATCTTTCGCGGAAAAAGCACGCCATTGCGGTTGAACGGCATGAGGGGATTTTCCATTTTTATGAATGTCTTGAAATCGCGCGTCCGTCCCAAGCCGATGGAGGCGCCGGGAAAATCATCGCACCACGTGATGTAAAAATCTTGCTCGAGCCGAACCAGTCGGGGGTCATACGCGTAGCTGTTAGTAACTGGCCGGCCATATTCATCTTGCCAGGCGATCTTTTCATGTTCGATCTGCCAGCGGATACCATCCTCGCTTTTTCCTAAATGTAGTTGCGGTCTGCCGTTACGGTAATCAGCCCGGAACACACCAATAAACTTACCCTGATAGGGCAGTACGGCGCTGTTGAAAATGCGCGCTGCACAAGGGATAGGATTCCAGCCAATGATGGGATTTTTACTGTAGCGCCACATCACATAGGGATAATCTGGAGGTTTATCTTCCCATGGTATATTGGGTAGCGGCTCACCGATAATTTTAATTGCATCATCGGAAATCATAAATGACTCCTATCAATCATCTAATCCCAATCTGTCGTAATAGTTATGAATTATTTGCGGATTAGTTTCTATCTTTTGCTGTGCTTTTAGGTTTTCAATCAATGCGTCAATCGTTGTTTGTCGTTTTTCTTCCAACGCTTGTCTTGCGACTATATCATGGACTTTCTCGTAAGGCATATTCTTAAAACGTTTATCAAGGTGGCGCTGATAGAAGGCATCTATTTCCGCTTCATCGACGCGGATATCTTGTATTAATTTCGTGCGCAGAGCCATTTGCAAAACATAGTCCTGAAAAATACGTGATTTCATCTGCACGAAAGGTGTTTTATGCAGTTTCATCGCTTTCGCTTCTTGGGTGAGGGCGAGGTCGCGCAAGACGAAATCCAAGGCGGTTTTTAAGCTGCGATAAGTTTCGGAGTAGGGCACATAATTAAGCCCGGCGATAAAGGCGCCAACCGTCAGAGGTGTTTCATCCAATTCCGCCAGAACCTGATGACGGATATCCCATAATCCGCTTTCCAGTTGTTGCAGTTCGAGGTCATTTAGCTGCATTTGCTGCATCTGATCGGTCGCTGCCGGCACACGGCGTAGCACCATTGCCAGTTTTTCGCCGACGATACGAAGCGTTTTGGGATGGACGCGTATTTTCTTTTTCGCCATGAGATCGCGAATATAGGCAGCGGCAAGCTTGTCTCCAACTTTTTTTTCGAGCATGCCTCGGACGCGCCTTTCGCGGCGGTGGAATTCGTCCTCAGATAAAAGAAGTTGTCTTCGATAATCGTCCACGCGAATGATATGGAATCCATGCGAGGATTCGACTGGTCGCGACACCACTCCGATCGGCAGAGTAAATGCCGTCATAGCCAGATCATATTCCAACTGTTCCCACTGTACCCAACCGAGGTCGCCGCCATTTGTCGCCAGTGTGGAAGCGGCGAATAGCTGCGATGCTAATTCGGCGAACGTTACACCCTCCTGCAGCCGGCGATACACATGTTCTGCTTGTGTTTTGGTTTCACAAAAGAGATGACGAATACGTCGCTCCTCTTGAGTAAAAGCATAGACTTGACGCAGGTCGTCATCGGATATTTTTATTTGTGGCTTGATCTTGGCTTGAAAATGCGCCTCGCGTAGAGCCTTGTCCGTATGCGCCTGAGCTCTGAGGATGAAATGCTCGTTTTTATCCAACCCCATTCTCCGCGCTTCCTCTGCCAGCAGGCGCCTCTCGATCATCTCGTTGAGAAACTGCTCGCGGAGTTGCGGCGAATCAAACATCGTTGGTTGTTTGAGCACCTCTAGATAGGCCATGCGAAATTCAGCCAAAGAGATTCGCTGTTTGCCAATATGAGCGACTGTATCTGATGGCTGAGAACAACTCAGCAAGAATAAGGATACTATAAGTAATCGTCTTATGATAATCTCACAACACTTCATGTAAAAATCAACAGTTCGTGCATGATCTATTCAACGGCCGCGCTCCGGCCGACCGGAGGGCGGGCTTTCCTGCCTGCCTATTCTGCGAACAGTAACTTTTCCCCTCCCCAGCGGACAGGAATGTCCGCGCTCCGAACACGACGGAGGGCGGGCTTTCCTGCCCGCCTATTTGCGAACAGCAACTTTTCTTCATCCCCCAGCGGACAAAAATGTCCGCGCTTTAAAAACGCAAGTTTTTCCCACCTGCAGCAGCCAGCATTATCTATTTTCTAATCATATTTTCTTTTATTTGATCACTAAAATCCTCCCCGTCTTTTCGCCAATCCCTGGAGCTTTGATATGATAGACATAAACACCATATGAAATGTCCATCATATCCTTTGATAGCAAATCCCATTCTTCCGATCCATCGGTCATGGGCGAGTCGTGTTCGAGAGTGCGTACCAAAGTGCCATCCACCGAAAAAATGCGGATGGTGCATTTCTGTGGCAGATGGATGAATTGAATAGAACGTGGTCCTCGGCCGTTGGAATAGGGATTGGTCGGTTCCCATGCTGCCGTTACCACATAAGGATTGGGGACCGTTTTTATTTGATCTAGATGATTTTTAGCATACGACTTGTCCACCTTTTGCCCTTTAACAACGAATTGATAACAGGTCCGACCCGTAAACGGAAATTCCGGATAGAAATTGAGTGTATCCCCTGCGCCGATCAATCGTCCATAGGTTTTAAAGAAGGTGGTATCTTCGTTTGCATTATTCAAAATGCTATAAGTGATCACGGTTGAATCATTGGGTAATTTTTCGAACAAGACGATACGATCTTTGGCCGAGAAGAACCCATTGGGGGCAATTTTGGGTCGGACATTGGCGTTCTCAATCACGGCAAATGGCAATTCTTCACCGGTCTGTTTGTCAAAAATTCGATAGTTTACATTGATCTGTTGAATTGGGATATAGTTATTCGACGTCGCCAATTTGACACGCAGTGGATCGGTCTTTTTTACCAGCTCATCATAAAACACCACCGAGTATTGTCTCGGATATTCTGTGCCGGGTGTAAAACCGGATAACAGAAATTTTTCGAAGCGAATACCATAAGCGGTGGCATATTGGATGTCTTGACTCCATTGCACGCCATTAAAAATGTTTAATTCCGGACGGTGAATCAAACTGGGGGGGGGATTGTAAATGAAAAATCGCATCCCTCCCACATTTGCACTCAATGTCCGTGGATCGCCATCATTGTCTTCATACAAATTCTGGATCATCTTCCACTGCCCGGCCTCCTTGCGATACTCAAAGAACCAGACCGTATCATTGGGAACCGGTCGCGATAAATTTTTGAGTACAAAGCCCGTAGTCAGAATGGGCATGTATTCGTTTTTGTCATCCCGATCGATCTTGCCATTGTGATCATTGTCGCGTTTGTCCATGGATTGGTCCAGAAACTGCACTTCATAACGATCGCCATCGTTTAAAGCGGTTGGTTCGAGATAGGTCACTTCCACCCTTCCAGTGGTGTAGCCGCCTCCCACAAGGGTTGGCTGTTCATACAGTCCAGGTCGATTGTACCCCAAAGCAGGGGCCTGTGGAGTCACCACCACCACATTTTCGGCGGTTTTAATCTCTCCAGTCGCAGACACCATCACCATCATGTTGGTCTCTGACGGCGCGATATTCTTCTCCACATCGCCTTTATCATAGGCCGTTACCGCATAAAAGTACCGTCGGCCATTGACTACTGGAGAATCGACAAACGTGTGGACTAGACCAGTCTCGTTGCCCAAGTTGAATTGTACACCTGTACCAAAGGTTTTTGGGAAAAACCCAAAGACACTATCGACTTTATCATAAATGGCCAGAGGTTTGACGAAGCGTGGATAACCATAGCCATCGGTAATCTGACCGGCATCTTTAAACCCCGGATCTGTGGCTCGGTAAATTTTATAACCTTCAAAATCATAGGTCCTTAAGTAGCGATCCACACTCTGTTCAGAACGAGTGTCCCAATAGAGTGTAACTTTATTATCACCTGCGACAGCACGTACCGTTGGTTTTTCTGGAGCCACGGCGAAATTATAATTGGAGTTATAAATTTTTTGCACAATATCCTTGTTGCGCTTGATGTCGACCTCATCTTCACCATAGATCATTGCCACTGAGAAGGATTCTTCCTGGCCAGGAACCAGGGGGAAATAGCCGCAGGTAAAAATATAATCGGCATCAACGTTTTCCAGATGGCCGTCGAAATAACCAGGTCGGGAGACTTCCCACATCTGGTTATCGTTGCTATAGGTAATGGCACCATATTCATAAAATACAAAACTGGTCAAACCGATCTGATCGGATTCATCGACATCGGTGCGATCGACATTGGGTTCTCCAGGGAGATTATCACGACCACCTGTTGGCTGGCCATCGCCTTCTCCAAAGTCACCCGTGCCGGGTTTGCCATCCAATCCGACATCATCGGTTTCGACATTCCAGTCGTTATCATTATCGATGCCGTCGTCGCGACGTTCATCAATCATCGGGTTGTTCAAGCCTTCACCTGTGATATAATTTTTGCAGAGATAGTCGCGATTGTTATATTTTGGATGTCGGATATAGAGATAATAGGTCACCGAATCAGGCGCCACCGCCCCATCGCTCTCATCGATCACCCCATTGAGGTTGTCATCGATGCCATTGCGCGGGATTTCTTGTAAGGGGGTATTCGCCATTTTGATATAGGTAATACCGCGGTGGGTAAACCGGATACCTTGCGCCGGCATGGTAGTCACAGTCCGCGGATAAGTTGGATTCGTATAATCGATCAAGACGATGGGATCACCGACCCCATAGAATTTGACGAAATCATCAATGGTGATGAGTTGACCACCCCCAGGGGTGTTGATGGCATCGCCATCGTTATCGATGCCATCAACAGCATTGCCGGGGCTTTCCAAAAAGGCAAAACCCACCCATGGAACGGGTGAATAGCCTCCGGTGCCAATATTGTCCCAATCATAATTTACGGTTAAATCCAACTCGCGATAAAAAGTGGCGCAATCATCGTCATAGTCGCTGTTGCCGGTCAGCCTGGCACCAATGGATGCGCCCACATTTAAGCCGAAAACCGTTTTAAAGAGATTCAACTGGCCGATATTTTGAATCCGATAAATCCAGAAAATACAATCTTGGGCATCGGGGTTCGACCATTGCAGTCCACGCACAAATTGTTTCAAACCTAACCCTCCACGCTGAGTCTGTGAAGGAATCGGGAGCGGTAAAGGCAGACCATCGATCTTTTTCTTGAAAGTGTAATCATCCATTACGTAGTAACTTTCTTCGTCGGCATTTTTTTGATCTTTACCGAAATAGCCATTCCAGTGGGCGCTCCAACCTGGGTCCACAGGGTCTTCCAGTTTATCGGGCCAAAAAGGAGGCCAGGTGAAGGCCTGATGACTCATAGCTACGGCGTGAAAGGGATCTTTTTCCTTGTTGGCCAAATTGTAATAACCAGGCAACGGCTCAAATCCGAGAAAGTTGCCCAAGGAATCATGCGAGAAAAGATTTGGATCCCAGCCCTGACAGAAGACGCAGGGTGTGATGTTAGCAAAGGTAGAATCTCCTTTATCATTCAATCCTGCAAATACCCGCAATTCACTGGAAACGTAGGTGGAGAAATTACCCATCTGCACCAACCCTGAATTGATGGGCCATTCGCCGGCGTAATGTAGACTCTGATCGCCTTTTAATGAACCGAGCATTCCGTGGTTATAAAATGTAACTCGGATGAGATTGCCCGCATGATCATTGCGCGCACGATAGAGTTTATTGCCACGCTGTTCTTGGGCAAAAACATTAAAAAATAGGGTATACAGCAAGCAAAATATGATGAATCTTTTGTTCATATCTAATACTCCTTGGGCTCAAAAGGTAAGAATGAAAGAAAATTTATTCTGTCGATCTAACACCCCATAATCCACATTCGCGTAATCGAAAATCAATTCATAGCCCATTAGCTTAACATGCAAGCCTATGCCGGCGGTGAAGCCACCTTATCTGTCTTCGAGGAATAATTGTCGATAACCAGCTCGCAATGCCAGGAGGTTTTTGAAGCAGTATTCTCCGCCGACATTGAGGTATTCTTTATTATCGCTGGGATGGACCGCATCAACAGCGAAGATCAGGTCATGGTTGTTGAGATTCAAAAAATCACGCGTAAAATTGGCGGAAACACCGACGCGGAAAAGGATCGGCATCGGGAAGGCATCGGTGTCGAGGTTGGCATTGATGTTGCCGTTGTTGCCCTCGCTGAGCACGTCGATATCGTGTTGAACCAGCATATCGCGGCCACTCATGCGCATATCGGAACCGAAATTGCTGATGGACATGCCAATGCGTAGATTTTTAAAAAAGGCACGGTACATGACTCCTACATCTACGGCCACACCGCTGGCGGTGCTGTGCCAGATGGTTTCTTTTACATATTTAGCGGATCCGCCGATGGCAAACCGATCGGTGAGGGCGCGGCCAAAGCTAAAACCGACAGCAAAGGAATTGGCACGCACCATTTCCCCTGTGCCCTCCGGCATCGTTATGGTCGTACGTTCTATCTCCGGCATGCCGAGATAGGAGAAGAACAATCCAAAAGTACCCACTCGTTGGATGGGGAGGGCGATACCGGCATATTCATAACTCATGTCGACAATATAATCGAAGTGATTGATCAAAATCTGCATCCGTTCGATGCCGGCCAGTCCGGCAGGATTCCAGTACAATGCCGTTACATCCTCTGCCTGGGTCGCCAGCGCTTCGCCCATGGCCAGTGCACGTCCCCCTACGCCAATTTTGAGAAAAGACGCAGCAGACGTGCCGACGCCACTGACGGTCTGTGACCTCCCAGCCGGCACCCCAAGCCACAACAGCCACACCGTAATACACAGGATAGTAAAGATAGCCTGGTGTAAAGTTTTTGTTCGCATCATATATCCCTCAATGGTTGATCAATTTTTGTATGATGTTTTAAAAATAGATGGTGCCAAAACATTAAAAACCCTTAACCCAATATCATGGTTGACTTTACTCAGAATCTATGTTAGCTCACCCATAAGTTTCAGAAAACCCACCTAATCAGCAAATTAAAGTGATCTTAAGGCGATACTTACAATAGAATCCAAATGTTGAATGGTTAATGAACAAACATTTCACAGTCCGACCCTCACCTTCATCAGAATGCATTCTGCCTTTCATCTGGCTCATCTGCTCAGCCGTAGGCCGAATTGGATGAAACGCGGTGGCGTAAAATTACCTGGACGGGTGAAATATTCGTCGACATTGGAAATCTCGATATCAGGATTGCCAGGACGATCTTTTTGATTGATCCCTTGGAGGGTATAGTCTGGCTGTCCGGTATCGGAATAGACATTAACTGCATTACGAATGTCGAACACATTGGTGATGTTGCAGAAAATCTGCGCCCGATATTTTCCCAAATTGATATCGCGGCCGATGCGTAGATCGACGTTATAACTCATTGGTCGGCGTTCGCTGTTCTCTCGTAACCCGACAAAGGTTCCGGACCCCGACACTTCCCCACGGGCAAAAGAAGGCGTATAGGGTAAACCCGAGCTCATGGTGCCCACGATGGAGGCGCTCCAACCGCGATGGACATAATTAAGCACTGCATTCAAAGATTGGCGTTGATCCCAATTGAGGTTGATCATTTGGATGCGAGGCGCACGTTTGGCATTGGCATCATTATAAGCATCCTGCGGGTCAGAGGAAGTGCCTTTGGCGGTCATATAGGTATAATCCAGATTCAACGCCAACTTATTCAAGCGATAACTGGCGCTGACCGTCAATCCTTTGGCTGCCGCATGATCTTTATTGACATATTTGTAATAGGTCATGCCTTTATAAGTATCCACTGGGATGCCGGTTCCTACCCAATCGCGAATGTCACGATAAAACCCCGTGACGTGCAAATAAAGATCATTGGTCATTTGTTGCTGTAAGCCAAGTTCATACATCACCGTACGTTCGGCATCCAGGTCGGCATTACCTACCAAATTGCGAGCGCCTGCGCCTTCGATCCAAAAATTGGGATTATCGTATAAAAAGCGAAATTCCGGATTCTGGAAAAACCATCCATAAGAAAAGTGGATGACACCCTGCTCGGAAATGGGGAAAGACAAGCCAAAACGTGGACTCAGCTGCGATTTGCTCTTGGCTTTCTTGAACCAAAATTGCTCTCGTTCCGCAATCGTATACTCTATTAACTCACTATCCGCAGCAGTAGAGGAATAATTTTTGTAGATATGCTCGAATTTAAATGGCGCATAGATTTGCGGATCCATGGGATCGGCCAATACTCGTCCATCGGGATCGAAATAATCATACCGCAACCCAATGTTGATGATCAATTCATTGAATTCGATTTTATCCTGAATATAGGCGGCAAATTCTTTAGGTTTTGAACCATACTTGATATGGAACGGCGAGCTTTCGGGTGGAACAATCGGTCGAAACGTGAGATCCGAAAACTGTAATTGATACCAGTCGTTGGCCAAATCATGCATAGTTAAGGAGGCGCCAGTCTTAACCAGATGGCGTTTGGTGATCTGGCTGGTGAGATCAGCTTTTATCAGATTATATCTCACATCCGAGCGACCGAGATCGGTTTCATTGCCGTAATAATTAAAATCATTGACCCGAGTCACCAGCGAAATATCGTCTCCCTCCCGTTTGCCGAATACGAATTGTTCGATCTTGGCTGTCTCGTCCGGTATATAACGATAATCATAAGGATCCTTATAAAGATAGTTCTCGTGATGTTTGCTATAATGACTGAATTTGACATCCAGAAAAGTTCGCAGCGACATGATATATTTCAAGGAGAAGATATGCGTCTGACTGGTGGTATAATAATGCTTTCCGCCATCCGGAACATATTTCATGTTATAACCGACACCATAGCTCTCATCATTATTATAATAGATACCATAAGAAGCCTTCAAGGCTTTGCTGATATCGAAATTCAATTTAGATTGGGTAGAATAGCCTTTATACCAACTTAAGGGAACCAAGGCATTATCCGGTTCAGGAAAAGTATGCAACGTATCCCCCACCGGCGACTGAAAGCCCCAGGGCATAAAATAGCGTTTGCCATGGGAATAGCCTGGTGAATCTTGATAACGACCCGAGATAAAATAGGTTATTCTTTTTTTCGTCCATGGCATTGGTCCAGAAAAATTAAGCTGCACATCTCTATGACTGAGGGGATGATAGGTATTTAAATAGGCTTCTTTGGTTAACCAGGGTTTGGTTGCCTGTGCCTCGGGCGTGAAAGGATTGATCCCTCCAAAGTCATAGAAAAGCCACCGACCACCACGTGAAAGGGCACGTGCGGCCGCATTCGCCCAGCGCGGATTACTCATGACGTAATAAGTATTATCATCGAAGGATAAATAATCGCCAAGATAACCGGTAAGATTGAAATGAAATTGATCGCTGCCACCTTTGGTGACGATGTTGACCACACCGGATAGAGCCTGGCCATACTCGGCATTAAAGGTACCGGTGATGGTTTTAAGCTCCTGTATAGCCTGATCATCAATGGAAACGCCGGCGCGATGGTTGAGCGGATCCACCACTTTGACGCCATCGATCAGATACGTGATTTCGCTGGTGCGACCGCCGCGGATGTGCAAATTACCGGAATTATCCTTCACTACGCCCGCCTGGAGATTGACCAGTTCATTGACGCTGCGAACTGGCAAAAGATCAATTCGGTCAGCAGACACCGAGACTTCGGAGGAGGTCAAATCCTTTTGAATTTGAATGCGATCAGCCACTACATCGACCGATTCACCCGTTTCGATGACCGTCGGCGATAACCTACAATCCAACCTCGTGGTTAGATCCACACTCACTTGCACCTGCGTCTTTGTAATGGACTGAAATCCGATATAAGTAAAGCGCACGGAATAGACTCCAGGATGGATATTGATGATAAAATATTCGCCGTTCAGATCCGTCACAGCACCCTGAATGCCAGAACCCGTAATCGGGATGGCACGTCCTCCCTGCCATTTTTCGACAATCATCACATTAGCGCCAACTAACGGCTCACCGTTGCTTGCATTGGTAACTTTACCCGCAAGTTTGCCCGTCTCCCCTGCCCATGCTTGAGAAAACAATAAAATGGTAACAACTATCACTATCGACCTCTTCCACGAGTCGATCTTCCTGCCCGTCATAATACCTCCTCTATGAATGGAAAGTAAAAACCCGCATAGCTGAAATAATGGCTGGCCTTCTGCCTCGAGCATGCATGAAGCTAAAGTTATTATCTTACGAGTTTTCAGTCAACGCGTCCCTTTCAAGGACATGATAGAAATTCGCTATGAGCTACCCAAGTTAAATGCGTCGAATAGATCATAGCCAATCTCCATCTCAATGTTGCACCTGCGCGATCTATAAGGTTAATGCTCGTCGGTCCGCTGCCGCAAATTTATAGTGTAAAAAAACCTCATAATCCATTGGTCATTTCAAAATTTCAATCCCTTCGCGGTTTTAATTTATCCATAAGATCAGAAAACATGATCTTTCGGTGAATTCCTGTGAATATAAGCGGCCATTGGTTTTGGAATGACCTCTGAAAACCCTTTTTCCTACCCCTTACCTTGAGCGGAAACGGAACCTATCGAGCAGGAGGACATGAAAGTTAGCAGTCATTACTAATCAGCCATCCGAAAAAACCCTGTCAGAGTGAAAAGAACTCTGACAGGGTTGGTAAAACTTTATTTAATCATCGTCATTTTGATGGTACGGCTATATTCAGAGGTCACCATCTGGCAGAAATAGATGCCGGTGGGTACCACTTGTCCGAGGTTGTTACGCCCATCCCACTGCACCGTATGGGGTCCAGCCTGCTTTTTGCCATCCACCAGCGTTCGCACTTCCTTACCCAGTAGATCATAGACTTTAATGGTAACCTGAGTGGCTTTAGCTAAAGAATACTTGAGCGTGGTAGTCGGGTTGAATGGGTTGGGATAGTTATTGGCTAGGCTGAATTCATAGGGTGTATTCAAAGGATTATCGTCGACACTGGTTGGGCCACCGACAACCTCCATGAATCCCCATGTGGAGGGTCGTTTCCAGTCCTCATGGTTCCACATACTGCCCCAGCCGGTCCAGAGTGTTCTTCCAGTGTCGTTATGGGGTGGGTTGGGATCCAGGTCGGTGCCATCTATGCGGAGGGGCAGCATGGCGCCATCCACGACATCAATGTTGCCACCCATGGCCAACGAATCCAGGCAGATCCGCGATTCGATGATATAGCCGTCGCCGGTGAATTTTTGATAGACGGTCTTTTCGACACCGGGGAAATTATAAGGCGCGGAACCGCTACGTTCTGTGGTACCCCATGCGGTGTAACTGATACGCCAGTCGCCATTTCCAGCATCCACGGTTCCATGGCCATGCCATCTTTTGAGTAATACAGCGTTATAAATGCCGAGATAGAACTCCAGCGCATCGCCCATCCAGGATTGGCTGCCACTATAAATGGGCTGGTCGCCTATGGCGTTGAGGTCGTCATCGGTCACATCGGCAGAGATATACAAATAGTCGTTATCGATGACAAACGTCACATTCCAATTCATATCGGTCGATTCTGGTGTCCAATTTCCTGCTTCAGCGCCACCTGGCCGCTCGGGTTTCAGGCCAGTATGCTTGTAAGGCTCGAATTCATTGTCCAAGCCATCCAGCACGAATTGACTGGCGAAATCGGCAACATAATTAATGCGCGCCGGCATGCAGGTAGCAAGCTGAATAGGCCCTACACGACAATCATCCGTCAAAGCAGTCTCGCCATCCGGCCCCACAGCCGTGACGGCAAAATACAAATCGACGGATCGTATCTTGCTGGAATAGGGTCGGAAATTCCAGTACTGCGTGCCATGCGGTACCTTGTCGCCAATGAGATTGACATCCTCGGCGTTGAGATCGGTGATCGGACGGGTGCTCACATAGACGTTATATGTCTCTGTTCCTAAAGTGTTATCTTCCCATGTAAGGTGAGCATAATCAAATGATCCGCCTCCTGGCAGCTGTGCGGTCTCGATGGTATAGGTTACTTTGGGCGAAACCACAGCACCCATTGGCGCTTCTACGCCTACCAGAGTAAAATCATCCCAATAGATCGAGCCACTCCAGGTATTAGCCACATTGTAATAGATCTGACATCCGATGGTCAGGGTGGCTTTGGGATCGATTTTGCCGTCTTTGACATATTTCAATACATCATAGGTCAATTTGTGCCATTTTCCTGGAGTCAGCGTCGAGTCGGTATTGAAATATTTATCTTCGGTCCAATTCCAAGATTTGTGATCCATGCCAAAGATCGAAATCTGAGCGCCTTGTGGCATGTCGGCTGGCAACCAGATGTCGATGGTAACAAGGGTGGCGCCGGTGTCGGTATCGGTCCACTTTAGGTTCACATTGTTATGTTCAAAGGAACCCTTGGAGCCTTTGGAGAAATCCCAATCAGTTTTCATGACACCGACGGAACGACCGGTAGGATCGGCCGTGCGGCTGACGGCCAACAGAGCAGGCCCCCAATTGTTGTTATAAAACCCTTGAGTGCCGGCAGAGGCTTTCTCGAAATCAGCCATCACCCATTTCTTGCCGACTTCTAAGGTATGCAACTGAAAGTCATCCACGAGGACTGTTCCGGTCCACGTCTGTCCCGTACCAAAATAAATTTCCAATCCACCTTTTACTTTTAGCCATGGCTGGAAATTCGGCCAAACCGCCATGGCATATTTAATGGGATAGTGAATGGTATTCCATTGCCCGGCTTTCAGGCGGCTGCCTTCGCCGGAGATGGAAAACTTGAAATCGGTCCATTGCCAGGAACCTTCGGCGATTTGCGCCCAGACTTTAATCAGGGCATTGGTGGGAAAATCTGCTGGTACATAAACTTTATAGGTCATAAAGTATGCACCTTCAGCTTCGGCTGACTTCCATAGCAGATTGAGATTATCCTTGGCGATAGCGGCTTTGCCATCCCCTTGCGAAGCATCGCAGGAAAGAGCCAGGACACCATTGGTGGCATCATCAGGATCGGCCATTTGTTTGACTTCTGTCAAGGCGTCACCCCAGCCCTTGCCAAAGCCGCCTTGGTCGGTGCTAAAATCCGCCACGGTAATCGGTTCTACACCGAAAAGCGCGTAATTATCAATCAGGACATCGCCTTTGAAAGAGGCTCCGGAACTTTTATCGCTGCTAAAGCCAATTTCGATGCCACCTTTCAACTTGAGCCAAGGTTGAAAATTAGCATATTGCTTCATGAAATAAAGAATGGGATAATGAAGGGTGTTCCATTTTCCGGCGAAAAGTCTGTTGCTCTGACCAGCGATGGCGTATTTGATGTCGGTCCATTGCCAAGAACCTTCGGCGACTTGGCACCACACTTTGATCACTGCAGAATCAGGAAAATCGGCGGGAATCCATACATCGACCGTGAAAAATTTTGCGCCAGGCTTATCGGCCGAGTCCCATCCTAGTTTCATGGGATCGATGCCGATGGCAGCTTTGGCATCACCGGCCCCGCCATCGCAATTCATTGCCAATACGCCGGCTGTACGACCGGTGGGGTCTGCTACCCGTGCATGAGAAACATAACTACCACCCCACATTTTCCCCCACGATTGCGTGCCGTTGGCCGCATTTTCAAAATCTGTAATCACTTGCGCCTGCGACCATCCTGCAAACAACAGAAAAACTGCCAAAACACTTACCGCTCTAACGAATGGTTTCATGTGTTACCTCCTTTGTCTTGGGTTGCAAGGATGAAGAGGAATTCATAAAATTTTTGCTCACTGAGTATAGCAAGCAAATCGAAAACAATGGCGGCTTGATCACCTCCTTTCAAGCTCTTCTCTAACATTTGATAGTTTAAAAGGGCCAACTTGACTCAAAACGAATATCTAGATTGCTCATCTTTTATTCACGAGTTGGTGCAACAGATACCGATTCACGTTCTACCAATCGTACTGGCACGATGATGGTATTTGGCCTACTTTTAGGTTCCTTGATAACCTTGATGAGCATCCGTACCGCAATGGATCCCAACTCCTCTTTGTATACGCGCATGGTGGTCAATGGCGGCGACGCCATTTTGGCTAGGTCAATATCGTCGAATCCGATGATGCTGATATCCTCTGGAATCGATAGATGATGGTCCATCACTGCGCGATAACCATAAATGGCATTGATGTCGTTTCCCGCAAAGATGGCAGTAGGCGGATTTCTCAGATCAAGCAGGGCTGATACATGATCGTAACCTTTCTCAAGCCCACCGGTCATTACCAGTTCGGGGGAAAAAGGGATATGATGATATTGTAGAGCTTTGCGATAACCTTCGAAACGCTGGCGAAAACTCTGCCGCTCCAGGTCACCGGAGATGAAAGCAATGCGGCGATGTCCCTTCAAAATAAGATACTGTGTGGCTTCAAAGGCGCCGTGTTCATTGTCAATAAGAATCTGATGAAAAACATCACTGGGAATTTTGGGATCGACTAAAATAGCGGGAATTTTCAGGTTGGCTACGTCATCGATGAATTCTTGCTGTAGAACCCCGATGAGGATCAGGCCATCCACCTGCTGTTCGCGGATCATTTTCGGCATCTCACCAGAATAGACCTCTGGCAAGAGGTGTAAAACAAGGTTGTAGTTATTGATGGCTAATTCTGCTTCGATGCCCTCCAGCACTCGTGAGTAAAAGGGGTTCACCGACAAAGGCTGAAATTCACGACAAAAGATGACACCGATGTTTTCTGTATGCTTCCGCTTAAGACCTTTGCCGAGTGCATTCGGATAGAAATGATACTTTTTAGCTATTTGCAGGACTTTTTGCCGAGTTTCTTCCGACACATCTGGTCGCTGATTAAGCGCCTTGGAAACGGTCGACACCGAACATCCTGCTTCTTGGGCGATGGTTTTTATGGTGACCACATCTAACCTCTGATAGACAAGCGACAACTTATCTCGAAATCGTTTTCGTAATTTAATACTTTTTTGATTTTCTGTCAAGATTTTTTTTAAAATTTTTTTATTTATTTAATACATGATTCATAAGGAATGATCCAGGGAATTTTCGACCAAGAAATGATGGATTAATAATAATTATTAATTTGTTGTTAATTATCGTTTTATAACTATGTGTTTCAAAGATTTTTTGATGAGGATCAGCTCGGGGCAAACTCGGCAGGTTTAAAGAAAAAAGAGAATTTTTTCGAAATCGATTTCGGCTAATTTCACTTCTTAGTGTTGTTATTTTTCGAAAATTTCGATTTTTGTCTACCAAAAATTACCTATGGTTATCGAAAATCTACAAATGGCCAATCTCCTCGGTTTGGTTTACCATAGATGAATTCTCCACGAAAGCCATGATTCTTCTTCTCTACCAGAGGCGCTGGTTCCCACTCGATCAGACGCACCAGTGAAAATAGGTGTTCATTCCCAATCGTTTGCAATGGCCACCTTCAACGTGTCTGAATAAATCACCTTTGTATGATAATACAAATTAGCATGGGTAGCGGTCACGTTCAATGTAAGCGGTAAATGTTGATAGGTAGCCACAACTTTGCGAATCAATCTCGCCCGGCGATGGATTGTAAACATGGCTCTCACGGCTAAGGTATCCGACGGATTACACCGCCAGTTAAAACTTAGAACTCCATCTCGATGGTGGAATCTTAGCGGTGATGAAACATCTGCGATTTTTAGAGTATCACAGCGAATAGATAGTTGGACGGAATACCAAGGTTGCATGCTGATGAGTCGCCAATCCACCACTAAGGTATCCCGCTCTCCAGAATGCCGCTGATATCCTCCTTCAAGTTTTACCCAGTTGGCGGTGAATTGCAAAGGCAAGTTTTCAACGTGTTTTCGGCCAGAAAGAACTACCTTAAAGGTGTCATATTCTGCGGCAACATCCTTGAAATATTCATTGCCGACGAGCCTGAGCTTTCCCTCCCCTTTTCGGCTGTCATACTCGGCTTCCGCTCGAATACTCGGCCGCCAAGCATCATCATACGCGGGTAATCGATAGTTCCAGAAGGTGATGAAAATCAAACCTGCAAGAATAACCGCACCCACCATCGGACGCCGGATTATTTTTACCATATCTCGCAACAAGGGAACGCTAACAATGGTGTACATCCCAGCGAAAGCTGATGGCAGGAAAAATAAGAATAAACCAAGCACCAGCGCCAGCGAATATAAAGCTGCTTTTAAGGGAGAATCTATGAAAAAACCGATTTGGCAAAGATTTCTGGCAATGAAAGGCGTGCCTTCTGATAAAAGCAGGCGAATCATAGGTAGAGGGACAACTAGCGTGCAGATCATTTTACCCCACTTACTGCGAATGAGGATCGCCAGTGACAGGAATAACAATGATACCGCTGGATATAAAGCCAAGCGGGCGCTGGCTAAAGAAGATAGGATGCTCAGAATGAATAATAAAATCAGCCCACGGCTGGCGTAGATATGACCATCATTCCTGAAACGCCAGCGACGTCCGATCGTAAGTGCCAACCATATTCCGGCCAACGCCCACACTGCCATGAGCCAAATATACGCCTCTACATGTAGGTACCAGGGATAGCGTACACCTTTGATCGCTTGTACCAGCGCCTCTCCGAATTGGGAAAAGATGATGACAACCAAAAGCAATGCGGCCACTTTTTCAGCAGATAACTTTACCTCGTCATTGCTGTGGCGACTATGCCAATAGGCAAAAGCACCGGCTAACATGGAGAGAACGATGAATGTTCGGAGAATCCCATAGGGTATAAACAATGATAAGCCAAGAGGCTGCCAGAGCATATATTTATCCATCGACTTTGACGGTAAATATTCGCTCTGATATTTTTGCAGCAATCCATCGACCAATCGGCCACAATCGGCCAACATCTTGCGATCGATAAATGCAATACAGTCTTGCGAACTGTGTATGGGAGATCGATTGATGCCGGCAGTGAAATCCATGGCCGGAATGCTCTTTTCAAGAAAGGGGATATGATCCGACCCTGCACCATGACCCAAATTATTGACCGTAGCCAGATGGGTGGGATATTTCAATCGGCGGATACCCAATTTTCGATCCATCTTCAAGGCATCGCGAATCAGCCATCGGGGGGCCTGAGCTTTTGCGGTTTCCATGATCGTTATGATATCATCATCGCTGCCGGTCATATCAACAGAAAACATCAACGCCACTTTGTCGATATTGGCAAAATTTTCGACGAAAAAATTAGAGCCGTACAAACCTTGTTCTTCGCCGCCGAAAGAAGCGAAAACCATGGTATAATGCCGCGGCCGCTGGCTCCACAGCCGCGCCAGCTCGATGGCCGTGGCAGTGCCGGAAGCATTATCGTTGGCGCCAGGACTGGTCGCCGGATGGGAATCCATGTGCCCACCAACAACGATACAAGTGTCAGTTTCGCCTCTAAAGATACCAACCACGGTTCCACTCTGGGTATTGGCGTAATTGCCTTTAGCTTCGCTGCGGGTAAATGGCATGATAAAAGCGGTATCCGCGCCATAGCTGATGAATTTATCCCTCACCCATTCCAATGCCCGTCGTTCTTCATCCGAACCCATTGGACGGGGGCCAATAGTCACACTGAGATGATAAATATGCTGGTAGACGCTATCAGCTTGAAAATCCGCTTGGGCATAAACAAAAAAGGCCAGAAAGAAAAGTGTAAAAAGAAACAGGAAGGTACTAACGTGAAAGGTTCTCATCAGAAACTCCGATTCAAATTGGAAAGAAATGGATATTAAATTTTAGAATTTATAAAAGGGTAAACACAAAATAAGAAATCGATGGTCTATAGGTGCGATAAGAACCATCAATCAGCATACCTTGTGTCTTTTTCTCTGACCGAATTATTTTTCCGGCGAAGGATTAAAAAATCTATGATGGGGATTAAAATGCCTTGTATAGTTTTCTCACTGTTGCCAACCAATGGGTGGTTTTCAAAAAAGGCCGATACGCCATCATCGGCCATAATGCCTTGAATTTACGCCACAGTTTTCGTTGGTATAAGAATTCCATGGCATTTTCGGCAAATCGTTTTGCCGCAGACGTATACGGAAACCACCAGAGGTTGGTTTCATTGTCACCGCGATCAAAACTAACAAATTTGACCTGCACCATTTCCATCAGCCCATAGTCGGAGCGGCTGAGCCCGATACCGCTCTGTTTGAAACCGACCCAAGGGGCTTTGGGTTCTCCCCAACTCGAGGTAGCATCGTTGATCATCACCGTGCCTGCATCCAGTTCCCGCATTAATTTTTCTGCTTTTCGGCGGCTGCTCGTCCATCCATAAGCAGATAGCCCATAAATGGAATCGTTAGCCAGGCGGATGGCTTCATCGATGTCTTTCACCTTCATGATGGCCACCACCGGGCCAAAGGTCTCCTCGGTCATGATTTTCATGGAATGATCTACATCCATAAGCAGAGTCGGTTGTAGGAAAAAACCTTTTTGTCCGATCCTCTGCCCGCCGTAAAGAATTTTTGCACCTTTTGCCTTTGCATCTTCTATATGAGACAAAACGATCTGCAATTGATCTTCATTGGAGAGTGGCCCCACATCAGTATGCTCATCCAATGGATCCCCCACTCTTACCTTTTGAATTTCGCTCAGGCAAGCTTGAATGAATGGTTCGGCCACAGCCTCTTCCACATAGACGCGCTCGATGGAGGCGCATACTTGTCCGCTGCAAAAGAGCGAGCCCCAAACCACCCCTTTGGCCGCTCGAGCGATATCGGCATCGGCGGCAACGACGGCTGCATCTTTACCGCCCAACTCCAGCACGATGGCCTTGACGCTCTTGGCAGCGGCACACATGACCTTCTTACCGGTTTCGGTGCTACCGGTAAAGATGATTTTATCAACTCCCAAGTGCTCGGTTAAATACGGGGCAGCTTCGTCGTGTATCGGCACCCAATTGACAACGCCTTCAGGTAGATTGGCTTCACGGCACAAATTCATGATCATCTCTCCGATCAACACCGCCTGCGGTGCCGGCTTGAAGACAACCGTATTGCCGGCCACGACGGCTGCGGCGATCTGCGGCAACGGCACAGAAAAGGGAAAATTCCACGGCGAGATGATGGCCACCACCCCATAAGGCACAAAATCATAGCGGCTTTTTTTATGCGCAAACAGCAGTAAATCATGATCGACAGGACGCGATTCGAGTACACGATGCGCGTTGCGAGAAAAATACCTTAAAATAGCCAGTGTCGGGATGATTTCCGCCATCAATGCCTCGACGATTGGCTTGCCCTGCTCCATGGCGATTAGGCGGGCGATCTCCATCTTTTTTTCTAAAATGATACTGATGAGGCTGCGTAGGAAGGGTTCTCTCTCGCCTATTTTCGTACGATGCCAATCTTCGAATGCGCTTTTTGCCGCAGCGATGGCCTTATCGATGCCGATTTTACCGACAGAGGGTACACGACCCAATACTAAACCGGTAGAAGGATTGATCGAGATGATATCCGATCGCACTTGATGAAATGAAAATTCGGTAACTGTTCTTCGCACGTCAATACCCTTTCCATGGCTGTTTTGATTTTACTTTATAGTCCATCGTAGAGGCCCTTTTATTGCAGCGAAATTGCAACCTGTGGAAACTCGACCTTTCGTAAAGTAAAATAAAATTACCAAAATTTGTGGAATAGTCAAAATTAAATAATTTATAGAGCGACAACAACGTTCGTTATACTTTGGGCGGGATATGGCTCATTGCATATTCTGCGATGGCAGTGATGGTCAAACTGGGATTGACGCCCAGATTGGCTGGGATCACCGAGCCATCGACGATATACATATTTTCATAACCAAAAACGCGGCAATATTTATCGACCACACCTAGCTGGGCATCATTGCCGATGACGCAGCCGCCGAGGATATGGGCGGTCAGTGGCATGTTGAACAGCACTTCGGTGATGGCGTTTTTAGGCACTCCGTTTATTTTTTGTGCCAAGGCCCGCGCCGCCTGATTCGCCGCCGGGATATATGTTGGAATAGTGCTGCCGTGCCGTTTGGAGGAGAGCCTTTTCTTCCACGGCATCAACCAACGCCTTTTGAGAATGAATTCCATGCGATTATCAAACGTCTGCATGACCAGGAGAATGATGGTCTTACGCGCCCAACCGAAAGGATAAAAGCCCTTGAGAAATTCCAGAGGATGGCGCAGACAGTTGGCGAGGAATTTCAGCGGCCGCTGCCAACGGGAAAAGCCGTCGGTCAGCAATCCCGAAAGCCAGAACATCACATCCGAGCCCTCGGGATAGCGCACGGGTTCGATATGGGTGTGATCGTCGATGAACAAGCTGGAGGTGATGGCGATGCCATCGCAATAGCGGGCGTTTTTATCGCGCGCCGAAATGCCAAGGAGAATTTCGCTGTTGGTACGGACGGTCTTGCCCAACTGTGGCGACAACCGCGATAAGGAGCCTTTGCGTTGGCAGTGCAACAGTAGGCGATTGGTGCCCAGGGCTCCAGCGGCAATGACAACACCTTTACAGGTATATTTTCTCACTGCTCCCCATGGATACAGAGAAGAGCAGGCGGTTATCGCATAGCCTCCGTCCGTTTCCTGGATATCTGTTACCAACGTTTGTGGCAGAATGCGAGCCCCTAATTGTTCGGCTAAATAGAGGTAATTGCGATCGAGGGAATTCTTGCCGCCGGCGCTGCAGCCGACCATGCACCGTCCTTTAAAGTCGCAACCGCGCCGCGCAGGACCTCTGCCACCAAAATAGGGATCCGGATGTTCTCTTTCTGGATCGCCAAAAAAGATGCCCACTTCGGTTGGCTTGAACCAATGGCTGCGACCGATTTCTTCGGCATAGGAGCGCAACAATTCATCGCTGGGATAAAATTTTGGATTGACGGTCACGCCCAGCATCTGCCGTGCCAGCTGATAGAACGGTGCCAGCGTCTGCCGCCAGTCCGGTTGCAACTCCGCCCATTGCGGATCGCGGAAGAACGGCTCTGGAGGTTCTAATAGCACGGCGCAATACCCCAAACTGCCCCCGCCGACGCCGGCACCGCTGAGCACCAAACAGTTCGGCAAAAAAGTCAGCTCTTGAATGCCACTGCAAAAAAGATGTGGCGCCCACAACCACTTCCACAGTTGCCAGTTGGTCTTGGCATAATCCTGATCGCGAAACCGTTTGCCACGCTCGAGCACCGCTACAGTATAGCCTTTTTCGGCTAGGCGCAAGGCGGCCACACTGCCGCCGAAACCGGAACCGATGATGATAAAATCGAATTCGTGTTGGTCCATGCCTTTCCTCACACAATTCCATATAGTCGGTGAAATCCTTTGGTATGGTGAAAAGATAAGAAAAATGAATTAAATTCACAAAAGTTATTTTTTAATTAGCTAGCTCAATGCTTTATGCTGGAATGGGTATAAAGTGTGATTGGATGGAGCCTTACATTTCAACGTGAGAATATAAGAAGACAATCGTCTTTAAAATGGGCTTTTAGGTTGGGTCGAATATTTTTTAAAATAGTTAGCTAGATCTTAAATAGTACTTTAAACAATTTATAGCGTAAATTATTGGTGACCTTTTTGAACGATAAAAGCTCTTGAAAAAAAGAGAGCATCTATTTACCTTTAGGTTG
>FWWM01003711.1_pt1 | contig 37342 bp, 32 predicted proteins | sample 2228351 | NCBI WGS metagenome assembly FWWM01 (sample SAMEA103939774, study PRJEB20133) | metagenome
GCCGCCCTTGCCTCCCACGCACATCCGGGATGCTCTTCAAAGCCTGTAACACGCTCTTTGACATCGTCATCGTTGCCTCCTGAACTGGGATTGTGCTCAAGTTTACCAGGAAAATTAGTTTTTTAAAAAGCCCTGTTCTGAATAGATGACGGTAGACGATGGACGATAGACCGTGGACGGTGGCACAGACCATAGACCACAGACCGCCCCCCGACCACCCGACCAACCAACTAACCGACCAATAGACTACCCGCCTAAAAGACTAACAGACTACCCGCCTAAAAGACTAACAGACTACCCGATTTCGGTGGTGGAAGGGATCTCGGGAAGTGATCTGATTTTTTTAGGCTGGTGCCACCTTGCACAATCTCCCAGGAAACAGTATACTACATTACGGGTGTGTTCCTGAAATCGAAGATAAGGAGGCGAGACTATTCCTTTTATGTGCCCTAAACTTTCCCAACAGCCAACTCACTTCGAGATAGTCCATTCGAGAGGAGAAGAACCATGAACAAACGATACGCCTTGCTATCCTTCCTGCTGGCCCTATCGCTGGTGCTCGGTGCCTGCGCTTCTCAGCCGACTCCCACTGCCGCACCGACTCAACCCCCGGCGCCCACCCAACCGCCGGCGCCCACCCAACCGCCGGCGCCCACCGAGGCTCCTCCCCCCACAGAAGCGCCGATCCTGATCGGCCAGGTGACCGACCTGGGTGGAATTGATGATAAGTCCTTCAACGCCAGTGCCTGGAAGGGCATCGAAGACGCCATGAAGGACTTTTCCATTCAGGGGAAATACCTGGAGTCCCAACAGCAGGCTGACTACGCCAGGAACATCCAGCAATACCTTGACGAAGGGGCCGCCCTGATCGTCACCGTGGGTTTCCTGCTGGGTGTGGATACGGCTAAATTCGCTATTGCCAATCCCAATGTCAACTTTGCCATTGTAGACTATACCTATCCTGACTGCTGGCCTGGAGCGGAAGTAGGAGTTCAGTGTGGTGCCGATAAGGAACTGCCCAATGTGCGCGGCCTGATCTTCCAGACAGACCAGGCGGCCTTCCTGGCCGGCTACCTGGCTGCAGGGATGACCAAGACCGGCAAGGTGGCTACCTATGGCGGCATCAAGATCCCACCCGTGACCATCTTTATGAAGGGTTTTGAAGCCGGTGTGAAGTATTACAACCAGCAGAAGGGCGCCAACGTGCAATTGCTGGGATGGAACACCGCCAGCGACGAGGGCACCTTCACCGGCAACTTCGAATCCACCGACGATGGTCGCCGTCTGGCCGAATCCTTCATGCAAGAAGGCGCTGACATCATCCTGCCTGTAGCCGGTCCGGTGGGCCTCGGCTCTGCGGCCGTCTGCAAAGAAACCAAAGCCTGCCTGGTGATCGGTGTGGACGCTGACTGGTATGACACAGCCCCAGAGTATCGCGAAGTGTTGCTGACCTCGGTTCTGAAGAAGATTGATGTGGCGGTCTACAGCACCATCAAAGACCTGCTGGAAGGCAAGTTCACTGGCGGTACGCGCATCTACACCATTGCCGATGGCGGTGTGGATATTGCCCCGTATCACGACTTTGAAGATGACGTGCCGGCTGAGTTGAAAGCGGAAATTGACGCCATTCGTCGGGCGTTGATAGATGGCTCGCTGACAGTAGATGGCGTGCTGGCCGGACAATAAAGCCAGCGGAGAGGTCGGAGGCACAAGCCCTCCGGCCTCTTTTTTTTCTCGCCTGAGCGTTTATTGTTCCTACCTCGCCCAAACTGCCCACCAGAACGTTCCCCGATTGAAAGCAAGACAGATCGGGCAGGTCAATGCACATCTGCGCGGGTCGGATCGGCCTTCTCCCCAGAGCCGGGAGGATTCCACCCGTTGAGGAACTGCTCTGACCGCACCGGCCTTCTTACCTGGCAAAATATCCCAAAAAATTCATCAGACATATCTCCACACAATCCAGTAAAATATTGCTCTGTGGAACAACGCAGGTCAGGATCATCTCTTCTTGAGTCACGTGAAAGGAGAATTGCATGCCCCCCGTGCTGGAATTACGAAACATCACCAAAGCCTTTCCCGGCGTGCTGGCCAATGATCATATAAACCTTGACCTGAACGAAGGTGAAATTCACTGCCTGTTGGGGGAAAACGGAGCCGGCAAGACGACCTTGATGAACATCCTGTATGGCCTGTATAGACCCGATGAAGGGGAAATTTATGTGCGCGGTGAGAAGGTGGAGATCCGCACCCCCAACGATGCCATTGCCCTAGGTATTGGCATGGTTCATCAGCACTTTATGCTGGTGCCGGTGATGACGGTCACTGAGAATGTCATGATCGGCGTGGAGGAGAAGCGATATGGCCTGTTCCTGGATCGAGCAAAAGTGGCGGCGCGCATTCGCGACCTCTCCCGGCTCTATGGGTTGGAGGTAGACCCGCAGGCATATATCAAAGATCTGCCGGTGGGCATTCAGCAGCGGGTAGAGATCATTAAGATTCTCTACCGTCAGGCCAATATCTTGATTCTGGATGAACCAACGGCCGTACTCACCCCACAGGAAGTGGAAGGGCTGTTTAAGGTGTTGCGTTCGCTGGTGGCCGGGGGAAAATCTATTATCTTTATCACCCATAAACTGAGAGAAGTGATGACCCTGGCCGATCGCATCACCGTTTTGCGTAACGGGCGCACAGTGGGTACAGTTACCCCTAGCGAAGTGACCCCCGAACAACTGGCGGCCATGATGGTTGGACGCGAGGTGAGCCTGACCGTATCGAAGCAAGAGGCCCAACCCACCGAGCCAGCCCTGGAAGTGAAGGATCTGTATGTGGCCGATGAGCGCGGCCATCTGGTTGTGCGCGGCGTCTCGTTTGACGTGAAGCAGGGAGAGGTGTTGGGCATTGCCGGGGTCCAGGGCAATGGTCAGACCGAACTGGTCTACGCGTTGACCGGTCTGCTTCCCATTCAGGCTGGGGAGGTGCGCCTGCTGGGCGAGGTTATCAAACATGCCTCCCCGCGCGCGATTCTGGAACGGGGCGTGGCTCATATCCCGGAAGATCGCCAGCGTCATGGATTGATTCTGTCCTTCCCGATTCACGACAACCTGGTGCTGTGCACTTACTATCAGCCACCGTTTGCTCGGGGCCTGAGATTGCAAGAGAAAGCCATTTACGAAAATGCACAAAAACTGATCACACAATTTGATGTGCGCACGCCGGGCATCTTCGTTCCGTCTTCGAGCCTTTCGGGAGGCAACCAGCAGAAAGTGATCGTGGCCCGCGAGTTCTCACGGCCGATTCGGTTGTTGATCGCATCCCAACCCACGCGTGGCCTGGACGTGGGCTCAATAGAATATATTCATCGTCGCATCCTTGAAAAACGTGATCAGGGGACGGCGATCCTGCTGGTCTCGTCAGAACTGGATGAGATCATGGCGCTTTCCGATCGCATTGCCGTCATGTATCGTGGTCAGATTGTAGATATCGTTCCGGCGGCCCAGGCCAGCAAAGAATACCTCGGTTTACTGATGGCGGGCATCCATCCTGACGAAGCATTGAAAGCTGCCCCTGCTCGCCGCGACGAGGTGGAACGCGTCTTTTAGGAGGCAACGGTGACTCCTTCTTCCCCTGTTCAAAACCCTCCCCCTTCTTCAGGTGTCCCCATCCCATCTTCTCCTCCTGCCCTGGCGCGCTACCTGAGCAGCCCGGCCTTTCAGTCGCTGCTGGTGCCCGTGCTGGCAGTGCTGGTTGGACTGGTGCTTGGCGGCGTGGTGATCGCCATCACCGATTCTGGCGTAGCCGAGGCTTTTCGCAATTTCCCCACCGATCCGGATGGGCTCTTTCGGGCGATCTGGCAGGCCGTGACCAAGGGCTACGGAGCCCTGGCCTACGGTTCCATCGGCAGCCCGCGCGAAATCCTGGAGGGCTATCGCCTCTACCTGGAGAGCGGGGAGAACAAAGCTCTGCTCAAAGCCATCTATCCTTTTACCGAAAGCCTGACCACCGCTACGCCCTACATTTTCGCTGGTCTGGCGGTGGCGCTGGGGTTCCGGTGTGGATTGTTTAACATCGGAGCCGAAGGACAGTTTTTCATCGGCGCGCTGGGAGCTGCGTTCGTGGGCTATCGTATCAGCGGCCTGCCGGCCTTCATTCACCTGCCTCTGGCCCTGCTGGGCGGCGCGGCCGCCGGCGCTGCCTGGGGGGCTGTTCCGGGCTATCTCAAAGCGCGCTTCGGTGCCCATGAGGTGGTGAATACGATCATGATGAACTGGATCGCCTTTCGCCTGAGCGACTGGCTGCTTACCGGCCCGATGCAGGCGGCCGGATTTCGGCCGGTAACCCCCAACATCAAGATGACCGCTGCCCTGCCCCGCTTCTTCGACGATCCACTGCGCTTCAACTGGGGATTTCCCCTGGCCCTGGTGACGGCTTATGGGGTGTACTGGCTCCTGTTTAAGACCACTTTTGGGTTTGAAATTCGTGCCGTAGGCGCCAATCCCGATGGAGCAAAGTACGCCGGGATGAACGTGACGCGCAATTTTGTGCTGGTCATGACCCTGAGCGGCGCCCTGGCTGGCCTGGCCGGCACAGCCCAGGTGCTGGGCGTGGACTACTGGGTAGGGCAGGGTTTCTCGGCGGGCTATGGCTTTGATTCGATTGCCCTGGCCCTGCTGGGCAAGAGTCATCCGCTTGGCGTGGTGCTGGCGGCCTTGCTGTTTGGCTTTTTGCGCAGCGGCGCTACTCGCATGCAATCGCTGGCCGGCATTCCCATTGACATCATCTCCATCATCCAGGGTCTGGTGATTATCTTCGTAGCGGCGCCGGCGCTGATCCGCTGGCTGTTCCGCATTCCCGTGCCGGCTGCGGAAGAAACGGTGTTGACCCGAGGCTGGGGCAGGTAGGAGGTGCTATGGCCACGGAATCGCTTCCCTTCTCCACGACGGTGGTGGCACAACGCAAGCGCTTCCTGACCGGGGCACTCCTGATCGCGCTGGGTTTGGGGATGATCTGGCTCTTCCTGCCAGGGAGCAAACCTGATCAGACCGCCACATTTGGCATGAACCTGATCGGCTCAGCGGCTGTGAAGATCCCCGACCTGGTTGTTCCGGTACAAACCAGCCTTTATCTCCTGACATTGCTGGTGGTCTTCGTCGGCGCGTTTCACATGGCCCGGGGCATTCGCTCCAATAATGCCCTGTTTGGGGTGGTCGCTCTGGCATTCTTGGCCGCATTCCTGATCTGGGCCACAAAGGGCAAGTCGTTCAGCCTGATTGGCATGTTAAGCAGTTCGCTGGTACGCGCCACACCGATTGCTCTGGCGGCTTTGTGTGGCGTGATCAGTGAACGGGCGGCGGTGGTGAACATCGGCATTGAGGGCATCATGCTGATTTCAGCCCAGATCGCCGTGGTTACGGCCACCGTTACCAAAAACCTGTGGCTGGGCATGCTGTTGGGCATTCTGGCCGGTGCGCTGGTGGCCGCTTTCCATGCCTTCCTGGTGATCCGTTTCAAAGTAGACCAGATCGTGAGTGGGGTGGCGATCAATATCTTTGCCACCGGCACCACCTCGTTCGTTTCCTCAAAATACCTGCAACATCAGGGCGATCTGCTCAACAATTCCGGTACGTTCCCCATCCTGCCGGTCCCGCTGTTTTCCCGCATCCCTATTGTGGGCCCGATCCTCTTTGAGAACAACATCGTGGTATATCTGATGCTGATTCTGGTGATTGTGTTGCACATCCTGCTCTATTACACCCCATGGGGATTGCGGACCCGAGCAGTAGGCGAACATCCCAAAGCCGCCGACACGCTGGGGGTGAATGTGTTCTTCGTGCGCTACGTCAACGTCATCCTCGGTGGGATGATCGCCGGATTGGGTGGAGTATACTTTACCCTAGGATCGGTAGGTCGTTTCGACGAACTGATGACCGCCGGCAAGGGCTTCATCGGCCTGGCTGCCATGATCTCCGGCAACTGGAATCCCATCGGCGCCTTTCTGGCTTCGCTGATCTTTGGGTTTGCCGATTCCCTGCAGGTGAAGATGCAGATTCTGGCTACCCCTATCCCCTGGCAATTCCTGGCCATGGCGCCCTATATTGCCACCATGATCGTGCTGACCGGCGTGATCGGGCGCGCCGTGCCTCCAGCGGCCGATGGCCAGCCTTATGAAAAACAATAACCCTAGCAGGAACCAGAAGCTCTGCTTCGTGGTGTCCAGGTTCGGTTTATAACCCCATGGCGTCTAGCAGATCGTCCCAGGTGTCAAAACAGGGAATGCCCTCCTTCTGAAAGGCATGGCGTTTTTGGGGGTGGCCGGCGCTCAAACCCCATGGGAACAGGCTTACCTCATGCCCCCAGCCTCTTAAGATATGCACGGCCTGCTGGGTGGAGCGAATGCCTGCCAGGGTGTCTTCGACCACATGCACCTCAAAAGCCGCAGGCAGGGGAAGCGAGGGAGGGGAATGACCGTCCTGCCAACTACGGATGGCGGTGCGAAGAGCCTCCTGTTCCTCTCCACTGCAGGCGGCCAGAATAGCCGCCAGGGCCTGAACCGGCGACGGTTTGAGGAGAACCTGCGGTGGAAGTCCCTGCGACTGGCCGATGTACTGTAGCCGCCCCAATCCAATGAGCGGGATGTCCTCCAGGCCGACCAGCGCCAGGGCCTGCTCCGCTTCGGGGGGGTAATCGCCCGGGGAAACGGCAACCCCGCGCGGGGGTCGGGAGGGGCGAGCCGTGATCGAGGCCAGGATCACCTCGTTCGTCCGCCGGCCCCGTTCCAGGCGTCCGAAGGCTGAACCGCTCAGCAGGGGACGGTCGTAGCGTTGGAGATAGGACTCCGTCTGGAACCAGGCCGGGAGGCGATATGTCCGTTCGAATTCCTGACTTCCTAACACGAAATGCTGGAACAGACGGGTGGTGGCCGAACGATAGACATCCCGGGTGTGGAGCAGCAGGGCCTGTCGCAACGGTTCGGGAAGGGAGGGGAAAAGACGGGCACGATAGGCGGCTTCGGCCGGAAATAGCCCCGCTTCGATCGGGAAGGGCGGCAGGTGGAGATGAGCAGGGACATCGGCGGACGAATGGCGCAAATGCTCAGCCGCCTGCAACACATCCGCCGGCAGATCAGGGCGGGATGAGCGTGCCAGGGGTTCCTGCCACAGCGCAGCGACCAGCAAAGGCAGCATGTCGAATTCACTGCTGATGCCGCGCGCTTCCAGATCGGCCAGCAGGGACTCGGAGAGCAGATCGGCGCGGCCGGTGAGATGGTCATAGGCAGTGCGCAGGGCGGCGCGATACCCCAGGGGTTGCACCAGCACGCCATCTATATCCAGCAACAGGATGCGGATCATCGCCGACGACGCTCCAGTTCGGCTTCTACGGCCTGCCAGGGAATCTGGCGTGCCGCCAGCAGCACCAGCAGATGATACGTCAGGTCGGCCACCTCCTCGACCAGCCGTTGATCGTTTTCCGCCAGGGCCGCCACCAGAGTCTCGGCCGCCTCTTCGCCTACCTTCTGGGCCAGTCGGGGCAAACCGGCCTGCAACAGGGAGGTGGTATACGAACCCGCGGGCAGGGTGGCTTTGCGTTCCAGAATGATTTGATACAACTCGTCAGGGGTCATGGGGAATCCTCCGCAGAGTCGGAGAGCAGTTCAATCTTCCACAGGCGAAAGAAACAGGAGACCTGGCCGGTATGGCAGGCCGGGCCAGCGGGTTCCACCTGGGCCAGCAGGCAATCGGCATCGCAATCCACCCACAGGGCCACCAAGCGTTGCACATTGCCCGAAGTGGCCCCCTTGTGCCACAGTGTATCCCGACTGCGCGACCAGAAGTGCATCTGGCCGGTTTGCAACGTTCGCTCCAGCGCCAGGCGATTGGCATAGGCCATCATCAACACCTGACCAGTGTGGGCGTCCTGCACAATCACCGGGATCAACCCATCGGGGCCCCAACGCAAATCGTCCAGCGACGACATCGGGATCATGAGAATCCCTCCACGGCAGGGCGAATGGGAATGCCGCGTTGACGGAGATACTCCTTCAGGTCGGGAATGCGCAGGTGACCATCGTGGAAGAGCGAGGCCGCCAGGGCGGCCTCGGCCAGGCCTTCGGTGAGCACCTGGGCGAAGTGCTCTTTCGTCCCGGCGCCTCCTGAAGCGATGACCGGCACCGACACCGCCTGGGCCACGGCCCGTGTCAGAGCCAGGTCATAGCCCTGCAGGGTACCATCGGCATCCATGCTGGTCAGGAGAATCTCGCCGGCGCCCAGTTCCACGCCGCGCACGGCCCATTCCACCGCGTCCAGATCGGTGGGGATCGTCCCGGCGCCGATCACCACCTGCCAGCCCGAACCCTGGGGGCGGCGACGGGCATCTATGGCCAGGACAATGCACTGGGAACCGAAGCGTTCGGCGCCCTGGCGCAACAGGTCAGGTGAACGGACGGCGGCGGTATTCACACTCACCTTATCGGCCCCGGCCAGCAACAGAGCACGCATATCCTCCACCGTGCGCACCCCTCCGCCCACCGTAAACGGCATAAACACCTGATCAGCCACCTGTCGCACCAGGTCCAGGGTTGTGCGACGGCCTTCGGGCGTGGCAGAAATATCCAGAAACACCAGTTCATCGGCGCCCTGTTCCTCATACGCCCGGGCCTGCTCCAGGGGATCGCCCGCATCGCGCAGGTGAAGAAAGTTCACCCCCTTCACCACTCTTCCATCGCGAATATCCAGGCAGGGAAGGATTCGTCGGGTCAACATGGTTGTTCCTCCTGCAACGCCAGGCGCAGGTCCACCTGACCTTCGTACAACGCCCGGCCCAGGATCACCCCTGCCAGCCCGGCCTGACGGGCAGCGCGCACCTCCTCCAGAGAGCGCAACCCCCCGGCCAGTACCAGTGGCAGAGAAGTATGTTCCTGAATCTCACGGGCCAGGGGAATGTTTAACCCGCGGGACAGCCCATCCCGATCGATATCCGTGACGATGACCATCCCGACTCCCAGATCGTGAACCCGGCGAAGCGCTTCTTGCACGGACCCCGGGCCGGCTTGCTGCCACCCGCGGCGATACACCCGCCCCTGGCGGATATCCAGAGCCGCTGCCACTCGCGCCGGGCCAAACCGTTCTACCGCCTGCTGCACCAGATCGGGTCGCTCGATGGCGGCCGTGCCCAGGATCACCCGATCCACGCCCAGGTCGAACGCCTGCTGAATATCCTCCCAAGAGCGCAGTCCTCCGCCCAATTGCAGACGCGCCCCGCCCTGGTGAATGACCTGACAGAGTTGCGCCACCAGCCAGGCCTGTTCTGCAGAGGCCTCGCCAAAGGCCCCATCCAGATTGACCAGATGTAGCCAGCGCGCTCCCAGCGCAACCCAATGAGACGCCATGGCCGGCGCATCGGACGAAAAAACCGTCATGCGCCCAGGGTCGCCCTGTTGCAGGCGCACCACCTGCCCATGGCGCAAATCCATCGCTGGAAAGACGGTGAAACAGGTTATGGCTTCCATAGGACAAAATTCCTCAAGATACGCAGTCCAACCGCCTGACTCTTTTCGGGGTGAAATTGCACTCCCCACAGGTGATCCCGGCGCACCATGCTGGCGAACGTGGGGCCATGTTGGGTCACTGTCAGCACCTCCCCGGGGTCCTCGGCCTGGCAGTAGTAAGAATGATTGAAATAGGTGTAGGCTTCGGGTGGCAGGCCAGCCAGCAACGGATCAGGGCGCTGGGGGATCAGGCGATTCCAGCCGGTGTGGGGCACTTTCAATCCCTCTTGATGAGGGAATCGCACCACCCGGCCCGGCAGCCATCCCAGACCGCGATGAACGCCCATCTCTTCACTTACCTCAAACAAGGCCTGCATTCCCACGCAGATTCCCAGGATAGGAATGCCTGCCTGCCAGGCCTGCTCCAGAGCCTGATCGATCCCGGACGTGCGCAGGCGATGCATAAAATCTCCAAAGGCGCCAACCCCCGGCAGGACGATCTTCTCTGCCTGCACTAAACCCTCTGGCGAAGTCACCACCCTTACCTGAGCGCCGCAATACTCCAGAGCCTTCTGGACCGAGCGCAGATTGCCCGTGCCCACATCGATCAGCACCAGAGACGGCGCGGGAGTCATGTCAACCGTCCTTTCGTTGAGGGGATTTGTCCCTGACGGCGCGGCTCAATACGGGTGGCCCGTTCTAGGGCGCGAGCACAGGCCTTGAACAGGGCCTCGGCCTGATGATGGTCATCGCGCCCATACAGCAGGCGGGCATGCAGGTTGCAGCGCGCCGTCACGGCCAGTGACTCGAAGAAGTGACTGATCACACTGGTCGGGATCGAACCCAGCATGGGGCTGTTCCAGCGCACGTCCAGCACGGCATAGGGTCGGCCGGAGAGGTCAATCACCACCTGGGCCAGGGCTTCATCCATGGGGACGAAGCAATCGGCCATGCGCACAATCCCCTGGCGTTCGCCCAGGGCCTGATCGATGGCCTGTCCTAGGCACAGAGCGGTGTCTTCCACGGTGTGGTGTGCGTCCACGTGCAGGTCGCCGTGAGCGGTCAGGGTGAGATCAAACAGTCCGTGGACGGCGAAGTTGGTCAACAGGTGGTCCAGCATCCCCAGGCCGGTGTGAATATCGGTCTGGCCGCGGCCATCCAGGTTGAGGGTCAGGTGAATCTCCGTTTCAGCGGTGACGCGCGAGATTTCAGCGATTCGCATCGGGCACCTCCTGGGTTAACTCATCCAGAGCGTGCAACAGGGCATCGGTATGTTCGGGACGTCCCACGCTGATTCGAAGGCAATCCGATAGGGCGGGCGTGCGGAAGTAACGCACCAGAATCCCATAATCCACCATCAGGCGACGCTTGAGTTCGGCGGCATCCATCCCCTGCACTCGAACCAACAAGAAGTTGGCCTGCGAAGGATATACGGTGAAGCAGGGATAACCGCGCAGCGCCTCCCACAAGCGTTGACGCTCCTGACAAATGCGTTGCACGCGTTCCTTCATTTCCTCAGCATGTTGCAAGGCCACGATGGCCGCAGTCGAAGCGGCAACGTTCACGTTATAGGGCTGTTTGGCTTTCCACAGGGTGGGCATCAACCAGGAAGGAAAAACCCCATAGCCGACGCGCAGGCCGGCCAGACCGGCCATCTTGCTGAAGGTGCGCAGCACGATCAGGTTCTCGCGCTGGAGCACCTGGTAGATGCGGCTGCGGCGACGCCCCAGGGTCTCGCTATCGGCAAACTCAATGTAGGCTTCGTCCAGGACGATCAGGGTGGGCAGGTCGAGCAGGGCGTCGAGCACGTCGGGGGGTGGGAGTGAGCCGTCGGGGTTGTTGGGCGTAGCCAGGAAGATCATCTTCGGTCGGTGAGTCTGAACCGCCTGGCGGATGGCATCCAGATCGAGGGAGAAATCGGTCCGGCGGGGAATGTCCACCACGCGGCCATTGTTCAGGCGAGCGTCGAATTCGTACATACCGAAAGTGGGAGAAGAGATCAGCACTGCCTCCCCCGGTTCGATCAGGACGCGCATGAGCAGGTCTATCAACTCGTCGGCGCCAGCGCCAGCCAGCAGATTCTCCGCCGGCAGATCGAAGAACTCAGCCAGAGCATGGCGCAAGGCCCGGCTTTCCGGGTCAGGATAAATGTGCAGGAAGGGGAGATCCGCCAGAGCTTGGCGTACGGCCGGCAGCGGCCCGTAGGGATTTTCGTTGGCATCCAGTTTGATGATCTCCTGGATGGGACGTCCCAGACGAGCCGAGAGCACCTCGAAGGGTTCAATGGGGGTGTAGGGGGGCAGGGCTTCCAGATGAGGACGGATACGCATGGATCACCTCCCATTCGCCTGGGCAGGGAGGGATGAAAAACCCAACGCCTGGAGCATGGCTTTATAACGGGGTGGTTCTTCCTCGAAGATATAGGTGACCGGGGTGACGATGATGCCGCTCCCACCGATGGAACGCAACTCGGCGATGGCCTGAGTCAGTTGCTCGCGTCGCACCACAATACTCACCGAGAACCAGGATTGTGCCGCCTGGCGCACGAAGACCGGACTGATGGTAGGGCCTTGCAGGCCACCGATGGTCTGTTGAGCGAACATGCGTGCCGCAATGGCTTCGGGGCTTTCTCCGCGCATATTGGCGATCACCAGCAGATTCTCGCGGGCTCGCAGGTGGGCTTCGATGTATTCCAGCAGTTGCCGGCCCATCTCTAGGATGTCGGGGCGGGTCAGGAGTGCCCGGCGGTTGGCGATCAGTACCGCCTGTGAGCGCAAGATGACTCCATCTGGCAGGGGACGTAGGCGATTATCTCGCAGGGTCTGTCCGGAGGAAACCAGGTCAGAGATCAGATCGGCATAGCCGATATAAGGTGCAGTTTCTAGCGTGCCTTCGGCAGCGATCAGGGTGTGAGGAATGCCGTGTTGGGTCAGGAATCGGCCGGTCAGAAGGGGGAATTTGGTGGCCACGCGCAAGGGTTGACTCAGACGGGCAGCGTACTCTCGCAGGGAGTCCAGACTGTTCACTTCCTGCCAGGTTTCGGGGATGGCCAGGGTAAGGGCACACTGTCCGAAGCCCAGGTTATCGTGCAGCACGAGCACTTCTCCATTTTCCCCACGCTTTTCTTCGACGGTATCCAGGCCGGTGATGCCGAAATCCACGCTGCCCTGACGCACGCTGATGACAATATCACCTGCGCGCTGAAAGAGCACATCCAGTTCTGGCAATGCGGGGAGGGTAGCCTGATATTGGCGTGGATTGGGTTTGTGGATCGGCAGCCCGGCCTGGTGGAGAAATTCCAGGGCCAGAGGTTCCAACCGTCCACTGGAGGGTAAGGCCAGTCGCGGACGTCGGGCGATCGCAGTCATCTTGCCTCCTTGAAGAAAACACCCCCGGTTGGACCGGGGGTGAAATGCCTGTGAAATTGGGTCTGCCTACACACCCACGCGCCAACACCACCCGGCCAGGCGGGAGATCGGATGGTGATGGGCGTGCGCGTGTCGTACCGTCATCCTGAAGTGAGATTATATCCGGATCAGGCGATCTGGCAAGGGTTAAAGGAGTGTGTCCCAATTTTGTCGGGATTTTGGGGACGAGTCAGGCGGTAGAGCGGAATGCGGCCCAGGTCTCTTTCCAGGCGTCTTTGCCACTCATGCCTCACGGGCCAGGCCGAGATTGTCTCTGTTTGACCGGGTCATCTGCATGGGAAGCGGTTGGGAGGACTTCTGTTCCCTCTCGATTTTACCCCAACATCCCCCAGCCACCATGCTCCCCCTCCCCCGACGTTTTTGGGACACACCCAGGGTTAAGCCGGGGTTTCGGGATGTTGCACATGATACCTTTGCGAATAGTACCGTCGGGCTCGGCCTGGTTGTGCCGACCACAGGTCGGCGGTACGAAAATTCTGGTTGGTGTTGGGACGGCAGTAAAACTGCCGCCCCAACACCCTCAGGACCAATACCTGCAGGCACAACGCTCTCAGGCCCAACATCCTCAGGCCCAATACCCGCAGGTTTATCGTGGGCCGCTCTCCCTCTGGGCCGGGTCAGATGACAAAGTCTTCTCCTTCCCAGGCGCCGTTTCCGTTGACCGGCCGCACCGGCGCAGGATGAGTATGTCCTTCGATGCGCATTTCCAGTTCCTCCATGCGGGTCATCAGATTCCTGATGGCCGTGGTGAGCACATCGGGCAGAGCAGTGTGGTTGAGATCGGGGGCATCACCAGGGCGATGGGGATGAGAACGCTTGACGATCTGCCCTGGCACACCCACAACCACTGAATTTTCGGGCACCGATTTCACCACCACGGCATTGGCGCCGATGCGACTATCGGAGCCGATGGTGATATTTCCCAGAATCTTGGCACCAGCGCCGATGGTCACCCGATCGCCGATGGTGGGATGACGTTTGCCTTTCTGGAGCGATGTGCCGCCCAGGGTGACCCCGTGATACAGGATCACATCGTCACCGATCTCAGCGGTCTCGCCGATCACCACTCCCATGCCGTGATCGATAAACAGACGGCGCCCGATGGTTGCACCCGGATGAATTTCAATGCCGGTCAAACCACGCGCCAGTTGAGAGAGCCAGCGTGCCAGGAGTTTAAAGCCACGCTTCCACAGAGCGTGGCTGATCCGATGAATCCAGACCGCATGTAAGCCTGGATACAGCAGGGCGATTTCCAGGCGCGAACGGGCGGCCGGATCGCGTTCCATGGCGGCATCCAGGTCTTCCCGGATCATGTCCAGCCAGTTCAGTCGGCGTCGGGAGGACTTTTCGGCTGAGGTTTCTGGCTGGTTCACAGAAGGTGTCACGTCAACGTGCATGAGAGATTCCTTTCCCCGCAGAAAGGGAGAACGGCACAGTCTCCCTTCCTGCGGATAGAACCCTAATCAGCCAGGTGGGCATATAGAGCCGTAGACAGATAGCGCTCGCCGAAGGAGGGCAGGATCACCACGATCAACTTCCCGGCGTTTTCCGGACGGTAGGCCACCTGCAAAGCCGCCCAGGTTGCCGCACCCGAGGAAATGCCCACCAGCAGCCCTTCTTCGCGGGCCATGCGACGGGCTGTCTCCATGGCATCGTCATCGGTGACACGAATGACTTCATCATAGATACGCGTGTTGAGTACCTCAGGAATGAAACCGGCCCCAATACCCTGAATCTTGTGACGGCCCTTCTGCCCTCCCGAAAGCACGGGGGAGGCCGCCGGTTCAACCGCCACCACGTAGAACGATGGCTTGCGGCTCTTGATCACCTCTCCCACGCCGGTGATCGTTCCTCCGGTGCCGACGCCTGCGACCAGGATGTCCGCTTTGCCATCGGTGTCGCGCCAGATCTCTTCGGCGGTGGTGCGGCGGTGAATCTCCGGATTGGCCGGGTTCTTGAATTGCTGGGGCATAAAATAACGTTCGGGATCAGAGGCCACGATTTCTTCGGCTTTGCGGATGGCACCATCCATCCCATCCACGCCGGGGGTCAGGATCACTTCAGCGCCGTAGGCGCGTAACAACATTCGTCGTTCCCGGCTCACTGTATCGGGCATGGTCAGAATGCAGTGATAGCCTCGAACGGCTGCGACCATGGCCAGGCCAATGCCGGTGTTGCCGCTGGTTGGTTCGACGATCACTGTGCCCGGTTTGAGCAGGCCGGCTTTTTCGGCCGCGTCGATCATCGAAAATCCGATTCGGTCTTTGACGCTCTTGGCCGGGTTGTAGAATTCCAGTTTGGCTACGACTTCTGCCCGGGCACCGGCAGTAATGCGGTTGAGGCGCACCAGGGGGGTGTTGCCGATCAATTCAGTGACATCGGAAGCGATTTTCATATGGAGTAATCCTCGAGTTCAAGTTGTTGAAGCAGTTTATCCGCAGAGATCACACCGTGATTGACGTAACGCGGCCGGCCCTGCGCATCCAGCACAAAGGTGGTGGGGACGGTCATCACTCCCCATTCCCGGGCCAGGTCGGGGTGCGCGCTGGCGTCAATTTCGATCACCTGCATCCAGCGACCGTAGGCGGCCTGCAATTGGTGCAAGATCGGGCGCTGCATGGTCTTGCAGGGAGCGCAGTTGGGGGTGGTGAAATACACAATCGCTGGCAGACCAGGGCGATAGGAGGCCAGGTGAAACACCTTTGTCTGAACGCGCCTGAGCAAGAAATGATTCAGCAGCCAGTAGCCCATCACGCCAGCGGCAATGATCAGGCTGGCCAAGAGCAGGCGATCGGCAATTTCCACGGTCATTCTTCACCTCGCTTTGCCGGCCGCATGCCCGGAAAGACGCCTTCCGGGGGATGTTGGGTAAAGCCCGGCACGTTCCAGCGCGCTAGCCAGTAGTATATGAAGCAGCCCACGCAGAATCCGCCAAAGGCGTTGAGCGCGGCCAGGGCTGAGACGATCCAGATCAAGCCCCACCCCAGGGAGGGCAGGCCTGCCAGCAGGGCCAGCGTGCCGGCCAGCACAAACGTGCCTCCCAATCCCTGGGCAAAACGATGCGGCTCAGGGCGATCCGGGACGACATAGGGCTTGACCAGACCGGCAGGCTTGAGCACCCACTGATATATGAACCCAAAACCAGGAACGCCTGCTGCTGTGCCAATCAGCATAACCGCGGCCACCACGCCCGCCAGCCAGGGGAGATTGAGCACAAAAGCCAGCGTGTTCAACACGATAATTGTGATCTGACTGACCACCATCGCACTGTGATCAACAGGTTTCAACGAGGTCATCTCTATCCTCCTCCAAATCAGGGTTGTGAATGGTATGGATGAAATGCCAGAAAGTTGCTGTTAAAAAGGCGTCGTCTGGCCTGAAAGGCACTCCTATCTCAGGAATGCAAAAGAACGGCTGCGCAGGCCGTGTGATTGGGTCACCAGCGGGATTCGCGCACCGTTCTTCGGCCAGACGACGACTCTGCAACCTGCGAAGACGCGGTAGCTACGAACCCCGCGTCATACAGGAGCAAACGAGATACCCCATCCGAAACATCATCCTATATGTATTCTACGCGTCCTGGCGGGAACGTCAAGAGCGTCTGGGGTGATGAAATAAAATTTTGTGCGAAACGTGGGAATATGTCGAAGATTTCTGCGCGAGTTGACGATCGGCGAATGGTTCAGGTCTTGTGGGGTTGAGAGTCCCCTTGCCGCTGACGAGTCTGACGAATGTAGTCTTTGATCAGTTGAGGTGGATGGGGTTGGTTTCCGCCCATAATCAGATAACCCGGTGCCCAGAAATCACCAGAAGGATTTTCCTTCTTCAGGCGTGGGAACTCAGCGAAAATGCGTTCCGAGGTTTGTTGGCGCATGATGCGCATCAAATAGCCCGGAGAAGTGTTGGGCGGCACGCTGACAATCCATTGCAGGTACTCAGGACGAACGGCGATGAACTCTAATCGCCAGCCAAAGGCAATGCAGAGGTTGGGCACCCATTCACTCAGGCGATCGGCCAGGTCACCGACCAGGTAGTGAGAACTGAAACGCGGCAGGAGTAAACAGGCGTAACTCAGGTGATATAACCCCGGCGAGATCGGCTCCACCAGAGAACGTCCGGCCACTTCGGTAATCGAGTGTAAACGGGTCTCATCCACGTCGCTTGCCTCTCTCTGGGGAGAAGCAGAACGGAGCCGGGACGGTGCAGTAACATCCAGGTCCTGAGAAGTGTGTTTCACGGTTTCGTCACCGAGCAAGTCTTTCAACGGGATGGGAGGCGAGGACTCGCGGCTGATCACCTGCGCATCGGGCAGAGGCGTGGACGGGCGGGTTTCCAGGATGGAGGCGGGGAGCGCCGGCGCAGGGTCCGCAGGATGCGCTGTCGCAGAACGATCAGCAGGAGGCGATGGCAGGGGCGAAGGGATGTCCCGCAGGATTTCGGCAATGGACGGGCCGTCTTCATCTGGCTCATCCAGCGGCGTGGAAGAGGGGGCTGGAGATGAGGTTGGAGAGGGATCTATAGGTGGTTGGGGGACGTTTTTTTCGGTTATCAGCGAGCGCGCCAGAGCGTTGGCCTGGGTGCGGATGGTGCTGAAGGGGGTTTCGGCATCGAATACCAGGGCCAGAACGATTTCATCAGCCAACGTGGTCGCGTAGAGCATGTGTTCAGCACGGGTGGTTTCCAGGCGAGCAAAGCGCAGCAGGTCCCCCCCTTGTTGCTCATCCCAGTTGCGGGAGACGATGTGAGCCAGTTCGTTGGCTGTCTCTTGCGAGAGGCCACCTGCGTAGGCCCATAGTTTCTTGCCGCGGGTGATCAGAGCCGCCTGGGCCGCCGATTCCAGAGTCAGGCGCGTCAGGCGTTGAGCGGCTTTGTTGGCGTCTTGTAGCCACAGCAAATCGAATGTTTCAGGAAGAGGAGGGAGCGGAAGATCAGGTTCAGGGTGTATGCCGATCATGTCCAGGAGTTCAGGCAGATAAAAGGGCTTGCGGATCAACGTCCAGGGCTGAAGAGCCTCCAGACTGAGAGGCAGTTCTTCGTCGGAGAGGATGAATAATTGCACAGTGGAGTTCATGTTGCGCAGGGCGCGCCCGATCTCGAATAAGGCCTCAATTCCCAAGTCTACGTCCAGGAAAGCGATTTCGCACCCCTCACTTTTCATGTGGATCAGTGCAGTGGGTTCATCCCCGGCTAGAAATACTCGAATTTTTCCTGTTTCCTCCAGGCTGGCGCGCAGCATGTTCCCAAAACTGCTGTGGGGGGTTACCACAAGAACAGGTTTGCGCATATGCCTAGTGTATCACTGTTTTGATACTCAATACAAGAGACTTGCCATTTCTTATAGGGCTTTTCAAAGTTCTACTCTTTGGGCCTTTCTTACAGTTGCTGTGACTCTCAGTAACATAAAATTGTACCGCCGACCTATGGTCGGCACACTGCCAGGCAAAGCCTGGCGGTACAAAAAGAGATGGAACATTAAATCTTTGAAAAGCCCTGCATTTCTTATCAAATCGCAATCTTTCTGGAGGCAGTCTTCCTGCAAAGTGTTGGTGAACGCGCAGTACGCCGGTTTTTACCGCGGAGGGCGCAGAGGCCGTTGAGAAAAGTCGGAAACTCTGCGTTCTCAGCAGTGAAGTTAAATAACAACACTCAAGAGGGAGATGATTCTCTCTGGCCAGGGTAGAGCAAAAAGGCCACCTCTGGGGAGATGGCCTTTGTTGAAGTCGTCCGTCTCTCAAATTTGCACCGTCAGCACCAGGCCAATGGCTTTGAGCATCTCCTCGTTGGTATCAAATTTGAATTCCGGCAGGCCACGTTTGCGCGCTTCTTCCGCCTCAATCGCCTCCAGACGAGCCACATCGGCTTTCGTGACAACTGGCTTGCCCAGGCTGTGGAGACGAGCGATCACCTTCTCCAGATCAGGCTCACCCAGCGGCAGGGTTTGTAGATATTGCCAGGTGGCACGAGCCGCGTTGATTCCATCGCGGCGGGCATAGCCCACCAATCCATAACTGGCCTGGCGCGACCAGCCTCCGACGAACACTCCCTCCACGGGGGTCTCATAAGATACACCATCGATCGGGAAACGAGGATCGCTGCGTTTGACGAATTCGTTTCCTTCCACCGGCAGGCCCAACGCCGGATCGACTCGATCGCCAATGGCAAAGATGACTGTATCTACATTCAGCAGTTCTCTCTGACCCGTGCCTCGGGCTTTTACCTCACCATCCTTGACCACCAGGTTGTTGTTTTCGATTTCCAACTGCTGGACATGGCCGTGACTATCCCCGATCAGACGCACCGGGGAAGCCAGAAAGCGGAACAGGAAACGGGTGTCTGATGTTCGGGGATCGGCATCGCGCAGTGCCTCCAAAATATCGGCCCTGGCAGCGGCGGGATTCTGGCCTATGGCCTGCATGATCGGGGCAACCCGATCCATCTCCCGATCGAACGCCTCCAGGTCGAGGTTGGCGATGATATGTTCCATCTCTTTGCGGTCAAACTTCACTTCAGCCGGGCCACGCCGAACCACAGCGATCACTTCGTCCACCTTGACTTCGTGTATCAGGTAGCGAGCAATATCCACCATCACATTCCCGGCGCCAACGATGGCACATCTTCGGCCGAAATGGATGTCTTTCTGGGAGAAAGGAGGCAGTTTGTTGTAGTAGTACACCACGTCCTTGGCTTGATATACGCCGAGCAGGTTTTCACCCGGAAGGCCCAGCCATTTTGTTCCCTGGGCACCCACGGTCACCAGGATGGCTTGAAAGCCCAGGGCGCGCAGGTCATCGAGCGAGAGATCGCCCTGGTTGCCAATCAGGACGTTGCCAAAGTACTCAATGTTTGGGTGGGCAAGCACGTTCCAAAACTGTTTCCGCAGCCCTTCTTTCATGGTGTGCTTGGATGGGTAAATGCCATATTCAGCCAGCCCTCCGGGTTTAATGTCACGATTGAACACAACCACGCGGGCGCCTGCCTGAGCCAGTTCGCGTGCGCCGAACAGCCCGGCCGGCCCCGCACCTACGACGACCACGAAATATTGTTTTTCAGCAGTCACGTTCTCCTCCAGCGATGCAATTTCGATAAAGAAAGTCTTACGTAGACACGTCAATTGTACACCATTTGGGTTCCAAATGATCTACCAGGAGACGTCAACCCGGTCGTTTTTGATTGCTTTTGAGAGGCAGAAGTCTCCCTGAAGAGGGCAGAAGTGTTTCGATTTTGCTCCTGGAAACGACCCAGATGGTATCGGGGCCTTTCTGCCCATATATGATTATAGTGACGGACCTTAAAACTACAAGTGAAATTCTTCACGATTTTTTGGGGGTCCAAAATTGACCTGACAGGGCTCCTGTTCTATGTTAAGATTACTGAGTAGAGTGTAGCCTGGTAGTCGCGTAGTCTGATGCTCTCGTGCCCTCTCGCCCTCCTGCTCTCTCGCTCTGCTGCGTTCACCACCCAAGGTCGGCGGTACAGGGGCAGTGTACCGCCAGGCTCTGCCTGGCACACCGACCCAAGGTCGGCGGTACGTTCACCGACCCAAGGTCGGCGGTACGTTCACCGACCCAAGGTCAGCGGTACGTTCACCGACCCAAGGTCGGCGGTACGTTCACCGACCCAAGGTCGGCGGTACGTTGGCTCTCCCGCCCTTCTCTCTCTTCTCCCCCCTCCGTGCTCTCGCCATGATCTCCGTGCCTCCGTGTCTCCGTGTCTCAGTGGTTTCCCCCTCCGTGCTCTCCGTCGCCCGCTCTCTTCTCCCAGGAGGTATGCTATGAACCCGTCCCCTGATCCGTCGAACAAAGATCATCCTGCCCATCGTCTGCGCTCGATTCTCCATGCCGAGAAGACCGAGGTGCCTCTACCTGTAGAGAATGCAGAGGTCAACCGCGACATTTTGGAACGGCTGCCCCGAGCGAAGAAGCCGCCCTCTTCGGAAGCAGCCCAATCTCAGCAGGTTCAGTCTGGTGGATCGAGCCAAGAAGCCCAGCCTTCGGTGGTTGCCAGACCTCGAAGCAAGTCCCTGTTTCGGCTGACGTTCCCTCGCCCGGCCAGAGATCGTCTTCTACCGGCGTTGTGGACAGTGGCCTCTATCCTCTCACTGCTCGTGAACGCCGTGCTGATAGGGGTGATTGTGACCCTGCTGTTCTGGTTCCGCAGTCTGAATCTGCCCCTCCGCGACCCTGTACAACTGGCGCGCCTGCCTGTGGCCACCGTACGCGGTTTGTATCGCAACTTCGAGGCCATGGATCAGGCTCACATTGTCACTCAGATTCCAGTCTCTACGTCAGTGCCTGTTCGGTTGGAGGTTTGCATTCGCAGTGGCACGGTGGTGGTCACCAATCAGGATGTGATCATCCCCAACGCCCGTGTGACTGTGCAGACCGGCGGATTGAACATCACCAATGCCAGCACCCGTATCATCCTGCCCGCCAACGTGCAGTTGCCGGTTGACCTGGATCTGTGTGTGCCCGTAGAAACCACCATCCCCGTCTCGCTGACGGTGGATGTGGATATTCCGCTGGCTGAAACAGACCTGCACCAGCCATTTACCGGTTTACAGGAAGTGCTCGATCCAGTATACTGTTTGCTCGATCCGCAAGCCGTCGACTCAAACGGTATTTCGATTTGCGAAAAAGCCAAAATGCCCTGATACGCGCTTTCTCGAGGTGACATGAAAAGAGAGTACTATAAAACCACCTTATCCAATGGCTTAACGGTGTTTCTCAAAGAGATTCACACGGCGCCTCTGGTCTCTTCCTGGCTATGGTATCGGGTAGGCTCAAAGGATGAACCCAGTGGCAAGACCGGTATTTCGCATTGGGTAGAGCATATGCAGTTCAAGGGCACGCCACGCTTCCCGGCCAAAGTGCTCGATAAGGCCATCTCGCGCAACGGCGGTTACTGGAATGCCTTCACCTTCCTGGATTGGACGGCTTACTTCGAGACCATGCCAGCCGATAAGATTGATCTGGCTCTGCAACTCGAAGCCGATCGGATGACGAATAGTCTGTTTGATCCACGAGAAGTAGCCTCTGAGCGCACGGTGATCCTCTCCGAACGAGAGGGCAACGAAAACGAGCCCCTTTTTCTGCTTGGCGAAGCGGTTCAACATGCCGCCTTTCGGGTTCATCCCTATCATCACGAAGTGATCGGGGAGAAGGCTGATCTATTGGCCATTAGCCGGGATGATCTGTATCAGCACTACCGTTCTTATTACATTCCTAACAATGCGGTATTGAGCATCGCCGGGGATTTCAACACCCGAACCATGCTGGCCCGCCTTCGGGAACTGTTCGAGCCGATCCCGCGCGGGCCGAAGCCCCCGCGTCTGGTCCGACCGGAACCGCCGCGTCGAGGCGAGATCCGCCTGACAGTAGAAGGGCCTGGGGAGACCACCTACGTTCAGGTGGCTTATCCCTTCCCGGCAGGGTCCCATCCCGATGTTTTCCCCCTGACCGTGCTGGATGGTCTGCTGGCTGGCCCGACCAACCTGAATATGTTCAGCGGGGGGCTCTCCAATCGGACCTCGCGCCTGTATCGTGCGCTGGTTGAGAAAGAATATGCGGTGTCTGTCTCTGGAGGCGCAGCCATCACGGTGGATCCATTCCTCTACACCATCACCATTACTGTGCATCCGAAGCGGAAACCTGAGGAAGCCCTGGCCGCGCTGGATGCCGAGATCGATCGCCTGCAATCCGAGCGCGTGGACCCGGCGGAGATTGAACGGGCTATCAAGCAGGCACGTGCCCTGTTTGCGTATGGCAGCGAGAGCATTACCAATCAGGCTTTCTGGATGGGCTATGCCGAAATGTTCGCCAGTTATACCTGGTTCCTGACCTTCCTGGAGAATCTGTCGTCGGTTACGCCAGAAGAGGTGGAGCGCGTTGCCCGTCAGTATTTCCAGCCTTCGGTGCGCGTCGTGGGAACGTATCTACCAGCCAATCACCGTTCTGCATAGACCAGGAGATTCCTGATGAGCCCAAACCGAACCCCTTCTTCCTCGCAGCCGCTAGCCTTGCCGGGACCGGAAGATATTCATCGCCAGATGCTCCCAAATGGCATAACGGTGCTCTGCCGCGCCAATTTCAATAGTCCGTCGGTTGTGGTCAGTGGTTACTTTACCAGTGGAAGCCTGTTTGAACCGGATGAAAAACTGGGGCTGGCTGATTTCACCTGTTCGGCACTGATGCGCGGCACCCATTATCGGACAATGCAGCAGATTTATGAAGCCCTGGAATCTGCCGGGGCTACATTTGGCTATGACTCTGGAACGCATTCGTCTTCTTTTGGTGGCCGTGCCCTGGCTGAAGACCTGCCCTTGCTACTTGAGACGTTAGCCGAGACCATTCGTTTTCCCTCGTTCCCTGAGGATCAGGTGGAGCGTCTGCGTGCTCAGTTGTTGACTGGCCTAGCGATCCGGGCCCAGGATACTTCTGATATGGCCGATCTGGTGTTCCATCAGACGTTGTTTGAAGGGCACCCGTATGGTCGCCCGGATGACGGCTGGCCCGAAACGATTCAGGCTATCACTCGCCAGGATTTGATAGAGTTTCATCGTCGCACGATGGGTCCACAGGGGATGGTGATCGCTATCGTCGGTGCAGTGGAGCCACAACGGGCGGTAGAGGCAGTGCAACGTGCCCTGGGAGATTGGATTAATCCTGACCAACAGGAACGTCCGCCGATCCCCGACCAGCCTCCGCCGAGACAATCGAAAGAGCAACACCACCATATCTCTGACAAGAGCCAGAGCGATCTGGTGATTGGCACTGTCGGTCCACGTCGCACGGATCCAGATTATCTGGCGGCTTCGCTGGGCAATTCCATCCTGGGACAGTTTGGTCTGATGGGCCGTATCGGAGATGTGGTCCGCGAAAAGGCCGGTCTGGCCTATTATGCCTATAGCAACCTGAGCGCCGGCCTCGGCCCGGGCACATGGAGCATGGCAGCGGGCGTGAATCCGACAAACGTGCGTCGGGCGATCGATCTGATCCTGTCGGAACTCAGGCGCTTTGTTCAGAAAGGGGTGACACGGCAAGAACTGGCTGATGTTCAGGAGCATTTCGTGGGGCGGTTGCCCCTCTCGCTGGAGTCGAACAGCGGTGTAGCCAGTGCCTTGCTCAACATCGAACGCTTCAACCTGGGATTGGACTACTATCGCCGTTACGAAAGCCTGGTGCGTGCGGTTCGGCGGCAGGATGTGCTGGCCGTGGCCCAAAAGTACATTGACCCCGATCGAATGGTGATCGCTATTGCCGGTCCGTAGTGTCCTGATGAACCTGGCCACCGGAGTGGACTTGTTGGAGATCGAGCGTTTGCGTCGCGCTGTGGCTATCCACGGGGAGCGCTTTTTGCAGCGCATTTTTACCCCGCGTGAACTGGCCCAACATGCTCAGCGGCTGGAGTCGCTGGCAGCGCGCTTTGCCGCCAAGGAGGCTGTGGCGAAAGCCCTGGGATGTGGCATCGGTCAGGTCACCTGGAAGGAGATTGAGATCCTCAACCAGCCCTCCGGTGCACCGGTGTTGATTTTGCACGGCGCAGCCGAACGCCTGGCCAGAGCGCAAGGCTTGCAGCATTGGTCGTTGAGCCTGAGTCATAGTCAACACTATGCGGTTGCTGTGGTAGTGGCGATGGGAGAGGAGCAGGGGTGACAAAATTCATGCAGCGGGGAGGCAGAACGATGCGCCGGGTGCATCTTCGGTGGCCACCACTCCACTCTCGCTGCCTCGGGCAAGGCAGTGAAACGATGGTCAAAGCACTCATTCAGAAAACACAAGGTGCAGGCGGGATCAATAATACCGCATACATTGAGCGCTTCCATGCCACCTTGCGCCAGCGCCTCCATTGCCTGGCTCGGCGAACGCGTAGGCTGGCCTGTAAAGTGCAAACCCTGGAGACGGGGATGTATGTGGTTGGCTGCTTTTACAATCTCTGTCATCCCTACATAATAGCCTGCGCCTGAAACTCTCGGTTGGGCGTTATGGATATCAGTGGGGACAACGTCCTCCTGACATGGCAACAGGACTGGCTGACCCTATCTAACGTGAATTCGGGATAAGCGTTACTCGCCGTTTTTTACCGCAGAGATCGCTGAGATCGCAGAGTTCCTTTGTCTTTCTCTCTGCGTTCTCCGCGTGCTCTGCGGTCAGAATTTCTTATCCCGAACTGAGGTTACCTAGATATGAAGGAATTGTTCCATCTCCGCATTCCTCCAACACATTGGCCACCGCCAAAACGATGCGGTCGCCCTTGATCGGAGACCCAAAAACTGGTCACACAGGGGTGCTCATGACCACGATTAAGTGTTGCTGGGTCCCTGTTCGTATTCGTCTAGTTGATCGAGATACTTCAATCCCAGGGCGGTGTTGAGCAGAAGAATGGTTTCTTCGGGATGAACCCAGCCCTGGCGCACCAATTCCTTCAAGCCGGCCAGGGTAGCGGCCCCTTCTGGAGCGGCGAAGATGCCCTCCTGACGAGCCAGTTCGCGTTGGGCCTGGAAAATGGCTTCGTCGCTCACTGCGACCGCCGTGCCATGACTCTCTCGCAGGGAAAGCAGGATCAGACGATCGGCAAAACTTTTGGGAACGCGCAATCCCGAAGCCCGAGTGTGAGCGTTGAGCCAAAAATCGCAGAACTCCGCCCCGGCGTGAAACGCCTTGGGGATCGGAGCACACCCCTCGGCCTGAACCGCCACCAGGCGTGGACGCGACGGCGATTCCAACCACCCTAATTCGGCCAGCTCCTGAAAAGCCTTCCACATCCCCACCAGACCGGTGCCCCCACCCGTGGGATAAACGATCACCTCGGGCAAACGATAGTCGAAAAACTCGGCGATCTCATAGCCCATGATTTTCTTCCCTTCCAGGCGATACGGTTCTTTGAAGGTGGAGACATCAAACCAGCCTTCCGATCGGGCTTTTTCGCCCGCCATGCCAGCGGCTTCGCTGATCAGACCATCAATCAACTGGACTTCTGCCCCGGCCATGCGGCTTTCTTCCACGTTGGCGCGGGGGGTGTCGCGCGGCATCAGGATATAGGCGCGCAAGCCTCCACGAGCCGCATAGGCCGCCATGGCCCCTCCGGCGTTGCCAGCGGTGGGGATGATCACTTTCTGCACGCCTACCTCGCGGGCTTTAGAGATGGCAGCCGATAAGCCGCGGGCCTTGAAAGAGCCAGTTGGATTACTGCTTTCGTCCTTGATGAACAGGCGTTTCAGACCCAGTGACTCCCCCAGACGCGGCAGAGGGAGAATGGCCGTATCTCCTTCGCCCAGGGTAACCACATGGGCCGGGTCATGAACCGGCAGGAATTCGTGCCAGCGCCACATGCTGCGCGGCCGGACACGCAGGGCATCGCGGTCTACGTGCTGGCGTGCCGCGTTCAGATCGTAACGCGTCAGCAGCGCAGCCTGGCATTCCGGGCAAAAGGTGTGGACCTGATGGACGGAGTAGTGCCTGCCACAGTCGGAACATTCCAGGTAAATAGCATACGAATATGTCATCGCGGCGAAGGGATAAAGGCCTCCACCCGTGCCCACAGTTCACGGATGTTGATCGGTTTGGACATGTATACGTCACAACCGGCTTCCAGGGCTTTCTCGGCATCGCCCTTCAGCGCATTGGCGGTGATGGCAATGATCGGAACATAGGCCAGCTGGTGTTTGGTGCTGGAGCGAAGGCGCCGGGCCACTTCGTAGCCATCGATATCGGGCAGATTAATATCGAGCAGGATCAGATCCACCTCCTGGGTTTCGGCGATCGAGACGCCGCTCAGGCCATCTCGAGCAGACAGCACTGTGTAGCCGCGAGCCTCCAGGGCGCGTCGCACCAGGAGAAGATTGTCTGGATTGTCTTCGATATATAAGATTGTATGTCCCATGTTCCGTCACTCCTTGCTCTCGGCGTTTTTCTCTTCGATGACCTGGATGACTTGATCCACGAACGTGCGGGTCGGGAGAGAGCCCTTTTGATATAAGGCCTGAATATGTCCATTGAGACGCTTTCGTTCTTCTGGAGTGATGTCCTTAGCGCTGACCACGACAATCGGGATATGACGCGTTCGCGGATCTAATTTGAGTTCCTCCACCAGGCCAAAGCCGTCAATGCCTGGCATCATCAGATCGGCCACGATCAGATCGGGGAGCTTCTGCCGGGCCAGGGAGAGGCCTTCCCAGCCATCTCGGGCATGGAAGACCCGATAGGGCTTGCGTGCCTCCAGCAGGCGGCGAATGAGCAGAGCATCGTCGGGATTGTCGTCAATCAGCAGGACGGTGGTGGTGCGTTCATCCAGGTTCTCGAGGGCGGCCTGCAATCCCTCGCGGGGAGCGGGAGTCTGGTCGGGGCTGAGATGCACATCCAGGGCGAACTGTTCGCCGAGCACATGTTTTTCCACCGGGAAGGTATGGCCGGTGCAGTTGATCACCACGGTCTCGTCCGGCCGAATGACGCCCTGTTTGAGCAGTTTTTGAAACCCGGCAAAGGCCACTGCGGCGGCAGGTTCTACTGCCATGCCCTCCGTTTTTGCCAGGGCTTTCATGGCCTCGTAGGCTTCCAGGTCTGAGACTGCTTCCATCGCTCCGCCGAATTCCTGGGTGATCTTCCAGATATAGGTGTATGCCTTGCCTGGATCGCCGGTGGAGAGGATGATAATGCGCGTATCCGGAATCACCGGGTCAGCCACTTCTTTCCCGGCTTTGAAGGCCTTGACCATGGGTGCGCATCCCTCCGCCTGGATCACAGCCAGTTTGGGCACCCGATCGATCCATCCCATGCGCAGCATTTCGCGAAATCCCTGGTAGACGCCCAGCGGGCCCAGGCCTCCGCTGACGGCTTGAACATACCAGTCCGGTGCTCGCCAGTCCAGTTGCTCCACGATTTCATAGGCAATGGTCTTCATGGACTCTCTGGCCGGAATGGAAGCGGTGCCTCGATCCAGCAGCAGGTGCCGGCGTTGGGCAAACTGAGCGGCGATCTGCTTGGTCTGATCGTAATTGCCGCTGACGCGGATCACTTCTGCGCCAAACAGGGCCGCCTCACGCAATTTCTCTTGAGGCACCAGACTGGTCATGAAGACCCACAACTTGATTCCGGCCCGGGCACAGGCGGCGGCATAGGCCACAGCCGCATTGCCCGTCGAGGCGATCACCGCTTCGCGCACTCCCTGTTCGCTCATGGCGGCCACCACCACGGCCGCCTGGCGGTCTTTGAAGGACGAGGTCGGCCCGTAGCGTTCGTCTTTGATGTAGACCCGACCGGCGCCCAGCATGGTGGCAAAGCGGCCGGAATGCCATAACGGGGTTCCACCAGCAGGATACAGGTCTAACGAAGCAGGGTTCTTGATCGGCAGGACATCCTGGTAACGCCAGAGATTGGAGGGACGCTCCAGCAAACCACGCAGGAGGTTGCGTTTGAAGGTATCGTAATCGTAGCGCGCTTCCATCCAGAGCGACTGGCAACGCTGGCAGATCGCCGCAACAAAGGGCTCGTAAGGCTGCTGAGCGCCACAGATCAGGCATTCGAGATAGAGAGGGTAGGCCATTAGCGAATTACCTTTTCTGCATCCTGAATCCTGGCCTGCAGGGGCAATTCCAGAATAAACGTCGAACCTTCGCCGGGAATGCCGCGGCTTTCGGCCCACAAGCGTCCACCGTGCATTTCCACCAGGCGACGGCTGATGGGCAGGCCCAGCCCGGTACCACCCACTTTGCGGGTGGTGGATGTATCCACCTGGGTAAATTCCTGGAAGATGGCTTCCAGTTTATCCGGCGGGATGCCAATGCCGGTATCCTGCACGGTCACGACCGCCAGATCGCCCCGTCGCTGGCCCAAAACTCTGATCCTGCCGCGCTCGGTGAATTTGATGGCGTTGTTCACCAGGTTGAGCATTACCTGCCGTATGCGGGTGCGATCGGCAAAGATCATGATTTTCCGGTCGCTGGCGGGATCAATGAAGAGCGCCAGATTCTTTTCGCTCGCCAGAGGAGAGGTAATGTTGACCACTTCCTCCAGCAATTCGTATAGATTGAAGGTTTCTGGATGCAGGCTCATTCGTCCGGCTTCGATCTTGGCCATATCCAGAATATCGTTGATCAGACTGAGCAGGTGTTGACCGTTCTTCTGAATCAACAGCAGATCGTTGCGCATGACATCCGTGAGGGGGCCATCCAGACCCTCCAGGATGACATCGGTGAAGCCCAGGATGGAGTTGAGCGGGGTGCGCAATTCGTGAGACATATTGGCCAGGAAGGAGGATTTGAGGCGGTCCAATTCACGCAATTGACTCACTGTGGCGGCCTGTTCGGCATACAGGCGAGCATTTTGCAAAGCCACGCCAACCTGGGTGGCCAGAATGGTGAAAATATGGGCTTCTTCCTCAGTGAAACGATGGGGTTGTTCGGATTGAAGGTCAAATACACCCAGGAGGGTGCCGCCAACAATCATCGGGATGGCCATCTCGGAGCGGGTCTCGGGCAGCAGCGGGTTGGGCAGAAAGGCGGGTTCCAGACGCACGTCGTTGGCGATCACTGCCTGGCGCTGGCGCGCCGCCCTTGCTACCAGGGAGCGTTCGGTATCCAGGGGAATGGCATGGCCACGTTCTACCAGAGTGCGCCCCACCTGACCAGCGCCAGCGCTCAGGAGCAGAGTTTTCCAGGCTTCATGATACAGGTAGATGTGAGCGTGATACAGACCAAACCGCTCTTTGGTCAGGTCAGATACGGTTTGCAGCAGGATTTCCGGGTCCAGAATGGTGGAGATGGTTGTGCTGAGTTCAGCAACGGTTTCCATCTCGGCCGCATGGCGTTGCAGTTCTTCGGCCAGACGCAGCGTTTCCAGTTGGGTGCTGGCTCGCTCAGCAATGGCTGAAGCCAGTTCGGCTACCTCGGGGGTCCTTTCCAGACCGACAAGAGCCAGTTTTCCTATCGGCTCGCCGCGTACGATGAGTGGAAGGGTCCAGGAAGCTGCGGGAAGTTGAGCCGATTCGGGTAGCGGTTTCACCTGATTCAGATCGTAACTGAACGCAAGGGTGCGGGCTTTGCGCCGGGCCACGTAGTCCTGCCAGCCCTGACGGGTGATCAGACGGGTGGCTTCTTCAGCCTGGGCCCGGGCATGGGCGGCATCGGCCAGCAGGCGCAGATTTTCCACCTGTTGAGCGATCTGCCGCGCCACGGCGCGGATCAGAGCCCGGTCTTCTTCCGAGAGGGATTGTTCGGGAGGTGGTTGAACATAGATGGTTCCAACGGCTTCCTCCATTACCCGAATGGTTTCTTGAATGCCGGGTTCGGGTGGGGTCAGGCCGGTCAGGGGTTTGACTGCACTTCGATCGTAGAGATAACCGATGCGCTGGGCCTGGCGAATGCCATCCAGGAAAGCCTGCCAGTTCTCATGGATGTAACGACGGGTGGCTTCTTCGGCCTGGAGGCGCGCGCGTTCGGTGGCTTCCAGAAGGCGCAGATTTTGAATTTGCAGGGAAACCTGGCGAGCGACGGCCTCCACGACCAGTTGATGTTCCGGGGAGAGGGGATGATCGGGGGGCAGTTGCACCTGCACCTGGCCGATGGGTTGCCCGGCAGCGATCAGGGGGACGGTGATGCCCGTTTCGGGAGGCGCAGGCGGCTCTTCGCCGACCAGGGGTTGCAGGGTGTTATCTCGATAGACGTATCCGATGCGCTCTACAGGATACAGGGTGGAGGGCCGATATTGCCAGGAAGGGGTGCGAGGGGCGCGGCGCATGCGCCGTAGAGCCTGCTGACGAAAACGCTTTTCTTTGGGGAAGTGCCGAGAACGTCCTGCCAACCTGGATCGCAGGAGTTCGATTTGCCGGCGCAGGGCGTCGGTTTCGCCCGGCGTGACCGCCTGTTCCCCCGCGGAGGTGGATACCAGGCGCTCCAGTTCGGCAAAGAGCGATTCTAGTCGCTTCTGGTAGTAGTAGGGATTGCGAATCATCGCTCACCGTCTCCCGATCGGAATCCTGCCGCCCTAGATGTTCCCATCTCCCTCCATCAGGCTGAGTTGGGCAATGGTGAGCGGTGCCCGCAGCGCGTGACCCAGTTCGCGGGCGGCGATTTGCAGCACCGCTTCGACGCTGGTGGCGCTTTGAATCTTCTGACTGATGGCGTTGAGCAGGGCTTCGCGTTCGGCCTGTTTGCGGGCGCGTTCGTAGTTGCGGGCGTTTTGCAGAGCGGTAGCGATCTGCGCCGCCAGGGTCATCATGATATTGATTTCTTCTTCGGTAAAAGCATTGATTTGATCGGATTGGACATCCAGCACCCCTAACAGGGTCTCACCAACCAGGAGAGGCACGGCCAGTTCCGCCGCCGTGCGTGGCAACAGCGGATTAGGGAGCCAGTCTGGATCGCTATACACGTCATTGACCACCACTGGGGCACGGGTGCGAGCAGCTCGAGCTACCAGAGAGGGTTCTTGCTGGATCGGGATGGTCCGTGTACCATGTGTGCCTTCGTAAGGGCTGCCTTCCTCCCAACCACAGGCGACGATTTCGAGCTGACGGGCCGCTTCATTGTAGAGAAAGACATGAGCATGATATAGTCCGAATTTGCGCTGGGTAAGGTGGACAACCATCTCCAACATGCGATTGAGATCGGTTTCGCGGGCAGAGGTGGTGGCGATTTCAGAAACCGCTGCCAGGCGTTGCGCCCGTTTATCCAGTTCCAACTGGCTGCGTTGGGTTTCCTCAAGCAAGCGCAGACTTTCGAGATGGTCGGCCAGACGTTGGGCAACGGTGTTGACTAGGTCCACAGTGTCAGGGTCCGGTGAATCGAGATCAAGCACCGCTACTTGACCAATGGTCACTTCACCGACCTGAAGGGGAATTGACAGTGCAGGCGGCATCTCGTTCAACGCGGGCAGCTCGAGGGATTTGACTTCCCGCTGATCGTACAGACAGGCCAGCGTTTGCCCGGCCTTCTGTTTTCGACGGAAGTATTCTTCCCACCCTTCACGCGTCAGGCGGCGAATGGCCGCTTCGGCCTGTAGGCGATAGCGCTCAGCGGTTTCAAGCAGACGCAGGGATTCGAGATGGTCGGCTACCTGACGGGCCACTGTGTCCAGCAGTTCCATCAGATGAGGTGTGCGAAGGGATTCATCTATCTCGACGACGATCGAGCCGATGGGTTCACCGCCCACAGCCAGAGGCAGATTAAGAGCGGAGGGAGAGGAAGGAAGGGGCTGCGCCTCATCCAGCGGCCGGACCTGATCGTTCTCAAAGACATAACCCCATCGTTCGGGGCGATGGATGCTATCCAGATATTCCTGCCAGTACGTGCGAGTCAGGCGGCGAGCCTGAGTTTCAACTTCAGCACGGGCGGCCTGGGCTTCTTCCAGGAGGCGAGCGTTTTGAATGGCAATGGCCAGTTGACTGGCCAGAGCCTGGAAGGCCGGCAGGATCTGCTGGTTGAGTTTTCCCGGATAGCGGCTTTGCATATCCAGCACGCCCACCACTGTTTCTCCCACGATGAGCGGGATGGCCATTTCGGATCGGGTATCGGGCAGCAGCGGGTTGGGCTTGAAGGCCGGGTTTTGGGCGGTATCTGCTACGACGACGGGCGTTTTATCGAGCGCGGCGCGACCGTTGAGCGAATTGCGGTCGAGGGGCAACTGGTGGCGGCGCGCCAGCAGGGTTTTGCCGGCTTCGCCTGTCCCGGCGGCCAGGACGAGATAGGTGCGGGCCGGGTTGACCAGGTAGACCTGGGTGTAGTAGAGGTCGAATTGGGCGCGGATGCGCTCGACGGCATCGGTGAGCATTTCGTCCAGGCGACGCACCTGGGAGACAGCACGACCGACCTCGGCGGCCAGTTGCAGTTCGACCAGGCGTTCGCGCACTTCTTCCTGCGCAATCTGCAAGGCGCGGTTGCGTTCTTCCAGCGCGGCCTGGGCTTGCAGCACTTCTCCCAGGCGCAGGCGTTCCAGGTTGTTGCGATGCCAGGCGAAGAGGAGGGTGAAGAGGGCAAGCGTAATCACCCCAGCATATGTGTTCAAGGCCTCGATCTGAGGTAAACGAAGAAAAATCAATCCCAACAAGACAATCGAAATTACATTTAGAATTACTACCCCAGGCATCCATTTCCATTCCAGAAGGTTACTTAGCAAGAAAAGGATGCTGAAAGTTAGGATCACAAACAAGGATGGATATTCTCCCAGAAATACAGCTGCATAGGCTAGTGGAAGAAAGCCAAAGATCAACAGCCAAGCGGACTGTTGATAGAATGGTCCTCTGCTCAGAAAATAAGCCATTCCACTTATGATGCCAAAAAGGAAGCCCATGCCTGTTAAAAGATTCCAACCGGTCATTGTTAGAGTGAAAATGCTGCCTAACAGAATAATTAAACTAAAAGATAGAGTTAGGGCAGCAATCAATTCTGCGCGATGCCGTTCATCCGGCTTTTGAATCGTCGGGTGAGGGCGGATCAGGTCATATAGCAACGCCAGGGGACTCTGTGGAGAGGACAGGGGTGAAAGAGGAGCGTTCATAATTTCACCTCTTCGAACAAACTCAAAAGTTCTTCATCCAGGAGGGTGAAGGGAGTGTTTTCGGCCAGGAAGACATCACCGAACATGTTGACGAAGGCCGCCTCCAGGGTGCGTTTGGCCAGGGTGAGAAAGAGGCGATAGCGTTCCCACAGGCTGGCAGGAAGTTCCTGCAGGCGTTGTCGGCACAGGTTGCGATAGAAGCGCGCCAGGGCCAGGCGGCGCTCCTGCAAAGGCAGGGCAAAGCATTCCAGGGCCTGGTAATAGCGTGGATCTGAGGGAGTCAGGCCAGAATGGCGCAGAAAAGCCTCAACCAGGCGCGGGTGATTCTGGTTGACGATGTTGATGTTGAACATTCCCCAGGCGGGATCCTGGCCGCTATCCGCAAAGCAATCGCCCACGTCATCAAAGATACGCACAGCCGGGTTGAAGGTTTCGTTGATTAGACGACCCAGGTATGGGTGAGTATATATCTCTTGTAAGTCAGGTAAGTCGTACACGATATCATATGTCGCATATACCGCAGTAGTTGCACTCATCAATCCAGAACAACCTATTAGAGTGTCTGCAATTTCTTCATCAAAGTTGGTGATGTGCGCATCATTTTTGGAGATGCTCTGGCCAAGTACGCACATCCTGGCCTGATTGGCCAGTACGTCATGCTGAATGGCCCTCAAGACGAATGGGGCTATGCTGTCAGATGGATTAACTTCTGTCACGATAAGTTCGATATTCTTGAGAGCGTGCAGGCGTGCCTGAAACAAAGGGGCGCTGAGAGTATCATGATTTACTTCTTGCTCGTTCAGATATTTCACTGCAGCCAGCATCCAGGTATCGCCGCGATCCATGCTCTGATCAGCCCAGTAAGAGAGTGCAATCGCGATCGTAGCAAGTAGCAATCTTTGTGTATCTGTGATTTCACCGGCAGCAGTTGCCGCGCAGAAAGCCAGCGATTTGGGCCCGATTTGGGCGATGATCTCGTTCACCTGCGCTTCGCTTGCTTCGGGCATGCCGGCGCGCAGGATGGGAAAGACCTGGCGGTAGAACTCCGGCTTCATGGCCTGAAATTGCTCGATGAGTCTGTCTTGATTCAGATTGGGCGGGAAGGAGTCGCCGAAGACCGGGCTTTTCCAGAGCAGGGAGAGGAGGTAGCGGAGTTTGTCTTCGTGGGTGGGCATGATGATTTCTCCTGTTGTGTTGTCGTTGTCTTGTACCGCCAGGCTCTGCCTGGTTGTGCCGACCAGAGGTCGGCGGTACGTGTTGCCTGGTTGTGCCGACCAGAGGTCGGCGGTATGTGGGTACGGTTTATTCTTTTTCCTGAGGCGCAGAGAGTACTGCTGCTACGCGCCGCGCGCCCAGGATGGCGGCCAGGTCTTCAATGACAGTTTGCAGGGTCTCTTCGGGGGTGACGGCGCGCTGAATGCGCTGACTCAGGTAGGCGATAGCGGACTCGTGCTCGGCCTGCAGTTGGGCGCGCTCATAAGCACGAGCATTCTGAAGCGAGATGGCCACCTGGGCGGCAATCGCCTGGAGCAGTTGCACATCTTCTTCGGTCAGGCCGTTGACGATGTTCTGCTGCACGTCCAGCACGCCCAGCACCTGGTTGCCCAGGGCAATCGGCACGGCGGCTTCGGATCGGGTTTCGGGCAGCAAGGGGTTGGGCAGCCAGCCGGGGTCAGCGGCAGTATCGGGCACCAGCACGGGTTGATTGGTCTCGGCAGCGCGCCCGACCAGGCCGCGCCCTTTGGGGAGGCGATGCCCGGCCGCCAGCATGGCCGCCCCGGCCTCGCCAGTGCCGCCCGACATGACCAGGTCGCCGGTTTGCTCGTCCAGGTAGTAAATGTGGGCGTGGTAGTAGCCAAAGGCGGCTTGTAATTGTTCGACCACATCGGTTGCCAGTTGACGCGGGCTGGTGGCCGCGGAGAGGCGGCGACTGACTTCTAGCAAGGTTTGCAAGGCTTTGGTGCGTTCAGCAACGCGCTGCTCCAGGGTGGTAAAGGATTGCTCTAATTGCGCTGCCATGCTGTTGAAGGCGCTTGCCAGCGCGCCAATCTCGTCGCGGCGCTGGATGTCCACGCGGCGGGTCAGGTCGCCGCCCGCCAGGGTGGTGGCCGCTTCGGTTAGGCGGCCAATGGCGCGCAAACCCGCATCTGAAACGAACGAGGTGCCAACCGCCAGCAACAAGATGAGCCCGCCGGCCAAAATGGTGATTGTTTGAATACGATTGAACGCACCGGTCCGGCTGGCGCGAATTTGGTTCAGCTCATCCAGCAAGAAATCATTGAGAGATTGGGTGTGCGTGCCAAGCGTTTCGAGGTCATCGTACACCCAGGCGGTCAACTCATTGACCTGACCAGGGGAGAGCGTGTTGAGTTGGGTAAGTATTCGCTCGATGTTTTGCTGTAAGCGTTGAGAGACTTCAGCCTCAGGCAAAAATAGTCGCGAACGTTCATCCACGCTTGTTTCTAATGCTTGCAAATTTTTCAGCAGGGTTTGCAACTCCAACTGAACAATATCGCGGTATTCCTGGCTTCTCAACAGCAGATAGCGCTCCAGGTCGCCATCTATAGAAACGAGTTGCAAACTAATCTGTCGGATGTTCTCTTGGGCAGCGATGATTTGCGCTCCTCGCCTATTTCCAGATTCCAGCTGATTTATCTGGATAAGCATAAATACGATAAACGACCCAATGGCAAATCCGGCCAGAATGTTTGCCAGCAGCGTCTGACGACGGGCAGAGGGAAGGAACAAACTTTTGAGAAAGTTCATGCCGGCCTCCGGGCATTATTTGACAATTTCGGCATTCTTCAACACCGAGGGCGGAAAGACAATTCCCAGGGTATCGGCAATGGATGCGTTGATGAACAAACGGCCGCGCTTGTTTTCCGCCAGCGGGATAGACGAGACGGGCGTCCCGCTCAGGATGCGCAGCGCGATTTGCGCCGCCCACTCGCCCTGCTCATCAGGGAATTTTGCCAGATCCACCAAAACATAAGGAGCCATCCAGGTATTGACAGAAATGGTGGGAATCCTGGTTTGAGTTGCCATGAAACGTTTCATGGTTTCTTCGTCCCAATCAGAGGCGCCGGAATTATTGATCACCAGTAAAATATCGTTCTCGTCCTGAGCGGCAATAAAAAGTTCCCGGAATTCCTGCTGGCTGGCAGGCCAGTATTCGTTCATCGCTTGATTGAAAAAGCGCTGATTATATATCGCAGCAATTTTGCGTTCAGTCTCCGTGTCTATCGCAAAGTACCCGACACGCGTCCCTTTGGCATAAGGTTGAACAAGAGCAATGGCCTGCTCCACCAGGTCCACTTCGATCATGCCAGTCACGTTGGATGCCGGGTAGCCATATGGCTCGGCGCTCCAGTTGACTCCGGCAAAGACAACCGGCAGGTTGCTCCCTTTGAGATAGGGAACGACCAGGCATTTTTGGGCGTTGTCATCGGTGGCGATGACGACATCGGGCTGAAAGGCCTCAATCTCTTGTTTGGCCTGTTGACCGGCAGACTGGCAAAAAGCCGGGTCGGGATTGCGCTTGGTGTCCATGCGGAAAATCTTAAGTTCCACGTCGCTGCCTTCCAACGCAGAACGAATTCCGGCTTCGATGCCATCCGACCATTCATAGCCCTGGTGGTACGAATCGACCCACAGGATTTTCTTGCCCTGATAAGAAGATGAATTGTTCCCAACGGGCGGCTGCGCGGCAGGTGGCTGCCCTGGCGCAGCGCAGGCGCTCAGCACTAACAGCGAAATACACAATGCCATCCAGAGTAAACAGGATTTTGCTTTCATTTTTCTTCTCCTTCCAGGTTGTTCGCGGCCTGTAATGCCACCAGGGCGGGCTTTTTGCCCAGGGCATGCCCCAACTCGCGGGCGGCGATTTTTAGCGCCTCTTCCACCGTCAGGGCGCTCTGAATGGACTGGCTGATGCGGTTGAGGGCGGC
>FWWM01003712.1_pt1 | contig 37340 bp, 34 predicted proteins | sample 2228351 | NCBI WGS metagenome assembly FWWM01 (sample SAMEA103939774, study PRJEB20133) | metagenome
CCAATAGTACCGCCATGTTATGGTGGCCGGGTGGGGAGACCGGGCGGGTGGTCTGCATCGGGCGGCAGCGCGATACCGCTCAAGTCAGTTCACGCTCCCCCGCGCCGGTTCCGGCCGGAAGCGCCAGACGCGCATTGGCACGCCGACCTTCTCGACCCGCTCCACGCCCGGCACCGCCAGCACGCCGCCCAGTGAGGCATTCTTGCCCGCCCACAGCCGGTCCCATGCCCGCGCGGCCTCGGCGCGGGTGGCGTGGCCGCCCAGTTCGCGGATGATCCTGAGGATCGTCTCGATGCTGATGATGCGCGGCGCGTTGGCGCAATAGCTGAAGCCGGGGGCGGTGCTGTCGCCCGCCTCGCGCATCACCATTTCGTGCCAGTCGAGCTCGGCATACCAGCCCAGCGCCTGCCAGGCTTCGGCCAGATGGCCCGCGCTGGCGGCAAGCTGGAGCGGGTCGAGCCAGTCCGCCGCGGCCAGTGCGGCGCGCAGCCGGGCGCGGTCATAGGCGGGGTCGGTGTTGCTGGGGTCTTGCGCAGGCGTAATCCCGGCATCCGCGACCAGCGCTGCCAGCTCCGCCTTGCGCCAGCCGAGCAGCGGGCGCAGCAGCGGAACCTCGCTGCCCTCGATCACGCTGCGCGCGCGCACGCCGGCAAGGCCTGCCAGACCGCTCCCGCGACCCAGGCGCATCAGCAGGGTTTCGGCCTGATCGTCGGCATGGTGCGCGGTGGCGACCGCGCCCAGCCCCTCGGCGCCCGCCCACTCCGTTAGCACGGCATAGCGCGCACGGCGCGCTTCGGCCTGAAGATTGCCGGGGGCGAGCCGCACGGCGAGCGGCGTGAAGGGAATGCCGCGCTCCGCCGCTACGCGCCCGACCAGCGCGACCTCATCGGCCGCTTCGGGACGCAGGCCGTGGTCGATGCTGGCAACCGCGATCCGCCCCGGCAGGGCCTCGGCAGCGAGCAGCAGCAGCGCGAGCGAATCCGGCCCGCCCGAAACCGCCAGCCCCAGCGCCCCGCCGCGCTCATCCTCGGGCCAGAGCGCCGCGAGGTCGGCGGCAAAGCGGCGGGCGGCGGCGGGGTCTAGTTGCACTTCACCTTGGCGACATTGGCCTTGTATTCCTCGGCCAGCCGCCCGGTCGCGACCAGCGGATAGGTCGCGGCGAATTCGGCGAGCGCGATGCAGGCTTTGGGCATGTCGCCCTTGGCGATCTGGGTCTGGCCGAGATAAAGCAAGCTGTCGGGCGCACGGTCGCCGTTCTTGTCGGCCTGATAGTTCCTCAGGAACCAGCGCGTCGCCTCGTCATACATCCTGTCGTCAAGGAAGGCGCGTCCCAGCAGGTTGCGGCCGAAGCTGATGCGCGAGTGATTGGGATATTGTTCGACGAACTTCAGCAGTTGCTGGCGCGCTTCGGGGAAGAAGCCAGCATTCCAGAGGCGGAAGCCATAGGAATATTCGTCATCCCCCGCATCCGCGGTCTGCGGCTTGGTGATTGCCTGCACCGCAGCGAGCCGCGCGGGAGAAGGTGCGGCGACCGGCGCGGCCTGCGCGGGCGGCGGGGTTTGCGCGGTCTGCACCGGCGGGCGCGTGGCGGGAAGCGGCATGGGTGCGGGCGCGGTCGAGACCGAAGGCGCGGTCATCCCCGTCGCCGGAAGCGCAGGCACGGTGCTGAGCGGCGCGTTGGTTGCGGTCTCCAGCGCCGCCAGCCGCACCTCCATCTGGGAAAGCGCGTTGGCCTGTTCCTCGGACCGCGCCGTCAGACGCTGCAACTGCGCTTCGAGCGCATCGAGCCGCACCAGAATATCGGTCACCGCGGTGGTCGAAGGGGCGCCGGTGGCGGTCTGCGGGGCGGTTGCCGGGGTGGTCTCGGGCGCGATCTGGGGTTCGAAGAAACGCCCGTCCCCGCCGGGGAAGACCTTGCGCTGCAGCGCGCGCACTTCGGACTCGACCTTGCGCAGCCGGGCTTCGGCGCTGCTGTCCTGCGCGGCGGCAGGCAGCGGCGCGAGCGTCGCGGCGACCAGCGCTGCGCCGACAAGTCGGAAGGCAAGGGTTCGCGAGGGTTGGGTCATTCTGCGTCGGGCTCCCTGGCTATGGCCGCATTGGCGTGGCGCAGGCCACATGAATATCATCGGAATCCCTGCCCCCTGCCGCCGCGCAAGTCGAGAGCAGCAGGGCCCCTAATCAACGGGAAAAGGGTTAACGCTCACCCGCCGGAAAGGTATCGGCGGCTGAGGCAGGTTCGGGGGCTGGCGCCGGGGCCCGTTCGGCGACCGGCACGGAGACCGGCGTGGTGCGCATCGCGGTGGTTTGCGCGGGCGCAGAACGCGGCGCCGGAGCCTGCGCGCCAGTGGCGACCGGCGCACCACTTGGCGCGGCAGCGGGCGGAGAGGCTCGCGCCATCAGTGCTGCGGCCGATACCGGCGCGCCCGCAATCGTCTGCGGCCGGTCGGACAGGCGCGCGACTTCGCGCCCGCCCACGGTTACCGCCAGCGCATCGGGGCGGCCGGTGTTGATGCGCGGATCGGTGGCGGTGGCCGGAACCGTGATCGTCTCGCCCTGCTTCAAAGTGCGCTCGACAAGCCGCTCGCCGCCCTCTTCATAGAGCCGCAGCCAGATGCCTTCTTCCATCGCGGTCAGCACCACCGGGCCAGCTGCAGCGGCCGCGGGCGTAGCCGGGGCCGAGGCGACGGCTGCCGGCGCGCCGGTCGCAGCAACCTGCGGTTCGGCCAGCGGCCCCGGCACGCTGCCCGCGCCGAAATAGCTGTTGTAAAAGGCAAAGGCCCCGACCGCGAAAACCAGCACCGCCGCGCCCATCGCCCAGACGAGACCCGAGGATGGCAGCCGCGCCGGATCGCCCGGCTCCATCGTCGCCGAAGGCACCACGCGGCGCATCGATCCGTCGGCAAGCTCGGCGCGCACCGCGTCGGTGATCTCGGCAGGGTCAAGCCCGACAGCCTTGGCATAGGTGCGCGAAAAGCCGATCGCATAGGCGCGGCTGGGCAGGCTTTCGAAATCGTCGGCCTCGATGGCCTCAAGGTGCCGGCGCGGAACCCGCGTCAGCGCCGCGACATGCATGATGTCGAACCCCTGTTCCTCGCGGGCGCGGCGCAGCATTGCGCCCGGCCCGGAAAGGGGAAGTTGAGGCGCAGCATCTGCGCTATTGAAATTATCGCTGTCCATGACCCGGTCCGCGCCTTCTTGCGAGGCTGTTGTGTAAGAGTGTGCGTGAATTGTCCTTGAACGGGACTCACCCGTTCAGGCGATTCCTGTCAAGCGCCGCCGCTTCGGGTGGGCGCGCTGCAGCAACGCTTCTCCGCAAGGCTCGCCTCAATCGTATTCGATGCCGCGCTCGTCCGCCCAGCCCGCCAGTTGCGCGCGCAGGCTGATCGCGGGGTCGGCCAGCCAGCCGGTCATCGCGGCGGTCAGCTCCGCCAGATCGACCTTGCGCACCAGCTCCTTGATCGGGCCGACCGCGGCGGGCGTGATCGAGAGGCGGCGGTAGCCGATCCCCATCAGCGCCAGCGCCTCCAGCCGCCGCCCGCCCATCTCGCCGCACACGCCGATATCGACGCCCGAGCCGACCGAATTCTGGATCACCCGCCGCAGGAAGCGCAGGATCGAGGGGCTGAGCCAGTCATAACGTTCGGCCAGCTTGGGGTTGGCACGGTCGGCGGCGAACAGGAACTGGGTGAGATCGTTGGTCCCGATCGACAAAAAGCTGAGGCGCGGCAGCAGCAGATCGAGCACCTCGGCCAGTGCGGGCACTTCCAGCATCGCGCCGAATTTGATGCGTTCGGGCAGCAGCTTCTTCTGGCTGCGCAGGAAGGCGAGCTGTTCGTCGAACACCGCCTTGGCCGCATCGAACTCCCATGGTTCGGAAACCATCGGAAACATCACATAAAGCGATCGCCCGGCAGCCGCTTCCAGCAGCGAGCGCGCCTGAATCTTCATCAGCCCTTCGCGTTCCAGCGCAAGCCGCAGCGCGCGCCAGCCCATCGCCGGGTTCTCGTCCTGCGCGGCGATCTCTGACGCGAGATAGGGCACCGATTTGTCGCCGCCGATATCGACCGTGCGGAAGATCACCGGCTTGTCGCCTGCCGCTTCGAGCACATCGCGATAGAGCCGCGTCTGCCGCTCGCGCTGGGGCAGTGTGGCCGAGACGAGAAACTGGAACTCGGTGCGGAACAGGCCAACTCCGTCCGCGCCGGTCATCGCCAGCGAGCTCATGTCATCGCGCAGCCCGGCGTTCATCATCACCTGAATGCGCGTGCCGCAGCGGGTGAAGGGCTCGACATCCCTCAGCGAAGCATAGGCCGCCTGCTTCTCGCGGCTCTTGGCGAAGCGCGCCTGAAACGCCTCGGCCACCTGCGGCAGCGGGCGGACGATGGCGTTGCCCGCGGTCGCATCGAGCAGGATCTCGTCGCCTTCGCGGATCGCGGTGCGCACGCCCCCGCCCTTGCCGTTGCTGATGCGCCCGATCACCGGCACGTTCATCGCCCGCGCCACGATCACGACATGGGCGGTGAGCGAGCCTTCCTCGAGAATCACGCCCTTCAGTCGCCGCTTGTCGTATTCCAGCAGTTCGGCGGGGCCCAAGTTGCGCGCGATCAGGATCGTGTCCTTGCGCAGCCCCTGCGATGCGGCGGTGCCGACCTGGCCTGCGACGATGCGGATCAGCCGGTTGGCGAGATCTTCCAGATCGTGCATCCGGTCGGCCAGCAGCGGATCGTCGATCTCGCGCATCCGCATCCGTGTGTGCTGCTGCACCCGCTCGATCGCGGCTTCGGCGGTCAGGCCGCTGTCGATCGCCTCGTTGATGCGCCGCGACCAGCCTTCGTCGTAGGCGAACATCTTGTAGGTCTCGAGCACCTCCTCATGCTCGCCCCCCACGCCGAATTCGGCTTGGCTGGCGAGCGCGTCGATCTGCTCGCGCATCCGGTCGAAGGCGCGGTAGACGCGCTGGCGTTCGAGCTCGGTGTCCTCGGCCATGACCTGCGTGATCTCGACCCGCGGCTGGTGATAGACCGCCACACCCGCGCCCAGCCCCTTCACCAGCGTGAGGCCGGTGAGAGTCTGCGGCCCGGACTGTTCGGCGGTAAGCCCGCGCGCCTCTTCCTCATCGACCAGTTCGGCATTGGCGATCAGTTCGGACAAGACCATCGCGGTGGTCTGCAGCGCCTCGATCTCGACCTCTTCGTAGCGGCGCGGCTCGACATGCTGGACGCACAAAACGCCCACCGCGCGTTCGCGGTAGACGATCGGCACCCCGGCGAAGGAGTGGAATTTCTCCTCGCCCGTTTCGGGGCGGTAGAGGAAGTCGGGATGGGCCTTGGCCTCGGCGAGGTTGAGCGTTTCGACCTTCTGGGCGATCGCCCCGGTCAACCCCTCGCCCACCCCCATGCGGGTGACGTGCACCGCGCTCTGATTGAGGCCGCGGGTGGCGAAGAGTTCGAGCATCCCTTCACGCAGCAGATAGATCGAGCAGACCTCGCTCGACAGGCATTCGCCGATAATCTCGACCACCTGATCGAGCTTGCCCTGCGCGTGCATGCGCGAGGCCATGACATCGGTCAGGCGGGTGAGGATCTGGCGGGCGGCGGCAGCGGCGGTCATGGTTGGCAGGTTTACGGTTCAGACCAGCAACCTGCAATGGCGCAGATCAATTGCGGGTTTGGCAGACCTCCCGCCCCGCGTTCAAACTCCTTGGCCCAGCCCGGCCACCCACAGAAATGTCGTGTGGTGGTGGCCGAGTGGGCGGGTGGTCTGCGGCTCGCGTCAGCGAGCCTTCAGATCAATGCGCGGCGATTTCTTCCTTCAATCGCAGTTTCTGCTTCTTGAGTGACTGGATCATTGCGGTGTCGGGCACGGGCCGGGCCATTTCGTCGCGCAGCCGGGCTTCGAGGCCGGCGTGCTTGCTCTGAAGGGCATGGAGGTGAGACAACACGGCTGATGATGCCATAAGGCGTTCTCCTGTCATAAGCGGGGGGATGCCCCCGGTCAGGCGACTCGGCTTAGGGTACGGCCGGGCCGCAGGTTCGAAAGAACCACAGCAAGCCTAGCTTGCAAAGCCCTGACGGATCGTGAATCGATGCAATCGCCGCCACGCGGGACGAACCGTGAAGGGATCGGCACCGGATTTGTGCGCGTGCCATCTACCCAAGCCCAGCGGGAACGCGTAGCGGGGGCGGGCATCGGGGCGGAGCACCGCCTCCTCGAACGCACGCGAAGGAAGACAGCCGACGATGACCGAGCAGGAGCTGCGCAAAAAGCTCGAATTGCTCAAGACCGAGCACCGCGACCTTGACGCCGCAATCGCCGCGTTGACCGAAGCCGCGCGCGCCAGCGCATCGGCCGACATGCTCCAGATCGCCCGGCTCAAGAAGCGCAAGCTGCGTCTCAAGGACCAGATCGCGATCATCGAGGACACGCTGCTGCCCGATATCATCGCGTAGTTTGTTTTCGATCGCGCTGGCGCGCGATGCAGATCACCGAAGGTGGCTCACAACGATCATCCTTAACGCATCTCTAATTCTGTTCCCGGAAGGGACGGATGTGAAAATTGCTTGGAAAGTAACCATACCCGTATGGCGGCCCGCGCCGGGCAGGCGTAGTCTCCCGCCCCATGGCTCGCACCACCAATCTCTCGCGCCCGATCATCGAGGCGCTCTATTCCGAAGCGCTTGTCTTGGCGGACGAAGTGCGCGCGGTGTTTGCCGCGGGCGTGCGCGAACCGCTGGCGGGGGAGGATGCCTTCGCGCGCCTCGCGCTTTCGACCGAGGGGCTCAAGACCACCACCCGGATGATGCACGTGCTCGCCTGGCTGCTGAACCAGCGGGCGCTGTTTTCGGGCGTGCTCAGCGAAAATCAGGTGCGGCTGCACGGTGCGCTGCCGCCCGATCGCGGTTCGGATGAGGCGCAGCTGGCGCTGCTGGAGCCCGAAACCCGCGCGCTGATCGCCGATACCGAAAAGCTCCACCAGCGCATCGCCCGGCTGGACGAGGCATGGCGCCATCATTTCGAAATGACCTCACCCGCGCGTGCCTTTCAGGATCGCATCGGGCGAGAATTGGGGCGGTTCGGGTAGACTTTACGCGGCAGCCAGCGCCTTCTTCCACGCCGCCAGCCTTGCGTCCCTGACCGCATCCTCCATCGCCGGAGCGAAGGTCGCCAGCCGTCCGCGCATCGCCTGCGCCGCACTGGCGAGATCGGGGTAGAGGCCCGCCCCCGCCGCCGCCAGCATCGCCGAGCCGAGCGCGGTGGTCTCGACAAAGCCGGGCCGCTCCACCGTCACCCCCAGCATGTCGGCGAGGTCCTGCGCCATCCAGTCGTTCGCCGCCATGCCGCCGTCGATCCGCAGGCTGTGCCACGGCGCGCCATCGGCGGTGAAGGCGGCGCACAGGTCGTGGGTCTGGTGCGCCATCGCCTCCAGCGCCGCGCGGGCAAGCTGCGCCTTGCCGCTCGCAAAGCTGAGCCCCGCGATCACCCCGCGCGCCTCGGCCTGCCAATGCGGTGCGCCAAGGCCCGAGAGCGCGGGCACGATCACCACGCCGCCGGCATCCGGGATCGAGCGGGCCAGCGCCTCGGTCTCGGCAGCGACCTCGACGATGCCGAGCGAATCCCGCAGCCACTGCACGAGGCTCCCCGCGACGAAGACCGAGCCTTCGATGGCATAGGTGCGCGCGCCTTCGATCTGGGTCAGCACCGTGCCGAGCAGGCGGTGGGTCGAGCGCGGGATCGTCTCCCCATTGCAGGTGAGCACGAAGGCTCCGGTGCCGAAGGTCGCCTTGGTCTGGCCGGGCGCAAGACACGCCTGCCCGATGGTCGCGGCCTGCTGGTCACCCGCGAGGCCCGTGATCGGGATCGCCCGGCCGAGCAGCGACGGATCGGACATGGCGAGCGGCCCGGCCATGTCGACCACCCCCGGCAGCGCCGCCAGCGGCACCCCGATGAGATCGCACAGCCCCTCGTCGAACTGCGCGTCCTCCAGCCCCATCAACAGCGTGCGGCTGGCGTTGCTGGCATCGGTGATGTGCGCCGCCCCGCCGGTGAGCTTCCAGGTCAGCCAGCTTTCGACCGTGCCGAAGGCCAGCGTGCCCTTGTCGGCGGCCGCCTTCACCGCGGCCACGTTGTCGAGCATCCAGCGCATCTTGGTGCCCGAGAAATAGGGGTCGAGCAGCAGCCCGGTGCGTTGCTGCACCCCGGCCTCATGCCCCGCCTCGCGCAGTGCCATGCAAAAGGGCTCGGTGCGGCGGTCCTGCCAGACGATCGCGTTGGTCAGCGGCTCGCCGGTCTGGCGGTCCCACGCCACCACGGTCTCGCGCTGGTTGGTGATGCCGATGCAGGCGATCATCGCCGCCCCGCCCGCCTTGGGCAGCACCTCCAGCGCGCAGGCGAGGGTCTTGTCCCAGATCTCGCGCGGGTCATGCTCGACCCAGCCACTTTGCGGATAGTGCTGCGTCAGCGGCGCCTGCGCGCTGGCGACCAGCACGCCGTCGGATGCGAACAGCATCGCGCGGGTGGACGTGGTGCCTTCGTCAAGGACCAGAATGTAATCGGACATGGGGAACCCTCTCTCGGGGGTGACTTCTGCCACGCCCCGCCTCATATGCAAGGGCATGGTCACCATCCCCCCACAACCCTGGCCCACGGGCCTTGCCGAAGATGTCGAGCCGCTGGTGCGCCGCGTGCTCGCGCCCAATCCTTCGCCCTATACCTTCACCGGCACCCAGACCTATGTGGTCGGAGAGCCGCAAGGGCCGGATTGCGCGGTGATCGATCCGGGGCCGGACGAGGCGGCGCATATCGAGGCGATCATGGCCGCGATTGCTGGCCGCAAGGTCGTCGCGATCATGTGCACCCATACCCACCGCGACCACTCCCCCGCCGCCGCGCCGCTCTCCCAGCGGACGGGCGCACCGATCATCGGCTGCGCGCCCTTGGTGCTGGCGGTGGCTGGACCGCGCTCGGACGAGGCTTTTGATCCGACCTATGCCCCCGACCGCGTGCTCGAGGATGGTGAGGCGATGCGCGGCACCGGCTGGACGCTCACCGCCGTTGCCACGCCGGGGCACACCTCGAACCACCTGTGCTTCGCCCTCGAAGAGAGCGGCGCGCTGTTCACCGGCGATCACGTGATGGGCTGGTCGACCAGCGTGGTGATCCCGCCCGATGGCGACATGGGCGATTACATGGCGAGCCTCGACAAGCTGATGGCGCGCGAAGACGTGCGCTACCACTCGGCCCACGGCGCGGCGATCGAAAAGCCGAAGCAATTGGTGCGCGGCATGATCGGCCACCGCCGCCAGCGCGAGAACCAGATCCTGCGCCTGCTGGGCGAGGGCCCGCGGCCCGTGGGCGATTTCATCCCCGCGATGTACAAGGGCCTCGACCCGCGCCTGATCGGGGCGGCCGAGATGAGCGTCACCGCGCATCTCATCGATCTGGAAAAGCGCGGGCTGGCCGGGCAGGACGGCGATATCTGGCACATCGGGAAGGGCGCAGAATGATGAAGACGACAATCAAGGCGGGACTGGCGGCGGTGCTGGCGGTGCTGGCCTGCGGGCCGCTCGCCGCGCAGGAGAGCCCGCAAGCGGATTTCAACGCAGCTATCGGCTCGCTCAGCCAAAGGCTCGGCCCGGTCGAAAGCGGGCCGGACATTACCACCACCGATGCTGCCGCCAACGCCGCCGATCTTGCCGCGATCGAGCAGGCGCTCGATGCCTTTGGCACGCCCGCCTTCCCGCTCGATGGCTTTGCCACCTTTGAAAGCGTGTGCGAGCCGCTCAACCGCCTGTCGGTGCGGCACATGCTGGATGGTGCCACGGCGCTGCGCCGCCCCGCCGATGCTGCGCCGCCGACCCCTGCGGAAATCCAGACCTTCACCGCCCGGCTGCAAACGCTGCAATTGCAGAATGCCGCGCGCTATCAGGACGAAATGACCGTGCTGACGGGCGGCGGGCTGCGCTGCATGGTGAAGCATTTCCCCGCGCTGGCCGAATACCTCGCTGGCCTGCCCCAGGCCGAGATCACGATCACCCGGCTCGATGGCGCGCGCAAGATGAAGCGGGGCGGCGCGCAGTCGATGATCGGCTTTGCGATGGCGCTGCGCGATCCGGCCACCACGGCCGCCAACAAGGCGCGGCTCGCCGCCTATCTCGCCGAAGTGGCCGACCCCCTCGCCGCCGCGCTGACGCCCGAACTGCGCGCCAATGTCACCGCCGCGATCGATCAACTGCCCGCGACTCAGGATGCCGAGGCGCTGGCGACGACCGCACTTATCAAGACAGCGATGGCGACGACCGACTGCGAAGGGCTGTGCCGCTATTGACGCGCTTTTCGCTCGATAATCGCGGGCCGGTGCCTATATCGGCCTCTCCTGACATGATGGGGACCAACCGATGAGCCTGCTGACCCGCAACCCCACCGGCACCGATTTGCTGGCCGAGATCGACCGCCTCCGCAAGGAGAAGAACGCGGTGATCCTCGCGCATTATTACCAGACGCCGGACATACAGGACATCGCCGACTTCGTGGGCGACAGCCTCGAACTCAGCCGCAAGGCGGCGGCGACCGACGCGGACGTGATTGCCTTTTGCGGGGTCAAGTTCATGGCCGACACCGCCAAGATCCTCAGCCCTCAGAAGACCGTGATCCTGCCCGACATGGACGCCGGGTGCAGCCTTGAAGACTCCTGCCCGCCGGAGAAATTCCGCGCCTTTCGCGAAGCCCACCCCGATCACATCGCGCTGACCTACATCAATTGCTCGACCGAGGTGAAAGCCCTGTCGGACGTGATCGTCACCAGTTCCAGCGCCGAGACGATCCTCGCCCAGATCCCGCCCGAACAGAAGATCATCTTCGGCCCCGACCGCCACCTGGGCGGCTACCTCAGCCGCAAATTCAACCGCAAAATGCTGCTGTGGCCGGGCGTGTGCATCGTCCACGAGGCTTTCAGCGAGACCGAATTGCTCAAACTGAAAGAGCAATACCCCGGGGCGCCGATTGCCGCGCACCCCGAATGCCCGCCGACGATCATCGACCACGCGGACTATGTCGGATCGACCAGCGGTATCCTCTCCTTCGCCAAGACCTACCCCGGCGACACGCTGATCGTCGCGACCGAGCCGCACATCATCCACCAGATGGAAAAGGCGCTGCCCGAAAGACCTTCATCGGCGCGCCCGGGGCGGACGGGAACTGCTCTTGCAACATCTGCCCCTACATGGCGCTGAACACCATGGAGAAGCTCTACGTCGCGCTGCGTGACCTCTCCCCCCAGATCGCAATCGAGGAAGGCATCCGCCTGAAAGCCAAGCGCAGCCTCGACCGGATGCTGGAGATGGCGAGCGGCACGGTCGGCATGGGCGATCTGGGCAAGGTCGCCTTTTCGGGCGACTGATCCACGCCGCTCGCGGCGCGACAGGGAAAACGGGGCACTGACATGACGGCGCGCATCAGGCTGTTCTGGATCACGCTGCGGGGGAGCTACTGGTTCTACCCGGCCGTGCTGGCGATCGCCGCCTTCGCGCTGTCGCTGACGACGCTGCATCTCGATCGCACCCTGAACACCGCCTGGCTTGCCGAGATCGGCGTGATGGAACTGGCCGGACCCGACAGTGCCTCGGACATTCTGGTGCTGGTGGCCGGCGCGATGCTGGGCGTGGCCTCGACCGTGTTCTCGATCACCATCGCCGCGGTCGCCTATGCCAGCGGCACCTATGGCCCGCGGCTGCTCAACAATTTCATGGAGGACCGCGGCAACAAGGTCAGCCTTGCGGTCTTCATCGCCACCTTCGTGTTCTGCGTGAACGTGCTGCGCACCATCCGCCACGATGGCGCAAAAACCACCGCCTTCAATGGCGAGGTGCTGGAGCTTTCGTCCTTCGTCCCGAACCTGTCGCTGCTGATCGCCTATGCGCTGATCATCGTTTCGGTCGGCACGCTGGTCTATTTCCTGCACCACATTCCGTCCTCGATCCGCATTCACACCGTGCTGCAGACCATCGGGGAGCGGCTGATCGACGATATCTGCAAGGTCTATCCCGAAAAGCCCTCAGCCCCCGCTCCGGCCCGCGATGCCGAGGGCGCGCCGATCACCGCCGACCGTATCGGCTATGTCCAGTCGATCAGTTTCGATGCGCTCGCGACACTGGCCGCGGCGACGGCCACGCGGATCACGCTCGACTGCCGCACCGGCGATTTCGTCCATCCCGGCATGGTGCTGGCCCGCTGGACGCCCGACGAGAAGGACGCCGATGGCGCGGCCTTCGACGCCGCCAAGGCGCGCGACGCCTTCGTGCTCGGCGGGATGCGGACCTCGGATCAGGACTTGCGGTTCCTGATCGACGAGCTGGTCGAAATCGGCCTGCGCGCGCTCTCGCCGGGGATCAACGATCCCTTCACCGCGATCACCGCGATGCACTGGCTGGGCGCGGCGACCGCCGAACTCGGGCAGCGCAATCTCGACCATCAGAACGGCGATGAAGACAGCGCGGCGGAGCAGCGCGTAATGCGGCGCGTGGTCACCTTCGCCGATTATGTCCGCCGCGGCTTCGGCTCGCTGCGCAGCGGCGTGGCGACCAGCCCGATGGCGACCATGGTGGCGCTGGAAACCATCGACAACGCCGCGCGGGTGATCGACGACGAAACGCGCCGCGCCGATCTGATGCGCGAGGCCGCGCTCCTGTTCGAACAGGCCGGCACCGCGCTGGTCGGCCCCGATCTCGCGATGGTCGAAGCGCGGTATCGCGCTATCGAGGCGGCGGGGGGCGGTTAGCTCGCCCGCGCCCGACTCACCGCCAGCGCCGCGCCCACCAGCACCATCCCGACGATATCGAGAGGGGAGAGCACCTCGCCGAACGCCAGCCAGCCATAGATCGAGGCGACCACCGGCTGGGTCAGCAGCGCGAGCCCCACCACCAGCGGCGGGAAATATTTGAGCGCGAAGACCATCAGCCCCTGCCCGATCAACTGGCTGCCGATGAACAGGCCCACGATTGGCCACCAGGTGCCCGGCCACACCGGCTCCCCCAGCAGCAGGGCGATGGCGAGCAGCACCGGCGCGCCGAACAGGCTGACCCAGACAAGCAGGCTCCACGAGCCGAACTGCCCGCGCGCCCCCTGCAACGTCAGCAGATAGACCGCGTAAAGCAGCCCCGCCGCGACCGAGAACAGATCGCCGATCAGCGTTTCGTCGGAGATTTCCAGAGAACGCCCCATCAGGATCGCCGCGCCGGTCAGCGCGAAGACGATCGCGAGCCACTCCAGCTTGCCCGGCAGCGTGCGCGCCACCAGAAAGCCCCAGAACAAGAGCACGATCGACCCGGCATTGCCGAACAAAGTCGCATTGCCCAGCCGGGTCATGCCGATGCCGATGTGCCAGCTGGCCAGATCGAGCGCGAAGGTCACCGCGCCCAGCGCCACCAGCGCCAGCGTCGCCCCCGGCATTCCCGTCAGCCGCTGCCCGTTCACGCGGGCGAGCAGCACGAGGAAGGGCAGCGCCAGAAACAGGCGCCAGAATCCGGCGGCGACGGGGCCGGTATCCGCCACCCTGACGAACCACGGCCCGATCGCGAGCGCCACGTTGCCGCCGATCAGCGCCAGCAGCAGCAGCCATGCCGCCGGGCGGGCCGGTTCGCCGACAAGTTCTGCTTTGCCCGCACCCTCATTTTCCATGCTTGCGCCCTAGCCGTGCGGCCCCCAATTGGATAGCAACAAGCAACCGACGCTGAAGGATTACCCACACATGCATGACGTCCTGTTTCAGCCGCTCAAGATGGGCGCGCTTCACGCCAAGAACCGCATCCACATGGCCCCCCTCACCCGCGGGCGCGCGGCCGAGCCGATGTTCGTCCCCAACGACATGATGGCGACCTATTACCGTCAGCGCGCCGGCGCGGGCATGATCCTGACCGAAGCGACCGGCATCAGCCGCGAAGGCCTCGGCTGGCCCTCGGCGCCGGGCATCTGGAGCGACGAGCAGGTCGAGGCGTGGAAGCCGATCACCCGCGCGGTGCATGAGGAAGGCGGCCTCATCGTCATGCAGCTGTGGCACATGGGGCGGATCGTCCACCCGGTGTTCCTCGACGGCCAGCCGCCCTTCTCCGCCAGCGCCACCACCGCGCCGGGCGAAGCGCACACCCCGCAGGGCAAGCAGCCCTATGCCGAGGCGCGCGAGATGACGCTGGAGGACATCCGCCGCACCGTTCACGATTACCGCCGCGCCGCCGAGAACGCCAAGAAGGCGGGCTTCGACGGGGTGCAGCTGCACGCCGCGAACGGCTACCTTGTCGACCAGTTCCTGCGCGACAAGACCAACCTGCGCACCGACGAATATGGCGGCAGCCCCGAAAACCGCACCCGCTTCATGCGCGAGGTGCTCGAAGCGCTGATCGACGTGTGGGGCGCGGACCGCGTCGGCATCCGCCTCTCGCCCAATGGCGATTCGCAGGGCACCGACGACAGCAACCCGCCCGCAACCTTCGGCGCGGCCGCCAAGGTGTGCGAGGAACTGCGCCTCGCCTTCGTCGAACTGCGTGAACCCGGCCCGGACGGTACCTTCGGCAACACCGACGTGCCCAAGCAGAGCCCGCTGATCCGCAAGATCTATTCCGGCCCGCTGATCCTCAATTCGGACTACACCGCCGAGGAAGCGGTCGCCGATATCGAAGCGGGCAAGTGCGACGCGGTGAGCTTCGGGCGGCCCTATATCTCCAACCCCGATCTCGACAAGCGGATCGCGGCGGGCGCGCACTGGAACCCCAACAAGGACGTGCCCAAGAGCTGGTACTTCCCGATTCCCCAGGGCTACATCGACTACCCGACGCTGGAAGAAGAACAGGCCCAAGCGGCGGAATAAGACTCAAGCCCCGGCAGCGTCCGCTTCGGGCGCTGCCGGGCCAAAAGCGGCCGTTCGGGTTTCGACCCCGAAGCGGACCTATTCCTTCTTCGTCACCCCGTGCTTGACACGGGGCTAGGCTACTTGTCCTCGGGCGCGGGTGCGAACCAATGCTCCCAAAGATCATCCCACTGGGGGTTCTGGCTCTCGATCAGCGCGAACTTCCATTCGCGCCGCCATTTCTTGACGAGCTTTTCTCGGGCAATGGCGCCCTCGATGGTCGCGTGGTGCTCGAGGTAAACGAGGCGGGCTTTCCCGAAGTCCCTGACGTGGCGCGAACCTGTTCCTTCACGGTGCTGATGGACGCGGGCCAAGGCGTCCGCCGTCACGCCCACATACATTCCGCCACGATAGCGGTTCGCCATGATGTAGACCCAGCCGCCCCTCTCCATGCGCGATACATCGCACTGAACTCGAAAGAAGAAAAGCCAAGCCCCGTGTCAAGCACGGGGTGACGATGGAGGGGGGCGGCAAGAAACCACCCACAAGCGGTCATTCAACCTGTCCCGCTCATTCCCGAAAGCAGACATGCGCCGCACGGCCAGCGGCAGCGGGTGACGAGACAGGTTATTCGGCCGGGTCGGGGGCGGCAGGTTCCGCTTCGGCGGCTTCGCTTGTCGGGGCGTCGTTGATCCCCGGTGCGGGCTCGACCTCGGGCTGCTCCGCATCGAGGTCGCTCGCCTGTGCGGCCTGACGCGGGGCGAGCGGGGCTTGCGAAGTCACCTGATCGAGCGGGATCATCGCGTCCGAGATCGATCCTTCCAGCACCTCGCCCGACGCCGCGCCGCCTTGCTCGGCGGCAGGTGCGGCCTTATCCTCGCAGGCGGCAAGGGTGAGGGCCAGAACGGCAAGAGGCGCAAGGCGGATCATCGGCACGCTCTTTTGGCGGCGGCGTCGAGCGCGTCAAGGAAATCGTCGCTGGTGGCGACAAGCGCCTCGTCCCATTGCGCGGCCGACACGCTGAGGCCCAGCCGCGCCAGACTGGTCACGCCATATTCGGCGATACCGCAAGGCACGATCCCGCCGAAATGCGCGAGGTCAGGGTCGAGATTGACCGAAAAGCCATGCATCGTCACCCAGCGCCGCACGCGCACGCCGATTGCGCCGATCTTGGCCTCGGAGCCGTCGATATCGCGGGTCCAGATGCCCACCCGGCCCTCGGCGCGCCAGCTTTCGACACCGAAGGTCGCGAGCGTGGCGATCACCCAGCCCTCGATAGCATGGACGAAGCAGCGCACGTCCTTGCCGCGCTTTGCCAAATCGAGCACCAGATAGCCGATCCGCTGGCCCGGCCCGTGATAGGTGTAACGCCCGCCGCGCCCGGCCTCGACCACCTCGAAGCGCGGATCGACCAGTTCGGCAGGGTCGGCGCTGGTGCCTGCGGTATAGACCGGCGGGTGTTCGAGCAGCCACACCAGCTCCGCCGCGCGGGCCTCATGCACGGCGGTGTTGCGCGCCTCCATTTCCGCCAGCGCCTGCGCATAGGGAACGGGCGCGGCCTCGCGCCGCCATTCGATCGGAAAGCCGGGGCCGGGTGCAGGAGCAATGCTTGCCATGCCGCATCGGTGGGGGCATTGAGCGACGAGATCAAGAGGCGATTGCGCGACACGCACCTCGCGATGAAAGGGATCCGACATGGCAAATCGCAAGCTCGACATGGGAGCCGCCTGGACTCAGGCGACCGCACTGATGGGCGCCAACCGCGACACGCTGAGCGCGGTTGCCGGGCTGTTCTTCTTCCTCCCCGCGATGGCGAGCGCGCTGCTGGTGCCCGAGCTTTCCAATCCCTCCCAGCCCGCCCCGCCGTCCGATGCCGATCCGCAGCTGGTAATGCAGGCGATGATGGACCAGATGACCGCCGCCTACGCCGCCAACTGGCCGCTGCTGCTGGCAGTGCTGGCCGTTCAGTTTCTGGGCTCGATGAGCCTGTTTGCGCTGCTGACCGACCGCGGCCACCCCACCGTGGGCGAGGCGCTGGCGACGGGAACGAAGAGCCTGCCATCCTATCTCGCCGCCCAGCTGCTGACCGTGATCGGCGCTTCGCTCGCGATCGGCATCCCGCTCGGGGTGCTCTCAGCCTTCGGCGGGCCGGCGGTGGGAGTGCTGGCGGCGCTGCTGGCGCTGGTGCTGATCGTCTACGTCATGGTCAAGCTGTCACTGATCGGACCCGTGATCGCCATCGAGGGACGGCTGAACCCGCTCGCCGCGATGGGGCGGTCGTGGCAGCTGACCAAGGGCAACAGCCTGCGTATCTTCGCCTTCATCGCGTTGCTGCTGCTGGTGATCCTGGTGATCCTCGGGCTGGTGTCGGGGGTGGTGACGCTGATCCTCTCGGCGATCGGCGGCAGCGTGGCGACCATCGGCGGCGCGGTGATCGATGCGCTGGTGAGCGCGCTGATGGCGGTGATTTTCCTCACCGTGACGGTGACGATCTATCGCCAGCTCGCCGGCGCCTCGCCCGAGCGTGTCGCCGACGTTTTCGAATAGGCACCGGGCAGGGCACGCGCGGCAATGGCCGAGAGTCACCCGGAAGACCCGCGCGATCTGAGCGCGCCTGCCACCACCACCGGGGCGATCCCGCCCGCGCGCATGGCGCTCTTGTTCATGGTGATGCTGGTCACGGCAGCGGGCAATACCGCGATGCAATCGGTGATGCCCTCGATCGGCACGGCGTTGCAGGTCGAGGACGTGTGGATCAGCCTTGCCTATTCGTGGTCGGCGCTTTTGTGGGTGGTGTGCGCGCCGTTCTGGGCGCGGCGCTCGGACCAGCGCGGGCGCAAGGCGATGATGGCCTTGGGGCTGACCGGCTTCATCACCTCCTTCGTACTGTGCGGCGTCGCCTTGTGGGCGGGCCTTGCGGGCTGGATGTCGGCGCTGTGGACGCTGATCGCCTTCGCCGCCGCGCGCAGCCTCTATGGCGGCTTCGGCAGCGCCGCGCCGCCTGCGGTGCAGGCCTATGTCGCCGCACGCACGCCGCGGGCCGAGCGGACGCAGGCGCTGTCGCTGATCGCGTCGAGTTTCGGGCTCGGCACGGTGATCGGCCCGGCGCTGGCCCCGCTGATGGTGGTGCCTTTCCTCGGGCTCGGGCTGACAGGCCCGTTCCTCGCCTTTGCCGCATTCGGTGCGGTCGCGCTGGTGCTGCTGCGCCTGCGCCTGCCCAATGACGAGCCGCGCTTCGCCGCGCGCGGGGCAGCCATCGCTTATTCGAGCGGATCGGGCGCGCCGGTCGATCCGCAGGAGGCGATCGAGGCCGAAAGCGATGTGCCCCCGCCGCGCCTCAGCTGGCGCGATCCGCGGCTGCGCCCCTGGGTCTTTGCCGGGCTGTTCGGCGGCCATGCACAGGCGATGGTGCTGGGGATTTCCGGCTTTCTGGTGCTCGACCGGCTGGGGCTGCGCGACACCCCGGCCGAGGGTGCGGGGCCGGTGGGGCTGGTGCTGATGGCGGGCGCGATCGCCACGCTGCTGGCGCAGTGGGGGCTGATCCCGCGCTTCGATCTCGGCCCGCGCGCGGCGACCTTGTGGGGCATCGCCACCGCCGCGTTCGGCACGGTGCTGCTGGCGGTGGCGGACGATCTGCACCTGATCGCGCTGGGCTATGCCATCGCCTCGCTGGGCTTCGGCCTGTTTCGCCCCGGCACCACGGCGGGCACCTCGCTCGCGGTGACACGTGCCGAGCAGGGGCAGGCGAGCGGTATCGTCGCCTCGCTGGCGGGGGCGAGCTATATCTACGCCCCGGCGCTCGGCGTGTGGCTCTATGGCCATTCGGACTGGCTGGGCTTCGGTCTGATCGTGGCGCTGTGTGCCATCGTGCTGGTGCACGGGTGGTTCAGGCTGCAGGCGGATCGGGAGCTGACGCGCGAGCGTTCCTGATTGCGAACGCGCATCCGCGCGTTCGTCCTCGGCGAGCTTCAGGCCCTGCGGGCCTGATCGCCTGCGGCTCGCGCGCGTGCGCTCGCGGTCGCTGCGCGACCGGAATCAACGCCAGCCGCTAGAGTATCTCTAGGACAACATCCTGCGGGCGGCAGAGCCTCACCCCCTTCTCCGTCTCCACCAGCGGGCGCTCGATCAGGATCGGGTCGGCGACCATCGCTGCGAGCACCTTCGCATCGTCGGCCTCGGGCAAGCCGCGCTCTGCCGCGTCGGTGCCGCGCAGGCGCAGGCCCTGCTGGGGGGTGATCCCGGCATCGCGGTAGAGCTGTGCGAGCTTTTCCGCGCTCAGCGGGGTCTTGAGATATTCAACCACCGTCACCTCCACCCTGCTGAGATTTTCGAGGATCGCCAGCGTCTTGCGCGAGGTTCCGCAAGCCGGGTTGTGCCAGATCGTCGCCTTCATTGTCATTTTCCCTTTATCGTCATGCCAGCCAGCAGACTCACCTTTCGTGACCGCAAAGCCACATTTTGCTGATTATCAGTCGCAACTGCACACAGGCCTTGCAGATGCGAATAACTTGCAATAGCTGCGCAACCCAGACGACCCGAAAGGTATTTCATGATTCCCGCACTCGCCCGCTCCGCCCTGCTGCTCGGCTCCGCAACCATCGCGTTTCCTGCCCTTGCCAATACCGACGAAAACGCCAGCGCCTCCGCCGATGCGGCCGACGCCGCCGCGCTCGCCGCAGCTGCCGAATCGAGCGGGCAGACGATCATCGTCACCGGCCAGGTGCTCTACACCGACCAGATGAACGCGACCAAGACCCCCACGCCGATCATCGACGTGCCCCAGTCGCTCAGCATCACCACCGCTGAACAGATCAAGCGGCAGGGCTTCGACTCGGTCGCCGACATCGTGCTCTACACCCCCGGCGTGACCAACTCGCAGGGCGAAGGTCACCGCGATTCCGTGGTGTTCCGCGGCGTGCGCTCCACCGCCGACTTCTTCGTCGACGGGGTGCGCGACGATGTCGAATATTACCGCGGCCTCTATAATCTCGAACAGGTCGAAATCCTGCGCGGCCCCAATGCCCTGCTGTTCGGGCGCGGCGGCACCGGGGGCATCCTCAACCGCGTGACCAAGAAGGGCGTGGTGGGCGAGACCTTCACCGGCTTCCTCGCCTCGGTCGACAGCTTCGGCGCGTATAACCTGTGGGCCGACGTCAACCTCGCCACCGGCGACAATGCGGCGCTGCGCATCAATGCGGCCTACGAGCATCTCGACAACCACCGCGACCTGTTCGATGGCGAGCAGATCAGCGTGAATCCCACCTTCCGCGCCGAACTGGGCGGCCGCACCACGATCGACCTGTCCTACGAATATCTCGATCACGACCGCTTCATCGACCGCGGCATCCCGAGCGGCGACGATGGCGAACCGGCGCGCTTCCTGGAGAACATCACCTTCGCCGACCCGGAAAACAACTACGCCACCTTCCGCGCCCACGTGCTGCGCGGCACGGTGCAGCATCGTTTTTCGGATAATCTGAAGGCCAATCTCACTGCGTCCTGGGGCGATTACGACAAGACCTATGCCAACTACTTCCCGGTCGATTACAACCCCGCCACCAATATCGTGTCGATGGACGGCTACATCGACAATGGCCAGCGCCGGAACTTCATCGTCTCGGGCAATCTGATCGGCGAATTCGCGACCGGCGGGATCGGCCACACGCTGATCGTGGGCGGTGAATATATCGACACCCGCAACGACAATAACCGCTTCAACGCCGTGTTCGACACCGCCGAAGACGATGGGCGGCGCACCGATATCGAGTTCTTCGACGCGCGGCGCGCCTTTCCGATGCGCGGCGGGGTCGGCACGCTCGCCGACGGGCGCACCACCCGCTACGGCTTCACCGCGCTCAACGACGATACCGAGGCCGACCTCACCGTGTTCTCGGCCTATATTCAGGACGAGGTGAAGCTTGCCGACTGGCTGCGCGTTGTGCTCGGCGCGCGGTTCGACAGCTTCGATATCACCGTACTCGACAACCGCACCGGGATCGTGCGCAGCCGCAAGGACGAGGAAGTGACCCCGCGCGTCGGCCTGATCCTCAAGCCGCGTGAGAACATCTCGCTTTACGGCAGCTATTCCGAAACCTTCCTGCCGCGCTCGGGCGACCAGTTCGCCGATCTGGGCGGCGGGGCGGACGCACTCGACCCCGATACCTTCTCCAACCTCGAAGCGGGTGTGAAGTGGGATGTGCGCCCCGATCTCGCGCTGACGGCCTCGGTGTTCCAGATCGAGCAGTCCTCGCCGCAGGTGGCGGACGAGAACCCCGACACGCTGGAGGTGATCGAAAGCAAGATTCGTGGCTTCGAGGCGCAGGTGATCGGGCAGGTGACCGAAAACTGGTCGCTGACCGCAGGCTATTCCTACCTCGACGGCGAACAGCAGAGCCGCACCGGCCCGACCGGACGGCGGCTGCGCGAACTGCCCGAGCACATGTTCTCGATCTGGAACACGGTGCAGGCAACCGACAAGCTCGGCTTCGGCCTCGGCCTGACCGCACAGGACGAGAGCTTTGCCGATAACGGCAACACCGTGACCCTGCCCGCCTATGCGCGGGTCGATATGGCGGTGTTCTACCAGCTGAATGACAGGCTGCGGTTGCAGGTGAACGTCGAGAACCTGACCGACGAACTCTACTTCCCCAACGCCCACTCGGCGAACGAGCTGACGGTGGCCCCGCCGGTCAACGCGCGGGTGACGATCACCGGGCGGTTTTGAGCAGGTCTATTCCGAGGGCGCGACGCGCAGGGCCGGAACGGCCTTGGCCGCGTCCTCGGGGCTGATCGCGGGGGCGGGGGCGGCGCTGATGCTTTCCTGCCGCTGGGCGACGCGCCCCGCCTGCTCGACCGCCTTGACCAGCCGCGGATAGACCCCGCAGCGGCAGATATTGGGGATCGCGCCGTCGATTTCCTCACGCGTGGGCTGGGGTGTGCGCATCAGCAGCGCGGCGGCGGCGATGACGATGCCGGGGGTGCAATATCCGCACTGGATCGCGCCCTGCGCCACCATCGCCTGCTGTACCGGGTGCGAGCGGTCACGCGAAAGGCCCTCGATCGTGGTGATCAGCCGCCCCTCCGCCTCGGCCAGCGTGATCGCGCATGACCGCAGCGCTACTCCGTCAACCAGCACCATGCACGCGCCCGAACACTCCGTCCCGCCCCCACACGCCTTGGTGCCGGTGAGGTTCATCGCCTCACGCAGCGCGTAGAGCAGCGGCATGCGCGGATCGAGGTCGAACTCGACCGGCCGCTCGTTGACGGTCATGCGTGACATGGGTGCGCCCTGCTAGCGGCCTATTGACGCCAGCTGTCGTCGATACGGTCGATCTTGCGCTTCCATGCCTCGAAATCGAACATCCCCGCGCCGCCCTGCCCGCTCATCACGGCAAGATCGCGCTGGTGCACGTCGACCACCGATTGCGGAACCAGCACGGGATCGCCCATGCTGAGCGTCGCCACTTGAATCTCGCAGGCGCGTTGGAGCGCCCACATCTTGACGAACATCCCCTGAATCGTGCGATCCATCACCACCGGGCCGTGATTGCGCAGCATCAGGATGGTGTGATTGCCGAGGTTCTGCACCAGCCGCTCGCCTTCCTCGGGGCGCACGGTGACGCCTTCGAAGTCGTGATAGCCGATCTGGCCCTGGAAGTTGCAGGCGTAGAAATTGGTCGGCAGCAGCCCGTCCCTGTGGCTGGCGACCGCCATCGTCGCCGTCGTGTGGACATGGCAGATCGCATCCGCGCGGCCGCCCAGATGCTTGTGGAAATAGGCGTGCTGGGTGAAGCCCGCCTTGTTCACCATATAAGGCGATCCGCCGACATTGTTGCCCTCGACATCGATCTTGACGAGATTGGACGCGGTCACTTCGCTGTAGAGCAGCCCGAAGGGGTTGATCAGGAACGTGTCCTGCTCCCCCGGCACCTTCACCGAGATGTGGTTGTAGATCGATTCCGACCAGCCGAGGTGATCGAAGATGCGGTAGCACGCCGCCAGATCGAGCCGCGCCTGCCACTCTTCCTTGCTGCATTCGATGCCGGGTTTCAGCTGGGTTGCCATCGCGCGGGTCCTCTCCGTCAATCCTTGGCCCAAGCTATCGCACGGCGAGGGAATGTTTTGCAAGGCATGGCAAGCCCGGCTAGGCCTGCTGCGCGATGAATGCCCCCGCTCCTTCTTCTGCAAAACTGGTGAGCGGCAGCATCCCGGGGCACCTCGTCAGCCAGACGCTGCCCGCGGTGATCGGCGTCGCCGCGATCATGTCGATCGGGATCGTCGATGCCTATTTCGTCGGCCTGCTGGGCAGCGATGCGCTTGCGGCGATCAGCTTCATCTTCCCCGTCACCGTGTCGAGCACCTCGCTCGGTGTCGGCGTGATGGTGGGGATCAATTCGGTGGTCGCCCGCGCGCTGGGCGAGGAGGATTTCGCGCGTGCGAAACGGCGCGCCAATTTCGGGATCGTCTTCGCCCTTGCCTGCGGGGTGCTGATGGGCCTTGCCCTGTGGCTGCTGATCGACCCGATCTTCTCCGCGATGAACGCACCGGCCGATCTGATGCCGCTGATCCGCGCTTACATGGTGCCCTATGCGATGGGATTTCCGCTGAGCCTTGCGATCATGGGCTTCAACGGCGTGCTGCGCGGTCAGGGCGAGGCGAAGCGGACGAGCACGGTGAGCATCGCCTATGCTGCCGCCAACTGGGTGCTGAACCCGATCCTGATCACCGGCGCGCTGGGCTTCGAGGGCTATGGCATCGCGGGCTCCGCCTATGCCACGGCGGCGGGATGGGGCGTGGGCGTGCTGGTGGCGCTGCTGCTGCTGCGCGGCACGGCGCTGCCGCTCGACCTCGGGGCCTTGCGCAATTGCAGCCTGATCGACCCGGCCAAGGCGATCGTCAAGGTCGGTCTGCCGGCGGCTTTCTCCAACGCGATCAACCCCTTGGGCCTGGCGGTGCTGACCTCGCTGATCGCGCTCGAGGGCGAGGCGGCGGTGGCCGGTTTCGGCGCGGCGGGACGCTTGCAGAGCTTCGTGATCGTCCCGCTGCTCGGGCTGTCGGGCGCGATCGGGGCGATCGTCGGGCAAAACTGGAGCGCAGGCCGGATCGACCGCGCGCAGCAGGCGACGCTCTATGCGGCGGGATTCTGCGTCGTATGGGGCCTGCTGGTCGCGCTGCTGATGCTGTTTGCGGGTGCGAGCCTCGGGCGGATCTTCTCCGAGGATCCGGCGGTGGTCGCCGAGTTCGATCTCTACCTCAAGATCGCCGCCTGGGGCTATGCGGGGTTCGGGCTGCTGATCGTTGGCAACGGGATCATGAACGCGGTCGACAAGGCGGGGTTTGCGCTGGGGCAATCGGTGGCGCGGGTGTTTCTGGTGATGCTGCCGGTGGCGCTGGTGTTGCAGCCGGAGATGGGCAGCGCGGCGATCTTCACCGCCGAACTTGCCGCCAACCTGTTCGGCGCGGTCTCGGCGGTGGTGCTGGTGCGCCATATCTTCGAGCACAAGGCCCCCACCGGCGCGCATCGCGCCGCCGCGCGCTAGGCAGATGTTAACCAAATCCGCCCCATAGACCTGCCGCTATAAGGCGGCAAAAGGGCGCACCACCTCATGGACGATCTGCTGGCGGATTTTATCGCCGAGACCCGCGAAATGCTGGAGGCTTCCAGCGGCGAACTCGTCGCGTGGGAAGCCGATCCCGCCGATCGCGCGCGGCTCGATGCGATCTTCCGCTTCGTCCACACGGTGAAGGGCAACTGCGGCTTTTTCGATTTCCCGCGCCTCGCCGCCCTGTCGCACGCCGCCGAGGATGCGCTGGCCGATTGCCGCGCAGGGCGCCGCGATGCCGACGGGCCGCTGGTGACCGCCGTGCTTGCGATCATCGACCGGATCGCGGCGATGGTCGATGCGATCGAGGCGGGCGAGGAGTTTCCCGAAGGCGGAGACGAAGCGCTGATCGCCGGGCTCGATGCGGTGCCTGAGCCTGCCCGGCCCGATGCCGCCGCCCCGCTCCACGCGCCCGCCGACACGCTGCTCGCCGCCGCCGACGATGGTGCAGTCCCCGCCCGCCGTGCCGATGCTGCCGCGGCCCAGCGCACCATCCGCCTGCCGGTGGAATTGCTCGACCGGGTGATGAGCGGCGTTTCCGACATGGTGCTCGCGCGCAACGATCTTGCCCACCGGTTGCGGCAGGCGGGCAACCAGCCGACCATCGACGGCCCGTTCGAGCGGCTGACCACGATCCTCTCCGACGTGCGCGATGCGATCACCCGGATGCGGATGCAGCGGATCGAGACGCTGTTCGGCGCGCTCCCCCGCCTGATCCGCGATCTTTCCGCCGAACTCGGCAAGCAGGTGATGGTCGATCTCGACGGCGGCGATGTCGAACTCGACCGCGAGATGATCGAGACGATCCGCGATCCGCTCACCCACATCCTGCGCAACGCCATCGACCACGGGATCGAAGCTCCCGCCGCGCGGCTTGCAAACGGCAAGCGCGAGATTGGCCTCATCGCCATCGCTGCGCGCCAATCGGGCAACACCATCAGCATCGTCATCGCCGACGACGGGCGCGGGCTGGATGAGGAGCGGATCGCCGCCAAGGCGGTCGCCACCGGCCTGATTGCCGCCGCCGAACGCGCGCAGATGAGCCGCGACCGCGTGCTCAACCTGATTTTCGAACCGGGCTTCTCCACCGCCGAGACCGTCAGCAATGTCTCGGGCCGCGGGGTCGGGCTCGATGTGGTGCGCCAGAATCTCGAGCGGGTCGGCGGCTCGATCAAGGTGACCAGCGTGCCGGGCGAAGGCACGACCTTCAGCCTGCAGATCCCGCTCACGCTCAGCATCATTGCCGGGTTGACGGTGGAGACCGGCGGCCAGCGCTTTGCGATCCCGCAATCCTATGTCGAAGAAATCGTGCAGGCCTCCTCCAGCGCGCTCGACCTGAGCTGGCTGGGCGAAAGCGCGCTGGTGACCTTCCGCGGGGTGCGCGTGCCGTGCCTGATGCTGGGCGAAGTGCTCGGCCTGCCCGGCAGCGCAACCGAGGCGAGCGATCCGACGCTGGTGATGCTGCGCCTTGCCAGCGGCGATCTGTTCGCGCTGGCGGTGGAAGGCATCCACAACCACGGCGATCTGGTGGTCAAGCCGCTCGCGCCTGCGGTGATGCGCTCGGGGCTCTATGCCGGATCGACCCTGCTCGACGATGGCACCCCGGTGCTGCTGCTCGACATCGCCAATATCGCCGCGCAGGCGGGGCTCGTCTCCGACACCCGCACGCGCGTGCTGGCCGCCGCGAGCGAGGATATTGCCGCCGCTGAGGCCACGCCGCGGGCGATGCTGTTCACCGATTTCAGCGGACGCCGCGCGGCGGTGCGGCTGGAGCTGGTGCAGCGCATCGAGACCGCGCCGGTCAGCGCGATCGACCGCACCCATGCCACCACGCGGGTGGTGATCGACGGCATGATCCTGCCGCTCACCGGCCTGCCCGAAGGCCCCCTCCCGGCCCGCCGTGTGCGCCTGCTGCGGCTGGGGGATGGTATCTGCGACCTGCTCTATGCCGTGCGCGAGGTCGAGGATGCGGTCGAACTCACCGCCCCGCTTCGCCCGGTGCCCGAAGACCCGATGGTCGAAGCGGTCACGCTGTTGGGCGGCGCGCCGGTGACGCTGCTCGATGCCCACGCGCTGTTCGCCCGCTATGGCGAGGCCCCCATCGCGGCCGAGCGCACCCGCTGCATCCTCCCCGATGGCGAATGGGCGCGCACCATCCTCGCCCCGCTGATTGCCGCTGCGGGCTATGACGTGCTGGCCGAGAGCGACAGCGATACCGCTGCAACCGGGCCGGACGCGATCCGGATCGTGTTCGAGGATGTCTATGAAGTCGCCGAAGCGCTCGGGCGCGAATTGCCGGGCACGGTAATCCGGCTGCGCGACCAGCCCGATGCACCCGCCGGATGCGCGACCGTCTATCGTTACGACCGCGAAGGCCTGCTCGCCGCGCTCGCCGCCGCCAGCCGCGGCGCCAGAGCGGTTCGCGGCGCCCACGCCAGCACCGGAGAAGCCGCATGACCGGAGACCTGCTTGTCATCATCCAGATCGCCGGGCGCCGCTGCGCACTGGGCGCGCTGGAGGTCAATTCGGTGATCGAGATCGGCACCATCACCCCGGTGCCGCGCGCGCCGCACTGGATCACCGGCATCACCGCGTTGCGCAGCCAGGCGCTGACCGTGATAGACTGCCGCCGCGCGCTGGGCCTTCCGTCCGAGGACTGGCCGACCGATCACCGCGCCGTGGCGGTGGCCGATGGCGGCCATGCCTATGCGCTGCTGGTCGATTCGATCGAGGACATCACCACCGCTGCCGGCGAGGTCGGGCAGGTGCCGGGCGGATTTGGCGCGGAATGGTCGCGCATCGCGGTCGGCATGATCGAGACCCTCGCGGGGCCCGCGCTGCTGCTCGATCTGGGCGCGCTGCTGGCCGGGCCGGAGGCGCTCTCGCGCGAAATCGAGACGCTGGTTTAATTCAATCCTTACCAAATCCACCCTAGGCTGGCCGCGCCAACCGCAGGAACACCCATGAAAACATGTCTCATCGTCGATGATTCCCGCGTGATCCGGAAGGTGTCGCGGCATATCCTGGAAACGCTCGGCTTTGCGGTGGACGAGGCCGAGAACGGCAAGCTCGCACTCGATGCCTGCGAGGCGGCGATGCCCGATGTGGTGCTGCTCGACTGGAACATGCCGGTGATGACAGGGATCGAGTTCCTCGTCGCGCTGCGCCAGCGCCCCGGCGGCGACAAGCCCAAGGTGGTGTTCTGCACCACCGAAAACGATGTCGCCCATATCCGCGAGGCGATCAGCGCCGGCGCCGACGAATATGTGATGAAGCCCTTCGATCACGAAACGCTTCAGATCAAATTGCAGCTCGTCGGGTTTGCGTGAACCCTCCGCACCCCCCGCCGCGTACGGCCCCTGCAGCAGCGGTTGACGGCGGCCCCCGCCGGCCCTTCGCGCATCGCGAAGCGGCAGCGGCAGCGGCGATCCAGGTGATGATCGTCGATGATTCGCTGACCGTGCGCACCATCTTCAAGCGCATGGTCGAAAGCGATCCGGCGCTGGTCATCACCGGCACCGCCAGCAGCGCCGAGGGCGCGATTGCCCAGCTTGCCGCAGCGCCCGCCGATGTGGTGCTGCTCGATCTTGAAATGCCCGGGATCGGCGGGCTCGATGCGCTGCCTGCGATCCTGGCAACGCCCGGCGGCCCGCAGGTGCTGGTGGTCTCCTCGCTGACAATGGACGGCGCCGAACACACGATGGCGGCGCTCCAGATGGGGGCGGCCGACACGCTGCTGAAGCCGCGTCCGGGCGGCTTTACCGAAGACTACCGCGCCCAGCTGCTCGGCAAGATCCGCGCGCTCGGCACCCGCGGGGCCGATCCGGCCACCGCGCGCGTGCCCCAACCGCCCGCGCCCAGCTTTGCCCGCCCCAGCCTCGCCCGCCGCAGCGCGCGCCCCGAGGTGATCGCGATCGGCGCCTCGACCGGCGGGATTCACGCGCTTGGCCTGATGCTGCGGCGGCTGGGGCCCGAATGCGATGCGCCGATCCTCATCACTCAGCATCTCCCTGCCTCCTTCATGCCGGTCTTCGCGCGCCAGGTCGAAACCGCCTGCGCGCGCCCGACCGACATTGCCGAAGATGGTATGGCGCTGACGCCGGGCCGGATTCTGGTCGCACCGGGCCACGGGCATATCGTGGTGCAACGCTCCGGCGCGCGGCTGGTTGCGCGGATTTCGTCCGAACCGGCGCCGAGCGGCTGCATGCCTTCGGTCGACCCGATGCTCGCCAGCTTGGCCGAGGTGTGCGAAGGCCGTGCGCTCGGCGTGATCCTGTCGGGCATGGGCCGCGATGGCGTGGTCGGCGCGCAGGCGCTGGTCGCCGCGGGCGGCATGATCCTTGCGCAGGATGCCGATAGCAGCGCGGTGTGGGGGATGCCGGGCGCGGTGGCGCGCGCAGGGCTCGCCAGCCTCGTCGCCGCGCCCGAGCGGCTGGCCGATGCGGTGATGGCCAAGGCCGGCGCGACGCCTTCCGCGCTGCGGCAGGCGTAGCGACGATGGATGTCAGCGAAGCCTCCTTCCAGATCATCGCCGATCTGCTCGAATCGCGCACCGGCCAGCATCTGACCGAAAGCCGCCGCTGGCGCGTCAATTCGGCGCTGGCGGGGATTTTCCGCGCGCACGGAATCAGCAATATCGACCAGCTGGTGTGCCTGCTCGCCGCGCCGCCCCGCACGCTCGACGGCCCCGACCTCGCGCAGGAAGTGGTCGAGGCGCTGCTCAACAACGAGACCTATTTCTTCCGCGACAAGCCGACCTTCGACCAGCTCCCCGGCGAAATCCTGCCCGAGCTTGCCGAGCGGCGCCAGGGCGCGCGGCGGCTGTCGATCTGGTCGGCGGGCTGTTCGACGGGGCAGGAGGTCTATTCGCTTGCCATGCTGTTCATCGAACAGGCCGAGCGCTGGCAGGGCTGGACGATCGACATCCTCGGCACCGACGTGTCGCACCGCGCGATCGAGGCTGCGCGCAGCGGGCTCTACAGCCAGTTCGAGGTGCAGCGCGGGCTGGGCGTTACCCAGATGCTCCGCCATTTCGAAGAGACCGAGCGCGGCTGGCAGGTCAGCCCCGAGGTGCAGCGGATGGTGCGCTTCGCGCAGCATAACATCCTGAGCGCCCATCCGGGCCGGATGGCTTTCGATCTGGTCTTGTGCCGCAACGTGCTGCTCTATTTCGACCGGCGCACCCGCACCGAGGCCTTCGACCGGCTGGCGCAGGCCGTGCTCCCCGACGGGTTCCTGATGCTGGGCGCGGGCGAAACCGTGGTCGGCCATACCGAACGCTTTGTGCCGACCTCGCGCCGGGCGAGCTTTTTCGAACACCCTTCGTCCAGCGCGGCGCTGCGGAAAATTGCGTGATTTCGCGCGCTTCGCGGGCGCGCCGCTTTACCCTTCCTTAGCCGCTTGTGTTTAGCACGTTTGATCAGAGGCGCGGATCATGCGCGCCCATCGGGACAGCGCTAAAGTGATTTCGGCAAAGCAACCCCTGCGATTGACGCCCGCCGGACTGGTGGTCATTCCGATCGGAGTGGCCAGCCTGATGACGGGCGCGCTGGTGCTCGCGGTTGGTTTCAGCGACGATCTGGCGATCGGATCGCCCGCAGCGCTGCTGATCTCGGCGATCCTGATCTATGCCGCAACGCTGTTCTTCCTCGGCCGCAGCGGCATTGCCAGCATCCGCGGGCTTGAGCAGCGCGCGCACCGCGACACGCTGACCGGCCTGCGCAACCGCCATGCCCTGCACGAAGACATCGTCCACATCTCGCGCGGGGACGAGGAAGTCGCGCTGGCGATGATCGATCTCGACAGCTTCAAGCAGGTCAATGATCACTACGGCCATGCCGTGGGCGACCAGCTGATCGCGCAATGCGCCGAACTTCTGCGCGAGGTCTGCGGGCGCGAAGTCATCTGCTACCGCCTCGGCGGGGACGAATTTGCCGCGCTTATGCACGGCAAGGTTGCCGGCACGATCCTGGAAGGCATCTGCCGCTCTTTGCTCGAACGGCTCGGCAGTCCGATGCCGCTTGGCCATCGCCAGATCGTTGTCGGTGCAAGCATCGGCCTTGCCCGCTCGACCGCCGACCAGCGTGTGCCTTCGTCCGAGATGCTGCGCCGGGCCGACGTGGCGATGGACATGTCCAAGCATGGCGGCAAGATGCGCTGCACCTGGTTCAACGAAAGCTTCGACCGCCGCCGCGAGCGGGTGCGCGAGATCGAGGACGAGATCCGCACCGGGATCGCCGCGGGCGAATTTCACCTCGCCTATCAGCCGCTGGTCGGTGCCCAGAGCAAGCGCATCGTCGCGGTCGAGGCGCTGCTGCGCTGGGATCGCGGCAACCGCCCGCCGCTCGGCCCCAATATCTTCATTCCGGTGGCCGAGGATTCGGGCCTCATCAATCCGCTGGGAATGTGGGTGCTGCGTCAGGCCGTGTGCGACGCCAGCCGCTGGGACGACATCACCCTGTCGGTCAACATTTCGGCAGCGCAGTTGCGCAACGCCGAATTCCCGATCAAGCTGGGCGAGGTGCTGGAAGAAACCGGCTTCCCGCCGCACCGGCTCGAACTCGAAGTGACCGAGACCTGCCTCGTGCTCGATCCGGTAGTGGCCGAGCGCACGCTGGGCGTGATCCGCAGCTTCGGCGTGCGCATCGCGCTCGACGATTTCGGCACCGGCTATGCCTCGATCGGTTTCCTGCGGCGCTTCCGCTTCGAAAAGCTCAAGCTCGATCGCAGCCTTGTCGAACTGGCGGGCGTGGACGATGGCAGCCGGGCGATGATGCTGTCGAGCATCGCGCTCGCCCGCGCGCTCGACATGGGGGTAACCGCCGAGGGCGTCGAGACCGAAGAGCAAGCCGAGCTGGTGCGACTGGCCGGGTGCGACCAGATTCAGGGCTGGCTCTATTACAAGGCTCTGCCCGCGGCCGAAATCGACCGCTTCATGGCCGAACAGAACCATCGCCTCGCAACCTCTGCCGGGCCCAAGCATGGGGACGAACAGGCAGCATGAGCGCGCTTTCCGACATTGCTCTCAACCTCGAAGCCGAAGCAGCGGCCGCGGCGCACAGCCCGGCGCCTGCCCCGGCCAGCCAGCCTGTGCGGCTGGGCGCGTGGTTCGACCGGCTGAGCATCGGCGGCAAGATCACGCTGTTCTTCAGCATCAATCTCGGCTTCGCGTTGCTGGCCGGGCTGTTCGTGGTCGGCGGCTATGTCGAACTCGGCAAGCGCACCCGGGAGATCAGCACATCGCACGATCAGGCGCTCAAGGCCGAACGCCTGCTGGTACAATTGAGCGAAAGCCAGCGCCATGCCGAAATGCTGGCGGTTGAAACCGGCGACCGCCGCGCCCGCGCCGCCAGCGATGCGCTCGACAAGGCCGCGCTGACAGTCACCGCGCTCGGCGACGTGATCGGCGACAGTAATGTCGCCGCCATCGAACATGTCGCGCTGATTCGCGAAGGCGTCGCCGATCTCAGCCGTCAGGTCGCAGCCTTCGATGCCGAGACCGCCGATGCCGCGCGCCGTCAGCGCATGGCGCTCGAAATCGCGGCTACCAGTGGCGCCGTCCACACCGCGAGCACCGAACTGGCAGCGATGCTTGGGGCAGAGGTCGACAATGCGTCAGCCGCGGGCGAGGCGCTGATTTCGCAGCTTTTGGTGATGTGGATCGCGCTGGCCACGATTCTGACGCTCATCACTCTGTTCGCGCAGCGCTATTTCCAGCGCAATGTCGGCGCTGTGCTGACCGCGATGGCGCGCCAGATGACCCGCATCGCCGCGGGCGAGCGCGATGTCGCGATCAGCGGCAAGACCCGCGCCGACGAGATCGGCGAAATGGCCCGCGCCACCGAGGTGTTCCACCGCGCCGGCGTGCGGCTCGAAAAGCTCAGCCGCGAACGGGCCGAACGCGCGCGGGCCGAGCTCGACGAACAGGCCCGCCAGCAGGGCTTGCGCGAAGAGGCGCGGCTTGAGCGCGACCGCGCTTTGGCCGGGATCGCCGACCAGTTCGAAACCACCGTCGGCGAGGTCGTCACCGGCCTTGTCGCCGCCTCCAGCCAGCTGCATTCGACCGCCAGCCTGATGGCGACCACCGCCGCCGATGCCAGCAACCGCACGGGCGAAGCGGCGAGCGCGATGCAGGAAGCCACCTACGGCGCCAGCGCGGCCGCGGCGGCGAGTGACGAATTCGCCATGTCGATCGGCGAGATCAGCCGGCAGGCAGCCTCCTCGGCCCAGCTGGCGCGTGAGGCGAGCCTGTCCGCGCGCAGGGCCGACAGCACCATCGGCGCGCTCGCCCTGTCGGCCGAGGAAGTCGGCCAGATCGTCGAGCTGATCAGCACCATCGCCAAGCGCACCAACCTGCTCGCCCTCAACGCCAGCATCGAAGCGGCGCGCGGCGGAGAGGCCGGGCGCGGCTTTGCGGTGGTGGCGAGCGAGGTCAAGGAACTCGCCAACCAGACCGCCCGCGCCACCGAACAGGTCGCAGCGCAGATCCGCGCGATGCAGGACACCACCGGCGCCAGCGTCAGCGCGCTGCGCGACATCGCCAGCCAGATCGAAAGTCTCGAGACCACCGCCATCGCCATCGCCAGCGCGGTCGACCAGCAATCGGTGGCGGGCCATGATCTGGCGCGCAGCATCGACCTGGCCGCGCGCGGCACCGAGAAGGTCTCGGGCCATGTCGAGGATGTGCGTGCGCTTTCGCTTTCGACCGGCGCGGCGGCCAGCCAGGTGCTCTCCAGCGCGACCAACCTTGAAGGCCAGGCCACCACCCTGCGCACACAGGTGCAGGATTTCCTCGCGCGCGTGCGCGGCGGCTAGAGCACTTCCGCATCCCGATCCCGTCTCGGTCAAACTTTTGGAAAGGATTATCCTTCACAAAAGCTTTCAAAGAGACTCCGGGGGATCGCAGCATGAACATGATGAGCCTGCAGGAACGCCGCGAAGAACAGGCCGTGCCTGACTTTGTGCGCCAGATGCAGATGGAAGAGAGCATCGACCCGGTCGAGCCGGGCGAGCCCCCTGCCCCGCCCGCGCGCAGCTCGGTGCTGGAGCGGATGACCTGGTTCCGCGACCTGCCGCTGGCGCGCAAGATCAACACCGTGTTCGGCACCTTCCTCGCCACCGGGCTGCTGATGGTGCTGGTGCTGGGCCTTGGCCTCGGCGAGTTGTGGAACCGCTACAACGCCTCGGCGGCCTTGCAGCAATCGCTGGTCGCCGCCGAAACGCTGCAGGCGCGCAGCGGCGACCTGCGCTATCATTCGGTGCGGGTGCTCTACGATCGCGCAGCCGCTCTCCGCGAACGGCAACGCGGCAGTGAAAACGCGGCGGGCGCGCAGCTTGCGGTGGTCGAGGCTGCGCTGGGCACACAGGCGCCCGAACTCGCAGCCCAGACCGCTGCGGTGCGCGCCGAGCTCACCCGGTTCGAAACCACCTTCGCGCGCGCCAGCGACGCGGTGCGCAGCGGCGGCAGCGCCAACGCCGCCGCCGCCGATGTCGCCGCGCAGGGCGACGCCTTGATTGCCGCCGCCACGCGCCTGTCGGCCGATCTCGCCCGCTACAGCGAAGCCCGCGAGGCGAGCGGAATAAGCTATTTCTTCAACATGATCCTGATCATCGCCGTGCTGGCCGTGCTGGCTGCGACGGTACTGCTGATGGGCCTTGCCTATCTGTCGCGCGATTTCTCCGCGCGGATTGTCGAGATCACCGAGGGCATGTCCCGGCTGGCCGAGGGCGACCGCAATTTCTCGATCGCAGGGGAGGACCGGCAGGACGAGATCGGCGCGATGGTCCGCGCGCTCGACCTGTTCAAGCGCGCCAGCCGCCGGATGGAGAGCTGGTCGCGCGAGCGTTCGGAAAAGGCCGAGCAGGAATTGCAGCTGCAACAGGAGCGCGAGCGTGAGCGGCTTGAGGCCGAGGCCAAGCGCGCCGCCCTGCTCGACGACGTGGCGCGCCAGTTCGAGCGCACCGTGGGCGACGTGGTAAGCGGCGTTGCGGCGGCCTCGAGCCAGCTTCACACCACCGCCACCCGCATGGCGCAGAGCGCCGAGGAAGCCAGCCGCCGCACGGGCGAAGTTGCGGCCTCGATGGAAGAGGCCAACGCCGGCGCCACCGCGGCTGCCGCTGCGAGCGACGAATTCGCGCTCTCGATCAGCGAGATCAGCCGTCAGGCGGCCTCGTCCAGCGAGCTGGCGCGCCTCGCCACCGTCGCCACCGGTGAGGCGGACGAGACCATCTCGGCGCTCGCGGCTTCCGCCGAGGAAGTCGGCCAGATCGTCGAACTGATCCAGACCATCGCCCAGCGCACCAACCTGCTTGCCCTCAACGCCTCGATCGAGGCGGCACGCGGCGGCGAGGCGGGCCGCGGCTTCGCGGTGGTCGCCAGCGAGGTCAAGGAACTGGCGATGCAGACCAGCCGCGCAACCGAAAAGGTCGCCGAGCAGATCCGCGCGATGCAGTCCACCACCGGCGCGAGCGTCAAGGCGCTGCGGGCGATTGCCGGGCAGGTGAAGGACCTGGAGAACACTGCCGTCTCGATCGCCACCGCGGTCGATCAGCAGTCGGTCGCAGGCCGCGATCTGGCGCAGAGCATCGACTTGGCCGCACGCGGCACCGAGAAGGTCAGCGCGCACATCGAGGATGTGCGCCAACTGTCGCTCTCGACCGGAGCGGCGGCCTCGCAGGTGTTGCTGAGCGCGAACGAGTTGGAGGCGCAGGCCAGCCACCTCGGCGATCAGGTGCGCGGGTTCCTGCAGACGGTGCGGGCGGGCTGACTGGATATGCACGTGGCGCGCTCTTGCTGGTCTGCATTAAAAGAGCGGCAACCAGCTGTCATCCAGCAGCGCTGCGTCGGCTGATCCCAAATCGTATTGACCGGACGCGTTGATCCGCAGGATGGAGTCCTGCGCCGCAAGGCTCCATTGTTCTTCGGTGGGGTCATCGCCGTAGGGCCAGGTTTCGAGCGTGCCGCCCAGGTCGAACCGGAACACGGATTTCGCCGTGTGAGGGTCGATGGCGATCGCGTTCAGACGTTGCCCATTGAGAAATGCGGCCGCCGCGTCGATCTTAGCGCCCTCGTCTTCGCTCCATGCGATCTGATGGCCTGCGCGAAGAATGCACCAATGGCAGCAATAGATCCACAACCCGCTGGTCCCGCGCACATCGGCGCTGCGCCGATTGTGCGATGGATGTTCTTGAACCTTGATTGAAGGCTCACCGAATTCGAAGGTGAGGAAACTGCCATGCCCCTTGGCAACGCCCCAAGCTATCTGGCCAATGATTGGCGCGACAAATGCCGCAGCGGGGCTTGCCCATGCATCTGAAAAGACCACGCGAAGAATGTGCCACCCGCCCCTTTGCGGGTCAAGGCGTTGCCCGTCGCACCGCCAATTCCTCCATTTCGTCTACCTCACGCGCAAAGCGCTCAGCAGCGATGCCGGGTGCATGGGTGCGGAAGGCTTCGGCGAGGGCACGGTAATACCATAGGGGGCCATCGCGTCCGCCGGTGAAGCGTTCCCACACCGCAGCCCCCACAGCGCGCAGATCGGCATTGATGGCGCTGGCATTGTGAGTATTGTCGGCAAGGCTGACCGCGAGGCTACGCGCCGACTTGTGCGCGAGGCTGGCGATATAGGCCTCCTTGCGCGGGCGCCATTCGGGCTTGGGCTCTTCATGTGCGTCGGTGCAGTCGGCGACGATCTGCGCCACATCATCACCGAAGCGTTGCCGGATTTCCTCAAGCTGCGCGAGCCCGCCCTGGTCCTCGACCGCATCGTGCAGCAGCGCGGCGATCGCCTCATCCTCGTCCGCCCCATTCTCCAGCGCGATCGCGGCGACGGCGACGAGGTGCGAGACATAGGGCACGCCCGAGCCCTTGCGGAACTGGGGGCGGTGGAGGCGGCTGGCATAGGCCAGCGCCGCGTCGAAGCGATCGGTGAGGATGGGGGTGGCGGCAGGGTCGCTCATCATCTGTCCTTTCGTGGCGCGATCGCCATCGCCCGCCTGCAACGCCGATTGCGCCCGGCAGCGAGGCTGCGGGCGTGTGGCGGATTGATCTGTTGTGGGTTTTGACGGTGGTTGCGGGAGTTGGATTTGAACCAACGACCTTCAGGTTATGAGCCTGACGAGCTACCGGGCTGCTCCATCCCGCGATACCGTTTTTGTGGCGTTCCTCGCTCGTGCGACCTGAAGGTCGCGTCGCTGCGGGCGGCCGGTCGGCCTTGCGGTTCCTGTGGAACCGTTTGGCCCCTTCCACGACCATTCGAGGGCGGGAAGAAACGTCACAAGCGCCGAAACGCAAAGACGCCAAAAGGGCCGCCCTTGCGGGACAGCCCTATGACTTGTGAATGGGTCAACCCCGCTCCCACTGGCTTCAATGCCTGGCGGCGCCCTACTCTTCCAACGCTTGAGCGTTAGTACCATCGGCGCAGTCTGGTTTCACGGCCGAGTTCGAGATGGGATCGGGTGGGTCACAGACGCTATGGCCACCAAGCAATGGGGCCAGTGGATGCGGGTTTTCAAATCGATGCACACTCATGGGTATGAGTGGTTAAGGGCGTATCTGGCTGGAGTAATCCTCCGCCAACATGGGCTGCCAGAAGGCAGGCCTGTCGTTGACAGTGCGAATTCTCAAGCGCGATATGAACTATTAGGACCGGTTAGCTCCATACATTACTGCACTTCCACACCCGGCCTATCAACGTGATGGTCTATCACGGTTCAAAGATACCTAATCTCAAGGGAGGCTTCCCGCTTAGATGCTTTCAGCGGTTATCCCGTCCGTACATAGCTACCCTGCGGCACCCTTGGCAGGATGACAGGTACACCAGAGGTACGTTCACCCCGGTCCTCTCGTACTAGGGGCAACTCCTTTCAAGTATCGACGCCCACGGCAGATAGGGACCAAACTGTCT
>FWWM01003713.1_pt1 | contig 37339 bp, 28 predicted proteins | sample 2228351 | NCBI WGS metagenome assembly FWWM01 (sample SAMEA103939774, study PRJEB20133) | metagenome
TCGCCGCCGTCAGCGTCGTCTTCCCGTGATCCACATGCCCGATCGTCCCAATGTTCACATGCGGCTTCGTGCGCTCGAACTTCTCCCTTGCCATATCGTCTCCTCTTGCCTTCTGTGCTCAAAAAAAGTGGAGCCCACGACCAGGCTTGAACTGGTGGCCTCTTCCTTACCAAGGAAGTGCTCTACCACTGAGCTACGTGGGCTCGTTCGGACCGTTCAATCCCACCGGCGCTGCTGGATTATCAGCCGACCAGGGTACTGCAATCTCTGGAGCGGGAGACGGGACTCGAACCCGCGACCAATAGCTTGGAAGGCTATGACTCTACCAACTGAGTTACTCCCGCACTCCTCGCGTCTCGAAAACCGCCATTATCTCCAAAAGCCGAAGGGAAGGCAACCCTGCCCCTCGGCCCTCAGAAAGCCTCTCGTGCGTACTCTGGAGGGGGTAGGATTCGAACCTACGTAGACCCTCAGGTCAACGGGTTTACAGCCCGTCGCATTTGACCGCTCTGCCACCCCTCCACAAATCGACCTGTTTCCGCCGTCCGCCTCCGGGGGAGTACAGACAACAGACCCGTTCCGGGAAAAACGGAAAGCGACATAATACACAAAACCCGGTTTGGGCAACAACACCGGCCGACCGTACAGACCGTACACTCCCCGTTACACCGCCTCCAGGGCGTTTCACGGCGCCATTTTGCGGCTGGACCCGTCACTCCAGAGGATTGACATGGGTAATACCCGGGAAACGTCTGAAATCGTTGTCGGCCGAGTACAGGGTGCAGCCGTGTTCGAGAGCGAGGGCGGCAAGATGGGCGTCGGCGGTCAGATTCCCCGCAGTCCCCACCGACCGCACGAGGTTGCGGAAAATGGCCCAGTGGTTGTCCCCCGGCACCGGAATGCACACCGAACCCAGCTCCAACCACGACTGGCAATAGGAAACCGCCTGCTCGACGGTCATCGGCTTGCGGAGGATCCCCGCCCTGGTGGTCAGCCGAAGGAAGGCGAGCAGGACGATCCAGGGCAAGCCCACCGGTTCGGTTTCATTCAGCACGCCTTCCAGCCAGGGGCGGGCCCTCGCGTGATGGGGAGCATCCCGGTCGATGGCATAAATCAACAGGTTGACGTCGACCAGGATCATTTCCGCAACTCCAGCTTGCGATGGATCTCCTCATCCTCCAGGATCTCGGCCAACCGCAGCGCCTTGTCCAGGTTGACGGAAGGAAGGGGGCCTCCCAGGGATAACGGTTTCAGTCGATAGCGGCGGGGCCGCCGGGCGGGCCGGCGGGCAGCCAGACCCAGCCGGAGGCTCTCATTGACCACGTCTTTGAACGACTTCCCCGACTCGAAAGCCAGCTTCTTGAGCTGCGAGGCAATCTGGTCGTCTATGGTCAGAGTTGTGCGCATGGAGGCATCATAGCATCGTAATCTCGATCATCAAAACATCAAGCGATCAGCAGGAAAGGCGCGGCAAGGCAGGTTGATCGGCCGAGCTGGCCCCCAGGCGGGATTGCCTTCCGGGCGGTCCTCCGGGCTTGGGGAGGTGTCCCCTGCCGGCGGGAAACCCGGCCTCGGGGCGAAGCCCCCATAGCATCCACGGCAGAGGTGGTCGGCCGCGAATTCGGGGTGAGCCCAGCGATCAGTCCGCGGCTGGAGGCGAGGGGCGGAGAAGTGAAAGGGCCGATCCGCCCGCGCTCCGGCTTCACGGCCCTTTCCTCTGAAGGTCGCTTCGCTCGCCGGCCCATAGCTGCGGCGGCTTGGCGTCACACTGCTAGACATCAGCATAGCGATATGCCGGCCGGAAGGCAAGAAGAAAAGCGCCCCCGGCGGGACTCGAACCCGCGACCCTCACATCAGCAGTGTGACGCTCTGTCCGTTGAGCTACGGGGGCGCGACCGCCATTATAGACCCCGGAATCACGATCCCTGCGGCGAGCGTACGGCCTGGATGTCAGTTCTCGTCAGTCGTTGAATTACTGGAGCTGGCGAAGGGACTTGAACCCCCAACCTACTGATTACAAATCAGTTGCTCTACCGTTGAGCTACGCCAGCTCCGCTTCGGCTCCGAGAGGGCGAGTTTAGCACGCCCGAGTCGGTGTCCGCCCGCCGGTAGTCCTGGAACGCCAGCCGTCCGGCGGAGATGCGATGCCGCCAGAGCAGGCGCCAGAACTCACGCTGGGAAATCCTCCGGGTCCTCCACACCCGGCGCCGCTTGAGCTTCATGGCCGGCAGACCCGCCGCAGCGTCGCGCCAGGCCCGAACGACGCTCGCCGCCAGACTCTTCCACTCGCCTTCCCGGCGGAAGTTCCCGGCGGCCCCCCGTCCGACCAGGGCAGCCAGGACGTTCCACCCCATGCGGTACAGTGTCGTCAGCGGACTCAGCCAGATCAGGAGCAGGGGAAAGTTCTTCACCAGCAACCAGATCCGGTTCCGCTCCACCAGATAGATCTTCTCCGGCGCGTAGCGTCCCCAGGTACTGGAATGGTGGTGTTCCACCACGGCCGCACCGCAATAGCGGGCCCCCCATCCCAGCCAGCGGGCCCGCAGTCCCAGATCGGCATCGTCGGCGTAAGCGAAAAAGTCCTCGTCGAATCCCCCGGTTTCGTCCAGCACGACCCGCCGGTACAGCGCCGCACAGCCGTCGGGACACAGCGTCTCGCCGCTGCCGGAGAATTCTCCGCTGTCGGCAGTCCCGGTGCCATGACCGCGATTCTGGCCGTCCCAGAAAATCCGGTGTCCCGCCTTGTCGATGATGCCGGTGGCGTGAAAGCGAATCCGGGAAGCCACCATGCCGCACTCGGGATGGGCCCCCATCTCCTCCATGAGGCGGGTCAGCCAGTCCGGATGAGCCTCGGCGTCGTTGTTGAGCAGCGCCACGTAGTCACCTCCGGCCGCCCGGATTCCGGCGTTGCAGCCGGCGGCGAAACCGCGATTCGACGGCATTTCGATCAGCGTAATCCGTGGGTCGGCCAGCCCCCGCACCAGGGCGACACTGTCATCAGTGGAGCCGTTGTCGACGACGATGACTTCGAAGCGAGGGTAGTCCTGGGCGAGCAGCGACTGAAGGCACGCCCGCAGCAACCCCGCCCTCTGATGGTTGACCACCACCACCGAGACTAGGGGTACCTGCCCCGGACCGCGTGCCGAATTCAGAGTCACCGGGACTCCTCCCCCAGCTCATGGGATCGCCGGCGGCCGGCCGATCCCATAGTAGGTGAAACCCAACGCCCGCATTTCCCGAGGGTTGTACTGGTTGCGGCCGTCGAAAATGACAGGAGAACGCATGAGCTGCGCCATGCGGTGAAAGTCAGGGTTGCGGAAGACGTTCCATTCGGTCAGCAGCAGCAGCGCATCAGCGCCGGCCAACGCCTCATAGTTGTTCGCCGCCATCGTCACGCGGTCGCCAAGAAGTCGGCGGGCCGCATCCATTGCGGCAGGATCGTAGGCGCAGATGGTGGCACCCAGCTCCAGCACCCGCTGGATCACAGCAATGGCCGGTGACTCCCGCAGGTCATCGGTACGCGGCTTGAAGGAGAGCCCCCAGGCCGCGAAGTGTCGTCCGCGAAGCGGCGGCTCGCCTTCAGGCTGATAGTGCTTGAGGATTTTCTCCACCAGCACCGTTTTCTGGCGTTCGTTGACCCGCTCCACCGCCTCCACCACATCCAGGGGAATGCCCTGATCCCGAGCCATCCGCAACAGCGCCTTGATGTCTTTCGGGAAACACGAACCCCCGTATCCGATACCGGGAAACAGGAAGGTCGGCCCGATACGCCGATCCAGGCCGACGCCCTGACGCACCCAGTGCACGTCGGCTCCCACCACCTCGCAGAGGTTGGCGATCTCGTTCATGAAGGAGATTCGGGAGGCCAACATGCAGTTGGCTGCATACTTGGTCATCTCTGCGCTGCGGTTGTCCATGAGGAGGATGGGAGCGCCGGTCCGGGTAAAAGGGGCATACAGCTCCTTGATCAGTTCCGCGACCCGGATGTCGTCATGGCCGACGATGACCCGGTCGGGCTTCATGAAATCCTCGACGGCGGCACCCTCCTTCAGGAACTCCGGGTTGGAGACCACATTGAACTCCTCCTGGGTCAGCGCCGCCATCCGCCGGCGGATCAGATCAGCGGTCCCAACCGGCACCGTGCTCTTGTTAACGATGATCTTGAAACCGTTCATGGCGCGGGCGGTGGCTTCCGCGGCGGCCAGCACATGGCTGAGATCCGACGAGCCGTCTTCGCCGGCCGGTGTGCCCACCGCCAGGAAAATGATGAGGGAGGACCGTACCGCCTCTGCCAGGTCGGTGGTAAACCGGAGCCGACCCTCCCGGGCGTTGCGGGTGAGCATCTCGTCGAGCCCCGGCTCGTAGATCGGAATCCGTCCGGCCTCCAAACTCCGGATCTTGTTTTCGTCACTGTCGACACAGATCACGTCGTTGCCGGTCTCGGCAAAGCAGGTACCCGCCACCAGGCCCACGTAACCGGTTCCAATGATCGCCAGTTTCATTGCGGGGTGTACCTTTCCAGCCGTCCTGGCTGATACAGGCCTTTACGTCCGTATATCCTTTATCCTTAAGCCCTATCCACCACTGAACCCTCCTGCTCAGACGTCCCAGCTCGCCCACACCATAACCGTGGCGCCGCGTCCGGCACTCGCTTCCAGCCAGGCCAAAGGCTGGGCCAGGAGGACCGCGGCGAAGTATACACCGGCAACCAGGCCATCCCTTAGCCCCGCGGGCGGGAGCCCGTGTCTGCGGACGCGGCGGACAATGGGGTCGATGCCAGGGGCCAAACTGGAAACCAGGGCGGCTGCATTGTCCCGCAGCGAGAAGTGGCGGATTCGTCGAATCCTGAAGCCGGCCCGCCCCAGAACGAACAGGAGGGAGTACAGGGAGAAATTGCTGAGGTGCCGGGGACAGTCCAGGCCGTACCACCGGCGGCCAAGCACGGCGGCCTGCCAACTGGACCGGTTTGGGACCTGGACCACCACGTGACCCGGACGCCGCAGCAGTTTCTGAATGCCCCGCAGGTAGGGAAATGGATCGGCGATGTGTTCCAGGGTGTGGAAGAGGGTGATCACATCGAACGGCCCCAAAGGTTCAGCAGCGGACGTCTCCGAACCCAGAATCAGCCGATCGGCCACACCGGCCCCCGACTCTTTCACCGCCTCGGGGGAGGACTCAAGGCCCCAGGCGTCGTAGCCGGCGGCCGCTGCCAGCCGTATGAACAGTCCGCCGCCTGCCCCGATGTCCAGCAGGCGGACCCCTTCGGGATCCGGGCAAACGGAACGGACGAAGCGGAGTTGATCGAACCGCACCATCTGGCGCCGATAGAGATGTTCCAGTCGGGACAGCCAGCCGTCGGAACCTTTCCACCAGTAGCCCCGCGGGTAGAGACTCGCCAAGTCGAGCGTCAGGCGGTTGGGATCCTGGAACAGCAGGCGGCAGGTCGGACACTCGTAAAGCGTGAATTCTCCGGACACGGCCCTGAACAACCTGTCCCCCAGCCGCCAGCGGGGTTCGGCGGACGGACGTTCACAGACCGGGCAGGGCGGCCCCGAGGCACCGGGGTTGTTCATCGACGCCTCCGCCGCCGGGTCAGCCGTTTCCGGAACAGGAAGACCAGGTTGTTCCAGCCGTCCCGCCACGGACGCAGTTTCTTCTCCCCGGCCCGGTTCGAATACCGAATGGGAATTTCCCTGAACCCGATGTCGGCGTTGAGAATGGCCTCCAGCTTGATCTCCTCCGAGAATGCCATGCCGTCGCTGATCAGCTCCATGCGGCGCAGGGCGTCCTTGTAAAAGATCCACATGCCGGACTGGGAGTCACGGACCCACCGGAAGAACAGCAGGGACATCGCCAGGCTCAGCAGCCGATTTCCCCACAGGTTCTTGCGGGACATGGAGTTGGGATCGGTGATCGGAAACCTGGAGGCCGACACGAAACCCACCCGGGAATGGATCAAGGCTTCCAACAGGTACGAAAGGGCATCCACCGGATAGGAATGGTCTCCGTCCAGGGTCACGATCACGTCACCCTGGGCCGCCAGCAATCCGGTCTTGTAAGCGCGGCCATAGCCACGGACCTGCTCCCGGATGACCCTCGCGCCCATGGACTGCGCCACTTCGGCGGTTCCGTCGGTGGAAGCGTTGTCCACCACAATGACCTCGTCCACAAACTCCGGAATCCGTGACAGAACCTGCCTGATTCCCTCCTCTTCGTTCAGGCAGGGAATCACGACCGTCACCTTCAGATCTCGATACATGCTGCTTCAGCCAACACCCGCAGATTTCCGCCGTCTGCCTGGGCCACAAAACCGGGCGCCGACCCCTGGATCCTCAGGAGCCCGGCGGCGGGGGCTCCGGCTCGGGCACCGAATGCTGCTCCGGGTGGGCCAGCTCCGCCAGCAGTCGGGCGATGCGGTCCGTGTAAACCCTCTGCCGGTCCAGCGCCAAAGCCTGCTGGAGATGGGACTTGGCGCCCTCAACGTCGCCGGACGCCGCCAACACTCGGGCAAGGCCGTAGTGTACACCGGGACCGGGAGCGATCCTGACCGCCTGTCGCCACGCCGAAAGCGCCTGCTCGCGGCGCCCGCTGCGCTCGTAGGCGTAAGCCAGCCGTTCCCAGAGTTCTCCGGAAGGCCTGGACACAAGCGCCCTTTCAAGATAGGGGATCGCACCGTTGAAATCTCCGCTCTGCAAAAGGCTGACGCCCATCCAGTAGTTGCCGGTGGCATCCTCGGGAAAGGCCGCCAGGAACTTCCGCAGATAGGGGACTGCCTGGCGATACATCCCGGAGTCGAGATAGAGGCCGGCATAGTTCATCCAGATGGCCTGGACCTCCTTTCGCCGGTCTCCCAGCCGAAACGCTCCGTCCAGCAGATCCCGAGCCTTCAGGCGGACCCTCAACGCCGCCTCCTTCTGACCGCGCTCGTCCAGAATCAGCGCGTCCTCCTTGTAGGTATTGGCCAGATTGCTCACCGTAAACGGATTTCTGGGCTCGATCTCCACCGCCCGCTGCAGATAGGTTCGGGCCTTTGCCTGCATTGCCGCCGCTTCGTCGAGGCTGCCGGCCAGCCGGCGCTCGCGGCCGATGGTGTAGTACATCGCCCCCAGATTCGCGTGCGGCAGCGCCCGGCCCGGGGCCAGTTCCAGGCTCCGCTGGGTGAACTCGAGCCCTTTCTCGATCAGGCCCTGGTTGAAGTAGATCTGACCGAGGTTTGCGTTGGCCCGGTAGGACCTCGGCTCCGCCCGGTAGGTGGCCTCCCAGAGGGTCTGTTTGTCCTTCCAGTCGGTGTTCCGGTCGACGGTCATCCCTGCATAGACGAGCAGCAGGAGCGCCAGGGAGGGCCAAGCGGCCGCCGGTACCCGTCTGAGCGCCCGCTCAACCGGCACCGCCACCGCCAGGACCCAGCCCGCCAGCGGAAGATAGAGAAAATGGTCGGCCGCAAGCTCGTGAAACGGGATCAACTGGAGGACCGGCAACAGACACAACAGAAACCAGAGCATTCCCGCCGAAACCAGCACCCGCCGCGGAAAGAGCCAAACGGCGAGAACCACGTAACCCGCCAGAAAGGCGGCGGCCAACACCGTGGCCGGCTCGGTCAAACCTCTGGAAACCGGGAAAACGTCTCCCAGATAGTCGGCCAGGAGGGGATAAGGCACCAGGGACAGCTTCACGTAATGGGCGAAGAGCTTGAAGGATGTCCCCAGGTTGTTCTCGAAACTCCCTCCCCAGTACTGCTCCATACGGCTCGCCTTGGAGACCGCCAACGCCCAATACAGCCCGGACCCGGCCAGAAAGACAAAACTTCCGTAGAGAATCGGTGCCCGCTTCACCGAGGACCACGCCGCCCACAGCAGACCCGGACGCGGTTCTCCCGAGGAGTGCCAGGCCAGCACCGAGTCGACGGCCAGCAGCAAAGCCGGAAACACAATCGCCACCTCTTTGGAGCCCAGAGCCAGCAGGAAGGCCAGGCCCGAACCCACGGCAGCCGCCACACGGTAGCGCGTACCCTTCCGCAACGCCAGGAACAGTGAAGTTGCCGCCAGCACAAAAAAGGCCGCCAGAAGATCCTTCCTTCCCGACACGTAAGCGACGGCGGCGGTCTGAACCGGATGGGCGGCAAAAAGCGCCGCCGCTATTCCCGCCACCAGATTCGAGGCCGACAACAGCCAGACCAGATGGAAAAGGAGCAGGACGTTGGCGCCGTGCAACAGGACGTTGACCAGATGGTACGAAAACGGATTCTCACCCGAGACGGCGTAGTTCAGGGCATAGGTCAGGGTCCGCACAGGCCGGTAACCCGAGTCCCAGACGATTCCTTTCCAGTCCAGCGAGGTGACGAAAGGATTCTGCAGGATCAGAGTCACGTCGTCGAACAGCAGTTCGTGGCCGAGCGTGTTTGCAAACAGGATCGCCGCGGAAAGGGCGATCAATCCCGCCGCCAACCAGTTGCAGCGGGTCTCCTCCATCGATCGAATGCGGCGGTTTCGTTTCCTGCTCATGCGCGAATGCAGCGGGCGGAGGTTGCCGCCACCAGGTCCACCAGGGAATCGACCGCCTGCTCCCAGGTCAGGAGCCTGCGGAACTCAATGATGTTGCGGCGGAATTCCGTTTGAAGCCCCTCGCTGAAGAAGCGGCGCACGGCGGACGCCAAAGCTGCAGGATCCCGCGGCGGGACCAGAAGACCAGTCCTCCCCTCGAGCACGACCTCCGACAAGCCCCCGACCCGAGTGGCGATCACCGGGACTCCAAACTGATAAGCCACCGGAACCACGCCGCTCTGCGTCGCCTCCGTGTAGGGCAACAGTACCACGTCCGCCGCCCGAAACAGGGCCGGCACTTCCTCGTTGGGGATGTAACGGTCCCACCACTCGATGCGGCCGGCCAAACCTTCCCGGGCGGCCAAGGCCCGGTAACGTCCGGAATCAAGATAGAACTCCCCCGCAATGCGCGCCTGGAACTCCAACCCTTCCCGATGCAGGATCCCCAGGGCCGCGATCAGTGTCTCCAACCCCTTGTACGGCCTCACCTTCCCGAAAAACAGGAGGCGCGGGACGCCCGCCTGCCGGGAGTCGGTGCCTGAGTCGAGCTCGTCCGCCAGACCGGAATAGAAAGTATACAGAGGGTGATAGATCCGACGGATGGGTGCGTCCGGCCGAAACGCCTGCACCTCGGCGATCATTCCCTCGGTGTGGACCAGGAACCCGTCAACCTGACGGAACGTCCGCTGGATGACGGCCGCTTCCAGCCAGCGGCGCATCCGCCAACTGGACCGGTCATGGGGATAGACGTTGTGGCAGCAGAAAATCGCCGGTATGTCCAACCGACGCTTGACGCCGCGGATGACGGCGGCAAATGCGGGTCCGAAGAACGGCTGCCACCATTGGAAAACCACCGCCCGCGGGCTCATCTCCACGATGCGGCGGGCAGTGCGATTCCAGGTCGGCGGAGCCGCGGGATCGAGCAACCGTTCCGAGGCTGCTTCAAACGGATGGCGACTGTGGTCATGCTGGGTGCGTCCGGGGAAAAGAAACGCCGGGTACTGGCGGGAAAAACTGACGAGCGTCGGCTCATGATCCCGCCGGAGCGCCTGGAAAAGCGACGTGTTGTACTGGGCTATGCCTCCGCGATACGGGTAGGCAGGGCCCACCAGAACGATCCTCATCTTCTCCCAGGACCCCACGCTCCACCGGGGGTCTCCTCTCCCACCTTCACCGGCTCAGGGCTCGCTCAATGCCGGGCCTGCAACACCGGATCCCTGTTCCCGGCCTCCCCGGAAGGGTCCAAAGAGAGAACTTCCTTGATGGAATAATCGTCTTCCTGCCGGGCCGAGTAGGCGATCATCTCGGCCAGCAGCCCGAAGAAAATGAATTGTACACCGACGATCAGGAGCAGAATCCCGAGCATGAACGCCGGGCGATCGCCGATCCAGCGGCCAAAAAACCAGCCCACGGACAGGTAACCTTCAATCAGCAGTCCCGCCAGAAACAGTACCGCCCCGAACACGCCGAAGGCATGCAAGGGTTTGCGGTTGTACCGGGTCAACATGATCACGGTGAGCAGATCGAAGAAGCCGCCCACCAGCCGCCCCGCGCCGAACTTGCTGGTGCCATGAACCCGTGGCCGATGTTCCACCGGCACCTCACCGACCCGAAAACCCCGATAGCTGGCCAGGACCGGGATGTAGCGGTGCATCTCCCCGTAAACCTTGATCTCTTCCACCACTTCCCGCCGGTATGCCTTGAAACCGCAGTTCATGTCGTGCAGCGGAACACCGGTCAGGGTGGCCGTCACCCAGTTGAAAAGCCGCGACGGCCAGCGTTTGGTGATCGGATCGCGGCGGACCTTCTTCCAGCCGGAAACAAGGTCGAAGCCCTCCTCCAGCTTCCCAAGCAGCTTGTGCATCTCCCGGGGCTGGTCCTGCAGATCCGCATCGAGGGTCAAAATCACTTCGCCTGTAGCGTACTGGAAGCCTGCCGAGAGTGCCGCCGACTTTCCGAAATTGCGCCGGAAACGCACCACCCGAATCCGGGGGTCCCGCCCCTGCAGCTCCTTGAGCACTTCCAGCGAGCCATCCGTGCTGCCGTCATCCACAAAGATGATCTCCGCCGTCACCGGCAGACCCGCCAACTCGTCGGCCAAAGCCACATAGAGCTCGGCGAGGGATTCCCGCTCGTTATAAAGGGGCACAATGACAGACAGACTCTTCATTGGCTACAATGCGACCTCCGCATTGTGGCGCAGAGCGGCGGATTATCTCAAGCCCCAACACGGACGGAACGGCGGAGCAACGCATGAACATCCTCATCACCGGAGGTGCCGGATTCATCGGTTCCCACCTCGCGGATCACCTGCTCGCCCAGGGCCACCGGGTCCATGTGATCGACGACCTCTCGACCGGCCGGATGGCCAACATCGCTCATCTCAAGTCCGATCCCCGATTCGGGTACACCATCGAGTCGGTGATGAACATCCCCCTGACTGCCGAACTGGTTGACCAGTGCGAGGTCGTCTTCCACGCGGCAGCGGCGGTCGGGGTCCGGCTGATCGTGGAGAGCCCGGTGAGAACCATCGAAACCAATATCCGGGGCACCGAAATTGTCCTGCAGTTGGCCGCCAAGAAGCGCAAGACTGTAGTCCTTTTCTCCACCTCCGAGGTCTACGGCAAGGCGGAGAAGGTTCCTTTCCATGAGGACGACGATCTCGTGCTCGGCCCCACCACCAAAGGGCGGTGGAGCTACGCCTGCAGCAAAGCGATCGACGAGTTCCTCGCCTTGGCCTACTGGCGCGAGCGGGGGTTGCCGGTGATCGTGGCCAGGCTGTTCAACACCGTCGGCCCGCGGCAGACGGGCAGATATGGCATGGTCCTGCCTGGCTTCGTGAAACGTGCACTGGCTGGAGAACCGCTCCTGGTGTACGGTGACGGATCCCAAACCCGCTGCTTCAGCCACGTCAAAGACGTGGTGGAGGGCCTGGTCCGGCTGTTCCATTGTGAAGCGGCGATCGGCCAGGTCTTCAACATCGGCAACGACGAGGAGATCTCGATCCTCGAACTGGCCCGCCGGGTATGTCGCCTGCTGAACAGTTCCTCGGAAATCCGCCTGGTTCCGTATGAGGAAGCCTATGCCAAGGGTTTCGAGGACATGCGGCGGCGGGTGCCGGACCTGACCCGGATCCGCCGACTCATCGGCTACCAGCCCCGCTTCGGCCTCGACCAGATCATCACCGACGTCGCCGACTATTTCCGCATGGCGGATTGACGGGCCGATCTCCCTGGGACCGTCGGGCTCCCATCCCGACTTTTTGACTTGATCGATCCACTCCCGTACCATGGTAGCTGGATCCCATCAGGTTTTTGGGGAGGGATATGTCTTTCAAGATCGGCGACAAAGTGATCTATCCCAATCAGGGAGTGGGCACCATCGAGTCGGTCGCCACCAAGACCATTGCCGGTCATGTTCAGCAGTTCTATATGGTGCGCCTGGCGGCCAACGACTCCACCGTCATGGTGCCCGTCGCCAACGTCAACAACGTGGGCATGCGGACTCTCAGCGCCAGTGACGACGTTGACGACCTTTTCGAAATCCTCCAGTCGGACTTCACGGAACCGGATCCCGACTGGAAGACCCGCTACAAGGTCAACCTCGAGAAAATGAATTCGGGCCAGGTCCGGGAGGTGGCACGGGTTCTGCGCAATCTCTACTTCCTCAGCCACCGCAAGAGCCTGTCGTTCCGCGAGAAGAAGATGTACGACCGGGCCCGCCACCTGGTGATTTCCGAGATCGCCACCGTCCGCCAGCAGGACTTCGAGGAAACCGAAAGGCAGGTCGACGACATTCTGGAAGCCAGTTACGTCCGGACCATCCAGCGCCGGGAAGCCGCTGCGGTTACTTCCTGAGGGCGGCGTCCGGGCACCCTGCGTATCCGGCGCTCCCTCACGCGGCTGAGGGAGTTCTGCACTTCAGCAGACAGCCTGGAAAGCCTCGTCGGCGGCTGCAATCGTCGACTGGATCACGTCGTCGGTGTGGGCGGCGGACAGGAAACACGCCTCGAACTGGGAAGGAGCCAAGTAGACACCCCGTTCCAGCATCGCATTGAAAAAGCGTGCGAAGCGCTTGGTATCCGAGGCTTTGGCGGTCTCAAAGTCGTGAACCTCGGCAGCGGTGAAGTAGACGGTGAACATTGAGCCGCACCGATTGATGCGCACCGGCACGTGGTGTTTCGCGGCAGCCGCCGCCAGTCCCTCGCAAAGTTTCCCGGTTCCCTCTTCCAGTCTGCGGTACGGGGGCTCTTTCTCCAGCAGTTCCAGCGTCTTCAAGCCTGCCGTCACCGCCAGCGGGTTCCCCGACAAGGTGCCGGCCTGGTAGACGGGTCCTTCGGGCGCCACCTGGTCCATGATGTCCGAGCGCCCGCCGAACGCCCCGATGGGGAGGCCTCCGCCCACGATCTTTCCCAGGCAGGTCAGGTGAGGGCACAGGCCGTAAATCTCCTGGGCGCCGCCTGGGGCCAGCCGGAAACCGGTCATGACCTCATCGAAGATCGCCAGGGCTCCATGACGTTCCGCCAGGTCAATCAAACCGGCGAGATACTCTCTGGGCGGCACCACCACTCCCATGTTGCCGGTAACCGGCTCGCAGATCACGGCTGCAATCCGGTTCGGAAACCGCTCGAAAGCCGTCTTGACCGCTTCCAGATCGTTAAAGGGGAGGCTGAGCGTAAGGTTGGCCAGCTCGGGAGGGACACCCGGTGTGTCCGGGAGACCCAGCGTCGCCACTCCCGAACCTGCGCGGACCAGAAAACTGTCTGAATGGCCGTGGTAGCAACCGTCGAACTTGATCACCATGGGGCGGCCCGTAAAGGCGCGGGCCAGGCGCAGAGCGCTCATGGTGGCTTCGGTTCCCGAGTTCACAAGCCGGACCTTCTCCACCGACGGGACCATGGCCGAAATCTTCTCAGCCAGTTCCACCTCGAGCCGGGTAGGAGCACCGTAGCTGGTGCCCTTCTCGAGAACCGCGCGCAACGCCTCGACCACAGCGGGATGGGAGTGACCGAGAATCATGGGCCCCCAGGAGCCCACATAATCGATGAATTCATTCCCGTCGACGTCCCGCAGGCGACACCCGTAGGCGGCGGTGATGAAACGGGGACTGCCGCCCACCGCCTTGAAAGCACGGACCGGACTGTTTACTCCACCCGGGAGGATCTGGCGGGCACGAACAAAGAGCCGTTCACTCAGCGTGGACCTCATGAGGATATCCGGTTGGAACTGCAAATGGCGGTGGAGGGACTCGAACCCCCGACTCGGCGGATATGAGCCGCCTGCTCTGACCAACTGAGCTACACCGCCCCCGAAAAGCCCAGATCATACCGGATCGGCGGTATCTGTTCAACGAGCGCCGTCCACTCCGGCTTGCATCGGTGAACAGGAACCCTGCCGGCCACCCTCTCCCTGCCGCTTTTCTCAGTGTCGTTCGAGGATGCCCCGGATGCGCGGCGTCATGGCGGCGATCGCCAGTCCGGCCAAGAGGGCCGCCACCAGGTTGATGCCGAATATCCCCGTCAGCGGCATGGTCTCCCAGAAACCCGCCAACACTCCAGCCAGCTTGTTGCCGATGGCGGTGGCCAGGAACCATCCGCCCATCATCAGCGCGGTCACCCGGGCGGGGGCCAGCTTGGACACCAGCGCCAGGCCCATCGGGCTCAGGCACAGTTCACCGATCGTGATCACCCCGTAGGTTCCCACCAGCCACCAGGGAGAAACCTTCTCCAAGCCGCCGTTGGAGGCCGCCACCGCTCCCAGCATGAACAGCGTGGAGACGGCGGTGATGAACAGCCCCCAGGCCAGCTTGGCCGGAGTGGAAGGCTCCCGTCCCCGCCGCCGCAGCCAGGCGAAAAAGGATACGATCAGCGGGGTGAACAGGATGATGAAACCGGGATTGATGGACTGAAACAGCTCCGTGGAAACCAGAGTGACCTTCTCACCGGCCGGCGGCCGCTGCTCCGGCGGGACGTTCCGCCAGTAAGAGCCTTGGGCGTCAGGATCCTGGATGGTCCCGCCGATGGTGGCATCCTGCTCCAGGTAGAGCGCCCGCAGTACCGGTGCCAGGACACCAGCTTCCCGCCGCGTGTTCTCGTCAGCCCAGTAGGTCAGGGTGGACCCGTTCTGGTGGAAGATCATCCAGAAAACCACGACCACACTGAAGATCGCCAGCAGTGCCCCGATGGGTCCCTTCTCGTTACGGGGAGCCCGCAACCAGAGCAGGACATAAAAGAGGACAACCGGGACTGACGCAGCCACAAAAGCAGCGGTCGTGGCACCGCCGAACCAGGGGCCCAGAAACGCGTAGCCGAACGCCCCCGCCACCGCCGCAGGGAGTACCACCTGATAGAGCAACCGGCCCAAGATCCCCGGCTCCACCGCCGAGCCGTCGCCCCGATCCGGGGCATCTGCCAGATAACGCTGCTGGGTGACAAAGATCAACACCCCCAGCAGCATCCCGATCCCTGCCGCCAGGAAAGCCCATTCCCAACCGAACCGGTTTCGCAACAGGGCGGCCACGAAATTGCAGGAAAAGGCCCCGATGTTGATTCCCATGTAGAAAATGTTGTACCCGGCGTCCTTCAGCGGGCTCCCGGCGGGATACAGGCGGCCGACAATCGTGGAAATGTTGGGTTTGAAGAAGCCGTTTCCCAGAATCACCAGTCCCAGCCCGGCATAGAACGGACCCTCGCCCGAGAGGGCGATCGTCATGTAGCCGGCCGCCATCAGCAGGCCGCCGATCACCACCGATTTCCGGTAGCCCAGCAGGCGGTCGGCGAGAATGCCGCCGAAAAACGGGGTCAGGTAAACCAGCGCGATGAAGGTTCCGTACACTTCGGCCGCCCGCTCCCGGGTGAACGCCAGGCCGCCGGTAACGGAATCCAGCATGTACAGAGACAAAATCCCGATCAGCAGGTAGTAGCCGAAACGCTCCCACATCTCGGTGAAGAACAACACCTTCAAGCCAGCGGGATGCCCTTTGAACAAATTGATTCCCCCCTGCTCTGGAACTCGGTGGACAGTCGGGCAGCGCCCCCTTCTGAGGGGCGGCCGACCCACGCTCAGGCCTGCAGCGCGGCCGCGAGATTGGCCAACGCCTCGTCGACCTCCGACTCGGACTTGAACCCGATCACCATGGCGTCGGCCAGCCCTGACTGGACGGCATAGCTGATCGACTCCCGGCGGGTTTCGGCGTCGGTGAACTCTCCGTTGCCGATGATCTTCATGCCGATGATCCCGCGCCCGTGGCTGCGCATGGCGTTAACCTCGGCGACCACCGCGTCCAGCCTGGCGGGTTCGCCCCACTCGCCCAAGTCGCCGTCGCAGTGACGGCCCAGCGGGTTGAGGCGGACCAGATGAACGTCAACCCAGGCAGCATGGGTAGCGGTTTGCAGAGCAGGCAGGCCGTGGCAGGACACCCCTTTCAGGCGGACCCATCCCCGACTGACGGCCTCCTGAATTCCATCCATCATGGGTTCCAGCCGCCCGGTCCAGTCGGCGGTGGTGGTGCAGTGGATGAGCAGGCTGTCCAGATAATCGGTTCCGAGCTCGCGACGGTAGCGGTCGATCACCGGCAAGGGATCCGCCACAAAGGAAGGATCCTGCCAGGGGATCTTGGTTTGAATCCAGAGACGTTCCCGCGGCAAGCCCTGGATCGCGGTCCGGATCAGGTCGTGAGTCTCGTAAGCGTCAGCGGTGTCGATATAGGTGATGCCGCGCTCATAGGCATACCGCAACAAACGCTGAAAACCGTCCCGCCCCAGGGCCCGCTGGACGGCTCCGGCATCACTCCCGGTACCGAGACCGATCCGGCTGATGGCGGCACCTGTCTTGCCCAAGGGGACGGAATCGACTTCGAAGCTGGTGGAGGGACCGGCAGCGGGCCGGGAGCAGCGGCTGCAGAGCAGCGCTCCGGCGCCGGCAGCGGCGGACAGGAAACGGCGTCGGGAAAGGCGGGATGGATTCATGCGCCTGTCTTACCATATTTCCGGTTGAAACCGCGACCATTGCCCCGTAACCAGAACCGCCGGGCGCCCCTCCCGTGACGCTCCCCGTTTCGTTCTAGAATTGCTCCAGAGTGAGGAGTTCCGGGTACGCGATCTACGTGCACATCCCTATCTGCGCCCACAAGTGCTACTACTGCGACTTTCACTCCCGCCCGGTGGACCCCCCGCAGCGCGCCCGTTATCTGCAGGCCCTCAAAGCCGAAATCGAGCACAGCCCCTGGCGCGGGTCGCGGGCGACTTCATTGTTCCTGGGCGGCGGAACACCGTCCGAGCTCACCGGAGACGAAATTGAAGCCCTGGTCAACGCTCTCACCTCCGCCTTCCGCTTCGACGACGACGCCGAATGGACCATCGAGTGCAATCCGGGGACGCTGAACCCCGCCTCCTGTGACCGCCTGGCCGAACTGGGTTTCGACCGGGTGAGCCTGGGTGTTCAAAGTTTCCATGACGACCTGCTCCAGCGCCTGGGGCGGATCCACAACGCCGCCCAAGCACGGCAGTGTTACGAGTGGCTCCGGGGAGCGGGCTTCGAGAACGTCAGTTTCGACCTGATGTTCGGGATCCCCGGCCAGAGTCTGCGGGTCTGGAAGACCGACCTGCGCCGGGCGCTGGATATGGGTCCGGAACACCTTTCGCTGTACAGTCTGTCCGTGGAACCGGGCACACCATTCGGCCATCTCCGGGAGCTGGGCGCCCTGCAGGAGCCCCCGGACGACCTGGTGGCCCGAATGTACGAGTCGGCCATGGACCTTACCCAGGCTGCCGGCTATCATCACTACGAAATTTCCAACTACTGCCTGCCCGGATTCGAATGCGCGCACAATCTGGTTTACTGGAACAACCAACCCTATCTTGGCTTCGGGGTGAGCGCGGCATCGTATGTCGACGGGACCCGCTGGACCAATACTTACGACTGGGATGCCTATTTCGAGGGCGCACAGCGGGGACAGGTCCCGCGGGTCAATGAGGAGAAGCTCGGCTGGAATCTCGCCCTGGGCGAAGAAATCATGCTGCGGCTGCGGACATCGGCGGGCATCTCGCCCGGACGCCTGTCCCGCAAGTATCGCTGTGATTTCGAGGGCCTGTTCCGGTACTCCATCGACTTCCTCACCGGCCAGGATCTGCTGGTGCGGGAGGGTGACCGGCTCTGCCTGACCCGTCGCGGCAAACTCTTGGCCGATGAGGTCTGCCGGGAGTTCATGCAGTCGGCCCGGGCGCTGGAAGGGGGTAGCCATTGAAAGGGCTTGCTGCCGGTCGGTGGGTTCTGCTGCTGTTGATGGTGCTGCCGGCCAACCTTCCGGCGGCCAATCGCGACGCCGATCTACTCGAGGAAATCCGCCGCACCGGCTTCCAGGAGTCCGAGCTGCAGAACCTGTTGGTGCATCTGGCCGATGTCCCGGGTCCACGGCTTACCGGGTCTCCCGCCCTGCAGCGGGCACGCCGCTGGGCCATGGACCGCTTCCGTTCCTGGGGGATCCAAGACGTCCGGCTGGAGCCCTGGGGTGATCCGGTTCCTTCGTGGGAGGTGGAACGGTGCACGCTGGAGATGCTCAGTCCCCACTACGCCAACCTGCTGGTGTTCCCGCGGGCCTGGAGCCCGGGGCTGACACGGCTGCTGCAGGGCGCCCCGCTCCATGTGGTGCTCGAGTCGCCGGCGGATTTCGATCGCTATCGGGGCCGCCTTCGGGGATCCGTGGCGCTGCTGGGAAAGGTCCGCCAACTGGACGGCGAGGTTACCGTCAAGCCCCAGCGCTTCAGCCAGGAGGAGCTGGGCGGGATGCTGGAACCGGAGCAACCGTCGCCAACCGACCCTGAAGAACGCCGGCGCAAACGCGAGGCCTATCTGCAGTGGCGGCGCCAGGTGGCGGAGTTCCTGCGCGAGGAGGGAGTACGGGTGGTGGTGGAACCGGGATTCGGGGCCGGCGGAACGGTCCTGGTCGCCGGGGGTTCACCCTCCCGTCCGCCGGGTTTTCCTCAGCTCGTGCTGGCCCCGGAGCACTATAACCTGCTGGTGAGGTTGCTGGAGGCTGGGGTGACGCCCGAGCTGCGCCTCCAGTACCAGGTCCGCAAGGGGCCGGCGGTTCCCGACACCAACCTGATCGCCGAGATTCCAGGCTCCGACCCGCGGCTGCGGGAGCAGACGGTGATGCTCGGAGCGCATCTGGACTCGTGGCTGGGGGGCACCGGAGCCTCCGACAACGCCGCCGGCTGTGCCGTCGTGATGGAGGCCACGCGGCTCATCCAGCGGGTCGGTGCACGACCTCGCCGTACCATTCGGGCCGTGCTGTGGAGCGGTGAGGAGCAGGGGTTGCTGGGCTCCCGGGCTTGGGTCTCCCAGCGGCTGGCGCCCCGCGATGGGAACTTCCCGGCCGAGCACGCCCGCATCTCCGGATACTTCAACGTGGATAACGGCAGCGGGAAAATCCGGGGCGTTTACCTGCAGGGCAACGAGGCGGTGCGCCCCCTGTTCGAGGAGATCATGGCGCCCTTGGCCGACCTCGGGGTCTCCACGCTCAGCCCCCGCCCTACGTGGGGAACCGATCACGTCCCCTTCGACTCGGTGGGAATCCCAGCCTTCCAGTTCATCCAGGACCCTCTGGCGTACGACACCCTGACCCACCACACCAACCTGGATGTGGTGGACCATACCTCGCTGGAGGATTTGCAGCAGGCTTCGGTGGTGCTGGCATGGTTCGTCTGGTCGACGGCGATGCTGGACGAACCGCTGCCCCGCAAGCAACCCCCGACACCCTGACCGGCGGAAAGGAGGCTCTGCCATGGATCGTCGTTCTTTCCTGTTCAGTTCAGCGCTCCTTCCAGCCTTTTCCAGTTCCGCTTCGCGACTTCCGGCCCCCGCCGCTCCGACCCTCAAGCCCCCCCGCTTGCGGCCGGGCGACCAGGTGGCCATCGTAAACCCGGCGGGGGCCACCGCCCACCGGGTGGAGGTGGAGATCGTTACGGAGAGTCTCCAGGCCCTGGGCCTGAGAGTGAAGCACGGACGTCATCTGCTCGACCGCCACGGCTACCTGGCAGGGACCGACGTGGAGCGGGCCGACGATCTGAACCGGCAGCTTGCCGATCCGGACGTGCGGGGAGTCGTGGCGGTCAGGGGCGGCTGGGGATGCGCCCGGATCCTCCCGCTCACCGACTTCGAGGCATTGGCCCGGGACCCCAAGATCCTGGTGGGCTATTCCGATGTCACGGCCCTGTTGCTGGCCGCCCATGCCCGCACCGGCCTGGTGACGTTCCATGGGCCCATCGGCCTGGGACCCTGGAACGCTTTTACGGTCGACTATTTCCGCCGGGTCCTGTTCGACGGTGAAGCCGTCCTCTATCGCAACCCTGAGCGCAAAGGCGACAACCTGGTGCAGGTCCAGGACCGGATCCAGACCATTCGGCCGGGGGTGACACAAGGCCGTCTGCTCGGCGGCAACCTCACAGTCCTCACCGCCCTGATCGGGACCGGTTATCTGCCCGACTGGCAGGGTTGCATCCTTTTTCTGGAAGACATCCGGGAAGAGATCTATCGGGTGGACAGAATGCTGACACAGCTGAAACTGGCGGGCATTCTGGGCCAGGCGGCCGGTTTTGTTTTCGGCAAATGCACCGATTGCGATCCCGCCCAGAGTTACGGTTCCCTGACTCTGGACGACCTGTTTGACGACCACATCAAGCCGCTGGGGATTCCCGCCTTCCAGGGAGCGATGATCGGACACATCACCGAAAAGTTCACCCTGCCCGTGGGGCTGCCCGCGGAGATCGACGCCGCGGCGGGTACCATACGCCTGCTCGAGCCGGCGGTGGTGGGTTAGAGGCGCCGGGCGGAGTGAGGTCGCGGGGAACCGGATCCCACATTCGGGGAGGACCTGGCCCTGGACGGTTCTCCCTGCATCCTGCATCCCTCGCACCCGTCAGGCGTCAACCCCAATCCAGCTCACCACCTCACCCAGCGGTTTGCGATCGAGATCCGGCACCTGGGCTCCGTCCGCCGGGAACCCTACAGGAAACAGCACATAGGGGCGTTCGTTGGGCGGCCGTCCCAGGATTTGGCCCAGGAACCCCATAGGACTGGGAGTGTGGGGTAAAGTGGCCAGGCCCATGTGATGGATGGCGGCAATGAACAGTCCGCAAGCGATTCCCACACTCTCCTGGACGTAGTAATTCTTTCGCTTCGCACCGCCTGGACCCAGGCGGTAGGACTGGGCAAAGACCACAACCAGCCACGGGGCCGTTTCCAGGTACGGTTTCCGCCACGAGGTGCCCAGCGGCTCCAGCTCTTCGAGCCATTCGGGCGGCATCCGACGCTCGTAGGCCTCGCGCTCCACCTCCTCCGCCGCCTCGCGGATAAGGCGTTTGGTCGCGGGATCACCCAACACGACAAAGTGCCACGGCTGGCAGTTGGCTCCCGACGGAGCCGTGGCCGCCGTCCGAATCGCCAGCTCCACCAGCTCTTTCGGAACAGGCTCCGCCGAGAACTCGCGGACGCTGCGCCGGCGGCTAAGCTCCTGGTAGAAGTTGCGGGCACGGACCCGCATCCCGGCGGCTGGAAATCGCCGGAACTCCAAAGGACGGAACCGGTCTCGGTCCATGCGGGGATTCTAACCCGACCCGTGAGGTCGAGCCGCCGGCTGCCGGTTGCCAGTATCGTCTAGTCCTGGACCCTTTTCCCGGGATCGACTCGAGCGGAGCCTGTCCGGGAACGACCTTCCAGGGCGGCCATCATCCCGACATCCACCACCAGCGACTCCCCCTGGTAACGGATCCATCCGGCCTTGCGGAACTGCGAGAGGATGTTGGAGAGGTAGGGTCGGTTCGCCCCCGTCAGGCGGGCCAGGATGTCGTGGGTGAGCCGAACTTTCAGCCGGATCTGATCAGCCTGACCATTGGCGCACTGACCATGACGTTCAGCCAGATGTCGGAGCGTGCGCGCCAAGCGCTGTTCAGCTTCCAGGAACGTTAACCCGCCAATCTGATCGTAGGCCGTCGCCAGGCGGTCCAGCAGGATCCCGGTGAGGTTGGCGGCCAACGCGGGGCACCTTCTCGAGAGGGCGAACAGCTCGTCCCGCTCCAGCACCGAAACCCAGCAGTCCTCATGGGCCGCCGCCGAAACCTGGTAGCTGCCTGCCTCGCGGACGGTCTCCAGACCGAAGCTGTCCCCTCCCCGCAGAATCTCCAGGGTCTTTTCCCGCTGGTCCGGGGAGCAGAGGAACAGGCGTACCGTTCCCCGATTCAGAACGAACAGCTCCCTGGCAGGCGCTCCGGCGGCGAAAATCGTCTTTCCCTGTTCGTATATCCGGTCGCGGGCCTGGCGTACAACCACCTCCAGTTCAACCGGGTCGAGTTCTGAGAAAAGAGACGACCTGCCCAAATGCCACAGCCGGTCGTTTCGGTTCAAGTTCTCCAGCAGGGAGTTCCCACTCCTCAAGCCCATGGTGTACCCCAAAAAGCACAGACGTTTAGGTTACACGCACATCGGGGCCGGAAGGTTCCATCCGGGGGCAGGGCTCCCGCGGTTCCAGCACAATGGAAGCGCCGGAGGCGCGGCCGCGCCCGAGCTTTCAGGCGGCTGACGGGCCGCCGGCAATCCGTTCATGCCTCTGGAGGGCAGCCAGGCTGAGCGATTCCATGTCCCGGCCGGTCCTCCTGCCTTCTCCGCTTTGGTGGGGACTGTCCCCAAGAGTGGAGTCCTGGGCGATGCCGGCCTGTCTCCTGCCGCAGAACGGGGGGCGGAGGTCGCCGCTGAGTTTCCGTCGCACAGTCTGCTATACTGACGCCCTCCGGTCGGGACGTGGCGCAGCCTGGTAGCGCACCTGAATGGGGTTCAGGGGGTCGCGAGTTCGAATCTCGCCGTCCCGACCAGCGAGTGTTCGGGAGTCGGGAGTCAGGAGTCGGGAGTCAGGAGACAGGAGTCAGGAGTCGCTCGGATGTCTCTGAGCCATCCCACTGATGCGGGTGAACAGTGGTTGCCCTTCTGGCGACGTTGGGCAAGCGCCCGGGTCCCGCCCTTCTGGGGCGACCCACGGATCCGGGTCAAGAATCGGATCTTTCCTCCCAGCGGGTGTGCGCCCCGCTCAGGGACCACTGGCTCCTGTCTCCTGTCTCCTGTCTCCTGTCTCCTGACTCCCGACTCCTGACTCCCTCGAACCTCTCCCCCCTCCGCCTACCGCCTCCCGAGCCTGTGGGCTATAGTGTCCGGGATGTTTGCCCAGAGACCCGACCGCGCCCGCCGGTGGGCCGCCGCCCTGATCGTCCCCGCCCTGCTTGCCATGGCCGTCCCGCCCGGCAGCCGGGCCCAGGAGACACAGCCCCAGCCGTCACCGGAACGTTACACCGCCGTCAGCGAGGCCGTGGTCCTCGACGTGGTGGTGCGTGACCGCCGGGGACGCCTGATCACCGACCTCCAACCCGAGGACTTCTGTGTTTACGAGAACGGACGCCGGCAGGCAATCCGCAGCATCCGCCTGGTGGACTCAGCCGGCGGGGTGAGCGGTCCCCCCGCCGCCGTGGGCACGGCCGGCCCATCCTTCCATCCCATCAGCCTGGTTTTCGACGCGCTCAGCCTCGACAGCCGCCGGTATGCACGCCGGGCCGTGGCCGACCTGCTCAAGTCCGACCTGCCTGCCAACTTCCGGATCGGCGTTTTCGCCATCGATAAAGGCCTGCGGCCGGTGGCGCCTTACACCACCGACCTCCAGCGGGTCCGCGAGGCTGTCGAGCTGGCCACCTCCGGCAGCTTTGAACAGGTTCGGACCCGCGCCCGCGAGCTGTACGAAGAGCTGGCGCGTCCGGCCGCCGGTGCGGATTCGCAGCCCCCCGAAGCCGCCCTGACCTTGCGCGTTCTCGAAGCCGCCCCGGCTGTTGAAACCGAGCTGCCCGGTCAGGCGACGGTCGACTCCCTCCGAGCCCTGGTCTCCGCGCAGCGGGGTTCTCCGGGACGCAAGACTGTCATCTTCTTCTCGGAAGGCGTCTATCTCCCGGAAAAGCTGACCTACCTCTTCCAGCTTCTGATCAGTGAAGCCAATCGCTCGAACACCAGCATCTACGCCGTCGACGCCCGGGGCCTGACCAGCCAGCCGCAGGGTCGTGCCGGGGCGCAGGCCCTGGGAACCGCAGCCTCGCTGAGCCAATCCCAGGTGCAAAGCGGGGGGGTGGGCAGCCCGATTTCAAGCCAGGCGGCAGGACTGGCGTCGGCCCAGGCCGAAGGACGGGGGCGCGGCCCGGTGGGACCGGAGGAGATGCGATCACTGGAGACCGCCGGCGACAGCGTCCGAATGAACGTCCAGGAGGCTTTGGAGACCCTCTCCCGGCAGACCGGCGGCTTTCTGACCGCCAACACCAACGATCCCTCCCGGGCATTGGAGCGGTTGGCGGCGGAGATCCAGCAGTACTACGAGATCCACTACATACCCGACGGAGATCCCACCGATCCCTCGTATCGGCAGATCAAGGTGACGGTCAACCGCGACGGAGCGACCGTCCAAACCCGCGACGGCTACTTCCCCGCCTCGACGACAACCGCCACTGGGCCGGCGGCCGATCAACCCTTCCAGCAACCGTGGGAAGTGCCCCTGGCCGCCGTGCTGGAGCGCGGCGACCTGCCCCGGGATTTCACCCTGCGAGGCCGGTCGTTCCATTTCGGTCACCGCAACGGCCGGGCGGTTGAGGTGGTCGCGGCAGGAGTCCCCTTGCGGGAACTGCAGGTCGACCGCGACGGGGATCGTTACTCGGCCCATGTGTCCATCATGGCGCTGGTCCGCGCCGAGGACGGCACGCCGATAGCCAAACTCAGCAAGGATTTCCCGCTTGCCGGAACGCTGGAGGAACCGGCGGCCCTGCGGTCAGGGGAGGTGATCCTGCTGCACGATTTCGAAGCCCCACCCGGCCGCTACCGGGTCGAAATCGCGGCCTACGACCACCGGGCGCAGAAAGCGGCCGCCAGACGCCAGGTCCTGGTGGTGGAACCGCCCGCCCATGCCCTCCGGATGAGCAGTCTGCTGCTGGTGAGAGGGTTGGAGCCGTTGACGGGGTTCGAGGCACTGCTGGACTCGCCGCTGCACCACGCCGGCCACCGGGTCATTCCGTACGCGGGAACCGAGCTGGAGTCGGCGCCCGGGTCGGAGATCGCCGTGTACTGTCAGGTCTATCCCCCGGCCGGAGAACCGGGGGCCGGCGGGCAGACGGCACCAGTCGAGCTGACGGTGGCGGTGGTGCGGGACGGCCGGCCGCTGTTTCGCGGCAACCCGGCCCTGGTGTCCGCTCCCGGTCGGTGGGATGCGCTGTTCTCAATCCCCACCAAAGATCTGGAAGCGGGAACCTACGAGCTGTGGGCCTGGGCCGAACAGGGGGGGCAGACGGCACGGCGTTCGACAGTATTCTCCCTGCCCTCCCCCGGCAGTGAAGCACATTGATCGGGCAACTCCTCGAGGGCCCAATCCGGAGCGCGCCGGTCGCCCGCCAGGCGTCATCGAGACGGATCATCGCCATCGTGCCGCCTCAGGAACGACCGCGTCACCCTCCACCCCTCCTGGTCTCACGCCACTCCGTGTGGTAAGGTTCCTGACAAAGCCTCTCCAAGAAATGTGTGGAATGTGTGGCTGGGGAATCTGTACCCATGATCACGGTCAAACTCTCAGTCAACGGTAGCGAACACACCATCACCACCGACGAGGGGCGCCGCCTGCTGGATGTCCTGAGGGAGGACCTGCAGCTTACCGGCACCAAGTACGGCTGCGGCGAGGGTCTCTGCCGGGCCTGCCTGGTCCTGATCGACGGCAAACCCGCCATGTCCTGCCTGCTGCCGGTCCAGCTCGCTGAAGGCAGATCGGTCACCACCATTGAAGGACTCGCCGCCGGCGGTGAGCTTCACCCTGTCCAGCAGGCGTTTCTCGAAGAAGGCGCCCTGCAGTGCGGGTACTGCACCAGCGGCATGATCCTGGCGGCGGTGGCGCTGCTCCAGCGGATGCCGGACCCCAGCGAGGCGGAGATCGTCGCCGGCATGAACGGCAACCTCTGCCGCTGCAACGGCTATGTCAAGATCCTGGCCGCGGTCCGTAACGCCGCCGGCAAACTGCGGGAAGCGGGCCGTGGCTGAACGGAACTCGGAGCTGGAAGAGCTTTCCCTTTTCTCGCTGCGTCGCCGGACATTCCTTCAGGTGCTGGGTTCCGGTGTACTGGTGGGAGTCTTCGAGCCGCTGGAGGCCCAGTCGGGCACATCAAACCGGCCGGTTTCCGCCAGGATTTACCTGAACCGTGACGGCACCATCACGGCGCTCAGCGGAAAGGTGGAAGAGGGCCAGGGTCCGCGGGCCGAATTGACGCAGGCCGCCGCCGAGGAGCTGCGTGTCGCCATCGACCGTGTCCGGCTGATCATGTCCGACACTGACCTGGTCCCCGACGATGGCATCACCGCCGGCAGCCGCACCACCCCGCGCAATGTCCCGGAAATGCGGCAGGCGGCCGCCACGGCACGGACACTGCTGACGGCCATGGCCGGGCGTCGCTGGCAGGTAGACCCGACCCGACTGGAGGTTGGGGACGGAGTGGTCCGCGATCCTCAGACAGGCAGGACATTGAGCTACGCCGACCTGGCCGGCTTCCCGGACATCGACGAGGTGTTCCGCAGCACCGTTCGCGATGATGTGGCCCTGACCCCGCCCGACCGGTGGCAAGTCCTCGGCCGCCCGGTGCGCCGTCCCAACGACCGGGACCTGGTCACCGGGTCCCATCGTTTCGCGTCCGACATCATCCGTCCCGGCATGCTGTACGGTCGGATCCTTCGTCCCCCAAGCTTCGGCGCCGTTCTGGAATCCATCGATCTCTCGCCGACGCAGGCCATGGAGGGCGTGGTCACGGTACGGGATGGCTCCTTCGTGGGGGTCGCCGCTCCGAACGCATACCGGGCGCTCAAGGCCCTGGAGGCAATTCAGGTGACTGCCGTCTGGAGGGAGACTCCCCAGTCGGTCTCGAACCACAATCTGGTCGAGCATCTGAAGCGCACGGCCGGCCCGCGTCAGGCCCGAGGCGGAGTCCCCGCCGAGTCCGCTCCGCCGGAGACAGATCGGATCCTGGAGGCGACTTACGATCTGGCTTTCATCGCCCACGCCCCGATGGAACCCCGCGCGGCGGTGGCGGAGTGGCAGGAGGGGCGCCTGACCGTCTGGGCGGGCTGCGACGGTCCGTTCCGGGCCCGCCAGATCCTGGCCGAGGAACTGGGAGTGGAGCCGGAGCGGATCCGCGTGATCGTACCCGATCTGGGTGGGGGCTTCGGCGGCAAACATACCGCAGAGGCGGCGGTGGAAGCCGCCCGGCTGGCCCGGGCGGCCGGACGTCCGGTGTGGGTCCGCTGGACCCGCGAGGAAGAGTTTACGTGGGCCTATCTGCGTCCGGCGGCGGTGATCGAGTGTCGGGGAGGGCTGACGTCCGACGGTCGGCTGGCAAGCTGGGAGTTTACGAATATCAACGGCGGTGGGGCGGCAGTGGACACGCCGTACGAGGTATTGTTCAAGCGGATCGCGGCGCCGTCGGCGGACTCTCCCCTGCGCCAGGGATCGTACCGCTGTCTGGGGGCTACAGGGAGCAACTTCGCGCGCGAATCGTTCATGGACGAGCTGGCGCAGGCCGCCGGTCGCGATCCTCTGGAGTTCCGGCTGGCGCATCTGAAAAACGAACGCCTCCGGGCCGTGCTGGAGGTGGCGGCCAAGCGCTTTGGATGGGCGTCCCGCAAGCCGGCGTCCGGGGACGGCCGGGGAGTGGGTCTGGCCTGTGGAACCGAGAAAAACTCGGTGGTGGCGGCCTGTGTGGAAGTGGAGGTGGACCGGCAGTCGGGCCGGATCCGGGTGCTGGAGGTTTGCGAGGCGTTCGAATGCGGTGCCATTCTCAACCCCGGAAATCTCCTTTCCCAAGTCCAGGGATGCATCCTCATGGGGCTGGGCGGGGCCCTCTGGGAGGAGATCCGTTTCGAGAACGGTCGGATCCTCAACCCCCGCTTCAGCGAGTATCGGGTTCCCCGCTTCTCGGACGTGCCGAAGCTGGAGGTCCACTTGGTGGATCGGCGGGACCTCCCTTCCGCGGGCGGAGGTGAAACACCCATCATCGCCTTGGCCCCGGCGATCGGTAACGCGGTGTTTGCCGCGACCGGCCTTCGCCTGCGCTCACTGCCGCTGCGTCTGTCCCCTGCAGCTTAAGCGCGGCCGTTCCCTCCACCTGCACATCGCGGACCGGAGGGACCGGTCCTTGCCTCGGACGGCAACTTGAAGTATTCAAAAAACCCAATGTCGATGGGGCCCTCGATTGTCGCGGTTGCCGTCAGTGACCGCGAGGAAACATTCATCAAGCTCGCTCCGGCACTGGTCGATTTGCTTCCCGAGGCCCGACTGAGAACCCTGGCCGGCGAGGTTCCCGGACCCGCCGCCGCAGAACTCGAGGCCGCCGACGTCGTCCTCCTGGACGGTTCCATGTCCGGCAGCGACCCCCTGGAGCTTTGCCGGCGGCTGAAAGATGATCCCCGGCTCCAGCACCTCCCCGTGCTCATGCTGCTGCCGGAAGACTCGAGTCCGGAGTTCTCCCTCAGAGCCTTTCAGGCAGGCGCCGATGGTCTGCTCTCCCTCCCGTTTTCGCCGGCGGAATTGGCGGCCCAGCTTCGGACCCTGGCCAAGCTCGGGTCTGCAGGCCGGGCTCGACCCCTGACACCGGCCGGAGGGGAACCCGGCACCGGGAAACCCCACTTGCCTGATGGTCTGCCTGCAGACCCTTTGCAGGAACGCGCCCTCTGGCGGACCGCCTTTGATGCCCTGGCTGACGTCGTCTTGATTCTGGACCGCGAGGGACGGGTGCTCCGAAGCAACCGGGCGGCGGAAGCGGTCTTCCAGCGGCCCCTGGCGGAGATCGTAGGCAGACGCTGTTCGGAAATCATCGGTTGCGGACATGCAGGCTCGAACTGCCCCCCTATCTGCCGCATCGGTGAAACCCGGCAACGGGAGATCCTGAGTCTCGACGTCGGAGAACGTTGGACCGAGGTTGTGCTGGAGCCGGCTTGGGACCAGACCGGCAGCCTGATCGGCGCGGTGATGATCCTGCGCGACCTCACGCGGGACATCGCCGCCCATCAACGCATCGCCCAACAGCAGGCCAACGAGAAGCTGGCGGAATCGGAAGCCCGCTACCGGGCGCTGTTCGAAAACATGAACGCCGGCTTCGTTCTGTTCGAGGTCGTGACGGATGACGCCGGAAACCCGGTGGATCTCACCATTCTGGCGGGAAATGAAGGCTTCGAGCGCACCACCGGCCTGCGCCTGGCGGAGGTGGTGGGGCAGCGTCTGTGCGTGGTCCTGCCCGGCATTGAGAAGGATCCGGCGGACTGGATCGGCACCTACGGCAAGGTCGCCCTCACCGGTCAACCCTGCCGTTTCGAGAGGGACTCGCAGCTGCTGGGCCGATGGTACTCTGTCAATGCCTATTGCCCGGCACCCAAACAATGCGCCGTCACTTTTCTGGATGTTACGGAGGCCCGAAGGACGTCAAGGGAGCGGGACCTGCTGTACGAAGCCATCGCGCTCAGTGTCAATGAGGTTTATCTCTTCGATGCAGACACCTGGCGCTTCCGGTTCGTCAGCCAGGGCGGCCAGCGGAATCTGGGCTACACGATGGACCAGTTGCGGGAGATGACCCCCCTCGACCTGAAGGCCGAGTTCGATGCCGACCGTTTCGAGCAGCTGCTCCTCCCCCTGCTGCGCGGCGAAAAGAGCTGCCAGACGTTCGAAACCGTGCATCGGCGGGCCGACGGTTCACTGTATCCGGTGGAGGTCCGCCTGCAGTTGTTCGAACACAACGGTGATCGGGTCTTCCTGGCCATAATCCTGGATCTGACCCAACGACGTCGTGCCGAGGCCGAGCGGTCCCGCCTGCTTCAGGTGATCGATCGGGCAAGGGACAGCATCGTCGTCACCGACCCTGACGGCACCATCCAGTATGTCAATCCTGCGTTCGAGGCGGTCACCGGCTACCGGCGGGCCGAAGTGCTGGGCCGCAACCCCAACATACTCAAGAGCGGACACCACGACCAGGCTTTCTATCGCGAACTGTGGGAGACCATTACCGGCGGACGGACATGGGCGGGCCGCATCGTCAACCGTCGCCGCGACGGCACACTGTATACCGAGGAGACAACGATCTCGCCCGTGATGGACGAAGGCGGGAACATCATCAATTTCCTGGCCGTGAAGAGGGACATCACCCAGCAACTGCAGGCCGCCGAGGAGAGAGTCCGTCTGGAGGAACAACTGCATCGGGCCCAGCGCCTGGAATCGGTGGGCCGCCTGGCCGGCGGCATCGCCCATGACTTCAACAACATGCTGGGGGTGATCCTGGGTTACGGCGAAAGCATCCTCGAACAGTTGCGGGAGGGGGACCCCCTGCGGGAGGACATCCGCGAGATTGTGGAAGCGGCCCGCCGCTCCAGTGCGCTCACCCGCCAGCTTCTCGCGTTCAGCCGGCGCCAGACGCTGCAGCCCCAGGTGATCAACCTCAACACGGTGATCCGCAACATGGAGAGGCTGTTGGGCCGACTCCTGGGAGAGGATATCCACCTGCAGCTCCTCCTGTCCGAGGACCTGCATCCCGTGTTGGCCGATCCCGCCCAGATGGAACAGGTCATCATGAACCTGGCGGTCAACGCCCGGGATGCCATGCCTGACGGTGGCACGCTCATTCTGGAGACTTCCAACCGGCCGCTGGACGAAGAGTATGCCCGCACCCATGTGGACACCGAGCCGGGGGAATACGTGATGCTGGCGGTCACCGATACCGGTGTAGGCATGGAAAAGGAAGTCCTGGAACGGATCTTCGATCCATTCTTCACCACCAAGGAGGAGGGGCTGGGAACAGGGCTGGGGCTGTCTGTAGTGTATGGGATGGTCAAGCAGTCCGGCGGCCACATCTGGGTGTACTCGGAGCCTGGTCAGGGAACGACTTTCAAGATCTACCTCCCCAAAACCGACAGGGATGCTTGCCCCGCCGAGAAGAAGCTGGAGAGGGCGGCGCCGGTGACAGGCAAGGGTCAGGTGCTGGTCGTGGAGGATGAGGAAGGCCTGCGCCGTCTGCTGCAAAGTTTCTTGACCCGGCTGGGCTATACGGTAACCGTGGCCGCCAACGGGGGCGAGGCGCTGCTGCTGGTGGAAGAGAAGGGGCTCCGTCCGGATCTGATCGTCACGGACGTGGTGATGCCGAAAATGAGCGGGCGGGAACTGGTACGGCGGCTGCAGCGGGACCATCCGGAGATTCGGGCGCTGTACATGTCCGGGTACACCGAAAGCGCCATCGGCCGCAATGGACTTCTCGAGCCGGGAATCCACTTCATCCAGAAGCCCTTTTCCATTCGGGATCTGGCGGAAGCCGTCCGGCGGGCGTTGGGCGACAGGGCTGGGTAGCCCCCGAGAAGCCCGCCGCTGGTCGGCATTTGGCACGCCTGCCTGTGTTGACCGGCCGCTGGCGATCGGATTCAAGCCCCGGAGGGGCGGCCGAGCTGATCGGCACTGCGGCTCGACCGTCCCTCCGGGACTCTCCCGGCCCTCCGGATCACCGCCGTCTTCCCGCCGGATCCCGGGACAGCGCCGTGCGGGTCAGCAGGTTGGGTCGCGACGTTCCCGTGCCGGGAGACCCCGATTCCCGTCCCGGCTCATTAGTCGGCCCGCCTTCCCGATTCGGTGGCTGACTCCATCAGATCAAGCCGCGCTTTCCGCGAGTCGGGGACTGCGGCGGCCGTGCCGTCGGGAAGGAATTCGAAGGGTCGACACCGTCCTCCCGTAGCGGCCGGGCGGTGAGCACACCGTCCCGCGAACCGCCCGACTGCACAATGGCCTTGTGGAACAGCCCGCGGGCCAGTGGAGAAACGATGAGGCTGTGGACAGAGACCCCGCCCGCTGAGAACCCGAAGATCGTTACGTTGTTCGGATCGCCTCCGAAGGCCGCGATATTCCGCTGAACCCACTGCAGGGCTGCGATCTGGTCCATGTATGCGTAATTGCCCTTAAGTTCCTCGGGGCGCTCGCGGCTCAACGCGGGGAACGCGAAAAACCCGAAACGTCCCAGCCGGTAATTGGCCGCCACCACAACAACGCCCTGTTTGGCGAGTTGTGTCCCCGAGGTAAAGGGCGAGGAACCCGACCCCCCCACGAACCCGCCTCCATGGATCCAGAACATCACGGGCAGTTTGGCTTGTTCCGGCACATCTGCCGGGCGCCAAACGTTGAGGTAGAGACAGTCCTCCGACGGCGGCTTCGTCGGCGGGGTGCCCGGCGCCTGAGGTGGGCCGAACCGCTCCTGCATGCAGTCGGGTCCGTATTCCTCCGCCGCCCGCACGCCCTCCCAGGGTGCTACGGGCTGGGGCGGACGCCAGCGCAGTTCCCCCACGGGAGGCGCCGCGAAAGGCACCCCTCGGTAGACCACGATGCCGTCCTCAGTCACTCCACGCAGCAGGCCGCTCTCCACTCGCACCACGGTGTTGGTCTGCTGGGCGATCCCGATGCCGGTCACCGCCAGCCCCGCAAGCGAGCAGGCCAGAAGACTTCTCCACACCATCCCGACTCCATGCTCACGGTCTGCTTGCATCGATTTCCACTCCTGTTCCTGTATCCCGTTCCAACGAAGCTCCGGCAGCTACACTCCGGCGTCGGTTGGGCTGCCCTCTCCCAGATGGAGGCCGAAGAATGCGGCCAACTTCGCTACCGCAGGCCCCACGAATTGCGGACGGTCATACAGATCGATGTGGGTTGCGCCCTCGACGATATAGAGTTCCTTAGGCTCGTTGGCTTTCCTGATGACGTCTTCACTCCAGAACAGCGTGTCGGCCCTGGAACCGGCGATGACCAGCACCGGGCGCGGCGAGATCATGTCGAGATGGTCGAAGGGGAAGAAGGCCATCTGCAAAGGGAGACTCGAAAAGACGTACCGGTTTGGCGAGTTCGGATGCTGCGCCCGCGGGGTCCGGTAGTAGTCGTAACCTTCACGGTAGAGGCGTGGAGTCTTCTCCGTGAAACCTTCCGGGCTGTCCGGCACCACGGGCACCAGGCGAGCCGGCTCGCCCCCCGCCTCGCGGGATCGCGCTTCTGCGGCATCCCGCAGGCGCTTCATCCGCTCCTCGTAGGAGATCGTTCCCATCCCTTCCCGGCGCGCCTCGCCGAGGTTGAAGGTGCTTACCCCGGCGACCGCCTTCACCCGCAGCTCGGTAGTGGCGTTGCAAAGCGCGTACGAAGCGCCGGCACAGATGCCGAGCGAGCCGATCCGGGTGGGGTCCACCTGAGAGAAGCGGTACATGGTCACGAGGTCCGCAACCAGCCGATCGGGGAGGACCTGTCGGGCCTGTTGAGCCCAGGCGTCCAGATCGTCTCCGGTGTAGCGGACCGGCCGGCCGAGGGCTCGGGTGTAGTGTTGTGCGACGTCGTCCCCCGTTATCAGGAGGACCGCATCATGATGCGGTCCTCAGACAACCAGGGAAACACCCGGTCGGCTCCGGAAGTGGCCGCCACGGGTCTGTTCCTCGGCGGCCCGGGTAACGATCGCTACCTTCACGACGAGGTGCCTGCACTGTCCGGCGTGCAGGCCCGGTTCAACTGGGTGGCCAACCGGCTGGGGCTCGTCTACCACCAGTGGGAGAACGAAAGTCGCGAAAACACGGATGTGTGGTTCGTCAGCAAAGGCGCCCAAGGCGGCTGGAGCGCCCCCACGCGGGTCAACCCCGTGACGGCCAACGATCAGTGGATGGCTGGGTTGGATTTCGATCCGTCCGGAAACTGGCCGCTCTCCTATCTCGATCGCAGTGGCGACGTCGACAACCGGTTCTACGTGGAGCGTTGGGTGCGCTTAAGCCCTGCCGGCGCGGTGCTGGAGGACGGGGGCCCGGTGGCCGGGGCGATTCCGACTGATCCGCAGGATAACCACAACGGGAGGTTCGTCGGCGACTACCAGGAAATCTGGTGGTGGGAGTTGTTGGACCAATACGCGGATCGATTCTTTCTGGCGTTCCCCCAGGGGAACAACCAGGGAGATATCTACTTGTCGGCGGTGCGGTAGGGGGAGACGCCTGCGAAAAGGAGGCGAAGCATGAGAGTGAACCCATGGTTGCCGGCGTGTCTTTTCGCGCTGCTGGGGACGGTGTCCATCGTTGCGGTGCGGGCCGAGGAGGTGGTTTACATCCCGATGGTCCTGACCGGCGTCACGGATCTGGGAAACCCTCCCAGCCGCCATGAATTCCACAGTTTGTTGCGGATCCAAGACATTTCGGGCTCTCCGACACACGTGGAGGTGGAGTTCCTGAAAGCCGGGGGCGAAGCGAGCACCATTCTCTGCGAACCCCCCCTCTTCCCGGAGCCGTTCTGGGGACCATGCTTCTACGCTTCTCGGCGCGTGTTTGATCTTGGCCCTTACCAGGCGGACGACGGCTCGGCAAGCTTCACCCGCTTTCCACTCTGGCCACGCTGGGAATGGTTTCTCAAAGGAGATCCCTGGATGGAGGTAGGATGGGCAAGGGTCACCAGCACCGCGCCGGTTCACGTGTCCGTGGAACTGCGCTCGGCCCGTTTCGGCGGCACCGAAGACGACCTCCGTCTGGTGCGCTACACGCCGCCGCCGGCCGGGACGGCTTTCCTCGTCCTGCTGCCGAATTACGACTTCCAGGTCTGTCTCGATTCGTCCTCCTGCCGCAGCGAGGACGGGCTGTACCGTCCCGCGCTTTCCGTGCTGAACCCGTCGGAGAACGAGGCGGCCCACCTGACCCTGAAGCTCCGCAACTCCGAAGGCCAGGACCAGGCGAACGAGGAACTGACCCTCCCACCGCTGGAAGTGCGCAGCGGCTTTCTGTTCGACGGCGGCGACTGGTTCGGGGACCGGCCGAGGCAGGCAGGGTCGGTGGAACTCCGCAGCACGGTTCCGGTGGTTCCGCTCCTGCTGGAGGCGGATGGGATTGACTGGCGCGCGGGGGTGATCATCCCGCTGCCGGAGGCTCCGTGAACGGGCGGTCGAGCGGCGCGACAGGAATGGGGGACATCGGGTGGTCCCGGGCGACGGGGTCGGACCACGTTAATAGTCTGATGAGACGCGGCTTAGGGGCGGGTTGCGCTCTGGACATTCATGCCACCGCAGCAGGGTCACCGTCCGGCTCCTCCCGGCATTCGGGCGACGCCTCGGCCAGCAGTGGAGCCTCCAGTGTCAGGGCCCGGATCGCCGGCATCGCCCCGCCGATCAGTCCGCGAATGTCGCCGTACATCCCGGCCGTGTGTCGAAGGATGGTTTTGAGCTGCCGGTCGCGCTCGGCCCAGAGCCGCTCCATGGCGCGCCGCTCCCGTTCGAGCTGCTCCTGCAAGGCGGTAAATGCCTCCACCACTGCCTCGACCCGTGAGCGGAACTCATTGCCGGAGAGGTATCGATACATGAGCTCCATTTTCTGGTCCCTGCTTTCTGCCGCCGCCCGGGCAAATCCCACCTGGACGAGCTGCTGGCGCAAGGCTACTGCCAGTGCCTGCCAGGAACGCAGGTCGGCGACCCAGACTCCCTGGACCAACCCGAACCCCTGGACCTCATCCGGCAACGCCACCGTGACGATTACCGCCAGATCAGCTCCCAGTTCCCGCTGGTCTGCTTTCAGCTTCTGGATCCAAGCCGGCTGGAACCGTTTGGTATTCTTCAGCTCCCACAAAATCGAGCCGCAGGGGGAGCCGACGGCGCCCCGAACCACTTGCACGATGTCGGCGCCCCGCGTGCCGCGAGGCACCGGCTGGATCTGGTCCTCCGGGAACTGTTGCGCCAGGAGCATCTCGATCTGGGCTTCCAGCACCTCACCCTGGAGCTCCCCGGGTCCCTGGCGGCTCCGGCGGGCGGCTTCTTCCAGGGCGTGCCGCAACTGGTCAATCTGCTGTTCCTTCTCCTTCAGCCTGAGGTCGTACAGAGAGTCCATTTGCTCCCGGAGTCGGCGCGCGATTTGCTCCCGTTCCTCCTCCAACCGGCGCTCAACCTCCAGCTCCAGGTGCTGGCGGGATTCCTCCAGCTCTCGGGCACGCCGACGCAGTTCCAGCTCTTGGCGTCGAGCTTCGGCGGCCTTCCGCCGCTGCTCGGCCAGTTCCTCCTGAAGCTCGGTCATCCGTTGCTCCAGGACGGACTTGAGCCTGATCTCCGCTTCACGGACGGCTTTGGCCTGGCGCGCCTCATAGTCCGCCCTGAGGCTCTCCATCGCTTCGCTTCGGATCCGGTCGCCGAGAGCGGTTGAGATATCGAACTCGAAACCACATCGCGGACACGTCGTTGTTATTTCGCTCATGGCCCGGATTGTCCCTTTGCCGGACGGCCGGGCCCGGAAACGGCAAGCTTGCCGGACTGCAGTCAGATCCTGCCCCGCCACCGGATTCGTGACGGCGGGACCTGCAGGCGATATTGAAGGGGACGGCGTCCCATTCCGACTACGCCGTAGCGGCGAAGCCCTTCCTGGCCGAGCTGCGTTCTCAGCGTACGGTGCAGCTTTGACTTGGTCTCCATGAAGAAAGCCTTGTCCATCCCGGCCCTGAGGCGGCTGGGGGTGGGTCCGTCCAGATCGTCGGCGACGTGCGCGTACTCCCGAAGGTACTCACGGGCGTACTCCATATCCGGCGCTCCCTCCGGGGGGCATTGGACGGGGGGACACCCGTCGACCGCGCGACGGGCAATCCAACTCACAAATGCCAGTTGAAAGGGGGGCAAATCCACTCTTTGGCCGCCCATCCAGACGGCCTCTTCATCGGGGTCGATCTCCAGCGACGGCGGTCCCAGAAGTCTGCGTGCGGCGGCCACCACCTCACTGAACGCGGCGGTGCCTTTCACCAGGCGATCGTCGAGACCGTAGCGGAGGCTGGCAAACGGGATTTCCGCCAGCTCCACTTCGCCTTGGGCGGCATCGAGAGGTCGGCTGTCGGGAGGAGGCGTAAAAATCACGTGTCGGTAGGGGGTCGGGTAATAAAACTGCTGGTTGGATTCATACGGGGGACTAACCAGAACGTGGGACAGGCGGTCCTGGGGCCGGCCGAGCAGGGACAGTGCGTAGCCGGCGTAAAACCCCATCGTCTTCCGCCCGCCGGCCAGCGAGACGTGCAACGCCAGCGCGTCGTCTTCAGTGAGGCGGCGGACCACCTGGAGGACAAAGTCGGCGACCGCCTGGTTCTCCTCGCGGGTTCGGATATCCGGAAGTGGATTGCCTTCCAGGTCGGTGAGCACGTGAATGGTGGTGTCGTCGAACCGGACTTCAGGCAGGCAGTAGTCGAGGCAGAGTCGATGGAACCATCCCGGCTCGTGGGAGAGGAGGGTCAGGCGCAGCCGGTCGGCTCCCTCGGCGGTGGTGATGACGTGAATCTCGGTGGGAAGGAAGGGCGGGCTGGTCTGCTGGCTGAGGGCGTAGAGGGTTTCGGTAACGACCTGGGGAGAGAGTCCCGTGACGGCCAGCAGGGCACGTCGGGGAAAGATGTGGGGCGGGGTGGCGTCGTCCAGCGAGGAGCCAACCCGCTGAGCTCTCCACGAAACGGAACGAGACGGGCCGGCAGCTTTCGGGCTGTCCTTGCGGGCGGTCATGGATCCTATATTAGTGGTGCCTTCTGACAGGGGCCGGGTTACGACAAGCTTGCCGGAGGGCTTGCTGTCCGACGGCCCTGGCGACGGCAGGCGCGGAAGCGGGTGACTGGACGGCCCCGGGCACGAAACCCGCGAAGCCCGCGCCTGCGGGCTGAGCCTTGGAGTGCGGAAGCTTGCTTCCGCTTTTCCCGTTCCAGGTGCCTCCCAAAGCGCT
>FWWM01003714.1_pt1 | contig 37335 bp, 33 predicted proteins | sample 2228351 | NCBI WGS metagenome assembly FWWM01 (sample SAMEA103939774, study PRJEB20133) | metagenome
GAATAGCCAGACTGATGAGATACCAGCTGACTTAGATCTGGAAAGCGAGGAGATGTACTCGCGTGACATTTCGCTGCTAGATGAGCTTGACCTGTAGCTCAGCGTGTGTTTGGAACTGAAATGTTTCCCATGCAACAACCTGAGACTCTCGACAGCAAAGTGCGGCGGGTCTTTGGAAACTTGGCCATAGACAAGCGCCGCCTCCGTATGAGTCAGTTGGACAAGCGAGGTGCCCCATCATATGTGGCTGAATGGGTGCTCGACGCGATTGCGCCAGGTGAAGGTCCGTTATCTCAGCAGGATGCCTCGAGAGTGCTTGAATGGGCAGACCGGTATCTTCCAAGGCCTGAAGACGCCAACACAATCAAAAACCGTCTATTGAATGGCGAAACAGTAAAAGCACTGACTTCTGTACAGGTTGAGGTCGTGCTGAATCGTCGACGTCAGGAACGTGTGGCCAAGATGAGCTTGCTGCAGATCTTCGATGCTCACATCTCCGATGGTTTAGTGGATAGATACTCGGATCTGCTTAATCAGGGTATGTGGGGCGTAGTCGAGATCATCAATACACCTGATGGCCCAGCAGTGGCAAACTTCAAGCCCATGCAGGCGGTTGTGAACCTGGAGTTGTTCAAAGCAGCACGCAGTCAGTTTTCTTTGAGCGAGTGGAGAGCACTGTTGCTTACCTCCTTGGGGTATAACCCTTTTGTTTTTTCGGAAGAAGAACAGATGCTGTTGTTATGCCGAATGCTACCTGTTGTTCAGAAGAACATGCATCTGATTGAGTTAGCACCCAAAGGAACTGGCAAGAGCTACATATACGAGAACATCAGCCCGCGCGTGCGACTCGTAAGTGGCGGTAATGTGTCCCCTGCTGTCCTCTTCGTGAACAACGCCAGTGGGCAGTGGGGACTATTGGCTCGCTACAAAGTAGTAGTGCTGGATGAGGTACAGACGCTGAAGTTTGAGAAGCCTGAGGAAATCGTCGGTGGCCTCAAGGGATTCTTGGCTAACGGGCGGCTTACTCGCGGAGGAATGTACGAGGCCGCCAGCGACTGTGGCCTGGTATTGCTGGCCAATATTGTCCTTGATGCACAGCAGAGGCCAATCGTCACACCTCTCGTCAAAGAACTTCCTCCGTTTCTCCAGGAACCAGCGTTCCTCGACCGTATACGCGGCATTCTTCCCGGTTGGCGCATAAGAAAACTGAGCAGCGAGTGCTTTGCAGCCGGCATTGGCCTAAAATCGGACTTCTTGGGCGATGCCCTGATGAAACTACGCGAGGATCTGGAGATCGACGAACGCTGTGCACGTTGGATTCAGCTCACTGGTAGCAAGAGGTACAAGCGGAATGAGGATGCCCTGCAAGCTATTGCAAGTGGCATGATGAAACTGCTTTTTCCCCATGGCGAGGTGTCTCGCGAGGATTTTGAGCACTACTGTGTGCGCCCGGCCCAACTGCTTAGGCAGTTTGTCTGGCAGCAGTTACAGACTCTGGATGCGGAATACCGCCAGTACGAAGACGAGATCCGTTACGAATTGATCTGGGACTGAGGCCGGATAATGCAAACGGGTATTTATCTAGACTACAATGCAACAACACCTTGCGATCCCCGTGTGCTGGAGACTATGCTGCCTTTCTTCTCCGAAATCTATGGCAATCCGGCCAATGGGTTACACCGCCAGGGGCGTTTGGCCGCAGAACATGTTGAGGCAGCAAGAGAGAGGGTAGCCAAGCTCATCGGAGCGCGCCCAGCAGAAATCATCTTTACCGCCAGTGCGACTGAAAGTAACAACCTGGCGATTTTAGGAATAGCAAGAGGCCTAGCAGATCGCGACAGAAAGCGGATCATCACTACGACGGTCGAGCATAAATCTGCATTACTCCCATGCCAGAGACTCCAGACCGAAGGCTATGAAGTCATCGTGTTGCCCGTTGATGGAAAGGGACGAGTGCCGGTTGAAGCTGTTAGACAGACAGTAAATGATAAAACCTTGCTGGTCTCTGTCCAGGGCGCAAACAATGAGGTTGGCACTATTCAGCCGGTTGCTGAGATCGCTGAAATTGCTCACCAACACGGCGCATTAGTTCATTGCGACGCCGCCCAGGCAGTCGGCAAGATACCTGTCGATGTTGAGCGGTGGGAGATTGACCTACTCGCAATCAGCGCGCATAAGCTATATGGTCCCAAAGGGGTAGCAGCTTTGTACATACGCGGTGGCCCTCGCTCGCTTCCCATTGAGCCTATCCTACTAGGAGGCGGGCAAGAGAAAGGAGTCCGCCCCGGCACCCTGAACGTTCCCGCCATCATTGGTTTCGGTGAGGCCTGCCATATCTGTTTGACACAACTTGCTGAGGAGGCAGCTAGGCTGGCCTCTCTCCGTGATCTGTTCGAGAACAGACTCCAAGCCGAATTGCCGGGTGTGCGTATCAACGGCGACCTAGATAACCGCCTGCCCAATACTAGCAGCCTTACGTTTCCTGGAGTAGATGCTGACGCCTTATTACTTAATACGCCAGATCTTATGCTGGGAACAGGGGCTGCATGTACATCCAGAACAATGGCCCCTTCTCATGTTTTGGAGGCGATGTCTCTGTCTCGCGAGGATGCATTTCGTACGATAAGAATGAGCGTTGGACGTTTCACTACCTCCGAACAGGTCGAGTGGGCAGCGAAAACTATTGCCGCAGCGTACAGAGAACTACTCCATACATAGGACTGCATTCTTGCCTTGCCGCTGCTCCGCGCGCGGGTATCGTCACTTTTCTTCTTTTCTTCCTTTCGTGAGGCCAGAACCGCCGGCCAAGATAATACAACTTGGCTACAAGGCGTGATGTAGAGCAGTGTAGCCTTCCATGCAACCGACAGCCACCCATACAGCATCCAAAACTGAGGAGACGAGATGGCCGACCGAAACGTCCCCTGCCACCTGCGGATATTTCTCTCCTCGCCCGACGACGTGGGCGATGAACGCGGCCTGGCGCTCAAGGTGATCGACCAGCTGCCCTACGACCCGACGCTGCGCGGACGGGTCACCTTTGAGGTCGTGGCCTGGGACAAGCCCGGCGCGGGCACGCCCTTGCTGGCGACGATGACCCCCCAGGAGGCCATAGATCGGGGCCTGCCCAGGCCGTCGGAGTGCGACCTCATGGTGGTCATCTTCTGGGCGCGGATGGGCACGCCGCTGCCGCCGGAGTACACCAAGCCGGACGGCAGCCGCTACTGGTTGGGCACGGAGTACGAGTTGTACTGACCCCAAAAACTGGACACACCCGTTAATTCACGGGATAGTTCAGGATGGCGGAGGTCACCATGGCAAAACGATGCAAATTCGACGCCAAGTTCAAGGCTGAAGTGGTGCTACAAGTCCTGACCGGGGTGAAGAGCCAGGCAGAAGTATGCCGGGAACACCAGCTCAGCCCGCAGTTGTTCGGCAACTGGAAGCGGCAGTTTCTGGAAAACGCTGCCCGCGCCTTTGAGAACGACAAACGGCAGACCGAGGATGAAGCCCGGATCGCCGAGTTGGAACGACTGGCGGGACAACTGGCGATGCAGCTGGAGGTGGCCAAAAAAGCCTCGCGCATCTTGCGGTCACATCGAGCGAGCGACGGGAGATAGCGATGGCACTGCGGGAGGACTATCCGGCGAATAGGCTGTGTGAAGTGCTGGAACTGCCGCGCAGCAGCTTCTCCTATCAGTCGCAGCAAGCGGACGACGAGGCCTTGCGCGCGGCCATCGTCCAGATGATAGGCGACTGGCCGATCTACGGCTACCGCCGCGTCACGGCCATGCTGCGCCGGGCAGGCTGGACGGTCAATCACAAGCGGGTGCAGCGTCTGCTGCGTGAGATGGGGCTGCAAATGTCCCGCAAGCGGCTGCAACACCGCACGACCAATAGTCAACATCCGTTTCCACGTTACCCAAACCTGGTGCAGGACCTGCCCATTGTGCGGCCCGACCAGGTCTGGGTGGCCGACATCACCTACATCCGGCTGCGCCGCGAGTGGGTCTACCTGGCGGTGCTCATGGATGTCTTTACGCGCGCTATTCGCGGCTGGCATCTGGCGCGCTCGCTCGAGGGCGACCTGACCTTGACCGCCCTGTGGCGCGCGCTGACCGATCACTTGCCGGAAATCCATCATGCCGACCAGGGCGTTCAGTATGCGGCGACCGACTATGTGGCGTTGTGGTCCCAACACGGGGTGCTGATCAGCATGGCCGCAGTCGGCAAACCGGAAGAGCATGGCTTCGCCGAGCGCCTCATGCGCACCATCAAAGAAGAGGAAGTTGACCTGTCCGACTATCATGACTATGCTGACGCCTATCGCCACATCGGGCGGTTCCTCGACGAGGTCTACATGCACAAACGCATCCACTCCTCGTTGGGCTACCTGACCCCGGTTGAGTTTGAGAACCAGTGGCTGGCTACGCAGCTCGCCGCTGGCGAAGTGAAATAAGAAACCGCGATTCCGTGTCCAATTTCATGGGGTCACTACAGGGGCAGTATACCGAACGATTGTTCGGCAGTCAAACGAAAGGAGGAAGGGCGCATTCCTCCCCCGACTGAAGCCGGGGGTCTCCTGCGCCAATCTCCATGAAAAATGCAGGGCTCGATATCCAACAGGAGATATCCGTCCCTCTTCCGATAAAGACTGTATGGGACTACCTGGTCAACCAAGATGGACTTAAAGTTTGGTTTGGGGCGGAACATTTCGTCATTGATCCCTATCAGGGTGGGCAGATTTCGATCCCATTTTCCAGGGGGGATGATACTATCCAGGTCGTTGGCGATACTGGGCTATTGATTACGTACAAAAAGCTCGTTTTCACCTGGATTGAACGAGACTCGAAAGGCAAAGAGTGGTTTTATCCTACCCTTGTAACCATCGAATTTAACGAAGTCGATGACGGGACACGGATCCGTATCAGCCACAGCGGGTTTCAACGACTGCCCTCTGGCATAAGGGATGACGTAATCGAGCGTTATAAGGCATTTTGGCGTGACGAAAGCCGGTTGGAAAAACTACACGCCTCGCTCTTAGCAGCATCTGGCGGATAAACAAGTTAGCCAGCAACATGACGCTGGCTTACACCATCAAAACCGGATGACTGCCACACCGTCAGATCTTTGGCCACCAGATAGGCTTCGCAAGCAGGCAGCGCCTCGATCAATTCCAGGCCACGCGCCGGCCCCATAACCATCAAGGCCGTCGCCAGCGCATCGGCGAGCATGCCCGTTTCAGCCATGACGGTTGCGCTGGCTAACTCAGGCGCGGAGCACCCGGTGCGCGGGTCCAGGATGTGATGTGTGCTGAAATCAGCGGTATAAGGCTGCATATAGTCACCCGAAGTTGCCACCGCCCGGTTGGTCACGGAAAAAGTATGCAAGAAGCCATTCCCCCCTTCACGCGGTGGTTGGATGCCTAAATGCCAGGGGGCGTGGTTACCATTCGTGCCCAGTGCCAACACGTCCCCTCCCGCTTCAACCATGACGTTGTCGAAGCCATGCTCCTGCAGCACCAGCACGCCCTGATCGACAATATACCCTTTGGCGATTCCGTCCAGCGTGACACCCATGCCGGGCCGTGCAAAAGCAATTACACCATCATCAATGCGCAGGTGACGGTAACTTACCAGTTCCAGCACCGAGTGCACAGCCTCATCCGCTGGCAATGTCTCATTTGCCTGGAGACTTGTCTTGTAAAGGTCACTCAGCGGCTTGATGGTCACATCAAACGCGCCATCCGTGAGGGCCGATACGCGCTTCGCTTCCCGCAACACTTGCTCCAGATGAGCGTCTACGCCTATCAGTTGACCCTGGCGGTTCAACCGCGCGATCTGGCTATCCGGGCGATGGCAGCTCATGATCGCTTCCAGGCAGGCCATCGCATCCATACATGCGGCAATGGCCTCCCAACCTGCCTGAGGCTCCGTCGTGACAAGCGTCAGATTGACAACCGTGCCCATCAAAACGCGCGTGTCGCTGACCGTGGCTGTCCGGGATGCCATGTCCAGGCCTGCTTTGAGCATCATGCCGGCAATGCCACTGACGCCCAACATGCGGAGAAACTGACGACGACCTATCGCCTTTGTCGCATTTGACTTGTTCATGGCTTTCTCTTCAATATGCTGTCAGGGCTAGGCATCTTTAATTTCGACATCGCTGATGTCAAATGTGGGCGAAGGTTCAACCGGTGTGTAATTCGCACCGGGTGTAAAGGACTGCGTTGCTTCAATTTCCACCTGTGCCCCACCCAGGTTTGTGGCGCTGATGACTGCCATCACATCCATGGCCATCTGCAGGACGAGCAACGCGGCAGTCACCAGGACAAATGCCACAATCAGCCACCCCATCAGGCGCTTCTTTTGAGTGGATTGAACTTCTGCCATAGCGTTTTCACCCATCCCCGAACGATTCGAATGATATCCACAATGGTATGCAACGGGCACAAATAGTTGCACCAGGGTCGCTTGATAAACAGCGCCGCCAGCAGCACTATGGCCAGCGCCGCAAACTGGATGCCGGTCCCTACGAAACCGAACAAAGTACCAAATAACTCATAGCTTGCCAGGCCAGGGCTGCGGAAGAAAATGCCGAGCAACAACGCGCCCAGGGCCAACCCTCGCTGGAACCACACCAGCCAGTTGCGATGCTGCCCAACAGCATAATGCTTTGCCCCACCAATGACACCCAGACATTCTTGCACCGCACCAAACGGGCAGAACCAGTCACAGTATGGATTCTTGTTATCCACCGTAAAGACGAACAAAATACCGCCGATCAGGAAGTACCAGTACAGGTTGGACTGCCACTCCGGCCAGTAGCCCAGCAAGAATTTGGTGATGTAAGCCAGCGTCAGCGGGCTGTTGTAAATAAAGCCCAACACCACCATTCCCACCAGCATCGAAGCCCAGCGGGCCTGCTTCTTGTACTTGAATTGGTGCTGGTGGCCGAAATAGCCAACGGCGAAGAGAGCCAGCACGACAACTTCAGGCAAGCCAAATTGGATCTCCGGCGGGGGTAGTTCCGATACCGGCAAACCCAGTGCCCGCGCCGCTTCCCGGCTGCCGTTTAATACCGCCTGGGCCAGCGCCCGTGACGTATAGGTCGCCCCGGTGACACCATCGATATCCTCGCCAACCACAAACGGGTCGGCGTAGGAACGGCCCACCATCGACTCCAGCAGGCCGCTCCCCATAACCCGTTCCATCCATGATGGCGATTCCTTGTGGCTGATGAAATCGACCCCCACGACATTGCCTTCCAGGTCAACAGCCACGGCTAACTCCAACGGGCCGCCATACCCATTGGCCGTACCAACCACGACGTAGCCCAGCAGCACCTCTTCGGCATTGTCTCCCCAGGAGCATATAAGCCATTAGCTTCCCGCGAGACATGATCCGTTTCCGGCATGACAGCCTCAATGGTAGGCAGCAAGTCCGCTTCAGCACGCACCGCACTGGCGATCCAGACCAGTACGATCAGTCCCAGAGTCGCCAGGGCCAGTATGTGATCTCGCCGTTTTTTATTCACGCGCTGCACGGAGCCGGAGGCCGCAGCTCTGATGGTCAAGGATACCCCCCCTACGTTGAGTTCATAAACGTTTCCGAATCTGGTCCAACAACTGGCGGGCTTTGGTTTCCCCGGCTTTGTGTCCCGCTTCTGCGTATACCTCAATAGCCTGATTGCAGTAGACGCGTGCCTGCCGGGTTTCCTGGCGTTCCCAATATGCCAGCGCCAGCATCACGTACTGCTCGCCCAGCAGTGCCGGCAGTTTGCTGGCACGGCCCAACTCAATGGCACGCTCGTGGTAGGTAATCGCCTCGTCAACCCGGCCTGCCTCGGCCAGCAAAACGCCGATTCTACCGGTCAGATATGCTTCATCCTCAAACCGCCGGAGCGCCTTCGCCGCATGCAATGCCTCGGTGTAGACTTCCAGCGCCCTGTCTACCTGCCCAACAAGCATGTATGACTCGCCCAGGTTGATCAGCATATCCAACGCCTTGTCTCGATTGTCAAGAGAACGGGCCACTGCCAACGCCTCCCTAATCACACGCTGTGCATCGTCGACCCAATTCATGCGGAAGTAGGCCAGAATCATCACTTCAAAGAACCAGAATAGGGCCTGAGCATCATCTGTTTGCTGGCAAACTGCAAGCCCGCGCTCAGCATATCGCAAAGCCTGGGCATGATCGTTCGTCTTACAATAGAGGTCTGCCAGGTGTCTCAGGGCGGCAATTTCCACACGGCCCTTGCCCAATTCCTGGGCAAGGGAGAGCATCTTCTCGAAGACAGGGATAGCGGCCCGGTGTTGGTTTTGCCAGATGAAAAGCGTACCCTTGTTGCTCAGATAGCCGCACACAGCGTCCCAGTCCTCTTGCTCACGGGCCAGTTCGGCTGCTCGACTAAAATGGGCAGCAGCCTCGTTCAGTGAAGCGAGGGCTAACTCAGCATTGCCCAGTGCACCGAACACATTCATCTGACGACGCCTATCGTCGAGATGCTGCGCAATCTGGAGTGCCGCCTCGAGTTTCTCTTTCCCGATTACTGGTTCGCCGGAATCGATGAGGATTTGGGCTTGGCTGGTCAGCGCATCACACATGATGCCCTGGTCCTGGTGTTGTTCAGCAAGCTGCAGAATCTGGTTGACGGCTTCATACGCATTGTGGTAACGTTTGACTTCCTGCAATGCCATCGACTTGATACCCAGCACTTGAACCTGCACGCGCATATCACCGTTTTTCTTTGCCATACTCTCGGCCTGGTCAAAGGCCACCATGCCCTCTTTGACCCGTTTAGCCTTCATCAAGGCATGGCCCAGAGCCGCCAGGGCGAGACTGTGCTGGCCAGACTCTCCATTATTACGTGTTTGCTGGACTTTCTCGCGACATTGCGCCACATAGGCTTGCGGATTGTCTGTGGCCATAGCAGCACTCTCCATGAAGCTGGCGGTTGGACTTCATCTGCTCCGTTCAATAAACAGGCACGAGGAAGAGATTGCTCCCTTCCTCGTGAATGCGTCCGGGCACACGATCACTACTGCTGAACTTCAGCCTCAGGCGCGCTGGCTTTTGGCGACCACATCAACAAGCGCCACAGACCCACGCCCAGGATCACGCATACAAAGAGACCAAGCAGCAAGATCTTGAACCCGGCACTACTCTCGTTTTCACCGGCCAGGGTACCGAAAGCGTAGAAGCTGAGCCAGACGAGGCCATACCAGAGCAACGACAGCAGCCATTTCCACCAGGTGAGTTTCCAGCCCTGGTCTTCAGCGAAGGCTTTGAACGCCGCTGCCACCAGCACCAAAACCACGCCCATCAACAGCCAGAAAAAGTCACTCCCGAAGAACATCTTACCCTCCTTCGTGTGGGCTGGTGATATCGATGTCCAGATATCTTTCAGCCTGCATGTAGAAAGGTTCTGGACGGTAGCTGGCAAAGTGCCCGCCTGCTGCCGGGCGGTGGTACTCCTCGGCCTCTGGATATTCGAAGAACGTCTTCTGTAGCCAGAGCAGCCCGCTGCTGACAAGACCGGTTGGATCGCGTGGATCAGCAGCACGGGCAAGTTGGTGAAGCCAGTTGTCCTTGCGGCTATAAGGGCAGGTAGCCACACACAGACGGCAGCCCATCGGTCCCATGGTTTCGCGCCAGTAGTTGTAGCAGGCGCCATTGTTGATGTACCAATGCTCGTAACCGCGAATAACCAGGCCCTCTGGGCTGTCGGCCATCGAAATGGCTCCCGAAGGGCAGGATTCTGCACAGAGCTTACACTTATTGCAGAACTCGGCCACACCAAAATCGATAGGGTTATCTATCGCCAGTGGCAAACTTGTCGTAATGAGCGCCATGCGACAGTTGCCACCAACTTCGGGCGTGATGCAAAAGCCGGTCCGTCCTACCTCGCCCAGCCCGGCCTCGACTGCGTGTGGGGGCACGATGAGATCGTAGCCAGTGTTTGGCGAATGAGCGCGTGCCGGGTAACCCAGGGATTTGATGCACCCTTCCAGACGGACGGCTGTGGTCGAAACGCGGTCGTAGGCATCACTGCTGGTGGAAAATTGCGGGCTGCCGAGGATAACGTCCCATTCCATCGGGACGCCGATCACGATGGCATATTCCCAATGTTCCGGCATTTCGGAGAAGTCGTAATCCTCCGGACAGCCGCGCCACCCCTCGCTGTAGAGCCAGTCGGGGTTGGTCCGTGTGATACGCACTAATGTCGCGCCGTACCGGTGCGCCATCTCTTTGATGAACTCGGCAGCCAGCTCCGGGCTTCTAAAAGGCACCGGCTCACCGATCAGATCACGCGGGTCCTGCTCCTCACCCTCAGCCGCCGGCTGCGCGCCTGGTTTGAGGAAGTCCGAGATCTCCGGCGGCCCTGCTGGCCTTGGCAGGAATCGGGAATGCGCACTGAATCCTGCTTCGTATGCATCGGCCAGCCGGTAGTAAGCGCCATACACAGCCCGGTCTTGCTGGTTATTGGGAATAGTTTCGCTGAAAGTTCGATAATCCCACTCAAGGCGCTCTGGAAATTCCCTGTAGAAGTCCACAAGCGGCTGAGGAAGGCCCAGGTCTTCGACAGGATCATCCAGGGTCCAGTTGGGGTTGTTGGCATACGCGGCCTGGAAGGTTGCGACACGGCCAAAAACATAGTCCGTCACGTGGCTCGGACGTCGCACTTCGCCGACGGGTGGATGAGCCGGTCCTTCAAACTCGAAGGGTCCGCGATCAAAGAATTGGGTACCTGGGTTGAATGACTCCCAGCCCGTATACGATTCGGATGACGCTCCTGCGTTAACTCCTGCCGCAACCAGACCACCGGCCTGTGCAGCTACACCCACTAGCCCGGCAATCTTCAAAAACTCGCGGCGAGAGACAGGCAAACTCCGTTCTTCACTCATGGACATACACCTCCCTACAAATCGTCGTCTTGTGCCGCCTGCTGCCAACACAAAACGGCACAGAAGCGTGGCTTGGCGCGTTGTGTTGGCGAACCAGCGTGCTTGCCCTCTCAAGTGATATGATGGTTGGTAAGTCCCTCCTTACTGACTGTGAAGTAAAAGACCACAACAAAAAGCGCACTGCCCAGTATCCTGGTGCAGTGCGGCTTGGCGCGAGACGCACAGCACTTATCGGGTTCCTGGCTTCCCGGCCTGAACAGCCGGGTTACAGTTGCGCGACAGCGCCGGACTTCCACCGGCTTCCCCACATGTTGTGCACTAATTTGATTGTAAAATATCGCACAAATGGGGGCATCCGCCCAAAGTTTGATCTTTTGTGGGGCCTTAGTCCTATTATTGGCTTCAGCATATTTGTGGCAGAACATAAGTTCGTAATTGGCCACGGAAAAGAAAGGTGGAAAAGTGAAGTATAATGGGGTCAATCCAGTAAGCATCTACAGGTGACAGAACTTATGGGTCGACGACAGGTCCTGCGCGGGCCACTCATTCGCCGTCTATCTCTATATTTCCTTCTTCTTGGTCTGGGACCCCTTATCCTGACCATCGCCATGCCGGCATGGTATTTTTCGCTGGTCAATGCCGACGCGGTTGCCGAGTCTTTACTTGTTGTCTGGGCGGCGCAGGGCGTCGCTTTCCTGATCATTGTGGTAATTGGCGCGGTAATCACTCTGAATAAGCTCGCGCTGCCCATTCAAGAGTTGATGCAAGGAGCGCGGGCAATCGCCGAAGGCGCTTTCTCTCACCGGGTTCCCGTAAGAAGTGGGGATGAACTGGCCGCACTCTGCGAAACGTTTAACGGCATGGCCCAGGCCATAGAGATGATGCGCGACAGCATTGAGGAACAGCGTGCTGCGCTGCAAGAAACCCTGGCCGAACGAGAGCGCGAGTTCAACGTTATTCTAGAAATCGCCAGTCTGGCCAATCGCCAGACCGATCTCACCAGCATGATCGAACGAGCGCTGCTCATCGCACAGTCTACGTTGGGGACTGACATTCTCTCGCTCACCGTGCTTGGCGAAAAAATGGAAAGCATTTCATCGGTTACCGTCTGTGGAGATTGTCCGCACGATCAAAGCCGGACCTGTGAGCACTGTGGCGACCTCCGTATTCGGCAAAGCCTGCAAATGATGCAGAAGGACTTCATCCCTCTGGTTGTTGAAAGACAAGAGGTCATTTGTGTCCATGACACACGCATGCCCAATATCGCGTTGGACCACAACCTGGCCGCCCTGCTGGACCAGTTGAAGATACGCAAGCTGGCGTGCAAACCAGTCATTAGCTGGGGGCGAGTGGTTGCCGTATTGATCTTGATGCGCTATACGACAGAGGCCATACCGGCGCGGTCCATCACGCTATTGGATACGTTAGTCGAGAATATTGCTGTTCTGATCGAGAACTGGCACCTGCAAAACGAAGTGCGCAAACTCGCGATTATGGAGGAACGCCGCCGCATGGCGAATGAACTCCACGATTCGGTGACTCAATCTCTGTTCACTTTGAGCCTGACCGCGCACGGTCTGAAAGAGTCCCTGGCACATGTGCCCGGTGTCAGCCAGCAAGCCCTCGACATGCTCATCGGCCAGATCAAAGTAATCCAGCGCGAAATGCGCACGCTGATCAATGAATTGCGACCCATTGACCTGGAAGAAGATGAACTGGAGAATGCTTTGCGACAGCACATACAAAGTTTTCGCCAGTCAACCAACAGCGAGGCGAAGCTCACGGTGCGCGGCAATGTGCGGCTTATACCCAAACCGGCACAGCACAATTTGAACCGCATAGCTCAGGAAGCGCTCAGCAATATTGGCCGTCACGCTAACGCCAGTTGTGTGGAACTTACGCTGGAAGTCACTGATAATGTGGCGACGTTGACCATCCGCGACAACGGGACCGGATTTGACGTGCGCGCCGCCTCTTTGCGGCAGGCAAGCTCGCTTGGGCTGGTCAGTATGCGTGAGCGCGCAGAAATGCTGGGAGGTGCATTGCTGATCCGTTCACAGCCGGGTCAGTCTACGACGATCATCGCTCAGATTCCCTTGAACGCGGAAACCGAGGTGCACCATGCCGAATGAAAGTCCACTCCGTGTGTTGTTGGTGGACGATCACCAGATGGTGAGGAAAGGACTGCTCTTTTTTCTCTCTACCCAACCGGGGATTACCGTGGTTGGTGAAGCAGAAACTGGCCAAGATGCCCTGCGCCTGGCAGACGAATTGGAACCGGATGTCGTACTGCTGGACCTTGTCCTGCCCGATTTCAGTGGCATTGATGCTATTCAGATCATCCACGAAAAACACCCGACTATCGATGTGATCGTGCTCACCAGTTTCATCGATGGTTCCAAAGTTAAAAACGCGATTCGGGCCGGGGCTGCCGGTTATCTCATGAAAGATATTGACCCGACCGAACTGGCTGCTGCGATTCATGCCACGCGGCGCGGTGAGATTTATCTGCATCCAGAAGCTGCCCATCAACTTGCCGCAGCACTACGCCCCGGCCCTGGCGAGCAGGAAGAACCGCCTCCTGATATACTGACTGAGCGCGAATTGGAAGTGCTTACCCTGGTGGCACGCGGCATGAGCAACCGCGAGATCAGCGAACAACTCAATATCAGTCTGAAGACCGTCAAAGCCCATGTGAGCAGCATCCTTCAAAAGCTAGGAATAGAAAGTCGCGTACAGGCTGCCCTCTATGCTCTGCGCCATGACGTTGTCCAACTTGATGATCTCTAACTCTGAGGAACGACGAAGGTATAGCGACCTCACCCAGTTTCATTGACTCCATGCTCTGGCTCGGTAAATTCTGCGCCCCTCCGACGATGGTCCGCGAGAACACGACGCAACTTCCCGGCCTAGTTCAAGACCGATGCGGTGTTGGATCTGCTCACCGGGGTCAAGACGCCGAGTGAGATCTGCCGCGAGCGAAACATTAATAACAAATTCAAGGAATCACGATTTTGAAGGGTTTGGGTAGACAAATGGCCTGAAAAACAGGTAAGGTTTTAAGTCGCCAAACACAAAACCAGACCTGAACAGGCCAACTCAATGATACTGGAATATGCGCTGACTGCCGAGAATGTACGCCAAGCCGTGTTGAAGACCTTGAAGGACCACCTGTCGTTGAAAACCGAAGGCTATCGTTACACGACCGAGATGATGCTGAATGTGTTGTTGAAAGCTGCCGTGGACCACAGTAGCCTGGAGGCGGCGTGTGGCGACTTGGAACCGGTCGTCTCCGGCAATCGGTTGCGCGGCAGTTGCACCAGGCGCTGGATGTAGCTGACTTGCGCCAGCACGAATGCGAACTGAACGCCGCACTGGCGAGTGCCATTCCGGGGCATCTGCCGCGAAGTGGTCTGAACATCGCGATGGATTGGCATGATGAACCGTTCTATGGCAAGACGCCGGAACTGCGCACGTATGTCTGTCGGAGCCAGGCCAAACAAGGCACGACCCGCTTCTTTCGGGTTGCCACGGCCTACTTGATGTGGCGTGACGTGCGGCTGACGTTGGCCATGACGTATGTCTTGCCTGAACATAGCATCTTGGAGATTGTGCAACGCTTGCTGCAGCGCCTGACAATCTTGGGCTTTTGCCAGATGACGTTGTTTCTGGACAAAGGCTTTTGCTGTGGCGAAGTCCTGGGGTACTTGCAGGCGCAGCATCAACCCGCGATTTTGGCCTGTGCCATCCGCGGCAAAACCAGCGGCACACGCGCGTTGTGTAAGGGACGCAAAAGCTACCGCACGACCTACACCTTCACCGATGGGACCAAGGCTGAGGTGGCAATGGTGGCAACCTTGCCACGCAAACGGTATGGTCGCCGCCGCAAATGGTTGATGTTTGTACTGGTCGCGTTGGATTGGTCGCCCCAAGCCTTGCAAATCGCGCTATCGGCGGCGTTTCGGCATTGAGTGCTCGTATTGGCAGGGGCGACAGGTGCGCATCAGCACCAATTCGATGAATCCGGCCTTGCGCTTCTTCTACCTGGGCTTGTCCCTGGTTTTGGTTAACGTCTGGATCGCGTTGCGTTGGGTCTTTGCTCGCCAACTCGGGCGCGGCCCGCGTCGGGTTGATCCTGATCGCTTTCGTCTTCGCCGCTTCATCCATTTTCTAATGCGGGCGATTGAACACGCCTTTGGGGTGATCATGTCAATCCCAACTCACCGTTCGCCCCAATTCGTGATTTACTGAAATTGCTGTATCGCTGGAAACAGGAACTGCTGGAGCGGTTGCCCAGTCTTTTCGAACGGGGGCCGCAGCAGCTAACCGAGAACCCGCTCGTCGAACGCTTCATCCGCACCCGCAAGGAGGAACATGTCGACTACGCCGACTATCAGGATATGGAGGACGCCTGGCAACAACTTACCTGCTGGCTGGAGGTCGAATACATGACCCAGCGTATTCACTCCGCGTTGGAGTGTCGCACACCCGCCGAGTTCGAAGCAGCATGCAGCCTGCAACAAGGGGATTCCCCTTTAGTTCATGCTTGATTCGGTCCAAGGAATCCAACCGCAGTACATTGGTCGGTGAGGTCGGCGGTTCAAATCCGCCCGCCCCGACCTTTTTATTTGCTCCAACTCTTCTTCCTCCATGGTGTGGAGACTTTACCCCCAGAGCCTGGTGGGCGCAAGACCGTTGCTATCGGCACCCTTAAGCCTGAGTCGACTGACAACGGCAGTATGGATAGTGCAAGGTATTGCAGCGCCTCTGTTGGGCCTGTGCAAGGAGCACCCGCTATAAATAGAGTCAAAGCACGGCAGGCCCCAACCCAGGCAATCTTTGCGGCGGGTTGTCTCCCGCCAGGAGACAAGGGCGGGGAAATTGACAGGCGGGGGTTGCTGCCAGCCGTGCGCACGCTATACTAGGCGCAGGAGACCGGCGGACAAGCGATGCTTGCTGCTGGTCGGGTCGGCAACAACCATTACAACTGAAGACACGGGAAACAAAGCGCATGGCCCCGGAATAGCCGGGGTGACGAGGGCGGAGGTTCCCCATCTCACCGTGGGGCCAATTCCAGGAAGCCAGTCCCGCCCTGGAAGAAAATCGAGAGATCAGCGGATGCCTCCCGGAGTGACCACGCTCCGAGTTTCCCCCTCCTGGCAAGCGGCGCGACAAACCGGATCGGGTAACTGACCGACAAAACGTGCCGCAGTGGTCGCAGCAGGCTTGTGAGCCTGTCGGCGCAACGCTGTATGGAGGGGGCGTCCCTGTCTCATTGATCGCGTATTGGGCACGCCGGGCGTGCCCTTTTCAGTTGGGGAGCCTGCTACCTGTGACAAGGACATATTGAACCCAAACGGATCGAACCATGGCTCAAAAACCGGCCCCAGCCCAGGAACACAAGACTCTTCCCAAAAGCAACGGGTCTGCCAGGCAGCAATCGGAGATTTCATCGAGCAACTATGAATGGCCGAGGCGCGATGACGCCCTTGCCGCGACGGCGACCTATCACCGCTTCCACATCACAACCAGCCCGGCCCCCGATCTCGTCCCCTGGCCGAGCCGCTTCAAGGTCCGGGTGAACAGGGTCGGGCTGGTCCGCTACATGATCAAAGAATTCATTCACTACCGGGGAGACATGAAGGCTGTCCTCAGCCGCCCCTGCGTGTACGGCGTATTCTCCAGGCCCGTCGGTGGGCTGGCCCCCATCCACAGCAAATGTGTGGGCTGCCTGCGCTGCACCACCCAACACCCGGACTTCGTGCGCATCGAGCGCAACCCGGCGCGCGAGCAACTGGGAGACTCCTACTTCACTGCGCAGTACGTGGACGCGATCAGCTACGAGGCCGAAACGGGCAGCATCCCAGTAAAAGGGGCGGGCTACCGGGGACGGTTCGGTGGCGAAGGCTGGGACGGCATGTGGACCGACATGTCGGAGATCGTGCGCCCCACCCGCGACGGCATCCACGGGCGCGAGTTCATCTCGACGGTGGTGGACATCGGCAGCAAGCCCGGATACCTCGCCTTCGACCCTGCTGGCCGCCCCGTCGGCGCGCTGCCCAGCACGCTCAACATTCCCCTCCCCACGCTCTTTGACGCGCCCGCCGTCGCCTCAGAGATGCTGCACCGGATTCTGGCCCAGGCAGCGGAGGCCGTGGAGACACTGGCCATCCTTCCCCTCCAGGCCATCACCGAGAGCAGGCTCAGCGGGCCGCACGTCGTCCCGCTGGTCCACCCTGCTGAGGCGGCACAACTTGGCAACCTGCCCGCGCCACCGCGCATGGTGGAGATGGACGGCTGGAATGAGGCGCTTTACAGGCAGATTCAGGCTCTCTTCCCAGATGCCATACTCTGTCTGCGGATTCCTTATGCAGCCGGGGAGGATTTGCTGCGCCACGCCGAGGCAGGTGTGCGCGTCTTTCACCTGACAGCAGATTACCATGGGCGGGGACCCGAGGGCACTTTCGCCCTCGATCTGATCCGGGCTGCCCATCGCACCTTTGTCCAGCAGGGCATGCGTGACCAGGTCACGCTGCTGGGAAGCGGCGGCATCATCGCCGCCGAGCACGTCCCCAAAGCCATCATCGCCGGGCTGGACGCTGTTGTGCTGGATACGCCGCTGCTCGTAGCCCTGCAAGCCCGTTTTGCGGGCGACTTCACCCGGCGCGGCGATGGGCACTGCCGCCTGCCGGAGCGCCTGACAGTGAACTGGGGCGTACAGCGGTTAGTGAACCTGATGGCCGCCTGGCACGACCAGTTGCTGGAGATTCTGGGCGCGATGGGCCTGCGGGAAGTCCGACGGCTGCGCGGTGAAATAGGGCGCGCCATGTTCCAAAAAGCGCTGGAACAGGAAGCGTTCGCTGGAATCGAGGGCTATGATGGCTGACGAACACCCAGTCTACCCCAAAGCAATCGAGAAACACCGGGAAGCGCTGCATCACGGTTTTGTCACCTGGCCCAGCCTGGCGTACGGCACCCCACCGGCCCTGGGCGACCATCGCTGGACCGACCAGCTCATCCTGGCTACCTGGTACATGGCCGAAACCGGGCAGCCCCCGGAGAACGGCCTGGAATACCAGATCGGGCGTTCCGGCGGCGGCTTCGATGTGCTGGACTTCAAAGCGCTTCCCCCGGAGCAGTGGACCCCAGAGACGACGCCCGTTAATCTCTCCGTGCGGCTCAATCGGCGTGGGGAGGGGCGCGCGATCACCATCCCCATCCCCTTTTATGGGGCCGGGATGTCCTACGGCTCGATCAGCGAGCAGGTCATGCTCTCGCGGGTGATGGTGGCCAGAGAGTGGGGGACCTTCACCTCCACCGGCGAAGGCGGCTATCCGCCCGCGCTGGTGCCCTACAAGGACCACATCATCACCCAGGTGGCAACGGGCATGTTCGGTGTGCGTGAGGAGACCATCCAGTACGCGCCGATTGTGGAGTTCAAATACGCGCAGGGGGCCAAGCCGGGCCTGGGCGGCCACCTGCTGGGAGACAAGGCAACCACCTCAGTCGCCAGGATGCGCGAGAGCGTGCCCTGGGTGAGCCTGTTCTCTCCCTTCCCTTTCCACTCCGTGTACTCGGTGGAAGACCATCGCAAGCATGTGGACTGGATCAAAACCATCAACCCCGACGCGCTGATCGCCGTGAAGGTCTCCACGCCATACGACGTAGACATGGTCGCCGTCGGCAGCTACTACGCCGGAGCGCACATCATCAACCTGGATGGCTCCTACGGCGGAACCGGCGCTGCCCCGGAAATCGCTAAGAAGAACATCGCCATGCCTATTGAGTTCGCCATCCCCAAGGTCCACCGCTACCTGGAAAGCGAGGGCATCCGCGACGAGGTGGCCGTGATGGCCAGCGGCGGCATTCGCACCGCCGCCGACATCGCCAAGGCCATCGCCCTGGGCGCGGACGGCGTGGTGATCGGCACCGGCGACCTGGTGGCGCTGGGCTGCACCCGCTGCTCTAACTGTGAGCGAGGACGCGGCTGTCCCTTTGGCCTCACCACCACCGACCCTGAGCTTTCCCTGCTGGTGGACCCCGCCTGGGGAGCCAGGCGCATCAGCCACTACTATCATGCCCTCAAGCTTCAGTTGGAGTCCATCCTGCGCCGCCTGGGCCTCAGCAGCATCAGCGAGCTGCGCGGCAGACGGGACCTGCTGGTTTACAGGGCCAACGGCCAGCGCAACACCTGACGAGGTAGAGCCATGACTTCTCGAAAAATAGTGGAAGCGATCCTCAACGCCCGCCGCACGCTCCAGCCAGCCCTGGGCCAGGAATCCGCCCCACGCGACGAGGCCGCCGAGGGTGGCTGCGGCGTGATCGGCCTCGCGTGCAGCGAGCAGGTCGCCGGGCGGCATCTGTTGCAGGCCCTGGATCAGATGCGCAATCGGGGCAACGGCAAGGGGGGCGGCATCGCCGCCGTAGGGCTGGTGCCGGAGGAGTTCGGCGTTACGCAGGAGGTTCTGGAGGAAGATTATCTGCTGGCGGTCGCCTACCTGGACCCGACCTGCCGGGCCGAGGTTGAGCGCCGGTACATCCGACCCACCTTCGAAATCGACCACATCCGCCCCGCCCCACACCTGGAAGATCACCGGGCGCTGCCGCGCCTGGAGGTCAGGCCCCCAGAGGTGTACCAGTATTTCGTGCGGGTCAGGCCCCAGGCGCTGAAGACCTTCCGGGAGGCGCACGGCCCGGACCTGCCACAGCGCCAGATTGAGGACGAGATCGTCTACCAGAACACCTTCCGGCTCAACAGTACCTTCTACGCCTCCACCGGGCAGACACGGGCCTTCGTCCTCTCCCATGCCAAAAACCTGCTGGTGCTCAAAATGGTGGGCTACGGCGACGACGTGGTGCGCTACTACCGGCTCGAAGACCTGCACGCCCACGTCTGGATCGGTCATCACCGCTACCCCACCAAGGGCCGGGTGTGGCATCCGGGCGGCGCACATCCCTTTGTGGGCCTCAATGAAGCCCTGGTCCACAACGGCGACTTTGCCAATTACGCCTCCATCAGCGAATACCTGGCCCAGCGCAACATCTTCCCCCTCTTCCTGACCGATACCGAGGTGTCGGTCCAGGTCTTCGACCTGCTCTACCGCGTCTACGGCTACCCCCTGGAATATGTGATCGAGGCGCTGGCCCCCACCACAGAGCGCGACTTCGCCCTGCTGCCCACGGACAAACAGCAGGTCTACCGGATGCTGCAAGTCACGCATATGCACGGCTCACCCGACGGGCCGTGGTTCTTCCTCATCGCCCAATCCGACCGGGAGGACAACCGCCCCATCTACCGCCTGACCGGCATCACGGACACGTCGATGCTGAGGCCGCAGGTCTTCGCCTGGCAGCAACATGGGGAAAACGGCCCGGCCATCGGCCTGGCGGCCTCCGAAAAGCAGGCCATCGACGCCACGCTGCGCTCGCTGGCGGAGGAGGACACCCGCTTCTGGCCCCACGCGGACCGCTACTGGAACGCGCGGGGCGGCAGCCATACCGATGGCGGAGCTTTTATCTTCAGCGTGCGCCCGGACGGCAACGGCTCCGCCCGCGCGACCTGCACGGACAAATTCGGGACCCCGATCCGCATCGACACCGTCCGCAAGCCGTGGCCCACCGGCAGGTTGACGCCCTCCACACCGGCGCTGCCCGACCTGCCAGGCGCGGCGCTGTACAGCTGGGCCAGGGAGCGGATCCACGGCTGGACCTACCAGGAGGCGCTGGGATTCCTGCATGCCCTGGAAGGGGCAGCCAATACCGACGCCGGACGCGCCAGTGCCCTGGAAGCCCTGACCCTGCTGATGGATCGCCGCTACCCGACCGGCGCGCTGCGCCGCAGCGTGCTGCTTTCGCTCTACGACCAGACGCTGGCCCACATCATCGAGGCCATCCGGCGGCAGCCCGGCGAACGCTATCTCGTTGTCGGCGCGGACCTCCCCCACCCGGCGGACGCCCGGCAGACAGCCATCCTGGACGCGCGCAGCTACGAGCCGGAAGGGTCGGCCTCAGTGTCGCGGATCATGGTTGAGTTATATCGGCGCGGCTTCCGCCGCTTTCTCATCGCCCATGCCCGTGGACACCGCTTCATCGGCAACGGCTTTGGCCCCGGCACAGAAGGCGTGCGGGTAGACGTATACGGCTCCTCCGGCGACTACCTGGCTTCCGGCATCGACGGCATGGAGATCGTGGTGCACGGCAGCGGGCAGGACCAGATGGCCCAGATCATGAAGTCGGGCAGGCTGGTCGTCTACGGCGATGTCGGGCAGACCTTTGGCTATGCGGCCAAAGGGGGTGAATGCTACGTGCTCGGCAACGCTGCCGGGCGTCCCATGATCAACGCCGTGGGCAGGCCGCGCGTCGTCATCAACGGGACCTGCCTGGATTACCTGGCCGAGTCCTTCATGGCCGGTGATCCGTACAACGGTGGCGGCTTCGTCGTCCTCAACGGTCTCGCGGTCACCGACGATGGGGAAATCGAGGAACTGGACACGCCTTACCCCGGCGGCAACCTGTTCTCCCTGGCCTCCGGCGGAGCCATCTTCATCCGGGACCCCTACCGCCAGGTCAGCCCGGAGCAACTCAACGGGGGCCGGCTGCTACCGCTTGAGGTGCGGGACTGGGCGTTGATCCTGCCCTACCTGGAGCAGAACGCCCGCCTGTTCGACATCTCCATCGACCGGCTGCTGGAGGTGAACGGCCAGGCGCGCAGGCCGGAGGAAGTCTACCGCAAGGTTGTGCCCGCCACCGTGCGCGCCCTGCAGGCGGAGGAGGCCTGGGTGCGCAAGCATTGAGCCTGACCGCAAGGTGTGGCGTCCACGCAGCAGGGCGGCGCAAGTCCGCCGCAGAAGCGGTAACTCTGCGGACTTGCCCGGCCCGGCCATCTATGGTTAAGCTATGGTCCCCTGAGCGCATAGAGCCGTCAGCGGGCGGGAACCCCAGCCAGGAGGAGAGCCAGATTGCGCGTACTGCACGTTGTGGGGGCACGCCCCAACTTCATGAAGGTCGCGCCGGTGATGGCCGCGCTGGCCCGCCACGAGGCCGTCCGGCAGCGCCTGGTGCACACCGGCCAGCACTACGACGCCAACATGTCGGATGTCTTCTTCCGCCAGCTAGGCATCCCGGAGCCGGACATCAACCTGGGCGTCGGCTCGGCCAGCCACACCGTGCAGACGGCCCAGATCATGCTGCGCTTTGAGGAAGTCGTGCTGGCGGAGGAACCGGACCTGGTGCTGGTCTACGGGGACGTGAACTCGACGGTGGCAGCGGCCCTGGTCTGCGCCAAGCTGCTGATCCCCGTGGGTCACGTGGAGGCCGGGCTGCGCTCCGGCGACCGCACCATGCCGGAGGAGATCAACCGCCTGCTCACAGACCAGATCGCCGACCTGCTCTTCACCCCCTCCCAAGACGGCGACCACAACCTGTTGCGAGAGGGCGTCGCCCCGCACAAAATCCACTTCGTCGGCAATGTGATGATCGATACCCTGGTCCGGCTGCTGCCCCAGGCGGAGCAGACCCGGCCCGCCGACCTGCCCGCGCAATACGCCCTGGTGACGCTGCACCGCCCCTCCAACGTGGACGACCCGGCCCTGCTGCGGGAGATCATCACAGCGCTGGCCGCGATCAGCGGACAGATACCGGTCCTCTTCCCCGTGCACCCCCGCACGCGCCAGCGCATGGCAGAGTTCAACCTGGCCTGGCCGGATAGCGACCGGCTGCGCCTGATGGACCCCGTGGGCTACCTGGAATTCCTGGCCTTGCAGCAGGGGGCGACCCTGGTTATCACGGATTCGGGCGGCATCCAGGAGGAGACGACCTTTCTCGGCGTGCCCTGCCTGACCGTGCGCGAGAACACCGAGCGCCCCATCACCGTGACCTGCGGCACCAACACGCTGGTCGGGCAGGACATGGAGCGCCTGCGCGCCGAGGTGGACAACATCCTGGCCGGCAGGGGCAAAAAGGGGGAAATTCCCCCTCTGTGGGACGGCCATGCCAGCAGGCGCATTGCCGAAGTGATCCTTGCCCTGGCAGAAAAGACAGCCCCCTGCCACAAAGATAAATAATTCGTTAAATCAACAGCAGCTTAAAACATGCTAGACAATATTTAGTTTAATATATATACTGAGAAGGCCGGTTACATGGCGAAATCGACAGCCACCCCAGGCCCAAATGGCCTTTCCAGACGGCCCAGGTTGGCCGTAAAAAGCTTGTTATTACGACCGGATAGGCATACGATTTAATAACAAGGCAAACCAAAGGCCGCTCACCAGCCCGAAAAGCAACGAATATCATCTGGGCAACCGGCCCGACGTCCCTGTTGCGGGGACACGTCAGGATGCCGACTTGGCACAACGTGGGGGATGGAGGAAAACCGATGGTGAAGGTCCTGGTAGTAGAAGACGAAGCCATGTTGCTGGACAACATCCTCGAAACGCTCCAGCTAGAAGGCTATGAGGGCCTGGGCGCAGAAAACGGTCACAAGGGCATTGAGCTGGCCCGCCAACACCTGCCCGATCTGATCCTGTGCGACATCATGATGCCGGAAATGGACGGCTATGAGGTCTTCCTGACGCTGCGCAACGACCCGGCAACGGCCCTGATCCCGTTCATCTTTCTGACGGCCAAAGCAGACCGGCAGGCCATGCGCTACGGCATGGAACTGGGCGCAGATGATTACATCACCAAGCCCTTCCAACCAGACGAATTGCTCGCCGCCATCAAAACCCGCCTGGACCGGCAGGCGGCCATCACCCACGAATACGAGAGGAAGCTGGACGAACTGCGGGGCAACATCATCCACAACCTGCCGCACGAGCTGCGCGGCCCGCTCTTCGGCGTCCTTGGCTACTCGGAGATGCTCATGCTTGAGGGGCCAACCATGAGCAGGGACCAGATCGTCCGGGCCGGGCAGAGCATCCACGAGGCAGGTCGGCGCCTTCATCGCCTGATCGAGAACTTCCTCATCTATGCGCAAACTGAAATCATGAAGACTGATCCGGAGCGCGCCCAGATCATGCGCAAGCTGCGGATTGCCCAGCCCAAAGCGTTCATCGAATTCACAGCCCGGCAAATGGCCCAGCAGGCCGACCGGGAGCAGGACCTGCAGATCGATGTCGCGGATGTCCCCTCCTTGCAGATTGTGCAGGAAAACCTGAAGAAGATCGTAGAGGAACTGCTGGACAACGCCTTCAAGTTTTCTGAGCCGGGTACGACAGTGCAGGTAATGGGGGCCGTGCAGAACAGCCACTACGTCCTGCTTGTGCGCGACCACGGGCGCGGCCTGCAACCGGAACAGATCGCCAAGATCGGGGCCTACGTCCAGTTCGAGCGCAAGCTCTACGAGCAACAGGGGGCTGGCCTGGGCCTCATCATCACCAAGCGCCTGGTCGAATTACACGGGGGCGAGTTTGCCATAGAGAGCACGCCCAACCGGCAGACCACGGTCCGCGTATCCCTGCCGCTGGGCTAACCCCTCCCCTACCTCGCCCGGCGTTGCCGGGTGGCAAAGCCGCCAAGAGCCGCAGTCCTGAAGCGACTGCGGCTCTTGTTTTTCAACCCGGCGCTCCCCGCACAAGGCATTGCCCGGTGAATCGCCACCGGTCAGCACAGGACGAGGACGACAAAGCGCCTGGCCGACTAAGCTACCGGTCATGCCAGGGCCAAGCTGACAATTGAGCATTCACGGCGAATCATGATATAATAGCTCTACTTTGCACCGCGCCAGTCATCATCGAGAGCGGGGCACTGAGCATTGCCAACGCCCAGGCAACGGCCCCCAACGCTACCGAGGGCGGGGAGCCAAAGCAGGAATAGAACACACATTCATATTTTCTTTCACCCTTTTTGTTTTGTTTGGCGAGGAGAAGCACAGCGCGTGAGCATAGGCGGCAATACACTCAAAAGGCTGCTCCGAGAAGGGAGGCCGCTGGCCGCCCACTGCACACATCTGCAACAGATCCAGGAGGTTACACCCAGCGCCCAGGGCTGCGAGGAGTGCCTCCAGATGGGCGATACGTGGGTGCACCTGCGTATCTGCCTGATCTGCGGCCACGTCGGGTGCTGTGACCAGTCGAAGAACAGGCACGCCACCAGGCACTTCCACACAACCGGCCATCCGCTTGTCCAGTCATTCGAGCCTGGCGAGCAATGGGTATGGTGTTACGAGGACAGGCTGCTGATCCGACCTGCCTGACGGCAAAAGACGGGGATACCACCCAACATGTCCGACCTGCTGCTCCCACAAAACAGGCCCGAAGCCCCCTTTGGGCGCGTCAGCCACAGACGCGAAGGGGAGCGCCGCGTCATCACCATGCTGTTTTGCGATGTCACAGGCTCGACCGAGATGGCCGAACAACTCGACCCCGAAGAGTGGGCTGAGATCATGGACGGAGCCTTTGACTATTTGATACAACCCATTCGCCGCTACGAGGGCACGGTGGCACGGTTGATGGGCGACGGCGTGCTGGCCTTTTTCGGCGCGCCTGTGGCCCATGAGGACGACCCTCAGCGCGCCGTCTTGGCCGGGCTGGATATCATCAAGGGCATCCGCGCCTTCTGCAAACAGGTCAAGCGAGAGTATGGCCTCAACTTCAGCGTGCGGGTGGGCATCAACACAGGGCCAGTGGTGGTGGGCGAAATGGGCACGGAGCAGGCCTTTGAGTACACCGCGATGGGGGACGCGATCAACCTGGCCGCCCGCATGGAGCAGACGGCGCTACCAGGCACTATCCAGATTTCAGAAGAGACGTACAAGATGGTCGCGCCGCTGTTTGACGTGTACGAAGTCGGCCCTGTTGAGATCAAAGGCAAGGCCGAACCCGTGCGTGCCTACCGCGTGCTGGGACTGCTCCCCAGGCCGACCCGCCGGCGGGGCGTCAAAGGGTTGAGCGCGCCGCTGGTGGGGCGCGCCCAGGAGTTCGAGCGGCTGCGGGCCATAATCGAGGACGTGTGGCAGGGGCGCGGCCACATCGTGTGCCTGGTCGGGGAGGCCGGGCTGGGCAAAAGCCGCCTGATCGAGGAGCTGCGCGTCATATGGGAGGAGCGCGCGACAGACGAACATTCCTGGCTGGAGAGCTGGGGCGTCTCGTATGACCCTGCCCGCCCCTACGGAATCTTCCGCCAGTTCCTGGACCAGCTTTACGGCATCATGGAGGACGACGCGCTGGAGACCGCCCGCGATAAAATGCTGCGCCATGCAGGCAGTGGGTCGCAGGAAGGCGCCCAGGTTGCGGCTAACATGGCCGATGCCATCATCAACTTGTGGGCCGCCCTGCAGACCAGCGGGGGACAGTCTCTATCGGCTGGCGAGGTGCTCAAGCGCGCCATGCACGAAAGCATCCTGAAATATTGGCGCCATGCGGCTTCTATCCGGCCTTACGCCTTTGTCTTTGACGACCTGCATTGGGCCGATTCGGCGTCAGCGGAGTTGTTGCAGCATCTCCTCCCGCTTGTTGAAGAAGTCCCGATGCTGTTCGTGTTTGCTGGCCGCCCCTACCAAAGCTCTGTTGCCTGGCGCGTCAAGGAGACCGCCGCCGCCAGCCATCCCCAGCACTACACCGAGATCTGCCTCAACCCCCTCACCCCGGAGGAGAGCAGTGCGCTCATAGACAGCCTGCTGGGCACCCCCGACCTGCCTGAGCCATTACAAGAGTTGATCCTGCGCAAGACGGACGGCAACCCTTTTTTCGTGGAAGAAGTCGTGCGCTCCCTGATCGAAAGCGGCGTGGTCCGGCGGGACGAAAGCGGCGTGTGGCGCGCCGATGCCAAAGTTGAGGACATCAACATCCCGGACAACCTGCAAGCCCTGTTGCTGGCGCGCCTGGACCGCCTGCCGGAGGAAGCAAGGCACACCCTGCAACTGGCATCGGTAATCGGAAACCCGTTCGATTACCGCGTGCTCTGGCAGGTCATGGGCGCGACAGAGTCGATAGACCAGCAACTGGCGATCCTCAAGCAGGCGGAACTGATCGACGAAGTCGTGCGCCCGCCAGAGCCAGCCTATGCCTTCCGCAACAAATTGATGCGCGACGCCGCCTACCACTCCATCCTGAAGCGCCACCGCCGCGAATTCCACCGCCTGGTGGGTGAAGCCATCGAGTCGCTCCTCCCCGACCGGCTGGAGAAAGAGGCCCATCGGCTGGCCCACCACTTCTATGAGGCCCAGGACCACGGCAAGGCGCTGAAGTACTACACCATGGCAGGTGACGCCGCCGTGCGCGTGTACGCCAACGCCGAGGCCATTGCCCATTATATGTGCGCGCTGGAGATAGCCCCACTGGCAAACCCCGACAGCGCGCAGTGGATTCACCTGTACACCAGCCTGGGGCGAACCCAGGAGCTTTGTGGCCAGTACGACGAGGCGCTGGTCACTTACGAGCAACTGGAGGCGCTGGCCCACACCCAAAACGACCCCGCCCTGGAACTGGCTGCCATCCTGCCGCAGGCCACCGTGTACTCCACCTTCAACGTCAAATTCGACCCCCAGCGTGGGCGCGAGTTGGCCGAACGGGCGCTGAGCCTGGCCCACAAGCTGCACGACCATCGCGCCGAGGCGAGGGCTTTCTGGAATATGGCGCTGCTGGAGGGCTACTTCATCTACGACCTGGAGCGAGCCGTGCAGCATGGGGAGCAATCGCTGGCCATCGCGCGCCGCCACAACCTCCGGGAGCAGATGGCCTACACCCTGAACGATCTGGGGAACGCCTATTCGGGCCAGGGTCGCTGGGCGCAGGCCTTTGCAGCCCTGGAAGAGGCGCGGGCCTTGTGGCAGGAGCTGAACAACCTGCCCATGCTGACCGATAACCTGTCGCTGGCGGCGTACAGCAAGTACCTGGTGGGCCAGTTTGACGAGGGGCTTGAGCTGGCCGAAGAGGCCATGCGCATCAGCGAGTCGATAGACAACCCCTGGGGGCAGGCTTACAGCCGCTATGCAGCCGGGCTGATCCACCTGGAGCGCGGCGAATTTGATCGCGCGATCACGCTCCTGGAGGAGTCGCTGCCGCTCTCCGAACAGGCCAGTTTCGCCATGCCCCAGGTTATAGCCCGCGCCGTGCTGGCCCTTGCCCACGAACTGCTGGGCGACTCTGAGGCCGCCAACACATTTCTGCAGGAAGCCCTGACCCGGTCGGAGGTTCTGAACGTGAACGCCGAATGGGTGCCGATGATCCTGGCTAAGATTCACTTTGACCACGGCGACCTGCGGGCAGCCAGCGCGGCGCTGGTAGAGGTCGGGGATTCCACCAGAGAGGCATACGACGCCAAAGCCAACGGGCTGCCAATCGCCGACCTGATCAGAGCTGAGATCATGCTGGCCCAGGCGCAACACGAACAGGCGCTGACCATCACCACGGAAGTTGTCGCCTCCCTGGGCGCGATGGGCATTCAACCCTTCCTGGCAGATATGCTCTGGTTCCAGGGGCAGGCCTTGCTCGGCCTGGGGCGGGCTGACGAGGCGCGCCAGGCCCTGCTGGCGGCCCACCAGCAGGCGCAGAAACTCCAGGCGCGGCGCTGCTGGTGGAGAATCCTGGCCACATTCAAAGAGTTGGAGGCCGCCCAGGGTCGCCGGGAAGAGGCGTCTGCGCTGCACAGGCAGGCCCGCGAGATCGTTTACTTCATCGCCGACCACGCGGGCACGCCCCAACGACGCGCATGCTTTCTGGGCCAGCCGGACGTGCGCGCGCTGCTGGAAGGATGAGAGACAATCTCCAAATTAGAATGAGCCATTTGCGTTTCGCGTAGGAGAATTAATGGCAAAGCCGATAATCCTGACTGTGGACGATGAGCCTCAGGTGTTGAACGCTGTCGAGCGGGACCTGCGGACCCGCTTCGGCGCAGACTATCGCATCATGAAGGCCGGTTCCGGGGCAGAAGCGCTGGAAACGGTGCGCGAGCTTAAGAAGCGCAACGTCCCCGTGGCCCTCTTCCTGGTGGACCAGCGCATGCCCCACATGAGCGGCACGGAATTCCTGGCCGAGGCCCTCAAGCTGTACCCGGATGCGCGCAGAGTCCTGCTGACGGCTTACGCGGACGTTCAGGCCGCCATCGACAGCATCAACGTCGTCGGGCTAGATCATTATCTGATGAAACCCTGGAGTCCCCCGGAGGAAAACCTCTACCCGGTGCTGGAGGACCTGTTGAGCGACTGGGTGGCCACGGCCCAGATACCCTACGAGGGCATCCGGGTTGCCGGGACGTTGTGGTCGGCCACCAGCCACGATGTCAAAGACTTTCTGGCCCGCAACCAGATTCCGTACCAATGGCTGGACATTGAGCAGGATTCCGAAGCCCTGGCCCTGGTGCAGGCCGCCAGCCCAGAGCAGTACCGGCTGCCGGTGGTCTTCTTCCCGGACGGGACCGTGCTCGCACAGCCCGACCACCGGCAACTGGCCGAGAAAATCGGCCTGCATACCAAAGCCTCGCACCCCTTCTATGACCTGATCATCATTGGCGGCGGCCCGGCGGGGCTGGGCGCAGCGGTTTACGGCGGCTCCGAAGGGCTGCGCACGATGATGATCGAGAAGGAGGCAACCGGTGGGCAGGCCGGGACCAGCTCCCGCATCGAGAACTACCTGGGGTTCCCCAAGGGCCTCAGCGGAGCAGACCTCGCCCGGCGGGCGGTCACCCAGGCTAGGCGCTTCGGCGTGGAGATTCTCATGGCACAGGAGGCGGTCAAGATACGCGCCGAAGACCCCTACCGCTACGTCACGCTCAGTGATGGCAGCCAGGTCAGTTGCCACACCCTGCTCATCGCCACCGGGGTCAGCACACGCCGGTTGAACGAGCCAGGAGTCGAGCGGCTGACCGGGGCAGGCATCTATTACGGGGCGGCGCTCACCGAAGCCGCTTATTACCGTGGCCAGGATGTCTTTGTCGTCGGCGGGGCCAATTCTGCCGGGCAGGCGGCGGTGTTCTTCTCACGCTATGCGCGCAAGGTCACCATGCTGGTGCGTAGCACTTCCCTGGAGATGGGGATGTCCCATTACCTGGTGAACCAGATTGCCGCAATCGAGAACATCGAGGTCATGCTGCGCACCACGGTTGTCGAGGCCCTGGGGGAAGACCGGTTCGAAGCCGTGGTCGTGCAGAACACGGATACCGGCGAGACGCAGACACTGCCCGGCGCGGCGATGTTCATCTTCATCGGCGCAGTGCCCCATACCGACCTGGTCGCTGGCCTGGTGGAGCGCAACAAAGCCGGGTTCATCCTCACCGGGCCGGACCTGATGCGCAACGGACGCCGCCCCAAGAACTGGAAGCCCAACCGCGACCCCTACCTGCTGGAGACCAGCGTGCCGGGAATCTTCGCCGCAGGCGACGTGCGCCAGGGGGCCATCCGCCGGGTGGCGACAGCCGTGGGCGAGGGCGCGATGGCCGTCAGCTTGATCCACCAGTATCTCAAGACGGTATAGGCATGTTCCACGATTTTCTGCGCCAAATCTCCCTCTTCGAGTCGCTCACCGAATCCGACTTCGGGCGCATCTGCGGCATGGTGCAGGAAATCCACCTGGCCGCCGGCGAGGAGCTTTTTGCGGAGGGCAGCACCGGAGACAAAGCCTACATCATCAAAGAGGGGCAACTCGAGATCGTCAAAACCTCTGGTGGGCGGGAAGTCCTGCTGGCCGTGCGAGGGCCGGGAAACGTGATCGGAGAGATGTCCCTGCTGGAAAAAGCCCCCCGCATGGCCACCGTGCGCGCCCGCACCGACAGCGTGCTGCTGGTGATCACCCAGCAGCAGTTCGATCAACTGCTGGAAACCAGCCCTTCCGCAGCGCGCACTCTGCTGAACACCGTCCTGACCCGCTGGCGCGCCACCGAAGGGCTGCTCCGCCAGAGCGAGAAAATGGCGCAGTTGGGCACGCTGGTAGCCGGGATCGCCCACGAGCTTAACAACCCGGCGGCAGCCGTGCGCAGCGGGGCAGAACAACTGAAGACCGCCCTCCGCAAGTTCGAGGAGGCGCATGTGGACCTGCACGGGCAGGCGCTGAGCCAGGCACAGTGGACAGTTCTGCTGCGGCTGGCCCAGCAGACCGAGCAGCGCGCCACGCAGCCGCTGGAGCTGGATGCCCTGGCCCGCAGCGACCGGGAAAGCAAGCTGGAGACCTGGCTGGAGGGCCACGACGTGCCCGATGCCTGGGAGCTGGCCCCCGCGCTGGTCAGCCTGGACTACGATGCAAACAGCCTGGCAACGCTGGCCGATCACTTTACTCCCCAGCAGCTCCCCTCCGTGATCTGCTGGCTGGAGGCGGCCTGTACCATCTACAGCCTGCTGGCCGAGATCGGACAGGGGGCGGAGCAGATCTCCACCCTGGTCAAAGCGCTCAAGACCTACGCCTACCTGGACCAAGCCCCCCTGCAAAACGTGGACGTGCACCAGGGGCTGGACAATACCCTGCTCATCCTGCGCAACAAGCTCAAGTCCGGCGTCAGCGTGCGGCGCGTATACGCGCCTGACCTGCCGAAGATCGAGGCTTACGGCAGCGAGTTGAACCAGGTGTGGACCAACATCATCGACAATGCCATCGACGCCCTGAACGGGCAGGGGGAGATCGTCATCCGCACCCGCCAGGAAGAGAAGTGGGTGGTGGTCGAGATCGAGGACAACGGCCCTGGCATCCCGGCGGAGGTTCTGCCCAGAATCTTCGACCCGTTCTTCACCACCAAGCCCGTCGGCCAGGGGACCGGGCTTGGCCTGGACATCGCCTACAACATCGTCGTCCTCAAACATCGCGGAGACATCAAGGTCCATTCTGAGCCGGGCAGCACATGCTTTGAGGTCTGGCTGCCCACCAACCAGCCCGAAACAGTCAGAGACACCACCCCTTCCCGCTGAGTCACGTATTCCGGCCAATCCAATCCCGGTACCAATCCCCGCTGGCCTTGACCGTCCGCTGCTGGGTGGTGTAATCCACATAGGTGATGCCGTAGCGCAAGGTATAGCCGGACGCCCATTCGAAGTTATCCAGCAGCGACCAGACGAAGTACCCCTTAAGGGGGACGCCATTCTGTAGTGCGCGCGCCGCCTGGTCAACGTGGGTTTGCAGGAAGGCCCGGCGCGGCGAGTCCTGCACGGTTCCCCTCGCAGGGGGCGGATCGTCAAAAGCAGCCCCGTTCTCCGTGACGTAGATCGCAGCGACTCCGTAGTCGCGGTGCACGCGCAACAGGGTGTCGTACATGCCCTCCGGATAGATCTCACGGTCGGCGGAGCGCGGAGAGGCTGGGTCCGGCACATCCTCCACCTGGGGCGGCTCAAGCTCCGGCGCATCGGCAGCGCGAACGCGGTTGTAATAGTTGATGCCCAAAAAATCCAGCGGCGCGGCAATCGCCCCCAGGTCTGCGGGACTCAGGCGCGGCACGTGTGCGCCGTAGTAGTCCCACAAATCCTGGGGATAGCTGCACTTGAACAGCGGGTCGAGGAACCAGCGGTTGAAATAGCCATCGAAGCGCCGGGCAGCGGCTTCGTCCGCTGGCCTGTCGGTCGCCGGGTAGGCAGGGGTGAGGTTCAACCCAATGCCGATCTGCGCCTCAGGACCCAGATTCTGGCGCATCACCGGCACTGCCTGCCCGTGTGCGAGCAGCACATGGTGGGCCGTTTGCAGAGCGACCCCCAGGTCCCGCACGCCGGGGGCAAAAATGCCCAGGTGGTGGCCCAAAAAGGCGATGCACCATGGCTCGTTGTGGGTCAGCCAGAAACGCACGCGGTCGCCCAGGTGGCGGGTGACCACATCCGCATACCGGACAAACGCCTCGACCGTGGCGCGGCTGTCCCAGCCGCCACGCTCCTGCAACGCCTGCGGCAGGTCCCAGTGATAGAGGGTGATAAAGGGGATGATCTCCGCCTCCAGGAGGGCATCGACCAGGCGGCTGTAGAAATCCAGCCCTGCCGGGTTAAGCGCGCCGAGGCCCTGGGGGATAACGCGCGGCCAGGCGACGCTGAAGCGGTAAGCCTGCACGCCGAGGCGATGCATCAGGGCGACATCCTCGCGGTAGCGATGATAATGATCGCAGGCGATGGCCCCGCTGGAGCCGTCTTTGATCGCGCCCGGCATGCGGGTAAAGCGATCCCAGATCGACTCCCCGCGCCCATCTTCCTCAACAGCCCCTTCGATCTGGTAAGCCGAGGTAGCCACACCCCACATAAAATCGCGCGGAAAAGCCATGGTTCTTGCCTTCGCTTTCGGTGAACCCACCAGACGGGGCAGAAACCGATGTCAACTGCCGCGTCCGGTGGTACACTGTACTGGCAGCATTATACTCCACATCCCGGCGTCCTCTCCGGCTGGCGCAAAAACTCAACACAGGATGATCGCCACGCTTCTTGCCTGGCAAGCACCCTGTCAACGCACGCCCGATCCTGACGCCGCGCAAAAAAGGAACACAGCCTATGACAGCCCCGATAGCCCTCCAACTGTATTCGGTCCGCGACGCGCTGGCCCAGGACTTCGCCGGCATCGTGCGCCGCATGGCCGATATCGGCTATGCTGGCGTGGAGACCGCCGGTTTCCCCGGCACCACGGCCCGCGACGCCGCCCGCCTGTTCCGGGAGCTGGGGCTGTCGGTCCCCAGCGCGCACAGCCCGCTCCCGCTCGGCGACAAAAAAACCGAGGTGCTGGACACAGCGGCGGAACTGGGCTGCCGCTATCTGGTCTGCCCCTGGCTGGACCACGAAAGGCACTTCAAGTCCACCGAGCAGATCAAAGCCACCTGCGACCTGCTCAACCAGGCCAGCGCGGTGGCCCGCGAAAACGGGCTGGCACTGGCCTACCACAACCACTGGGCCGAATGCCAGCAGGTGGAGGGCCGCTACGCCTACCAGGTGATGCTGGACTACCTGGAGCCGGAAGTCCTGTTCGAGCTGGACGTTTACTGGGCCAGGACTGCCGGCCTGGACCCCGTCGAGGTCATCGCCGAGCTGGGTGCGCGCGCGCCCCTGCTCCACATCAAGGACGGCCCGGCTGCCATGGGCCAGCCGATGGTGGCCGTAGGGCAGGGCACGCTGAACATCCCGGCCATCGTGCAGGCTGGGGAAGAACACACGGAATGGCTGATCGTGGAGCTTGACACGTGCGCCACCGATATGCTCCAGGCCGTGGAGCAGAGCTACCGCTTTCTGGTGGAGAAAGGGCTTGGGCGTGGAAACAAAGGTTAAAGTGGGCCTCATCGGCTGTGGAAACATCGCCCCGGCTTACCTGAAAGGCTGCCGCGCCTTCCACATCCTGGAGGTCGTGGCCTGTGCGGACCGTGTCCCCAACCGGGCCAGCGCGCTGGCAGCGCAGCACAATCTGCGGGCCTGCTCCATGGAAGAGCTGCTGGGCGACCCGGAGATTCAGATCGTCGTCAACCTCACCGTCCCCCAGGCCCACGCCCAGGTGAGCCTGGCGGCCATCCAGGCCGGGAAGCACGTCTACAGCGAGAAGCCCCTGGCCGTGACCTGCGAGGACGGCCTGCGTATCTTGCAGGCAGCCCGCGCCAGGGGCGTGCTGGTCGGCTGCGCGCCGGATACGTTTCTGGGCGGGGGGCTGCAAACCTGCCGCCACCTGGTCGACCAGGGGCACATCGGCAGGCCAATTGCGGCCAGCGCGGCCATGTCCTCCCACGGCCCGGAAAGCTGGCATCCCAACCCGGAGATCTTCTATCAGGCTGGCGGCGGCCCGCTCCTGGACATGGGTCCTTACTATCTGACGGCGCTGGTCAGCCTGCTCGGCCCGGTGCAGCGGGTGACGGCCTCCACCCGCATCTCCCTCCCCGAACGGACCATCACCAACCCGGATCGCTACGGGGAGCGAATCGCGGTCGAAGTGCCGACCCATGTCGCCAGCCTGCTGGAATTCGAGCATGGGCCGGTGGCGACCCTGGTCACCAGCTTCGACATCTGGACAGACCACTATGCCCATCTGGAGGTCTATGGCACGGAGGGGTCGCTGCGCCTGCCGGACCCCAACACCTTCGGCGGCCCCGTCCACCTCTACCGCCCGGATGCGAAGCGCTGGGAGGAGGTCCCGCTCTCCCACAACGCGGATGTGGGGCGCGGCATCGGCGTGGCGGATATGGCCTACGCCCTGGCCTATGGCCGCCCACACCGCGCCAGCGGCGAACTGGCCTACCATGTGCTGGAGATCATGCAGGCCGTGGCGGACTCATCGCGGACAGGCAGGCACATTGAGCTGACCAATCGGTGCGCCCGGCCTGCCCCCCTGCCCCTCGACCTCCAGCCCGGCCTTCTGGACGCCTGAAGCGCGGCCCGGCCTCAGGGGAGGGCAGCCAGAAGCCGCGTAATTTGCAGGCTGTGGCGAGAGTCGGGCGAGAGTCGATTGAGCCGCCTTCTGAATCTCAATCGATGCCCCGCATGCGGGGGTCGAGCGCGTCCCGCAGGCCGTCACCCAGGAAGTTGAAGGCGAACATGACCAGGAACAGGGCCAGCGCGGGGAAGATGGCCTGGTAGGGATACGTGCTGATGGCCGCCGCGCCCTCCGAGATCATCGCGCCCCAGCTTGGCGTGGGCGGGTTCACCCCCAGGCCAATGAAGCTCAGGAACGCCTCGTAGGAGATATAGCGGGGGATGGTCAGCGTCTCGGCAACGACAATCGGCCCCAGGATATTGGGCAGCACATGACGCCATAGGATGGGCAGGGTGGGCGAACCGATGGATTGGGCGGCCAGGATGTAATCTTGCTCGCGCACGGAGAGCACCTGCCCGCGTGTCAGGCGGGCCATCTGCATCCAGGAGGTCAGCCCAATGCCGATGAAGATGAACAGCATGCCGCCCGTCGCCTGATCCAGGCGGCTGAGTGAGTAGGCCAGGGTCCCCTCCGGGATGTCCCCCATGCTTGCGCGGAAGAAGGACATCAACAGGATGATCAACAACAGGGTCGGAAAGGCGTACATGATGTCGGTGAAGCGCATGATCAGGTTGTCAACCCATCCACCGGCATAGCCGGAGATCAGACCCAGCGTGATGCCCACCAGCAGCGCCACCGCCGGACCCACAAAGGCCACCAGCAGCGAGATCTGCGTGCCGTAGATGATACGACTCAGCATATCGCGCCCCAGGTGGTCTGCCCCCAGCGGATAGTCGTTGCTGACTTTGACATATCCCCCCTGCTCCCTGGATGTCATGGTTGGAAACAGGTCGATGACCCACTGCGGCGCAGCGTTGGCGTCGGCCAGAACCTGAGTCCGATAATCTTTGGGCGCGAGATGGCTGGCAAAAAGCGCCACAAAGATGGCCAGGGCAATGATGACCAGCCCCACCACAGCCGAGCGGTTCCGCACCATACGCTGGAGCGAGCTTCTCCACAGGCTCTCGGATTTTCCGCTCTCCTCCAGCCTGACAATGGCGCTTTGTGAAAACTGCCGATCTTGCGTGGTCATCTCATGCTTTCACCGGGGCTAGGTAAACCGGATACGCGGATCGATCCAGGCGTATACGACATCGACGATCAGGTTGGCCAGCACCAGAAACGAGGCGTACAGCAGAACGGTCCCCATGATGATCGTGTAATCCCGGTTGATAATGGAATTAACAAAGAACTTGCCCATGCCGGGAATGCCGAAGATGATTTCCACCACAAACGTGCCGGTCAGCAGGGCCGCCGCCAGAGGACCGAGGACGGTCACCACCGGGATCAGGGCGTTCTTGAGGGCATGGACGATGATCACCTTGCGCTCGCGCAGCCCTTTGGAACGCGCCGTGCGGATGTAGTCCTCGTTCAATACCTGTAGCAGGCTGGCGCGGGTCAGGCGCGCGATAAGGGCCGACTGCGCAAAGCCCAGGGCAAAGGCTGGCATCACCACGTGGGCAAATGTGCCCCAGCCCGTCACCGGGAACCAGCCCAGCCCCACACCAAACACGTACTGCAACACCGGCCCCAGGATGATGGCCGGGACTGACACACCCAGGATGGCGATGCTCATGCCCAGATAATCATAGAACGTGTTGCGCCGGAGGGCAGCCACGATCCCCGCCGGGATGCCAATCGCCAGCCCCACAACCAGGGCGGCGAAACCCAACTGCATGGAAACCGGCAGGCTGTCGCTGATGATGCTGGAAACGGTCTGGCTTCGCCGCGTGAGCGAAGGGCCAAAGTTCATCCAGCGCAGGGCTGTGCCCGTTTCGCCAAAGGGCAGCGGGATGTTGATGAGGTAATCCTCCGCCGTGGAGCGACGCCAGTCGGGTCCGGTAATGCGCGGGATGGCAATGCCGCCAACGTAGTCGAGGTACTGCTCATAGAGTGGGGCGTCCAGGTTGTAGCGCCGCTCCAGGTTACGAATGATCGGCTCCGGAACGCCGCGATCGGTGTTAAAGGGGCCGCCGGGCACCAGCCGCATCAGCACGAAGGTGAGCACCGACACAACGAAAAGCACCACCAGCAACCACAGAAACCGCCTGGCGATATACTGGCCCATTGGACCTCTTTCTCATCCCAAACCCTGAT
>FWWM01003720.1_pt1 | contig 37287 bp, 28 predicted proteins | sample 2228351 | NCBI WGS metagenome assembly FWWM01 (sample SAMEA103939774, study PRJEB20133) | metagenome
GCAGAGGGCCAGCAAGCTCTCGATCCCCCCGACCCTAGCCTCCCCCTCCGCGACCCCCACGCCGATGAACCCTCCCTCGATGATCCTCCTGAGCAGCATCGCGCACCCCGCCAGCACGCTGAGGGCGACGCCGATCCAGAAGAGGGCTTGGATCAGGTAGGGAGTGATCATCCGGCGGAACGTGAGGAAGTCCTTCCAGTTCATGGTGCCCTCCCTCGAAGGGGATAGTGTCCTTATTGTATACGGAAGGGAACCAGGATGCCACCCCTATGCCCCTCTATTGACTTCCGAGGCCCTCGATATAGAATGGGAGATAATCCGCGGGGATAATCCACGAGGGGCGAGCCTATGTCTTCCGCCCCGTTGGCGCGGAGAACCAACGGCAAGGCGATCGCCAGTCTGGTGCTGAGCATCCTGAGCCTGGTGGGCATCCTGCCGATCCTGGGATCCTCCTGGGCCATCTGGCCAGGGGCGAGATCGCCCGCCATTCGGAGGCCATGACAGGGGAAGGGCTGGCCCAAGCCGGGGTGATCCTGGGCTGTATCGGGCTGGCGCTGAACCTCCCGGGGATCATCTGCGCCCTGGCGGTCTTGGGGATCTGCAAGACCGCCATGCAGGAATCGTCCTGGCTCCTCCTCCAGATCTTCCTCCGCTAAACGGCTCAGGGGAGCCGGTGGATCTCCGGGTAGCGCCGGTGCGCCCAGAGCATATAGCCCAGGCTGAGGAGCGCCCCCAGGGCGACGGTCGCTGGCGCGCCCAATCCGGCGGCCATCAGGCCGGCCTGGAGCCCGCCCAAGCGCATCATGGCTTGAAACGAAAGGGTGTAGACCCCCATCACCCGCCCCCGCACGGAATCCTCCACGCGCAACTGGATCAGGGTGTTGGCCAGCGCGTTCTGCCACACGAAGGCGACCCCGGTAAGGACCAGGAAGGCCAGGGCGAGGGGGAACGAGCGGGAGAGGGAGAAGCCGAGCAGCGCCATCGGGAACCCCAGGTTCCCCCACGTCAGCATGCGCCCCCGCCGCCCGGCGTCCCCATAGGCCGCGGCCAGCAAAGCCCCGATCACCGCGCCGACCCCCACCGCCCCCATCATGAACCCGTAGGCCACGGCCTCCGGTTGCTGACACGAAAGCCAAGCCCTCCCGAGCCGGCTCCCCGCCGCCCACTGACAGACCGCGCTCACCACCGGCGCCGCGCTCGCCCAAAGGGAGGTCCGGGCGAAGACCGGCAGGAGCGTGGTGTAAGGCATCGAGAGGAAGGCGGAAACCCCCACCATGCTCACCAGGCCCCACAGGGTCGCATCAGAGCGGATCCGGGCCAGCCCGGCGAAGGGGTCCGCCGAGGCCCTGGAGGCCATCCGCCTCGCGGTCGAGGGCGGCAGCCGCATGGCCAGCAGGCCGGCGATCACGGCCAGGAACGAGAGGCCGTTCAGGAAGAAGGCCATCGCCTCCCCCAGCGTGGCCACCACCAGCCCCGCCAGGGAGGGGCCGAGGACCCGGGCGAAGTTGAAGAGGGAGGAGTTCAGGGCGATGGCGTTCCCTAAATCCTCCTCGCCCACCATCTCCACCACGAAGGCCTGGCGGGCGGGCACGTCCAGCATCTGGAAGGCGGCGAGCAGCATCGCCATCGCCCACACATGCCAGACCTGGATGTGCCCGCTCCAGGTCAGCCAAGCCAGGAGGAAGGCCTGGCCCATCATCAGGGATTGGGTGATCACGACCAGCCAACGCCGCGGGAAGCGATCGGCCAGGCTCCCGCCGAAAAGCGCCAAGGGCAGAAGGGGTAGGATGGAGAGGCCGTTCATCACGCCCAGGCTGACCGGCGATCCGGTCAGGCGGTAGACCAGCCAGTTCTGGGCGATGGTCTGCATCCACGTCCCGCTGAGGGAGATCAACTGGCCGATGAAATACAGCCGGTAGTTCCAGTGGCGGAGGGCTCGAAACGGATGACGGGCGCGATGGGTCGGCATCGCAGGCGCGGATCGAAATATGGGGTGCCTCACGGACCTACCCCTGGGCCAACGAGCCGAAAAGCAGGATCCGCTAGGGGCGATAATGAGCCATCAGCAAATCCACCCAGCGCTTCAGCTCCGCCTCCAGACGTTCCTCCATCCGCTTCGAGTCGGACATCGGCCACGCTCTCCGCCCGGACGCGTTGTGGGGCTCTCGATGGGATCCCCTCCCACACCCCCCTAAACCTCCCGATACACCGTGGCGCCCTCGTCCGGCGTGACCACGAACCACACGGGCGTCCGGCCGAAGCGATCCCGGTAAGCGCGGGTGATGGCCTCGCCCGCGGCCGGGACGGCCTCCCGCCGCACCAGGGCCAGGATGCTCCCCCCGAAGCCCGCCCCCGTCAGCCGGGCGCCATACACCCCGGGGACGGATCGGGCGGCCTCGACCAAGGTGTCCAGCTCAGGGGCGCTGACCTCGTAATCACCCCGCAGGCTCTCGTGGGAGGCATTAAGCAACTCCCCCAGGGCCTGCAGATCTCCACGCGCCAGCGCGGCCACCGCCCGCATGACCCGCTCGTTCTCGGTCACCACATGCCGGGCCCGCCGATAGATCCCCTCCGGGAGCTCCGCGCGGGCCGCCTCCAGCTGCGCCGGCGTCACATCCCGCAACGCGCGGATCCCCGGATACCGCGCCCGGAGCCGCCGCACCGCCTCCTCACACTGCGCCCGGCGCTCATTATACGCCGAGGCCGCCAGCGCCCGGCGCACCCCGCTGTCGGCCACCAGGATCACCGCCTCCTCCGGGATCGGGACGGGACGGGTTTCGAGGGAGCGACAGTCCATGAGCAGGGCACATCCGCGTCGACTGAACAACGCTGCCATCTGATCCATGATCCCGCACCGCACCCCCACGAACTCGTTCTCCGCCCGCTGGCACAGACGGGCCAGCTCCAGCCGGGGGATCTCGTAGCCGCCCAGGGCGGCCCAGGTGACGGCAAAGGCCACCTCCACCGCGGCCGAGGAGCTCAACCCGCTGGCGATCGGCACATCCCCCGCGAAGGCGGCCTCCAGCCCGGGGAGGCGTATCCCCGCCCCCTCCAGCGCCCAGGCCACCCCAGCCGGATACGCCGCCCATCCCCGCACGCCCCCCGGCTCCAGCCCGTCCAGGGCGAACCGCGCCTCCTCCCCGAAGTCCGCTGCGATCAGATGGACCTGTCGGTCGGAGCGGGGGCGGGCCGCTACCCAGACCGCCCGGTCAATGGCGAAGGGGAGGACGAAGCCCTCGTTGTAGTCCGTGTGCTCCCCGATCAGGTTGACCCGGCCCGGCGCCCGGGCCCGCCATCGCGGTTCCCCCCCGAACCGCTCCCGGAACGCCTCCACCGCCCGCGCTTCAGCCCCCCGCATTGCACCTCCTTCTGGGATGGATCGCCCCTCAGCCGCCTCGCATCGGGGGAGCCTGTATCGAATCATACCCTATAGGCGGGGCTTGGACCCACCGCCCGCTTTATGCTATGCTGAGCAAGGGAGAACCGTGAGGACGAAGGGATCCACCTGCCGATCCTTCTCCCAGGAGGTCTCCGATGGAACAAACTCCCCGCTTGCTGAATCGGATCCACTGGCTCGGCCACGATGCCTTCCGCATTGACGGCCCGCCGGTGATCTATCTGGACCCCTGGCAGGTCCCTGCGGGCGCCCCCCCGGCGGATCTCATCCTGGTCAGCCACGAGCACTTCGACCACTGCTCCCCGGAGGACATCGACCGGCTGCGCAAGCCGGAGACGGTGATCATCGGCAACCCGGCCGTCGCCGCCAAAGTGAAGGGCGCCCGCGCGATGCGCCCCGGCGAACGCCTCTCCGTGCTGGGGGTGGAGATCGAGGCGGTGCCTGCTTACAACGTCAACAAACGTTTCCACCCCAAGGAGGCCGGCGGCCTGGGGTTCCTCCTCACCATCGAAGGGGAGCGCCTCTACTTCGCTGGGGACACCGATTTCATCCCCGAGATGAAGGAGATCCGCTGTGACATCGCCCTGCTCCCGGTCAGCGGGGTCTATGTGATGGCCGCGGAGGAGGCGGCCCAGGCGGCCGCGGCCATCGCCCCCAAGGTGGCGATCCCGATGCACTACGGCGCCGGGGTGGCCGGCACCGAAGCCGACGCCGAACGGTTCCGCTCCCTCTATCGGGGAACGGTGGTGATCTTGAAACCCGAGCGCTCCCCGGAGCGCCGGCCATAACCTCCCGCCGTTCGCGGAGCCCTGCGGTGGATCGCCAGCAGGAAGCCCGACGATACGCCCGGATCCGCCGGCGCCTGTGGCTGGCCCAGGCCCTCCTGTTCCTGGGCTACTCCCTCGCCTGGCTCCTGACCGGCCTCGCCCGCTGGACCGGAGACCGGCTCGCCCGGGCGCTCCCCTTCCCGCTGGATGCGGTGGGGATGGCCGTGGGGTTCGGCGGCGGCTGGGCGCTCCTCTCCCTTCCCCTGGATTTCTACGCCGGGTTCCTGCTCCCCCACCGCTTCGGCCTCTCCACCCAGACCCGGAAGGGGTGGTTCGGCGATCGCCTGAAGGCCTGGGGGGTCGGGGCCGCGCTGGGGTTGCCCTGGATCGCCGGGCTGTATTTGGCCTTCCGCCGCTGGCCGACGGCCTGGTGGCTGCCCGTGGGGGCCCTCTGGATCGCCTTCGCCGTCCTCCTCACCCAACTGACCCCGGTGCTCCTGGCCCCTCTGTTCTACCGGTTCCGCCCCCTCCAGGATCCCGAACTGATCGCCCGGCTGACCCGCCTGGCCGATCGGGCCGGCGTCCGCGTCCGCGGCGTCTTCACCGTTGACATGAGCCGGCGCACCCGCGCGGCCAACGCGGGGCTGATGGGCCTCGGCGCCACACGGCGGATCGTGGTCGGGGACACCATGCTCCACGGCTACACCCCGGATGAGATCGAGGCCATCCTGGCCCACGAGCTGGCCCACCACCTCCACCGCGACATCCCCCTCGGCCTGGCGTTCGAAAGCCTCCTCAACGGGATCGGGTTCTTCGCCGGGGCCCAGGCCCTGCCCCCCATCCTCCGAGCCCTGAACCTCCCGGGCCTGGACCATCCCTCGAGCCTGCCCGCGCTGGCCCTGGCGGCCTTTCTCTTCGGCCTGGCCGTGATGATCCCCGCGAACGCGTGGTCCCGCTGGCGGGAGTGGAAAGCGGACCAGGCGGCGATCCGCCTCTGCAGGCGGCCGGAAGCGCTGGCGTCCGCCCTGCGCAAGCTGGGGGAACAGAACCTCGCCGAACTGGATCCCGAGCCCTGGGTGGAATGGATCTTCTCCACCCATCCCGCCCTGGGGAAGCGGATCCGCGCCGCCGAAGCCATGGCCCAAACCTCCGTTCCGTCCGAAGACCCACGGGATGGATCCAACCCTTCGATCGGAGTGTTTCCCCATGGCCGATCGCACACTGCTCATGATCCCGGGTCCGGTGGAGGTGGACCATGAGGTCCTGGAGGTGATGGCCCGCCCTCCGCTCAGCCATATGTCCGCGGCCTTCGCCGCTCAGATGCAGGAAGCCCTCGCCGGCCTGAAAGAGGTCTTCGACGCCCCAGACGGCCAGCCGTTCCTGGTCGCGGGGTCCGGGACCCTGGCCATGGAGATGGCCTTGGCCAACCTCGTCGAGCCCGGCGACCGCGTGGTGGTGGTGGACACGGGCTACTTCGCCGCGCGGATGGCCGAGCTGGCCGAATGGCTGGAGGCCGAGGTGGTCCGCGTGACCGCCGAGCCCGGGGCGCTCCCCGAGGACGCCCAGGTGGAGGCCGCGCTCCGGGGGGGTGCCAAAGTCCTCACGCTGACCCACGTGGACACCTCCACCGGGGTGGTGGTGCCAGTGGAACGCTGGGCCCCCTTGGCGCACCGCTACGGCAGCCTGGTGGTCGTGGACGGCGTCTGCGCGGTGGGGGGTCAGCGCTTCCGCCAGACCGCGTGGGAGGTGGACGTCGCCCTCACCGGCTCCCAGAAGGCCCTCGCGGTGCCGCCGGGCCTGGCCACCGTGGTCGCCCGACCCGCCGCCCTGGAGGCCTACCGACGCCGGCGCACCCGGACCCGGTCGTATTATGCCGATTGGGGGAAGTGGCTCCCGGTGATGGAGGCCTATCAGGCCGGCCGCCCGGCGTATTTCGCCACCCCCGCGGTCAACTTGGTGGCCGCGCTGGTCGCCTCCCTCCGCCGCATCCGGGCGGAAGGGCTGGAGGCCCGCTGGGCCCGCCATGAGCGGATCGCCCGTGCCTTCCGCGCTGGCCTTCGGGCGATGGAGCTGGAGCTCGTGCCCCGGGATCCCTCCTGGGCCGCCGTGACCCTCAGCGTGATCTACTATCCGAACGGTGTGGATGACCGCCTGCTCCAGGAGATCGAACGGGCGGGGGTGACCGTGGCAGGGGCCATCCACCCCGCGCTGCGGGGCCGCTCCTTCCGGGTCGGCCACATGGGGGAGATCGGGCTGCCCGCCCTCCTCCAAACCCTCAGCGCCATCGAGATCGCCCTGCGCCGCCTGGGCCACCCGATTGCCCCCGGCGCCGGGGTCGCCGCGGCCCAGGCGGAATGGACGCGCGCGTAGGGGGCGATCGCGGCTACGGGATCAGCTGCACATCGGCCGGCATCCCGGACTTCAGCCGACCGTCGGGGTTGGGCACGTGGACAGTCACTGCGAAGGACAGGGCCCGCCGTTCCTCGCGGGTTTGGACGTTGCGCGGCGTGAAGACCGCCTCCGGGGCGATCCGCGCGATCACCCCGGGGAAGCGCTCTCCGGGAAACGCATCCACCCGCACCGTCACCGGCTGGCCCACGCGGATCTTCCCCAGGAGGCCCACCGGCACGTAGAGGGTGACCTCCAGGGGGTCCACCGCGCTCAGGCTGAGGATCGGCTGCCCGGCCCGCACCGTCTCCCCCACGCGGGCCAGATGCTCGGACACGGTGGCCGTGAAGGGCGCAGTTAGGCGGAGCCGCTCCATCTGCGCGCGCAGGAGATCCCGCCGCGCCTCCGCGAGGGCCACCGCGGCGCGGGCCTGCGCGCGCTCCCAGGGCGCCGGCCCGTTCCGGGCGCGATCGAGACGCGCCTGGGCCGCCCGAAGGGCCGCCTCCGCGGCCCGCGCCTGTGCCTCCGCCGCGTGCACCTGGGCCTGCAGGGCCAGCGGCCGGCGGCGGATCGTGAGCAGGCCCTCCAGGCGGGCGCGGGCAGCATCCCGCTCGGCCTCCGCAGCGCGCAAGGCCGCCTCCGCGGCCGCCACCTGGCGATCTGCGATCTCCCGCTGGCTGAAGGGCAACCGGTCCCGACCCGCCCGCGCCCGCTCCAGGTCCGCCCGGGCCCGCTCCACGCCCTGCTCCGCCACCGCCAGGGCCGTCCGCGCCTCCAGGATCTGGCGCTCCAGGTCCTGGGGATCCTGGAGTTGACGGAGCCGCGCCTGCCAAGCGCGCGCCGCCGCCTCGCGCTCGGCCTCCGCCTGTTGCACCTGGGCGGCCAGCACGGCCAGCTGCTCCGGCGGCGTCCCGGCCTCCAGGGCCGCGGCCTCGGCCTGGGCGGCGGCCAGGGCCGCCTCCGCCTCCAGCAGCTGCTGAGCGAGGGCCGGGTCCTCCAGCTCGGCCACCCCATCGCCCGGCCTCACCACCGCCCCTTCATCGGCCAGCCACCGCACGGTCCCGCCCCCCTCGGCAGAGAGCCGCACGCTCCGCCCGGTCAACGTCCCGAAGAACACCATCTCCTCTCCATTGAAAACGGGCCGGAGAAGCCGCCCGGCGGCCAAGAGCGCGGCGACCCCTCCGACGATCAGGATCCTTGGGATGAACCGCTTGCGCATCTCCGGCCCTCCTTCACCCGCGGACGGTCGCGATCACGGCAGCTCCACGTCGGCCGGCACGCCCGGCTTCAAGCGGCCCTCGGGGTTCTCCACGCGGATGCGCACGGCAAAGGTCAGGTGGGCCCGCTCCTCCTGGGTCTGGACGTTACGGGGGGTGAACGCGGCTTCCTCGGCGATATGAGCGACGACCCCCTCGAAGCGCTCGCCGGGGAACCCCTCCACGGCCACGGCCACCCGCATCCCGGGGCGCACCCGCCCCAGGGCCGTCTCGGGGATGTAGACCGTCAACGTGAGCGTCCGCAGGTCCATCAACTCCATCACCCGGGCCCCCGGCGCCACCAGCTCCCCCGGCTCGACGGCCCGCACGGCCACGATCCCATCCCGCGGGGCTCGCAGCGAATACCGGGCGCGGCGGGCCTTCAGCGCCTCCAGCGCGGCCTCGGCCTGGCGCAGGCGGGCCCGGGCGGCCTCCCGCTGGGACGCCGTCGCCCCGGCCCGGAGCGCGGCCAGGCGGGCCTGGGCGACCGCCAGCGCGGCCTCCGCCGCCCGGTAACGGCCCTCCGCCTCCACCGCCTGCGTCCGCAACGCCAGGGGATCCTTCGCCACCGCCTCCAAATACGCCTGCAGGGCGCGGTTTCCATCGTAGATGGCCCCCGCCCGGTTGACCTCGGCCCACGCCGCCCAGTAGGCGTAGGGCGCATCCAGCACCTCAGGCGGCAGCGGCGGGCGCAAATTCGGGGGAAGCCGCTCCCAATCCCGGACGAGCGCCTCCGCGCGGTCCTTCACGATCTCGGCGATATCCTTCAGGGCCACCGCCTGCTCCAGTCGGGCCTGGGCCGCGCGCGCCTGGGCCGCCGCAACCGCTTGCTGGAGCTGCAGCTCCTGAGGCTCCCGGAGCATGGCCAACGCGTCCTGCCAGGCCCGATAGGCCCCATCCCGCAGCGCCTGCGCCTGGTCCACCAGCGCCATGGCCTCCCGCAGGTCCTCCTCCCGCGGGCCGGCCTCCAGGGCCTCCAGCGCGGCCCGGGCCTGAGCCACCTGCGCCTCGGCCATCCGGATCTGCGCCTCCAGCAGGGTGGGATCGAGATCCAGCAACGGCTGCCCGGCTTGAACGGCCTCCCCTTCGTCCACCCACACCCGGAGCACCCGCCCGCCCTCCACGGCGATCACATCCACCGTCTGCGCCTCCAGAACCCCCGAGGCGACGAGGGGCCAGCCGCCCGGCGGACGGCACGCGACCGCCAGGGACAGAAGCCCGAGCATCCACCCGCGCATCCCCTTGCCCATCCGATCCTCCCTTCGCTCATGTCCAAGCGCTCGGCCGATCCGCAACGGAATGCTCCTCGCGCTGGATCCCCTCCAGGAAGATGTCCTCCAGAGAAGGGGGGACATGATCCACCGACACCGCCCGCAGCCCGGCCGCTTCCAGGCGCGCCCGGACCTCCTCCGCGGAGACCTCGGGCGCGCGCAGGAACACGTGGAGGCGCGCGCCGTGGAACGTCACGCGCCGAACCGCCGGCCACTCCCGCAGCACGAGGAGGGCGCGATCCAGCGGCACCGCCGCGACCTCCAGCACATCCCCGAGGCCCGCCCGCTCCTTCAGCTCCGAAGGCGCCCCCTGCAGGACCAGGCGGCCGTTATGGATGAGGGCCAGGCGGGAGCATTGCTCCGCCTCGTCCATATAGTGGGTGGTGACGAACACGGTCACCCCCTGCTCCGCCAGCCGATACAGCAGATCCCAGATCCCCCGCCGGGCCAGCGGATCCATCCCCGCTGTCGGCTCGTCCAGGAAGAGGATCTCCGGCTCATGGAGCAGCGCGGCCGCGAGGGCCACCCGCTGCCGCCAGCCGCCCGCCAGATGGCGGACCAGGCGCCGCTCCTGCCCCGTCAGGCCCATGAGCCCCAGCAGGGCGGCGATCCGATCCCTCAGGCGCGGCACGGGCAGCCCATACACCGCCCCGTAGAACCGCAAGTTCTCCTCCACCGAGAGGTCCGAATACAGGCTGAACCGCTGGCTCACGTAGCCGATCCGGGGGCGGATCCGAGCGGTCTCCCGTGTGGCATCGTATCCCAGCACCCACGCGCGCCCGGCGGTGGGCTCCAGCAACCCTAACAGCATCCGGATGGTCGTCGTCTTCCCCGCCCCGTTCGGGCCCAGGAAGCCGAAGATCTCCCCCCGGCGGACCTCGAAGGAGACCCCATCCACAGCCGTGAACGCCCCGAAACGTCGGGTGAGCGCCTCCGCGCGCACGACCTCCTCAGCCATCGGCGCCCCCCCAGCGCATGAGATAGGCGAAAACCTCCTCCAGGCGCGGCGGGGCCCACTGCGCCCCCCGCACGACGGCGCCCGGGACCGCCTGCGCCATCGCCTGCGCGTCCTCCGGGGAAAGGGCGCCCGCCCGCACCACCAGCCGGATCCGGTCCCCCAGGACCACGGCCTCCAGAACGCCGGGGCGCCCCGCCAGCGCGGCGCGGACCCGCAGGGTCGGCCGGGCGATGACCTCGATGACCGGATGGCCCAGCGAGGCGCGCAGCCGATCCGGCGCGTCCACCGCCAGCATGCGCCCCCGGTGCATCAGGGCCACCCGCGTGCAGCGCTCCGCCTCGTCCAGATACGGCGTGGTCACCACGATCGTGACCCCATGCAAATGGAACTCGCCCAGGAGATCCCATAGCTCTCGCCGTGAGACCGGATCCACCCCTGTGGTGGGCTCGTCCAGGAACAACAGGCGGGGCCGATGGACCATCGCGCCGATCAGGGCCAGCTTCTTCTGCATGCCCCCCGACAGATGGGCCGCCCGGCGGTCCAGGAAGCGCTCCAGGCGGGCGAAGCGCAACAGACGCTCCACCCATGCAGGGTCGGACGTCCCATACATCGTGGAGAGGAAAAGGAGGTTCTCCCGGACGGTCAGATCGCCGTAGAGGCTGAAGCTCTGGGGCACATAGCCCAGGAGGGGCCGGACCCGCTCCGGCTCCCGCAGGAGATCCCGACCCAGCACCCGCAGGGATCCCGCGTCCGGGCGCAGGACCCCCGTGAGGACCCGGAGGAGGGTGGTTTTCCCTGCCCCGTCGGGGCCGATGACCCCGAAGATCTCGCCCGGGCGGACGGCGAAGGAGAGATCGTCCAGGGCGCGAACGGGGCCGAAGCGCTTCGTCAGATGCTCAGCGCTCACGACGTCCTCGCCCATCCCATTCCCCTACTCCAAGCGCTTGCGGAACCGCCAGGCGGCCAACCCCATCACCGCCACCCCAAAGAGCACCAGCGCCAGAGCCTTGTCCCACAGAGGCTCGATCCCCACCCCCTTCACGATGATCCCGCGCAGGATCACCAACATATAACGCAGGGGGATCAAGTAGCTGAGCCACTGGAGGGCCTGGGGCATCGCCTGAATCGGGAACAGGAAGCCCGCCAGGAAGATCGAAGGGAGCAGCATGAAATAGGTCAGCAGCATGGCCTCCCGCTGGGTGGAAGCCACCGTCGAGATCAGCAACCCGAAGCCCAGGGAGGAGAGCAGGAAGAGCCCGGAGAGGGCCACCAGCAGGCCCAGATCCCCCCGGATCGGCACGCGGAACCAGAGCGCCCCGAGGAAAAGGATGAGGCCGAAGTCGATGAAGGCGATCCCCACGTAAGGGACCATCTTCCCGATCACCAGCTCCATGGGGCGGATGGGGGTGACGATCAGCTGCTCCATCGTCCCCTGCTCCCGCTCCCGCACCATGGCCTGAGCGGTGAGCAGCATCGTGAGGAACTGGAGGATCACCCCGATGAGGCCCGGGATCATGTAATCCGCGCTGCGGAGCTCCGGGTTATACCAGACCCGGGGGCGCGCATCCAGCCCGGGCATCCGCTGGGGGTCCAGGTTCAGGGTCCGCCGGAGGATCTGGGTGGAGTGATGTTGCGCGATGGAGAGCGCCGCGGCATACGCGTTGTTGGCGACCGTGGGGTCGCTCCCGTCGATCACCAGGCCCACCTGGGCGGGGCGGCCGGCCAGGACATCCGCGCCATACCCCTTGGGGATGAGCAGGGCCACCTGGGCCGCCCCCGCATCCAGCAGCCGGGCCAGGTCCTCCTCCCGCTCCACATCCCCAATGATCTGGAACGTATCCACCGCCCGATAGGCGTCCACCAGCTCCCGGCTCTGCGGCGTCCGATCCCAGTCCAGGATCACCATCGGCACGTGCTTGACATCGGTCGTCGCCGCGTAGCCGAGCAGGAACAGCTGGACCACCGGGATCAGGAACATCACCGCCAGCGTCCGGGGGTCCCGCAGGATGTGCAGCACCTCCTTATACGTCACCGCGCCGATACGACGAAGCATCCCAGCGCCTCCTCAGCGCCGAAGCGCTTGCTCCGCTTCAGGGCGCAAGATCCCGTTGAGATAGATCTCCAGCGCCGCGGCGAAGAGCTGTTCGAGGGGGGCCGGGGAACGGATCCGTAGCAGGCGGCTCAGGAGGATCTGGGAGAACAGAAGCCCCATCCACAGCCGCGCCCCCACCTGGGGGTCGAGCGGGCGAAGGAGGCCCTTCCCTTGCTGGGCGGCGAGGTAAGCGGCGATGGCGCGCAGCCCTGGGCGGATCGCGCGGGCGACGAAGGACCGGCGGACCCGGGGATTGCGGATGGCCTCCGGGAGAAGCAACCGCATCGCCGCCACCATCGCCGGATCCCGGGCCAGGGCTTCCCCCAACGCGGCGATGTGCGCCAGGAAGGCTCGAGGGGAAGCGTCCTGCATGGTTCGAGCCTTCCGCTGCACGGAAAGGGCGAACGCCTTGGCCTCCACCACCGCCCGGAACAGATCCTCCTTGTTGCGGAAATACCAGTAGATCAGGCCGGGGGAGATCCCGGCCTCCCGCGCGATCTCCCGGTTGGAGGTTCCCTTGAACCCCTTGCGGACGAACACGCGGAAGGCGGCTTCGATGATCCGCCGACGCATCTCCTCCTTCCGCCGCCCCCGCACGCCCTTCGCGGGTTTCCCCATCCTCCACCTCAGCCGGTTCGTGGGAAGGTCTCCGCACCCCGCGCCCTCCCCCACTGAGGAGGACATCAGCCGCCGTCGCGGATGGTTTCAGCCCACGTCAAGCGAAGAGATAAAAATATTGATTGATCGGTCAATCAAATTATAGAGTAGCGAAACGATGTTGTCAACTCCCGAAGGGGAGGTCGGCTGTGGATCCGCGCGCTCCCGGCGGCGCGGGTGGCCTCGCCCGGTCCGAACAGGGCGATGGGAGGAGAGGGCTTCCGATTGGGGATCGCGCACGCGCCTTGCAGGCGGGTAACATGGGAAGCGGGATGCGAGATTGCTCGGAGCGAAGGCGCATTGGGAAGGATGCGGGGGGATGGCGATGGCGGAACACCGGCTGGAAGCCGAGGTCATCGTGGTGGGGAGCGGGCCGGGCGGGGCGACGGTGGCCCGAGAGCTGGCGCGGGCCGGCCGGCGGGTGCTGCTCCTGGAGCGGGGCCGCCACGAAGGGCGCCTTCCGCTCTATGGAACCCATCTGGGGGTCCTGCGGTATGCGGAGCGCGGAGGGCTTCTCTTCACCCCCGAAGGAATCCAGGTGGTGGCTCCCTCCATGGTCGGCGGGGCGACGGGGATGTTCGCCGGCTGCGCGGCCCCGCCGCCCCCATGGCTTCAGGAGAAATACGGGATCGATCTCCGGCAGGAAGTGGCCGAAACCCTCGAGGAGCTGGGGATCGCGCCGTTGCCGCCGGAACAGCGAGGGGCCGCCTCCACCCGCCTGGCTGAGGCGGCCCGCGCCCTGGGCTATGCCCCCTATCCCCAACCCAAGTTCATCCGCCCAGAGCGGGCCGCCCGGTTCCATTGCGGCGCCCACTGCCTCCTGGGATGCCGGTGTGGGGCGAAGTGGAGCGCCGCGGAGTTTGTGGAAGAGGCCGTGGAAGCGGGCGCCCTCCTCCTGACCCAGGCCCGCGTGGAGCGGGTCTTGATCGAGGCCGGCCACGCGGTCGGCGTGGCCGGCCGCCTCGCTGGCCGGCCCTTCGTCGCCCGGGCGGAGCGGGTGGTGCTGGCGGCCGGGGGCCTGGGCACCCCCCGCATCCTCCAGGCCTCCGGGCTGCGCGGGGCCGGAGAGGGCATGGCGATGGACCTCACGCTCATCGTCTACGGCCTGGCGCAGGAGCCGGGGAACGCCCTCGATCCCCCCATGACGTGGTCGTGGGAGGATCCCGAGCTGGAGGTGATGTTCAGCACCCTGGTGGATCCCTGGTTGCTTTATCCGGTGATCGCCGGGATGCGGGGCCTGCCGTATGTGGCGATGTGGCCGCGATGGAGGCGCCTGCTCGGGGTGATGATCAAACTGAAAGATCGTCTCTCCGGCCGGGTCCATCCGGATGGGAAGCTCTCGAAGCCGCTCCTCCCGGAGGACCGCGAGCGGCTGGCGGAGGCCGAGCGGATGGCGCGGCGCATCTTGATCGAGGCGGGCGCGAAGCCGGGCTCGATCTTCGCCTCGCCGTTGCGGGGCACCCACCCCAGCGCCACCGTCCGCATCGGAGACCTGGTGGGCGCCGACCTGCAGACGGAGATCCGCGGGCTTTACGTCTGCGATGCCAGCGTGTTCCCGGAAGCCCTGGGGCGGCCCACGGTGCTGACGATCATCGCCCTGGGCAAGCGCTTGGCCCGCCAATGGTTGGGGACGGGCGCAAGGCCCACCCCGATGTGAAGGGGGACAGCGCGATGGAGGCGGAGGAGCTCGCGCGTCGTCTGGAGGCGATCCCGCGGGTCCCGCTGGTGAACGAACCCACGCCGCTGGAGTTCCTCCCCCGGCTCAGCGCGGCGATCGGCCGGCCGATCTACCTCAAGCGGGAGGACGGGATCGGGCCAGCGATGGGCGGGAACAAGGCCCGCCCGCTGGAATACCTGCTGGCCGACGCCCTCCGTCGGGGCCACCGCCGCGTGGCCACCTACGGCGGCCTCCAGTCCAACCACGCCCGGATCACGGCCGCCGCCGCCCGACGCCTGGGCCTGGAGCCCCATCTGTTCTACTTTGAGCGACGCCCTCCCCGCCTGACGGGCAACCTCCTGCTGAACGATCTCCTCGGAGCCCATATGCATTTCTTTCCGCTTGGCACCGGCGCCCGGCCCCGCTCCCCCGCCTGGACCGACCTCCTGGTCCACCTCCTGGCCTGGGCGCGGATCGGCCGCCATTACTTCATCCCCGTCGGCGGCCGCTCCGTGTTGGGCGGGCTGGGCTACGTGCGGGTCGCCCTCGAGCTCCACCGGCAAGCCCAGGCGGAAGGCCTCAGGGGCGCATGGGTGGTGACCGCCGTGGGGACCGGTGGGACGCTGGCCGGGTTATGGGCCGGGCTGACCTTGCTCCGATCGCCGCTGCGCCCGCTCGGCATGGACATCGGCGCCCTCTGGAAAAACCTTCCCGCGGCCATCGCCCGCCTGGCGGAGCGGATCTGCGCCCGCCTGGGGGAGCCGCACCGCCTCGCCGCCGCCGAGGCGCCGCTGATCGAGGGAACCTACGTCGGCCCACGCTACGGCACCCCCTCGCCCGAGGGGAACGAGGCGCTGCGGCAGCTGGCCCGCACCGAGGGGATCCTCCTGGATCCGATCTACACGGCGAAAGCGTTCGCGGGGATGCTGGATCGGATCCGGAAGGGTCAGCTCGAGGAGCCAGAGCCCGTGATCTTCTTACACACCGGAGGGCTGCCGGCGCTGTTCGCCTTCGAGGCCTTGAACGCTCCGTGAGGAAAGAGCCCGGCCTACGGACTTAATCGGCCGGGGGAAGGAGCGGCATACGCCACCGGGGAACCGACGCCCGCGGGGATTCCCAGGCCACCAGCACGATGCTGGCCACCATCAGCGCGGCGCCGCCCCATTGGATCGGCGTCAGGCGCTCGCCGAGCCACCCCACCGCGAGCGCCACGGTGACCATGATCTCGGTCACCGTAAGCAACGCCGTCTGGACGCTCCCCAGCCGCTTGACCCCCATGAACATCCCCAGCCGCGAGAGCATCAGGACGAGGCCCATGCCGGCGATGGGGGCGAGGGCGGCCGAGGGGACGTCCGAACGGCTGCTCCGGAAAACCCAGCCGGCGATCGGCGTGAACGCCGCCGTCGCCGTCAGCGCGTAAAGGGTCATGGTCGAAGCGGGCATCTCATACAGGACCCGCTGACTGAGCACCATGTGGAGGGCGTAAAAGCCGCTGGAGATCGCCACTAGGATCACCCCCAGGAGATCCGGCGGGGACTGGAAGCGGCCCAGCAACAAAACGAGACCCACGCTGGCCAAAAGGATCCGCAAGCGGGTCAAGCCGGGGATCGATTCCCCATTGAGACGGATCATCACAGCGATCAGCACGGGATACATCGAGTAAATCAGATGGGCGATGGCGGCGTCCAGCCGGTAAAGGCCCAGATAGTAAAAAACGGAGCCGACGGCGTTGGTGAAGCCGACGGCCAGGCATCCTAATAACCCAACCGGATAAATGTAAAGATAGCGGCGCCAGCGCGGGTGAATCAGATACAGGGCCCAAAGCGCGAGGGCCGCCAGGCCGGTCCGGAGGATGACCACCGCGGCCGGATCCGCGCCCTGTCGATAGGCCAGCTTGGCCAGGATCGGCGCCCCGCCCAGCAGGATGGCCGAGAACAACGCCGCCAGGATCCCTTGTCGCTCCATGGCCGCCTCGATCCCCGCCCGCCGGAATGCATGCCCTCCGGCTTCAACCCCACCGATCCGCCGGCATCCGGATGGAAACGGCTTTCCCCCGCACGGGGCCGATGGTTCCGACAGAAACCCCTGCCTGATTCCCGCCCTACCCCGGTCGCGGGGACGGCACCGCCTCCGCCAGGCCGTAGAGCCGGAGGATCGCCTGGACCTGCGCCAGCAGCATCCCCCGCCACGCCACCCCGGTCCGCCATCCGCCCGGGCATGGGACCGGGTCCAGTTCCTCGTGGCCTTTGACCGCCTCGAGCCCCAATCCCAGGTGCTCCAGGAGGTAGGCGACCAGCCACGCCGCCGCGGTCAATTGGCGCTCGCTGGGGGGACGCCGATGGAAGTCCCCGATCAACCCGATGCTGACGGTGGTCGCATTGTGGGCCTTCGTATGGAAAACCGCCAATGTCAAGGGGTGGATCCGATGCAACGCCCCATCGGCCCCGACCAGGAAGTGATAGCCCGCCCCCGGCAGGCCGAGCCGCTCCACCTGAAAGGCGGCGATCTGCGCCGGCGTGACGTTCGGATCCGTCCCGGTTTGATGAAGGACCAGGCGCTGGATCGCCCCCAGCGGGCGCGAGGGGAACGACCGCTCTGGATGGGCCGACAGGCGCCCCACCCAGTCCTGCCACGCCGGCTCCGGCAGCCCGGGGATCGGCATGCGGGCCTCCTCCAGGACCTGGCAGGCCAGCTCCCGGATGCGCGCGCCGAGCGCCGCCGATGCCCGCTCGACGTGGGATCCCGTGTGAAGGGGGAAAAGTTCCGAGACTGCCCGGATCTGCGAGGGCCCCAGCCGGAGACGGGTCATCAGCCACGCGCAGAGGCGGGCGGCCCGATCCAGTTGAACGGAGGACCCTTCTCCACCGCCGGCCCATCCCGCCAGCCCAATCCCCAGGCTCACCCGTCCATATCCTCCCGCGTGATCCGTCATCGCCTCCATGGGGAGGGTCCAGAACGCCCGGCCGTCGGCCGTCAGGTAAAAATGATAGGGGATTCCCGGCCGCCCGCTGTGCGCCACCAAGAAGGCGGCCAGGGCCTCCGGCGGCAGATCCCCGGAGATCTCCAGGGGGTGCAGGACCAGCCATCGGATGGATTCCAGTGGACGCCGCGGCCACGGCGAGGACGTGCGGCGGGGGAGGATCGGCTCGACCCATTGCAGGGAAAGGTTCAAGCGCTGCAGCACCTCATCCGTCCACGGGCGGGGGGCGACCGGCACCGCCAGGGGATCCCCTTCCACCCGCACCTCCAGGGCGCGCACCCATCCCGTATGATCCCCGATCCGAACCTGCCACCATCCCCGGTCCGGCGTGGCCATCTGCGCGATCCCCTGACTGCCCTCCGGCAGCGCCACCCCGACGGGCGCCTGGGGGGATGGAGCCGTCCGAAGCGCCGCCGGCCGGCGCAAGGTGAGAAACGTCGGGCCGGGCCGATGGAGGGGGACCGCTTGGGGATCCCCGTGGAAGGCCAGGACTTCGCGGGGCAGCCATCCCTGCCGGCCGGTCTCCGGGTGGAGCCAGGCATACCAGTTCCCATCCGCGGTGCGGGCGAGGACGAGGCCAGCGAGGCCCTTCGGGAGCGCCTCCCCGCTCGCCTCCCCGCCGGGGCGATCGTGCAGCCGCGCCTCCTGGTGGAGGACGGCCCGGGGGCGACGGCGGAGCCCCGCATCCCATCGGAAGCGGGCCGCGAGTGCCCGGTCCAGATCGCCCAGCAGGCCCTCCTTGCCCTCCATGAACCACGGATCCACGCGCCGCCACCGATAGAGGACCATACAGCGGATCGGCGGATGCGAGGGGTCATCGTTCCAGCGGTGGATCTCGGCGTAGGCCTCCGAGATCCACCCGGTGTCCGCGTCCGGCCATGGGATCGGCCGGCCATCGTGATCCCCCATGGAGGCCTCGGTGATGAAGATGGGCAAGTGGCGAAGGTGAGGGGGGATCGCCTCGATGAAGTCCTGATACGCCCGAAAGCCCCGGCGGCGGCCTTCATACGGCGGGGGATAACGGGATTCATCCGGGATGGCGCGAGGGTCCGGGCTCTGGCTGGCGACGTGCAGGGCGATGCCGTCCAGTTCCCCCTCGAGGGCGATCAGGAGGTCGTGGAAATACCCCACCCAATCCCCCGTGGGATTCCCGGGATAGCGAAGGACGGCCGTGAAGGGGGCCACGGCGGCCGGGACCACCCCGTCCTCCTCGTGGCCGGGCTGGTTGCGGATCTGTTCCCGGCATTGACGGAAGCAGCGGGCGTAGCGCTCTGGGGTGATCCACTCCACCGCCTCGCATCGCCCCGAGGCGGGCTCGATGCGGGCGCCGGGCTGCTGCTGGGGGTGGTTGGGCTCGTTGCCGATGATCCAGAGGTGGGCGCCGGGGGACGCTGCCACGAAGCGGGCGCAGCGCCGGGCGAACGCGTCGTAGCGATCCGAAGGGGGGAGAGTTCCGTTGGGGTAGCGGCCGTGGTTCAACACCACGATCACCCCGAACCCGGCGTCCGCCCATGCCTGATACACCGATCCACGCCCGGTGGCGTCCTCGGGGTCCGCCCCGATGGTTTCCTCGAAAACCACCCAACCGGTCAGGCCGGCGGCGCGGAACCGCTCCCGCCATGGGCCGGGATCATAGATGCCGTAAAGATACGGTGGCCACGCCGGTCTGGGCATGTGGGGCGCCTCCTCCAACGGCTTTTGGCGCGGGCGTCCCCTCTGGCCCCCTACCCGCCCGAGCGCTCCTCCCGGAGGAAACCGGACTGCACCATGAACCGGCGCACCCGCTCCCGGAACCCCGGCTCGAACAACATGGGGTCCGTGGTAGTTAGGATGGCCTGTTCCACATCCTCCAGGGCGCGGAGCAGATAGCGCCGTCGCTCCTCATCCAGCTCCGCTAACACCTCGTCCAGCAGCAGAACCGGGCTCTCGTGGAAGATGGAGGCCAGCCAGCGGGCTGCGGCCAGCTTGAACGCCAGGATCGCCGTCCGCTGCTGCCCCCGCGATCCGTAGAGGCCCAGATCCACCCCGTCCACGATGAAGCGCAGGTCATCCCGATGGGGGCCGATCCGCGTGGTTCCCCGTCGGATGTCCAGCGCCCGCTCGCGGAGGAGAACTTTGCGGAAGGCCTCCGCCAGATCCCGCTCGCGGGAGGTTTCCCCCCACGGGATCATCCCCAGGGCCATCTGCCCGCTGGCCTGAAAGGGGTCGAAGCCGGGCATGTAGCGCACCCGCAACGGCTCCCCTCCGCTGAGGGCCTTGTGGATGTCCTCCGCGTGCCAGGCGATGGCCTGCAGGGCGCGGGCCCGCTGCTCCATCAGCAGGGCGCCATAGCGCGCCACGGATTCATCCCATAGGTCCAGCTGCGCCGGATCGCCGCCCTCTTCCTGGAGGCGGCGGAGCAGGGCGTTGCGCTGGGAGAGGGCCCGCTGGTAAGCGGCCAGCGTCCGGGCGAACGCCGGCGAGGTCTGGGCGATCAGGAGATCCAGGAGCCGCCGCCGCTCCGCCGGCGGGCCACTCACCACCTCGACGTCCTGAGGGGTGAACAGGACCACCGCCGCCTGCCCGAAGAGGTCGAGCATCCGACGGGGGACGCCGTTGATGCGCACCTGTTTGCGGATGGAGGGCACCTCCGAGGAGAGGGTGGATGCCCCTCGTTCCGCGACCCAGGTCAACTCCAGGCGGACCGGCCCATCCTTGCGCACGAACTCCGCGCTCACGCGGGCGAACGGCATAGGGTCTTGCCACGCGGTCCAATGGATCAGCTCGCGATCGTTCCCGGTGCGGGAGGAATGGCCCATGGCGGCGCAGGCGATGGCCTCCAGGAGATTGGTCTTTCCCTGCGCATTCCCGCCGTAGACCATGATCACCTGGGGCTCCAATCGCCACTCAAGCCGCGCGTAGTTTCGAAACTGGGTCAGGCTCAGGGATCGAAGCCACATCCACAGCACCCGGTCCAGGATCCCGCGCTCCATCCTTGCAGTATACCCGGATCGGGCCAAGCGGGCTGGTGGAACGCTTCCCTCCCCATGTCCGCCCCCTACGGCCCAAGGGGTATAATTCAGGGATATAATTCACAGGTGAAATCAAGCCGAGAGCTGTAAAGGAGGCGAGGATGGGAGATCGCCCCGGCGGGGAGGCGAGCGGGGTGGTGGAGTGGGCGGTTCCGGCGCCCCGATGGTGGCTTGCCGTAAGGGAGGCCCGACGCCGCCTGGAGAGCGGGCTGCCCGTCCTCCTCATCATCCCCTCGGCGATCGCCGTGCTCATCTTCGTCTACGGGTTCATCGGGTGGACGGTCTACATCTCCTTGACCCGCTGGAACGATGTCCTCCCGGATTACACCTTTGTGGGACTTCGGAACTACATCGGGCTGTTCCAGACCCCGCGGTTCCAAGCGGACATCCGCAACACCTTCGTTTTCACAACCTTTTTCCTGTTGGGGGCGATCGGGCTGGGGTTCTTCGCCGCCCTCCTGCTGGATCAGCGGGTGAAGGGGGAAGGGTTCTTCCGCAGCGTCTTCCTGTTCCCCATGGCCATCTCCTTCATCGTGACCGGCATCGCCTGGCAATGGCTGTTCAACCCCCAGACCGGGATCAACCTCCTCCTGAAACATGCGGGATACGCGGGGCCGCTGCCCCGTTGGTTCACGGATCCCACCATCATGTTCGGCGTGAAGATCGGCGCCGTTCAGGTGGGGATCCCGGTGGCGTTGATCCCGGTTGTCATCGCCGCCACGTGGCAGCTCTCCGGGTTCACCATGGCGATGTATCTGGCCGGCCTGCGTGGGATCCCGGAAGAGCTGCGGGAGGCCGCCCGGGTGGATGGGGCCAGCGAGTGGCAGATCTACCGCTATGTGGTGCTGCCGTTGCTTCGGCCGGTCACCCTGAGCGCCCTGATCGTGCTCGGCCACATCTCGCTGAAGATCTTCGATCTCACCGTCGCCATGACCGGTAGCGGCCCGGGGTTCGCCACGGACATGCCGGCCTATTTCATGTTCGAGACGACCTTCCGGGGGAACCACTTCGCCCAGGGCGCGGCCATCGCCACCTTGATGCTGGTCATGGTGGCGGCCCTGATCATCCCCTATCTGCGCTACAGCCTAAGCCGGGAGGCCGAGCTATGAGGATCGGGCGCGCCTCGATCTATCTGGCCCTGATCGGCCTCACCGTCTTCTACCTGTTGCCGGTTTACGTGCTGCTGCTCACCGGCCTCAAAAGCTTCGCCGAGGCCGACCTCACGCGCATGTGGAACTGGCCGACCCAACCCTCCCTGGCCGCTTTCGCCAAGGCATGGGGGAAGCTCTCCCCGAACTTCATGAACAGCATCTATTTGGTGATCCCAGCCACGCTGATCTCCTCCTTCATCGGCTCCATCAACGGCTACGTCTTGGCCAAGTGGCGCTTCCGGGGCTCCGAGCTGCTGTTCCCCGCCATCCTGTTCGGGATGTTCATCCCCTATCAGAGCATCCTGATCCCGCTGGTCCGTTTCCTCCAGGTCATCGGCCTTTACGGCTCCATCCCCGGCCTGATCCTGGTCCATGTGGTCTACGGCATCCCCATCACCTCCTTGATCTTCCGCAATTACTACGCCTCCATCCCCGGGGAGCTGGTGGAGGCGGCTAAGATCGACGGGGCCTCGCTGTTCGGCATCTACCGTTGGGTGCTGCTCCCCCTCTCCCAGCCCGGGTTCGCCGTGGTGGCCATCTGGCAGTTCACCCAGATCTGGAACGATTTCCTCTTCGCGGTCACCGTGACCAACAAGCCGGCCCAGCAGCCGATCACGGTGGCGCTCCAGAACCTGGCGGGCAGCCAGATCGTCGAATGGAACGTCCAAATGGCCGGGGCGCTGCTGGCCGCCATGCCGACGCTGCTGGTCTACATCTTCCTGGGGCGCTTCTTCCTGCGGGGGCTGCTGGCGGGGGCCCTGAAAGGGTAGTGCCTCGGCCGGGGGCCAGCGGAGGATATAAGAAAACCCCGGCGGAGGCCGGGGCTGTGGTGCCCGGGGCGGGATTTGAACCCGCACGGCCTGAAGGGCCAGCGCCCCCTCAAGACGCCGCGTCTGCCTATTCCGCCACCCGGGCAGGGCCATAACAATTATAGCAACGGCCCAAGCCCGCGACAAGAACGATCGCCGGTCCTCACCCGGCACCCCGCGCAAGGCCCCTCGTCCCCACCCGTCCATCGCTCATCCACCGGGTGCGGTGGAGCCATATTCCAGCAGGACGTTGACGCCCCCTGCCTTTATGGTTATGCTCTCTACGGATATCCTGCATCGCCGGCCTCAAACTTGGCCAACCTTTCGGCGTTCGGGGGGCTCCACGTGGACCAATTGGCCAAACGGATCGGGAATCTGTTCCTCTTCGCCGTCCTGGCCGCCGGGTTGATCGGCTCCGCCTTCCTGGCCGGGTTCGGGGCTGCCTGGGGGATGGGTGCGACCGCCCCCCGGGCCCTGCGCGCCGCCCCGACCGGGGCCCCGCCGGCCCCTCCGCCGCGGGATCTCCAGGAAGCATTCGGCGTCTTCTGGGAGGCGTGGAAGCTGGTCCAGGAGGAATATTACGGGGAGATCCCCGCCCCGCAGACGGTGGTGTATGGCGCCATCCGTGGGGCGCTCCAGACCCTCAACGACCCTTACACATCCTTCATCGAGCCCCGGATCGCCCGGATCATCCAGGAGGACGCCTCCGGGCAGTTCGAGGGGATCGGCGCGCTGGTGCGGATGAACCGGGACAACAAGCTGGAGATCGTGCGGACCTTCGAGGGCTCCCCTGCCCAGAAGGCCGGCCTGCGGGCCGGGGATCTGGTGGTGAAGGTCAACGGCCAGTCCATCGTGGGCTACAGCATCTATGAGGCCATCGCCCTGATCCGAGGGCCGGCGGGGACCCCGGTCACCCTCACCATCGAGCGCCCCGGCCAGCGTGACCCCCTCGAGGTGACCGTCACCCGGGCCCGCATCACCATCCCGGTGGTGGAGGACCGGATGCTTCCCGAGGGGATCGCCTACATCCAGCTGTTCGATTTCAGCGCCCAGGCCACCCGCCAGCTCCAAGAGCGGCTGAAAGCGCTCCTCGCCCAGAACCCGCGGGGCCTGATCCTCGACCTGCGCGACAACCCCGGCGGTTTCCTCGACCAGGCGATCCAGGTCGCCGATCTCTTCCTGGACGAGGGGGTGATCGCCTACGAGCGAACGAAGGACGGCGAGGAGCGGGTCTTCCGCTCGAAGAGCGGGGATATCGCAGAGCGCATCCCCATGGTGGTGCTGGTGAACGCCGGCAGCGCCAGCGCTTCGGAGATCGTGGCCGGCGCCCTGCAGGATCGCGGGCGGGCCCGGCTGGTGGGCGAGCGCACCTTCGGCAAGGGATCCGTGCAGCTCTCCCACACCCTCTCCGACGGCTCGGAGCTCCGGGTCACGATCGCCCGCTGGTTCACCCCGAACAACCGGGCGATCCATGGCCAAGGGCTCAATCCCGACATCGAGGTGAAGGTCGAGCTCGGCGCGGAAACCGCCGGGGCCGATCCGCAGCTCCAGCGCGCGGCGGAGGTCCTCCGGCAGGGGCGTTAAGGGGGAAGCGAGCGGCCGGGGGGCTCTCCCTCCGCCCCCATCCCCCGAGCCCATGTAGACCCGACGGGACGTTCCCCCTGGGGCCTTTCCCGCGGGTGGAGGAAGTCAACGATCGCCCGGAGCGACATCCCATGAACCGCCGGCTTCCCCTGAGGCTCACCGACAGCGGGATCCTTATCGCCCTGGCATGGTGGATCGCTTTCCTCTACTGGCCGTTCTGGTCCGGGGATCCCCGGGCCCAGGCAGCCTTCCGCCCCGGGGACTTCACGGAGCACCATTATCCGTTCGCCGCCTACGCCCATCGGCGCTTGCAGGCTGGGCAGCTCCCCCTCTGGGATCCCTACACCCTTGGTGGCCACCCCTTCGCCGCCGACGTCCTGGCGCAGGCCTTTTACCCCATCCGCTGGCTCATCGCGCTCTTGGCGCTGGGGCACCCCCTCACCCCCCGCGGCTACGCGGCGGAGACGATCGCCCACCTGATCCTCACTGCATGGGGAGCCTACGGGTTCTTCCGCCGGATTACCCGCGACCGCGCCGCCGCGGCCTTCGGCGCCCTCGCCTGGGGGCTGAGCGGCTACCTCACCGGCTACCCCCTTCAGGCCCCCTCGATCGTCGCCAGCGCGGCCTGGCTGCCGTGGCTCCTCTGGGCCCTGACCAGGATGCTGGATCGCTCCCCCCATCCCGCTCGGTGGCGGGCATTGGGGATCGTGGCCTGGGCCATGAGCCTCCTCGGCGGCCACTCTCAAACGGCCCTGTATGTCCTCCTCATCGCACTCGCCTTCGGAGGTGCTTACGGATGGATCGGACCGCTCCCTCGCCGGGCCGCCATCGGCGCGCTCGCCCAGGTGATCTTGCTGGGCACCGGGCTGGCTGCCCCACCTCTCCTGGCCGCGTGGGAACTGATCCCATGGACCGAGCGCGCAGCGTGGACGTTCCTCCAACGGGCCGGCGGGTTCGAACCCTGGGAGCTCTGGGGGATGCTCTGGCCGCAACTCACGCTGTGGTCCCCGCTCTATGTGGGGATCCCATGCTTCCTCCTCGCCCTTCACGCGCTGATCTTCCGGCCGCGGGAGGAGCCCATCCCGCTGGCCCTCTGGGGAGGGCTGGCCGGCTTCGGGCTGCTGCTGGCCCTGGGGGGCGAGGCCGCCCTCTACCCCGCCCTCGCCCGCATGTTCCCCTTCCTCGATGTCTTTCGAAACCAGGAGCGGGCCGCGTTGATCGTCGCCTGGTCCCTGATCGCCCTGGCGGTTCAGGGGTGGCCCCGCTCCCCTTCGCCATCTTTCCAGCGAGCGCTCGGCGCGCTCGTGGGGGCGGCGGGGCTGGTGCTCCTCGGCGCCCTGGTCGGTATCCAGGCCCAAGATGTGAGCCAGTGGCCACGCCTGCATCGCCTGCTCTCTCAGGCCATGTGGTCGTGGGGGATCGCGGCGGTCGTCCTCCTTCTCCTAACCGCTTGGCCTCGAACACGGTGGGCGATGGTCCTCTTGCTGGCCATGGACGTCGGCTCCGCCGCCTGGCGGACGGCCGAGGCGGGCCATCGGGTGTGGGCGGATCCGGATCAGGTGGCGGCTCCGCCCCTCACCCCCGCCATGCTCCCGGCTGTCTGGCCGCCCTACCGGATCGACACTCGAGGGCTGGCCACCGGCAACTGGCCGGCCCAGATGGGCATCGAGGATCTCCACGGATCGGTGACCCTGCCGCTGCGCACGGTGGAGCGATTCCGTCGCGAGGTGCCCGGGGAGCGGGTCTGGGCCCTAATGGGCGTGGGATGTTACCTGCGACGGCCGGATGAACCCGCCATCCCGTTTCCTTCCCGGCTCCTGCACACGCTGAACTTCCGGGGAACCACGCTGGAGCTGCACTGCTTAGAGGAGCCCTTCTCGCGCTTCCATATGGTCTATGCGGCGACGGCCATGGAGGAGGCAGAGGCCCTGCGCGCGTTGCGGGACCCCACCTTTGATCCGCTCCGCACCGTGATCCTGGATCGGCCGTGGCCGCTGCCGGGGATGCATCCCCCGGCCGCCCCGCCCCATATCACCCTGGAGGCACGGGCTCCGGAGGAACTGCGCTTGCGGGTGTGGACGGAATCGCCCGGGTTTCTGGTGATCGGGGATTTCTGGTATCTGGGCTGGCGGGCCTGGGTGGACGGCCGGCCCGCCCCGGTGTTGCGGGCCTACACTGCCCTCCGGGCCATCCCGATCCCCGCGGGGGGGCATTCCGTGGTCGTGCGGTATGAGCCCTTATCCGTCCGCCTGGGCCTCGTCCTCTCCGGCCTTGCCTTCGCGCTGGCCGCGCTCTCCATCGGGGTGAACCGCCGCCTATAATTGCCATGTCTCACCCCAATCGCGCAGACGGGCCGCATACTCCGGGCGCTCATAGCGATCGGGGGCGAAGGCGGGGGCATACGCGGGCAGAGGTTCCCCCAGCATGTGGGCGGCGAGGAGCTCCCCCGCCGCCATGGCCGCCATCACCCCGAAGCCCGAGAGGGCCCCGATCGCATAGGCCCCTGCCATCGGAAGGGGGCCGATGAGGGGACGGTTCTCCGGGGTCCGCACGTAGTATCCTCCATCCACCGCCGGCCGGGGCATGGCGCCCCAGTAAACCGACAGCCCCGGGATCATGGTCGTCAAGCCGCGCAGCACCACCTCCGGGAACAGCGGGTCCTCGGGGAGCGGAAAGCGGGGTTCCACCGGCCACGCTGCATACGGCCAGAGCATCAACACAGAGGAGCTCTCCGGGCCTCCTTCCGGCCGCAAATGGGCTCCGCCGGGCAGCGTCTCCAGCAGCTCCCCCCGCCCCATCTCCTCCAGCAGCGCCTGCTCCTCCTCAGACCAGGGCAGCCGCTGAGGGTCCGCCCAGATGACCAGCGGGGCGTCCCGGGGGATCACCCGCTCGGTGTCCCGGAACATCACCTTCCGGTGCAGCTCGCAGAAAACCGGGAGCTCCACGCCGATCATCCGGGCGACCTCGTGGAAGAAGGGGCCAGCGGCGTTCACCAGAGCGCCGACCGCCACCTGCGCCTCGCCCCCGGGGAAGGCGAGGCGTGCCGCCCGGACCCGCCCGCCCCGGACGTCCACCCGGGTCAGCAGCGCGGGCCGGAAGGCCACGCCGCGGGCCCGGGCCTGCTCGAAGAGGAGCATGCCCAGGCCGTAGGCGCTCAGCCAGCCGCACCGGCGCACGTGCAACACCGCCACGGCGCGCTCGGAGAGATAGGGGAAGCGCCGACGGATCTCGGCGGGGTCCTGGAACACATCCACCCCCTCAGGAGGCCCTTCCCACCCTTCCGGGGGCGAGGGGAGATACGGTGGATCGGCGGGGGAGCCGACATGTCGCCGGACCGGCCCGGCCCCGTATTCGGCCGCCTGCTCGGCAGCCCGAATCAGCGCCTCCGCCCGGGCCGGGTCGGCGGTAACGTAGAGATACCCCCGGCGGTTCATGCGGAAGGCGTTCCCGGAGGCCCAGGCCAGCGCTTCCATGAGATCAATGCTGCGGTTCATCAGGCGGACCATGGCGTCGTCCGGCCCGGGCCACCAGTTGCGGTAGGCCTCGGTGGACTTGTCACTGGTGAGGCTGAGGGGCGCCCCGCGGTCAACCAGGAGGATGCGGAGGGATGGTCTTCGGAGGCTCAAATGGTAGGCGGCGGAGATCCCGGCGATCCCCGCCCCGCAGATCAGCACGTCCACGGCCGCCATCGAGCGCCGATCCTGGAAGCAAGAGGATCTCCACGCCCCCGCGCCCGGCGCGGAACCGGCGTTACAGGCCCTCGCCGTTGCCGCCGCTGCGCCGACCGCAGGTGCAGTTCTCCCCGTTGTTGCAGGGCTTCTCGGCCTTCTCCTGGAGCGCTTTCAGCTCCTCCAGGGGCTGCAGCTGCTCCTTGGGCACCTCGTGGATCTGATCGCCCACGCGGACCAGCGCTGCCTCCTTCAACGGGAGCACCTCCACCACAACCCCCTCCCCATGGGGGGTCATCACCGCCTTCCCCTTCTTCGGCAGCTCCTGCTTCGCCCGCACGTATTGCTCGTATTCATAAATCAGACAACAGCGGAGCCGCCCGCACATCCCGGCGATATCCTCGGGGTTCAGGGAGAGGCCCTGCTCTTTGGCCATCTTGATGGAGATGGGGCTGAACTCAGTCAGGAACAGAGAACAGCATCGGGTCTCCAGGCCGCACGCCCCCATCCCCCCCACGATCTTGGCCACATCCCGGGGGCCGATCAGCCGGAGCTCCACCTGCCGCCCCCGATAGGTCTCCTCCAGCCGCCGCCGCAACGGCTCCAGGTCCGCCTTCTCCTCCGTGTAATACAGGAACGAGATGTGCTTCCCGTCGAAGGAGATCTCGACCTTCACGATCTTGATGGACAGGCCGAGCTGGCGGGCGTGGTCGCGGGCGACCACCAGGGCCTCGATCTCCTTCCGCTCCCAATATTTGCGGATGGCCAGATCGCGGTTGGTGGCCGGGCGCTCCACCGGCCGCAGCGGCCCCTCGATCCGGCCGCTCCGAGGCATCTCCAGGGACACCACCTTCCCGATCTGCTTCCCCCGGGGGGTTTCCACGATCACCCAATCCCCCACCTGCAGCGCATACGGCCCCGGGTCGAAATGATAGATCTTGCCGACCGGGTGGAACCGCACCCCCACGACGCGTTCAACGGTCTCGGTGGCCGTCATCGTCCTCCCCTTGTTTGCGGAAAGGAATCCACGTCGCCTCCACTCACTCCACCAGCGCCCACTCGATCCCCGGGATCACCATCCGCCAGCGCGTATCGAAGCGCCACAGGCCGGCCTCCCGGGCCATCCAGAAGGCCTCCTCCATCTCCCGTCGGAACACCCGCCGGTTGATCTCCGCGTAGCGGGGATCGGTCTTCGCCTTCCAGGCCGGGTAATATTGATCCATCAGGTTCACATAGGTGTCCACCGACAGCCCGGCCAGCCAGCGCACGATCTCCCGCGTCTCGTCCAGCAGGCCCGGCATCACCAGGTGGCGCACCAGCAGCCCGCGCACGGCGAGGCCGTCCTCATCCACCTTCAGCTCGCCCACCTGCCGGTGCATCTCCGCAATCGTCTGGCGGGCAACCTCTGGGTAGTTCGAGGCGAGCAGGTATCGGCGGCTCCGCTCCGAGGTCCAGAGCTTGAAGTCCGGCATGTAGATGTCCACCAGCCCCTCCATCACCCGCAGGCTCTCCATACCATCATATGCGCTGGTGTTGTAGACCAGGGGGACCCGCAGGCCCATCTCGATGGCATAAGGGAGCGCCTCCACGATCTGCGGCACCACATGCTCGGGCGTGACGAAGTTGATGTTGTGGCACCCCATCTCCTGGAGGCGGATCATCAGGCGGGCCAGCTCCTTGGGGGTGAGCTCCTCCCCCTCCCCCAGCTGGCTGATCTCGAAGTTCTGGCAGTTCGAGACGGCCACAAAGGCGGCGACGTAGGAATGATCCGGATCGTCCACCTCCAGGTTGTAAACCCACCCCTTGTAAGCCTGCCGTTCGATCCTCCGGATCGGGATCCGATAGAACGCCCCCCCATCCTCCCAGCCCCCCCGTTCCCGGCCGGCTTCGGAGAATTCGACCCGGTAGATGAGGGATGGCCGGGCCGTTTCCCCTGCGAGGGCCTCGCCTGGATCCGGCGGCCATATCTCGATGGAGGGAACCTTCCCCAGGCGCAGCCCCAGCTCGAAGGCGCCGAGGGCCAGAAGCGGCGAGGCGGTGATCAGGGCGGAACCGCTCCCCCCTTCGCGACCATCGCCGCACCGCAAGCCCTCCAGGAAGGCCTGCTGGATCTCCTCAGGGGCGGAGAAAATCCCACCCGGGACGCGCTTGGTGGGGTGATCGGGGCCGCAGAGATGTTCGAACCAAAGCGCCAGCGAGGCCTCCCCCACCTCAACAGCGAGGGCGGTTCCTCGCTCCACCGATCGAGGCCGGACGCCGAACTGGCGCCGCAGGAGGGCCGCGACCTCGCAGGCCAGGTCTTTTTCATGAAGTCCAAACGAGAAGACGATCCGATCCGGATGCGGGCGATCCCCGGAGGCAGAGACCCATCCCGCCGCGCAATAGACGCCCAGGAGCCAGGCCAGCGCCCGCGTCCACTGGAGCGGGGCAGGGAGGCCGGAGCGCTCCTCGACCTCCAGGCCGACGGCCACGCCCTCCGGGGCTCGGACGTTCCCCGAAACCCTGTCCGGGGGCCTATGGAGGAAGGTGGGCTCCCCCTCGAAAAGATCCGCGGCCCCGATGATCGCGAGCCGGCCTTCGACCCCACGTTTCGGGAGGATCAGCCGGTGCGCCTCGGTCAACTGGCCCGCTCGAAGCCGCAGGATCTCGGACGGGTTGGAGGGGTGAACGGCGAACACGTGATGGTTGGGCGTGAGGAGGAGCGGCGGGCATCCATCGGGCTGGATGTGGACCAGCGCGCCCTCAAAGAAATGGCGGAACGCTTTCGTGACCGGGGCGAACCGCGAGGAGCGGGTGAGGACGCGCAGTTTCCCATGGAGGAATCGAACCTGCCCTTCCCCCCACCAGCGCTCGCCCTCCCCCACTTCGAAGATCTCCCGGATCGACATGATCCCTTTCTCGGTGACGATCATCGCGTCGGGCGGCAGGCAGAAGACGCAGCGCAAGTTACACCACGAGAAGAAGATGGTCCCCGAGCCCCGCCATCCGCGCAGCACATCCTCCTCCCCGAAGTGGGGGAAGGCGCTCGCCACGCGGGCGTAGCGCCCCACGCGGCAGACCCCGAAGGCGTTCGCCAGGCGGTCCACCCCTTTGCACAGACGAGGGCACACCCGGCAGGAGGGGCCCAAGTGGGAAAGGGCCTCCTCCACTTTCTCCTTCAGACAGCCCTCCTCATAGGTCTTGAGATAGGCTGGGACGAAATCGCGGCGCGGGATCAGGAACCGGCCGTTCCCGTGAACCTCCGGCGGGATCACCCAGCGCCCCATGGCCACCTCCCTCCATTTCCCCTTCCGGACGCGACGCCAGCGCCTCGTCTAACACCTCCGAGAGATGCCGGACCCGAAGCGACAGCCGGGCGCGGCGGGCACCCCATTCCAGCTGGAGCATGCACCCCGGGTTCGCAGTGACCACGACGGAGGCCCCCGTGGCGGCGATGTCGGCCATCTTCCGCTCGAGCAGCCGCCGGGACATCTCCGGGTGGGTCAGGTTGTAGATGCCGGCGCTGCCGCAGCAACGGGCGGCGTCGGGCAGCTCCTGGAAGGTCGCCCCCCGCAGCCGCTGCAACAGCGCGCGGGGCGGCCGCCGCACCCCCTGGACGTGGCTCAAATGGCATGGTTCATGATAAGTGAGCCGGAGGCCTTCGGCCACCGGGGAGAGGTCCTCCGGCCAGATGGCCTCCAGCCACTCCGTGAGATCACGGACCCGGGCGGCGAAGGCCCGGGCGCGCTCGGCCCACGCCGGATCCCCCGCCAGCAGGTGCGGGTATTCTTTGAGGAAGCCGCTGCAGGCCGCGCAATCCGCCACGATGGCGTCCAACGGCCCCAGAGCCTCGAAGGTGGCGATGTTGCGCCGGGCGAACCGGCGGGCGGCCTCCCGCAACCCCTGATCGTCCTGCGGCGCGCCGCAACAGGCCTGATCCCTTGGGGTGACCACCGCGCACCCCAGCCGCTCCAGGAGGCGGACGCTGGCGCGGACCACATCCCCATACACTGCGTTCATCACGCAGCCGAGGAAGAAGCCCACCCGATAGCGGGGCGCGGGGGGGAGGGGTCGGGCCTCCAGGTCCCAGCGGGCCGGACGGGCCGGGCGCGGGGCCAGGTCCAGGAGGTCGCGCAAGGGCGGGATCGCCCCGAACAGCCGGCGGGCGAGGGGGATCAGGCCCAGGCGCCAGGCCCAGCGCAGGGGGGCCGCCGCCCACTCCGCCGCCCGCGGCGAGCCCAGCGCGCCCTCCAGCAGCCACCGCAACCCCCACGGGCGGGGGCGCTGGACGGCGGCGGCCGCCCGGCCGGCGACGATCAGCTCCCCGATGGGGACCCCGGCCGGGCAGACCGGGTTGCAGGCCCGGCAGTCCAGGCAGTGGTAAAGGTGGGCCTCCACGGTCTCATCCAGGGGAAGTTGGCCCTCCGCCACCGCCCGCAGGAGGGCCAGCCGGCCCCGAGGGGATTGGATCTCCAGCAGGGTCTCTTGATAGGTGGGGCATGCCGGGAGGCACCGCCCGCAACGGATGCAGGCCAGCAGGGGATCGTATTCGGGCCCCTCGGGGAGCTGAACCGACTGGCCGGGGACCGGCTGGAACATCCTCTGGAAGACTTCGAACATCCCGCGACGCCTCTAAGAGCGGATCCGTCGGTGGGGAAGCGCCCGCGGTCCTCGCGGACCTCAAGCGCCCATCGCGCCTCTCCGTATATGATACTTCATCCATTCGCGACGCCGTGGCGCGCATGCGGAGCGCCGTGTATGGCGATCTGAACCCGCATGGCCTTAGACCCGCCTCCGCGGGACGTCCGGGTTGTCTCCTTTCTCTAGCCATTTTTCTCCCAAGTTCCGACTGATCTCGTTTAAACTTAAATCTTGAGCATCAATAGGTACTCCACCGCCCCGACCCGATTCGCAACATCACAAAGGGAAGCCTTAGGATGCAATGGCTCTGGAAATCTTCGCTCCCCGCGTCCATGCGAATCCATCCGGTCCATGCCTTGGGCCTCTGGGTCGGCGCATGGGTGCTTTTGCAGGTGGGGTCGTGGCGTCTTGCCCAGATGGGGCCTGCGTGGCTTATCTTGGGAACGCTGGGGGTTGGGGGGCTTGCGCTCCTTCTCACTCGCTCCGCGTTGCACCCGCTCACCACGCGGCGTTCCCGTTTGACTATGGCCCTCCTCATCGGCCTCGTTCTTGCGGTTGCCATTCCACTCCCATCGCCTTTCCAGCCCCTCTCCACCGAACCCCGTCTGGTCCTCCCTCCGCCCGGGATTTCTCCGGACGCCATCCGCTCTATACGGGGCTTCGGATCCTCCCCCTGGGCAGGATGGATCAGCGATGATCCGTTGAGGAACCTCGCTACCGGGGTGCACGTTGCCGTCCAGTCGATTCTATTGGGGCTTCTGATCACGTCTATCGTTCTTTGGTTAAGCGAGCGCACCCCGCGCGCACCCCCCCGCGCGATTTCCCGGCCATCACGGATTCTCCTTTATGCTCTGCCATGCTGGCTCATCTGGCTGATCTACTTCCTGGCCTTTTATCCCGGCATCTTCCCCACAGATGCGCTGAACCAGTGGTGGCAAATTCTGAACGGGTCCTTTGACAACCGCCATCCGGCCGTTCACACCCTCTCGATGGCTCTGGTGTATTGGATCGGGCGCTCCCCAGCCGCGGTCACCTTGACGCAGATGCTCATGCTCGGGGGGATCATCGGGATCGCCGTGCGCGCGCTCGAACGCTGGGGGGTTTCAACATCCGCTCGCGGATTTCTGGTGCTCGCGGCCGCGCTCTCCCCCGCCAACAGTTTGATGAGCATCACGATGTGGAAAGATGTCCCTTACGCGATGGGCATGTTGGGGCTGTCCGCTGCCTTGCTTCACCTCGTTCGGGACTTCATAGAGGAACGACGGCCGGCCCCAAGCACCTGGGCTGGGATCGTTTTGGGCGGGCTCGCGGTCGCTTCCTATCGCCATAATGGCTTGCCCGTCGTCCTCCTTGCATTGGGTCTCATGATTGTGTTGTGGAAAAAACACGCAATTAGATTGATAATTTACTCGACTTTGCCCATTATTTTGTGTTATATTATGATAAATGTGATCGAAATTTATGCTTTGAAAATTTCTCCTGTGCCCAAGTGGTTTGCTTTTCAGGTTCCCATTCATCAGGTGTCGGCACTCATCTACGCTGAAACACCCTTAACCGTGGACGAAGCGATGTTTTTGGATCGAATTCAACCGCTGAAACTGTGGCGGGATGGGTACACATGTCGATTCCTGGACCCTGTCGTCAACAACGGTCCGCTGGATCGGAAATTCTTCGATGAAAACGCCTGGGATTTCGTGAACCTGTGGCTCCGGCTGATTCGTCGCAACCCAACGGGATGGCTGCGGCATTATCTTTGCAGCACCGATTTCCTGTGGCGGATCACCCAACCGGAGAACGCCTACGTCTATGCCTTCGAGTGGGGCACCCCGCCCAACGCGCTGGGCCTATCTGTGCGCCCGATCCTCCCCGAATTGCGAAACGGCCTGTGGCGGATATTCCGCGAGACGCTTCGGCCTGAATGGATTTGGTTGTTCTGGCGTCCTGCGGTTTTCTTCTACCTGATCATTCTGATCGGGATCGTGCTGGCTCGTCGCCATGGCGCCCGGCCGGCGATCAGCCTGATCGGGCATGCGATCCTTCACACCTTGCTCTGGTTTCCCATCCTCACCGCGCCGGATTTTCGATTTCAATATCCGGTCTATCTCATCGCGCTGATCCTCTCGCCCTTGCTCCTGGGATCGGCTGCCGCTCCGGAACGGTCTGCCCCATGAGGGATGCGGGCTTGACAATTTGGCGTCCGTTGGTTAGAATTGCGTTGGATAACGGTGGCAGGGGATGGCTGCCTGGACATGGGGGATTGTTGAAAAACGCCGACCCAACTCGTTTCCATCCGTGTGGGCGAGAGAGCCTTGCTTCGAAGAACCATCCCCTTGGGCTCGACCAGCCCGTGAAGCACCGGATTCGGGAAGCGGGATGGATCTTCCTCGGGAGACGCCGCATGAAACATGCAAGGCGATTGCTCATCGGGTTGCTCCTGATCCTGGCTTGCTCCTCTCCTTTCTATCGAGCAGGGGCCATGCCGTCTCAACAGGCGATCACCCCATCCTCAGCCCTCCAGCCGACAAAGGACCGCGCGGCAAGCCCCACAGAGACCCCAGCCGGCGTTCGAACGGCCGCGCTCAGCATGGATCCCATGCCGAACGGCGGGTTGTTCATCCTGGGGGATCCCATTCGCATCCACGTCGCCCAGCGGCCGGGGTGGGTCCGCTATCGTCTGACCGACGCCTACGGCCCCAATGAGGGGGCTGCCAATGGCGACGTCTTTGAGGGGGACGGCTCCGTGCAGCCCGACGCGAGCGGGGCCTGGCTCTACCTGCCCACCGATCGTTTGACCCGCTACGGCTTCTACAGGCTCGATGTGTCCACAGACCAGGGTGATCTCACCGATCTCCGCATCGGCTTAGTGGATCCGATCATCCGGCTGGGCCCAGGCAGTCCCTCCCCGCTCGGCTTCATCATCGCCGTGGATCCCTACCCCGGATTTGCCGGGCAGATCGCCCACCTCGGGATTAAGTGGGTTCACTTCGATATCCCGGTAGATACAGAGGACAGCGTCCGGGCCGCGCTGAGCCCAGAGATCCAATCCTTCGTCAACCAGGCGCTGGAGCACGATGTGACGCCCATCTTCAAGCTCATCGGCGGCGCTCCCCCGGGAGCAAGGGATTCCAACAGCCGGTTCTATCAGAACCTCCGGGAGGTGGCCCAGGCCTATCGAGGGAAAGTTCGCCACTGGATCGTTGGGAACGAGATTGACGGATGTGGGTGGTGGAGCCCATGCGACTACGACCTGTATGTGGCCTTCCTGCGTGAGGTCGCCCGGACGGTCCGAAGCGTCGATCCGGATGCCCGCATCCTGGCGGCGGACCTCTATCAGGGGGATTCGCAAGTCCTTCGGAAGATGCTGGAAGAGGAGCGTCGGGATCCGTCCTTCACGCTCTTCGATGTCCTGTCCGTTCATTACCTGGAAGAGGGAAGCGGCGAGGGGCTCTCCCCCGATGGATGCTGTGGCAGCATCAACACATATCGCCGCGTGCTCCAAGAATATGGGATCGTCAAGCCGATCTGGAATACAGAGGCCCTCTCGCCCCTTCGCGGCGGCATCCACTGGTCATCCAGCGAGACGAGCTATTTTCGAGGAGGACAGAGGGTCCCCTTGCTCTCGCCTGCCAAGACTCTGGTAGGCAACCTCGCCGTAGGGGCGGAGAAGGTCTTTTTCTTCAGCTACAATTATGATCAACCGCTCTTAAGCACCTCAGAAAACCCCGCCCGAACGCTCACGGAACGCGCCCTCGCGGTGCGCGCCCTGGCGGATCAGCTCCAGACCGCCGTCTATTATGGCCGATTGAGCGGAACCCCGCCCTTCGTGGAGGGTCATTTATTCAAAAACGGCAGTGAGACGATTTTAGTCATATGGAGCAATGAGGGGAGTCGCGATATCCAGGCTGTCATGAGCGGTATGAACGGCCCTGTAACGCTGTTCGATCCGTTGGGGAACGCGTATGCGTTGCGTGAGACCAATGGACAGGTCAAGTTCCGGGTCCACTATGAGCCGCAGTATCTGCGGGGATTTACCGGCCTCCCCTCGGTAACCTTCCAGGACGACGGGAACGATGCCCCGTATTTCATCTCCGCCCCGATCACAACGGCCGCCGTAGGGCGCCCTTATTACTACAATCCGGAAGCCTACGATCCCGACCCCACCGATCAGCCCAACGCCCTCATTCCACTGACCTATGCTCTGGAGCAGGCCCCCTCAGGGATGCAAATTGACCCGAACAGCGGCGTGCTGACCTGGACCCCCACCCAAGCCGGGCGATTCACCGTGCGACTCCGCGTCCGAGATCCTCAGGGGGCTTCCGACACCCAAACCTTCGAGATCCAAGTGGCCGGCAGCGCCCAGAACGCCCCTCCCCAAATCCTGTCCCGCCCCCGCACGGTCTTCGGTGCAGTGGGGGTGCCCTTCGCATATAATGTGAACGCAACGGACCCGAACGGAGATGCCATCACCTATCAGATTGTTCAGGCTCCCCCCTGGCTCGTGATGGATTCCGCTTCGGGCTTCGTCTACGGGACTCCATCCGAACCTGGTGCCTTCCCGATCACCATACGGGCGATTGACTCCCGAAGCGCATGGGCGGAGCAATCGTTTACCCTCCAGATCGCCTCCAGCGGGGCGACCACCCCCCCGCAGATCAGCGAGGGCCCAACCGCGATCCCCCTGGCGACCATCGCCCAGATCCGCTGGCGAACCCTTCAGGCGGCCGATAGCCGGGTGCGCTACGGACGATCATGCGGATCGTGGGAACAAACGATCATCCGCACCGAATGGGTCACCGATCACGCCGTGACGATCACCGGGCTTCAACCGAATACGAGCTATTGCTATGAGGTCCAATCCGTGAACACAGGGGGGGCCAGCGAGTGGCGAAGGGGCTCATTCACCACGCGGTCCCATGAGTATCGAAGCCATCTTCCCTTCATCACGCGCCGATGATTGGATCTCGCCCAGGCGCACCCTCAGCCCCGACGAGGGAAACCGGGGGCCCCTCCTCGGGAGGCGG
>FWWM01003627.1_pt1 | contig 37277 bp, 22 predicted proteins | sample 2228351 | NCBI WGS metagenome assembly FWWM01 (sample SAMEA103939774, study PRJEB20133) | metagenome
GACGACTTGATAGACCTCGCCGGGGGGAACCTGGAAGCCCTCGGTGACGATCTTGAAGTGGTAGATCAGAGCCTCCATTTGGGTCTTCATCTTCTCGCGGTCAGGCAGCACGACGTGGGGCGCCTCCGCCACCCACCGGCCGCCCGGCATGCCCTCCAGCGCCTGGGTGACGATGCGCGCGCTCTGGCGCATCTCCTCCAGGCGCACCAGATACCGCGCGTAGACGTCGCCGCCGGACTGGACCGGCACGTCGAAGTCGAACTGTTCATAGCTGCTGTAGGGTTCGGCTTTCCGGATGTCCCAGGCCAAGCCGGCCGCGCGCAACAACGGGCCGGTCACACCGAGATCGATCAGATCCTGCAACGGAAGCCGGCCGATGCCCTGCGTCCGGCGCAGCCAGATCGGGTTTTTCGTCAGCAAATCCTCGTACTCATTTAGCTTGCTCGGGAAGGCCTCGACGAACTTCCGGACAGCCCCCTCCCAGCCGCGCGGCGGCTCCAGCGCCAGGCCGCCGATGCGAATGTAGCTGGTCATCATCCGCTGGCCGGAGAACATCTCGAAAATGCGCAGAATGTCCTCGCGCTCGCGGAAGCAATACAGGAATACGCTCATGGCGCCGATATCCAAGGCCTGGGTTCCCAGCCAGACGAGGTGACTGTTGATCCGGGTCAGCTCGGCCAGCATAACCCGCATCCATTGGGCCATGGGCGGGATTTCCAGCCCGAGCAGCTTTTCCACCGCCAGAGCGTAGCAGAGGTTATTGGAGAGGTTGGCAAGGTAGTCTACGCGGTCGGTGAGCGTGACCGCCTGCTGGTAGGTGAGCGCTTCGCACTGCTTCTCGATGCCCGTATGCAGGTAGCCGATATCCGGCTCGGCTCCGCGGATCGTCTCGCCCTCCAACTCGAGCACCAGTCGCAGCACGCCGTGGGTGGAGGGATGCTGCGGACCCATGTTCAGGGTCATCCGCCGCGGGGCGGCGCCGGCCGTCTCGGTGGTAGTGCTGGACTCGTTCATGCAGATCTCACTGTTCGTCCTTGTAGCTGTACTTGTATCCGTGAACCGGGTAGTCTTTCCGCAACGGGTGCCCCTCCCAGTCAACCGGCAGCAGGATCCGGCGCAAGCGGGGGTGACCACGGAAATGGATTCCGAACAGGTCGAACACCTCGCGTTCGTACCAGTCGGCGGCGCGCCATACGGAGGTGACCGAATCGACCTGGGCCCGGTCGCTTTCGAGCCGGCATTTCAGGCGGACGCGCTCGTTCTTCTCCAGGGAGTGGAGCTCGTAGACGACCTCGAAGCGGGGCTCCATCGGATACCAGTCCACGGCGGTGATTCCGCTCAGCCGCGCAAACTGCTGCTCGTGCTTCAGAAAGCGGCAGACGTCGCGGATCATCTCCGGAGCAATCACCAGCGTGAGTTCTCCGGTGTTTCGGCTCACCTCGACGATCGCCCCCGGGGCGGCCGCCTCGACGGCTGCGGCTACGGCTGCCTGCTGGAGTTCTTCGGGAAGCATCTCAGTCGGCCGTCACGGTTCGGCGCCGCCTCCAGGCTCTTCAGCCCAGTTCAGCACGCCCTTCTTCCAGAGGTAGAAAAACCCCCACAGGATCAGGTCGATGAACAGAAACATCACGATGAAGCCGTACAGCTTCAAGTCGTTGTAAACCACCGCCCAGGGGTAAAGGAAGACCAGCTCGACATCGAACAGGATAAAGATCATCGCCACCAGGTAGAACTTCACGCTGAACCGCTCGCGCGCAGAGCCTACCGGCGTCATGCCGCACTCATATGGGGAGTCCTTGACGGCGTTTCGGACCCGCTTGCCCAGCAGGAACGAGGCTCCGATCATCCCCGCCGCGATGAGGGCGGCGATCACCACCTGTAAGACGACGGGAAAATAGGTCTCCAACTGGGAAGCAGGCATGACGACCCTGACTCTGGTGGCGCTGAAGGGCGCCAAAACTTGACTATAATGAGGGTCGGAAGCGGGTGTCAATTCCATCGCGGGTCCATCGGTGAAAGCCGCAAGCCGCATAATGAATCCGATGGTGGAAATCCTGGTCAATGGCGAGCCGCGGCAGGTAGCGGAAGGTCAGAGCGTGCTCGAGTTGCTCCAGGCCCTGGAGATCCCGCTCGACCGCGTGGCCGTCGAGCTGGATCGCAGCATCCTGAAGCGGGAGCGGTGGGAAGCCACGCGTCTGCGGGGCGGCGAGCAACTGGAGATCGTCCACTTCGTTGGCGGAGGCTAAGCTGAAGCGAGCGGGGCAAGGAGCGGGGCTTGACACCGGGCCGCGGTCGAGTACAATTTGGATTGCCCCAGAATCTTCGAAACGCAAGGCGGACTTCATGTTCAAAACAAAAAAGGGCCATAGCGATGCCGTTCCCGCCAACCAGACCTACAACAGCAGCGAAGTAGCCCGCATCGCCGGCGTCAGCCTCCGGCAGTTGCAATGGTGGGACGAGCGGAAGGTGGTTTCCCCCCGGCACGAAGGCCACAAGCGCGTTTACACTCCGGCTGAGGTGATCGAGGTCACGGTGATTGCCGAGCTCCGGCGGAAAGGCTTTTCGCTGCAAAAGATCCGCCGTGTGTTGCGCTTTCTCCAGCGAGAGATGGGACGGCGGCTGAGCGACATCCTGGGGACGGAATCCGAGCTCCACCTGCTCACCGACGGCAAGACAATTTACCTCGAGGACAAGGAGTCGCGGATTGTGGACCTGTTGAAAAACGCCCGCCAGCCGATGTTCCTGGTTTGCGTCACCGATCAGGCGCGGCGCCTGGAAGCATTGCGGAAAAAGCCGGCCCGGGCGGCGTCGGGTGCGCGGCGTCGGGCGCGGGCGGTCTGAGGGGCTGGATTCGCGCCGGGCTGCCCGCAGGTCGGGGAAGGGCGCACATTGTGCGATATACTGAAGAAAAGCGTGGGAAGGTATTCATGTCCCTGAAATGGCGCACGCTCGTGCTGATTCCGGCGCTCATTGTGGCGGGGTCGGTCCTGGGGGGGTTGTTCGGGCCCGGACTGCCAGGTGTATCGGCTGCCTCGTCCGAGGATGATATCCACTCCAGTCTCCGGATTTTTGCCAACGTCTATGCCGTCGTCGAAGAGAACTTTGCCGACAAGATATCCCCGGACACGGCGATCTACGACGGCGCCATTCCGGGCATGCTACGGGCTCTGGATCCGCATTCCAGCTTCTTCGATCCCAGGGACTTCCAGCTCTTGCGCGAGGATCAAAAGGGCCACTATCACGGCGTCGGCATGTGGGTCGTCGGGCGCGGCGGCAAAACCATCGTGGTCACGCCGTTCAAGGGTTCGCCCGCCTATAAAGCCGGGATCCATCCCGGCGACATAATCTTGGAAGTGGACGGCAAGAGCACGGAAGGCCTGACGACGACCGAGGTGGCCGACCTTCTCAAGGGTCCCAAGGGAACCCAGGTCACCGTCAAGATCGAGCGCCCCGGGCGTCCCGAGCCGCTCGTGTTTACCATCATCCGCCAGGAGATTGAACGCAAGAGCGTCACCGATGCGTTCTTCGTCAAGGAGGGCATCGGGTATGTGCGCATCGAGCAGTTCAACGAGAACACCTCGCAGGAACTCGAGGACGCCTTCGAGAAACTCGGCGAGCACAATTTCAAAGGGTTGATTCTCGATTTGCGCGACAATCCCGGCGGCCTGCTGAACGAAGGCGTAGCGGTGGCGGACCGCTTCCTGCGCAAGGGCCAGACCATCGTCAAACACCGGGGCCGGACGTCGCCGGAAAAGCCCTATGTCGCGCGGCGGGGCAACCGCGGGTATGAGTACCCGATCGTCGTTCTGATCAACCGTTACTCGGCCTCGGCGGCGGAGATCGTGGCCGGCGCACTCCAGGATCATGACCGGGCCTGGATTCTGGGCGAGAACACCTTCGGCAAGGGCCTCGTCCAGACCGTGTATCCGCTGGCGGAAGACACGGGCTTGGCTCTCACGACGGCCCGCTACTACACCCCCAGCGGAAGACTCATCCAGCGCAGTTACGAGAACAAGTCGTTCTTCGACTACTACTACCGCAAGGACATCGAGTCCAAAAACCCGGACGACGTCAGGATGACCGACAGCGGCCGGACCGTCTATGGTGGCGGCGGGATCGCTCCCGACGAGAAATTCACCGCCCCCAAGCTGAACGGCTTCCAGCGAAACCTGGCGCGCAAGTACGCCTTCTTCAACTTCGCAGCGAAGTACTTCGGGACGCACAGCACCAAGCTGCCGGAGAACTGGGTCCCTGATGACGCGATCATCAACGAGTTCCACCGTTTCCTGCTTGACAGCGGCGTCGAATTCACCGAAGCCGACTTCGCCGCGAACCACGATTGGATCCGCCAACACCTCCGGCGGGAGATGTACATCACTGCTTTCGGCATCGACGAATCCCGGCGCCTGGCCATCGAGACCGATCCCGCCGTGCTGAAGGCCATCGATTCCTTACCAAAGGCTCAGGTGCTTCTGGACCAGCTCAAGCGGATGCTTGCGCAGCGCACTGCCCCCTAGCGTGACCGACCCCTGACCCGCCTGACGAATGACTGAGTCTCCGGCGCCCCAGGTTTCGGTGTTGGACACGGGCGGCCAGTACTGCCACCTGATCGCCCGGCGTGTCCGCGAGCAAGGCGTATACGCGGAGGTGCGGCCCGCGCACACCCCGGCGGCGGCGCTGGCGGCGAGCCGCGGGATCATCATCTCCGGCGGGCCGAGCAGCGTCTACGAGCCCGGTAGTCCGGCTGTCGATCCTGCTATCTTCTCACTGGGAATTCCTGTTCTCGGCATTTGTTACGGTCTTCACCTCATGGCCCAGGCGCTCGGCGGATCGGTCCGCAAGGCCGACAGCGGCGAGTTCGGCATGGCCTACCTCGAGGTCGCCGAGCCGGGCTTGTTGTTCACCGGACTCGGGCAGCGCGAGCAGATTTGGATGAGCCACCGCGACGCGGTCGAGAAACTTCCCCCGGGTTTTTCGGTAATGGGCCGGACCGTCACTTTCCCGGTGTCGGCGATGGGCGATCCTGAGCGGTCCTTCTACGGCGTGCAATTTCATCCCGAGGTCGTCCACACAATCCACGGGCGCGAGATCCTGGGCAACTTCTTGTTCCGCATTTGCCGGTGCGCCCGGGACTGGGATCCGAGCCATCAGGCGCCGGCGCTGGAGGAGCGGATTCGGGACACGGTCGGCGGCCGCAGCGTGCTGTTCTTTCTCAGCGGCGGCGTGGATTCGACCGTCGCCTACACGCTCTGCCTTCGCGCCCTGGGCCCGGAGCGGGTTCGCGGGACCTATGTCGACACGGGCCTGATGAGGGAGGGCGAGACCGAGTTCGTCGCCGGCATCTTTCAGGCGCTCGGTTCGCCGGGCTTCTCGGTTGAACGTGCCGCCGGTCAGTTTCTCGGGGCGCTCGCGGGCGTCCGCGATCCGGAGCGCAAACGTCATATCATCGGCGAGCAGTTTGTGGAAGTTCAGGAACGGATCCTGGAACGGGGCCACTACCTCGACGGACAGTGGATCCTCGGCCAGGGAACGATCTATCCGGACACCATCGAATCCGGCGGCACGCCGCACGCCGACGTGATCAAGACCCACCACAACCGTGTCGCCGGTATCCAGCGTCTGATCGAAATGAACCGCATTGTGGAACCGCTGACCTCGTTTTACAAGGACGAAGTCCGCGACATCGGCCGGGCGCTCGGCCTCCCGGAGGAGCTTCTCGAGCGCCACCCGTTTCCGGGACCGGGTCTGGCCATTCGCTGCCTGTGTTCGGAGGCGGACTATCCGGTCGAGCGGGTCGAGCCGGGCTGGGTGCTGCCAGTGCATTCGGTCGGCGTGCAGGGCGACTCGAGAAGCTACCGGCCGGTGCTGGCGCTGGAACGCTATCCGTCCCCCGGCGAGGATCTCCGCGAGCTCGCCACGCGGCTCATCAACCGGATCGCCAACATCAACCGTGTCATCGCCCGCGTGCAGTGCCGCTGTCCGATCGCCGCGATGAGGGTGGTAGCCAGTGAGCTATCCGAGCGCAGGCTGGCCCGGCTCCGGCGCGCCGATGCCATTGTGCGCCGCGTGAGTCACGACAGCGGCTTCGATCGCACCGTCTGGCAGTTCCCGGTGGTGTTGATCCCGGTGGGAACCGACGAGGCGCCCGACTCGGTGGTCCTGCGGCCGGTCCACTCGGTCGACGGGATGACGGCGCAGGCGGTTTTGATGGAGCGCGACCTGCTCGCCCGGCTGGCCGCCGAACTGCTATCGCTGGAAGGCATCTGCGGCGTCTTCTATGACTTGACTCACAAGCCCCCGGCGACGATTGAGTGGGAGTGAGCTTGGGGACAAACGCCAGTTTTCTGTCGCTTCACCAGAAGCGGATCGCAATGAGGACGGGCGGCTCCGGGGTATTGTCGGTTACGCGGATGTGTAGAAGGCATTGCATGTTCATTCTTTCCCAGCGCGGAGGCGCCTGCCGGAGGATCTGAGAGAGATACTTGGAATTCGTGAGGAATTCGCCGGCCGCATGGGTTCCGTACTGGGTAATGCCGCCACCGGCAACGATCACGCGGCCACTTCGAGACTCGATCAGGCGGGATATCAGCGCATAGTCTTCCGGCGTCTTGCCGTTAGGCTGGAGTTCCATTAGCTTCCAGGTTCGTCTTTCATTCGCCGTCTCCTGAATATAAAAAGCGCCAAAGCCGCGACGAAAGACGAAGGGCAGCTCCCGCGTCATCGTCATCGTCCAGCGGTTGGAGTTCGCCCCCAGCAGAACCGTGGGGTAGGCGCGCAGGTCAGCAAACGAGATGTCACTGCCGATGCGGAGCTGGTTCGGTTTGTCGAGCTCAGTGAACATGCGCACGAGAAGGGCGGCAGCCTGCGCATCCCCTACACCTACGTACTGATCCGGCACGGCCACGATATCCTCCACCGGCACGGTTGGCTTGTCAAACTTGATGATGTACGGGCCGATGGGTTCCTGGTTAGGGTGTTTGTCCAGGAACTCGGCATGGACGCGGGGTGAGAGGTAGTAGACAACAGGGTGCGCCAGGCAGATCAACACTGGGGCTGGACTCCTGAGCGCCGGCCCCCAGAACTGTGCTAACAGGGGGTCTGAGCCGCGGGTTCCCAGGAGCCAGGCCGCCGAAACGCCCAGTCCCAGAGCGACCGAGGCTGCAGCAATCCGAAGCCACCGCCGCCGGCTGGGGCGCGGGTGTGCCCTCTCATCTGACTGGCTCGCAAACTGAAATTGGGGTACGTAGTGTCCAGCCGGCAGCTCGATTCGAAGAGCCGACTGCTGTTGATCCGCCTCCAGGTAAAACTGCGCCAGACGCTTGCGGACTTCGTTGGCGCAAACGCGCACGATCGGCGCCTCGGCGGGATCATAGTCTGGCGCCCGCCCGAAAACCTCCACGCCGATGGTCCGTTCCTTCAAGTCGGGTCCGTTCCTTCAGGTCGTCGGCTCGCCCCGCCAATGTCTGTTCGATGATGTACTTCAGGAACTTGGAGCACCGCCGACTGCTGCGGAAGGAACCGCTGCGGAGGATTTCTTCGAGGTGCCCGCGAATCAGCGCCTCGCGGCCATTTGCCGGGTTCGAAGCTGAGGCCGGCATGTCCGCGCTCTTAAGTCCTACTCGACCCGGGCGCCACATCCCCCAACCCTCCCTTGAGCTTAGCATAGGCGGTCTCTGGGGTACTTAACAGCCGTTTGGTCTCGGACGGATGTCCCGTCATTGCAACAGATCTATGGGTTCAGAACCGTTTGTTACCTTGACCCGGCGCCGCTTCACGCGCTACCGTGCTGGCTACAGAAACGGCAGAAAGGAGTTAAATTCCGATGAGGTGCGGTTGCCTATTGCTGGGAATCCTTGTGGCCGTGCCAGGCGCTCTGGCGCAGGTCAATATCGCTTCGATCACCGGGACGGTGACGGACCCCAGCGGCGCGGCAATTGTCGACGCCGCTGTTTCGTTGACGAACGAAGACACCGGGGTTGTTCTGTCGACGAGAACGAACGAGGTTGGCGCCTACCTGTTCACGCCTCTGCAACCCGGCCGATACCGCTTGAAGGCGGAATCGCAGGGATTCAAGACGGTCGAACGGGGCGGCATTGTGTTGCAGGTCGGCGACAGGCTGGCCGTCAATTTCAGCATGGAACTGGGAGCAGTGACGGAAACCGTGGAGGTCACCGCCGAGTCACCCCTACTCGTGACTACCAACGCGAACGTGGGATTGGTCATCGATCGACTAAAGATCCTTGAGTTGCCCTTGCCCGGTCGAAATCCTTTGCGGCTGGTCCAACTGGCTCCGGGCGTAGGTGGACGCAGCGCCAGCCTGGGCGACCTCCGTTTTGGGGGAGGACGTGTGCGGCAGGTAGAGTATTACGTCGACGGTTCCCCGACCTCCGCCTCGGGCGACGGCCGGGCGGTCGCGTTGCCCTCCATTGACGCAATCCAAGAGTTCCGGGTGGAAACCAACAACCTGCCGGCTGAGTACGGCCGTGTGTCCGGGGGCGGCATCAGCATCGTTACGCGCTCCGGAACGAACGAGTTCCACGGCGCGCTGTATGAATTCATGCGGGACGACGTCTTCAACGCTAACGGCTGGGACGCGAACCGCCGCGGCAGTCCGAAGGGGAAGTTCGGCTTGCACTATTTCGGGGGCGCGGTCGGAGGGCCGGTGATTCTCCCCGGCCTGTATAACGGCCGCAACCGGACCTTTTTCTTCTTCAACTTCGACGGGCGGCGGCAGTACGACGAAGGCAGCTTGAACTTCGGCACGGTGCCGACGGAACTGGAGCGAGCCGGAGACTTCAGCCAGACGCTCAACAGTGCGGGCAACAAGGTCACGATTTTTGACCCGCTGACCTACGATGCGCAGAGGAACGCTCGTAGCCCTTTCCCCGGCAACCGGATCCCGCCGGCCCGTTTCGACCCGGTGGCTGCGTACATGATGGATCTGTGGCCTCTTCCGAACCGGCCCGGCGATCCGAAAACCGGCGCCAACAATTATGCCGGCGTCACCGATAGCGAGGCGCGCAACAACGACTTCACGGCGCGTTTGGATCAGAACTTCGGCTCGAATCACCGCGTTTACGCCCGGGTGACCCGCAAAGACTACACGAGTATCCCCTCGTATTGGGCCGGCCCGGCCACTGACCAAACTCGCCACACTTGGGATGACCAGACCGGCGGCACCTTGAACTGGACGTGGACCGCCAGCCCCACCCTCGTATTGACAGCCCACTTGGGCGCGACGGTGCGGGATAACACCTACTACCCGATTTTCCAAGGATTCGATCCGACCAAGGTCCCGTTTGCGCCCAACGCCCGCGCGTTGCTGGATCCGCGCTTCATCCCACGCATGACTTTCGAGCGCGTGATGGGACTTGGCGTCGTGTGGCGCACCACGTGGCTCCGAGAGCGGCACTTCATCGGCTCGGCCAGCTTGACGAAGGTCTGGAACCGCCACACTTTCAAAGCCGGCTACGAGTTTCGCCCCCTCTACCTCAACAACACCGAACCGGCGGCTCCGTCCGGGCAAGCGAGCTTCGACGGACGGTGGACCGGCCTGAATCAGCAAGCGCCCTTTTCGCAGCAGGGCTCCGGTTTGGCTTCCTACCTGCTCGGCCTGCCCAACTTCTTCAGCTTCGACAGCAGCAAGCTCGGCTGGGCGGTCGGATACCGTTACCACGCCCTCTACGCCCAGGACGACATCAAGCTCACGCAGAAACTGACCCTGAACCTGGGCCTTCGCTGGGAGTATGAGGCGCCCATGACCGAGCGCTATGATCGGCTGGCGTTTATTGATTACGGTATCGACAACGGGTACCGGGTCAATCCGAGCTGGGACTTCACCCGCGATGTCATTGGGAAGAACCAGTTGCCGGCGGGTGTGCCTGTGCCTGATCTGGCCGCGCCGTTCCGCGGCGGCATGGGTCTTGTCACGATGCCCGGCATGGGACGTGGCAACACCGAGCCGTTTTACGGCGCCTTCGGACCTCGGCTAGGCTTGGCCTACCAGCTCGATGACAAGACCGTGCTGCGCACCGGCTTCGGCGTGATTTCGGCCGGCTACACAGGCAATGCTTCGGGGACCTCATCGCTAAGCTTGCAGCCCTTTTTCAGGGACACTGGCGGCGCACTAATTACAGAGGACAATGGCCGGACGTACCGGGCGACGCTCACGAATCCATTCCCCGGCGGAGTGGGTATCATCCCGGGCACGAACGATCCCAAAGAGGTGATTGCGAAGTCGATCGGCGCGTCCTATTACGGCTACGAACGGGGTCACCGGCCCTCCTACGATATCTCCTACAATTTTGGCGTCCAGCGCCAAGTGGGCCGATGGCTCTTGGAGGGTTCGTTCGTCGGCAACCGGGGAGTGCACCTATATATGGACGGGAACCCCTATGTGAGCACGTTGCCGCCCGAGTACCTCTCGCTGGGCGCCCTGTTGGAGAAACCCGTAACGAATCCCTTTTACAACGCCGGTTTGCCGGAGAACGGGTACATCATCACGCGCCCCACCATCCCGTACAAGTACCTGCTGAAGACCCGGCCCCATCTGGTCGGCGACGTGCGCGTACTTCGACGGCCGAGCGGCAATTCGCAATACCTCGGTGGCTTCTTCCGCGTGGAGCGACGGTTTGCCCAGGGGCTCAGCGTCCTGGTTTCTTACACAGTTTCCAAGTTGATCGAAGATACCAACGGCAAGGCGAGCTCGCGCTACGCTTTGCCCCAGGACGGAGTGAGCGTTGAAGACATCCGGGGCCTTTCCGTGCAGGACATCCCGCAGAAGCTCGTAGCCACCTTTCAGTACGAGTTGCCGGTGGGAAGGAATAAAGCCGTTCTGGGCACTCCCCAGGGCACAGGCCTGAAGGTGCTTGAGGGTATACTGGGCGGCTGGCGCGTGGGCGGTTTCTGGATGATCCAGTCGGGCTACCCGCTGCAAATTACGCAGAAGACTCAGTTCCCCTCCGGGTTGGGCTACGGGCCTCTTCGGCCCACGCTGGTGGGCGACTACCACGCCGGAACGCCGGTGCGAGACGCCGTGGGTTTCCCGGGCCAGGCCCAGGCCCGTTATTTGCGCAAGGAGGCCTTCGCCGTAACTCCGAAGTATGAGTTCGGCACAGTCCCGCACGTGCTTCCCGATCTGCGGCAGCCCCGCTTCAACCAGCTCGACCTAGCCATCATGAAGAACTTCCGCCTGGGTGAACAACGATACATTCAGGTTCGGCTGGAGGCAGAGAACTTCCTGAATCACCCCGTGTTCGAACTCGGCAACAACGAGCAGAACATCGAACACGCCAACTTCGGCTACTTCAATGCGACGGCGAACAGCCCGCGCAACATGCAGTTTGGAGCCCGGTTCGTATTCTGAGGCACACCTCGGACAAGCCCGGCTTATGTTCCACTTGCCACCCCCGGGCGGAGGGCAGCTCCGCAGCGGGCCCGGGTGACCGTATTCGAGCATGAGTGTCGAAGAGTTTGAGCTATGCTTCCCCGCACTCAGTTCATATGTAAGGTGCTGTGGGTCTGCCTCCTGGGCGTCTCCGTGGCGCAGGCGAGGGATGCTGACGACCCGTTTCTGCACTCGCTCTATGACCGGCTCCACGACAGCCCCATGCAGCGCAAATTTCGCCAGCTCGCCCCCATGCCGTTCGGCGTGGTCTTCCTGCCTTGGAAAGGCATGACCGAACAACAGATGCGGGGACATTTCCGGCTGATGAAGCAGCTCGGGTTTCAAAACCTGAAGCAGGTAATGTCCACCCCGGAGTGGGAGGGCGAGCGAATTAAGCAGATTGCCTGGGAAGAAGGACTCATCCCATTCTGGTACGGCGAAGGGGGCTGGGAACCGATCACCCCTGAGCTCTTAGAAAAGCTTGGGATCCCCAAGCACACGCCGGTCGGGCAAGCGCGGGAGGATCCACGGATGATCCGGTACCAGAGGGAAGTCATCAAGAGGGGCATCCCGGGTTCGGGCGATTCGGATCGTTACGGCCCTCGCGGCGGTGAGCCGGACGGGTTCCGGCACACACCTGACCCGTTCTGCCGGGCGGAAGATGCTCCCTCGTTCAAGAAGTGGCTCCGCGAACACTACGCGCGCCCGGAGGAGATTAATACTGCCTGGAACCTCTATGAAGTCGGCATCCACCCGGAACCTGTCGGTTCCTGGGAGGATGTCAGCCGTCTGGTCGACTGGTACTGTGCGGACGTCGGCAACCAAGGCCGGGAATACGGACGGGTGCGGGACGTGATCCGATTCAAGGCTGACCTCCGCGCCCGGCAGACGCAACACCGGCTCAGAACTTACCGGGGCGGCAATCCCCACGCGCCCACTCGCACGGGCGGCGAGATGGGCCTGTTTCTGCCGTTCGCTTGGCGCGCCACCAACATGGAGTGGCTGGCTGATACGCAGCGAGATTTGGGCTCGTTCTATCCCTCGATCCACCTGGCCTGGCACTTCGCCGAAGTGGGTTATGAAGTCGCCCGGCCCGCCTACATGCAGGCTTCGTTCGCCAACGATCTGTTCAAAGGCGGGTGGGCCGCCACCTGGGAGAGCACGGGTGGGCCGCAGCAACTGAGCGGCGGCGAGGGTTGGGACTACGAGCAACAATCGACCACGCCCGGCTTTACGGTCAATGCTGATACGATCACCCAGCTCCTTCTGTCATATCTCGCGGCCGGTCTCAAAGGGGTCGGCCTGTGGGCCTGGAACTACCGCCGTGCCGGTTGGGAAGGCGGCGAGTTCGCCCTGCTGAATCGCCAGTGGAAACCATCGCCGAGGGCGATTCGCGCAGGCCGGATTGCGCAGGCCGCCCGGCGTTATCGCGACGAGTTATGGCAGGCACACAAGGAGCCTTATGTCGGCGTCCTGACCGATTGGGATTCCGAAGCCATCTGGGCGGCGGTTTCCATCCGCGGCCGCGATCACTTCCGGCACTACCCGATCCGCGCGCGCATTGGAGTCAGCCGCGCTCTCATCAACGGCAACATTCCCTGGGAGTATGTGACGCCGGACGACCTGCGAGCGGGCCTTGCGCCCCGCTATCGCACGATTTACCTTCCGGCGCAACTAGCGCTGAACCAGGAACTGCTGTCGCTGCTGGATGCTTACGTGCGTCGTGGGGGGCGCGTTGTCTTGGACGCCCCCGGCGGCTGGTACGATGAGCACGGCGTGGTGCTGGACACCTCCACCGGCAGCGCGTTCGAGCGTATCTTCGGCGTCGAGATCGCAGACTTCCAGTACTCGAACAACGTGCCGCGTAACTTGCATGGACGCCGGCTGAACGGTTTCATTCTCGAGCTGAGCCCTACGCGGGCCCGGGTCGTGGAGAAATTCCAAACCGGGGAGGCTGCCGTTACGGAAAACGGCCACGGCGCGGGCGCCGCGGTCGTGCTGGCCTTTGACGCCTCATTTATCTGCTTCCGGCCGGGTAACGATTTCATCGAGCAGTGGATCCGCCAATATGCGATGGGACCTCATCAGCCGCCCTATCGATGTGAGGGAGCAATTGTCTACCGGCTTGCTGCTCCTGTCTCCGACCACTACTTCTTTATCAATGACGGCGAGCGCACGCGGGTCACGCTTGATACCGGCCAGTACCGGTACCGTGCGGTGACAGATGCAGTTACAGGAGAGACGCTGCAGCCAGGCGCTCCCGTTGAAGTGGAAGCTTACGGCGGCCGGTGGCTCAGGTTTGAGAAAGCGCCCGAGGCGGGGCAGTGACGGCTGACTGGGCCGGCGGCTTGTGAATCCCGGCATGTCAGTCCCAACGCCACACCTCACACCCGGTGGAACCCCCGCAGAATGTCCCGGGTGGCGTAGCGCAAGGCGATCGGCCGGCCGTGGGGACAGCTCATCGGACACTCGGTGGCGGCCAGGGCCGCCAGCAGCCACTCCATCTTGGACGGGTCGAGGCGGGTGTTGACCTTGATGGCCGCATGGCAGGCAATCGAGGCGGCCATGGCGCGCCGTAAGTCGTCCAGTGAGAGCTTGCGCAGTTCGCCCTCGCGGATTTCGAGGATTTCGAAGACCAGTTTCTCGACGTCACCCGCCGGCACGGCGGCGGGGGCTGCTTTGACCGCAATGCTTCGGGCGCCGAACGGCTCCGTCTCGAAACCCATCCCGTGAAGATCTTCGGCGATGCGGGCGTATTCAGCCTGCTGGGCCGGCGTCAAGTCCAGGACCATCGGCAGCAGCAGTTGTTGCTTCTCCAGCCGGCCGGCCGCTTGCTGGCGGAGCACTTGCTCGAACAAGACGCGTTCGTGCGCCACGTGCTGATCGATGATCCAAAGACCATCCGGTCCCGCTGCGACGATGAAGCTGTCATGGATCTGGCCGAGCGGGCGGAGCTCGGCGAGCGCGGACAGGCTGAGCGGTTCCGCCGGCGCCGCCCCCACGGGCAGGGGGCCGTGCGTTTCCGGCACCGCCAGCTTCAGCACCGGCGGGGGCGGTTCCTCGACCGGTAGGGAAGCGGCGCCGAAGTCCAGGCGCGCCGCGGGCGGCGGGGGCGGGTGGAGCACGAATTCGGGCAGATCTTCAACAGGCTGCACAGCGGCGGATGGCTCAGCCGGATCGGCGGCGGCTTCCACCGTCCGGAAATCTTCCAGGCGCTGTGTGAACTCGGAGAAGGGCAGGCGCGCTCCGGGCTGACCCGTGGATGCCGGGGGCCGGGCGATGGCGCCCGCCGGGATGCTCGAGGCGGGCCGGCTGGCGATCAGCTCCTGGCGAATCGCGTCGCGCACGAAATCGTGGACAAACGATCCGTGGCGGAAGCGCACCTCGGTCTTGGACGGGTGCACGTTGACATCCACCTCGTCGAAGTCGCACTCCAAGAACAACAGCACAAACGGAAAACAGGCCGGGGGAATCAGATTGTGGTAGGCCGAGGAGATCGCGTGCAGCATCAGCCGGTCGCGAATCAGCCGCCGGTTGACGAACACGAAGATCGAGTTGCGGTTCAGCTTCTGCACCTGGGGCTTGGAGACGAATCCTGTCAGGCGGTAGATCTTCGTCTCCGGCTCAGCCTCCGGGTCAAGATGCTTCGGCGGCAGCGCCAGCTCCGTCCGGCGCGGCGTAAGCTCGACCAGATCGCTCATCGTCCGGCTTCCGAAGACCTGAAACAGCCGGTCCCGCAAAGTTTCCACGGGCGTGACATCGAGCAAGGTCTTCGGCCCGTGGCTCAGGCGCACGCTCTTGTCCGGATGGGCGAGGCTGTAATGCGTCGCCAGCGAAGCGATGTGCGCCAGCTCGGTCTGTTCGGACCGCAGGAACTTCTTCCTCGCCGGAACATTGAAGAACAGGTCGCGGACGGTCACCACCGTCCCTCCCGCCAGCGCCGCCTCCTCGCAGCGCAGCAGCTTTCCCCCGGCGACCTCCACTCGCGTTCCGGTGGCTTCCTCCCGGGCCCGGGTTTCCAGCACCAATCGGGAAACAGCCGCGATGGAGGGCAGCGCCTCGCCGCGAAAGCCCAAAGTGGCGATACGGGTCAGGTCCTTGACATCGGCCAGCTTGCTTGTCGCATGCCGCTCGAAAGCGAGCATGGCGTCGTCACGCAGCATGCCGGCGCCGTCATCGGCGACGCGGATTAGCCGCCGCCCGCCCCGCTCCACGTCGATGCGCAACTCGCGGGCGCCGGCATCGAGGGAATTCTCCAGGAGCTCCTTGACGACCGAAGCCGGGCGTTCGACCACTTCGCCGGCGGCAATCTTGTTGGCCACGGCGTCAGGCAGGATGCGGATGCGGCCCACTTCCCCTCATTGTACAGGCCCGGCGCCGGCCCGCCCGGAAGCGTTACTGAACCACTACGCTGCGCTCTTCCAGCAGGCTGCCGGTGACCCGCAGGAGGTTGGTGAGATTCCGCCGGTACTGCGCCGCTTGCGTTACCAGCTCGGACTGGGCGGACGTCAAGTCATTCTGCGCCTGGATCAGGAAGAAGATCGTGGTCACACCGAGGTCGTACTTCTTCTGCTCCGCATCGAGGCGCTTCTGCGAGAACTCGAGCTGCGTCTGCGCCAGCTTCACCCGCGCCTTGCTGCTTTCGAGCTGGCTGACGGCGTTGAGCACCTCCAACCGGATGTCCTGTTGCAAGCTCTGCGCGCGCAGCGAGTTCACTTTCTTGCTGACGAGGGCATCCGCCAGGTTCGCCGCCGCCTGCCGGTCCCGAATCGGCAAGCGAAGCGATAAAGCGAAGCCGTAAGTAGGGAAGTTGAAGCCGAAGATCTGGTCCAGGGCGTCGCCCAGCCCGCCGCGAATAATCCGCGAAAGCCCGCCGGTGCGCCCCTCGGCGAACTCGAACACATTCCCGCCCAACCCCGACGAACTGTAGCTCAGGCTCAGCGACAGATCCGGCCGCAACTGGTTCTTGGCCGAACGGAAGTTCAGGTCGTCGATGTCCAGGTTCTGCAACGCCGCCTTCAAGTCCGGCCGCATGCGGTAGGCCATCTCGACCATCGCCTCAGCGTCGATTTCCTCTTCTTCCGACGGCGGCAGGACCTGCTCTGTCAGCACGATCGGCATGTGCCGCAGGTCGGGGTCCAGATCGGCGCCGATCTGCCGGCGGAGCGCGTCGATGGTCTGCGCCAGGCGGAACCGCGACTGCGTCACGAAGATCTCCGCCGAGGCCTTGTTTTGTTGCGGCTGATAGATGTCCAGCGGTGAGATGGCACCCAGCTCCAGCTCCCGCTCGGCGCGCTTCAACAAGGCCTCATTCAGGCGCAGAGTCTCCTCCGCCACGCGGAGATTTTCCCGCGCTTCGATCACCGCCCAGTAGGCGTTCTCGGCCTGCGCCAGCAGGCGCAGCAAGGCGTCCTGCATGTTGTACCGGCTTTGCTTCAGGCGGCTCTGCGCGACCATCACCTGCAAGCGGTTCACTTCCCGGCCGAAGTTCCGCATCAGCGGCTGCGTGATGGTGAAGTCCACGCTGGCGTTAATCGACGGGTTCACGGTGGCGAACTCGCTGTTGGTGGATCGCTTGTTGCCGCTGAAGCCGGCGCTGTATGTCGTGCCGGTGTCCAGAGTCTGCTGGTAGCTGAAGCTCAGTGGCTGGTTGAGCTGGCTGAGGGTCACAGCACCCTCCAACTCGCTGCTGGTCGGCGACACCGCCCGGGTGCTGCGGAAACTCGTTACTACTGTCGGATCGAAACGGCCCAGCGCCCGGGTGATCGCGTTCCGCGGGGTCTCAATGCTCAGTTTCTGAATCGCAACGTCCGGATTGTTGGCCAGCACCAACTCGAGATAGCCCCGCAGCGACAGCTCCAGGTGTCCGTCGACGACGAAATCCTGCAACCGCGCCGGAGCCATCAGTTCGACCCGGGGCTGGGGAACCGTAAAGTGGGTGCGGAAGTAATTCCTCGTGCCGAAGACCGGCGCCTCCAGCCGGTGCTCGCCGTCCGGCATCGTCTCGGTGTTTCGGAGGTAGTCCTGCCCGCGCAGGGAAAAGACAAGAATAAGCCCTAGCAACAGATAGATTCGCATTGCAACTAACGCTCACTCGTAACGTATGGCTTCGATCGGGTCGAGCTTGGCGGCCTGCACCGCCGGGTAGATGCCGAACAGCAGTCCGATGCCGACGGAGACGCCGAACGCCACAGCGATCGACGTGCCCGTCACCACGGTTGACCAGCCGGCGGCGGCGGCAATCACCCGCGACAGCGTAAAGCCGAAAGCAATCCCGATCAGGCCGCCGAGGATAGAGATCAGCACCGCCTCGGTCAAAAACTGGCGGATGATGTCGGACTGCCGGGCGCCGATGGCCCGGCGAATGCCGATCTCCCGGGTGCGCTCCAGCACCGTGGCCAGCATGATGTTCATGATGCCGATGCCGCCCACCAGCAGCGAGATGCCGGCGATGCAAATCATGACGATGCTGAAGATGAACTGCGTGCGCCGTCGTTGCTCGAGCAACCCGGCCGGCACCGTCACTTGAAAATCGCCCGCGTCCTTGTGCGTCGAGGTCAGGATCGCGTTCACCACATTGGCCGTCTCGATCGAATCGGTGCCGGACTGGACCTTGATGTAGATCCCGTCGATCTCATCTTTGAGATAGCTGTTACTGTCTTCGAACCGCCGCATTACCGTGTTCAGCGGGGCAATGATGAGGTTGTTGCTGCTGGTCACTTCGAGCTCTTTCATCTCGGTGTCCGCTGTCGCCTGCGGCGCCAGGACCCCAATAACCTGAAGCCAGGTCTCGTTCACCTTGACATACTTGCCAACGGCCTCTTCGTAACCCAGCAGGTTGACCTTGGCCGATTGGCCAAGCACGCACACCGGCGCGGACGTGCGGTTATCCTCGTCGTTGAAGAAACGCCCTTCGATCACCTTCAAGCTGTTGATCTCCAGAAACGACGGCTCGACCCCGATGAGCAACGGCGGATCCTGCGCCGTTTTCGGGAGCACCTTTTGCGGCTTGAACCGCTTGCGTGGCGTCAGCGCGTCGATCCCCGTTACGTTTTCCGAAATGGCGCGGAAATCGCGGAAGGTCAGACCCGGCGAAATCGCGCGCCGGGCCTGCAACTCGTTCCGATCCACCGCTTCCCGCGCTTCAACAATGATGTTGTTGACGCCCAGCAGGTCGATATAGCTCATCATTTCCTTTTGAGCGCCGGCGGTGATCGACAGCATGGCCACTACCGCGCCCACACCGAAGATCATGCCGAGCATCGTCAGCAGGCTGCGGAGCTTGTGAGCCAGCAGGCTCGCCAAGCCCATCCACAATTCGGGCACGTAAGAAGATAGCCCCATCATGGCTATTGACCCCTCCTCATGCCGCCAAAGCCGCCCATCGGACTCTCGCCGCCGGGGGCGGGCCGGGCTTGCGGCTGCTGCTTCTGTCCCGGCTTGGCGTACGGATCGGCCAGGGCAACAATCTCGCCTTCCTGGAGCCCCTCGGCGATCACCATCGTGGATTCACTTCGTTTCAGGGGCCGGATCGCGCGCTCCACGAACCGCTCGCCCTCCTTGACGTAGACGATCGGCTTGCCCTCTTTTTCAAACACGGCGTGAATCGGGATGTGGAGAGCGTTGGGAATTCTCTCCACAATGATCTCTACGTCGGCCAGCAACCCTGGCCGCAAGAGGACATCGAGCTGACTGTCCTCCTCGGGTGGCGGCGGAAGTTTCGCTGCGGCGATTTGCTCCTCGGAGAACTGGGCGCCGCCCGGCCGCCCCATGCCGGGGCCACCGCCGAAGCCGGCCGCCGGCGGGCCGCCTTCAGGACCTGGCGCTGCGCCGGGCGCGCCCGGTTCTCCTTGCCCAACTCCCGGGCGTCGCGCTGGAAAGCTGCCGCCGAGCAGCTCTCTGACCTTCTGGAAGACCTGCCGCCTCTCCTCCGGCGACAGCTCCTCCATCTTTTTCCCTTTCAGCTCCTTGTCCAGTGCTTCGCGCACCTTCTTGCGCTGATCCTCCGGCAGGCGGGATAGCATCTGCGTCAACCCTCCGCCCCGCGGCCGGCCGGCTCTTGCTCCACCCTGGCCGCCGGGGCCGCCAGGGCCTTCCCCAGGGCCGGCTTGGCCGGCGCCTGGGCCACCGAACATCCCCTCGCCAAGGCCGCCGGCGGCGCCGAACGCTCCGCCACCGCCACACACCGCACCGCCGGCGCCGCCCTGCGCGCGCGCGCCACCGCCCATCATGCCCGCCAGCAACATCATCTCCGGACCGCGCGCGCTCTGCACCGGCGCCCGTTTACGATTCTGCTCGGCCGTGGCCAAAACTCGCCGGATTTGCTCTTCGCTGGCTCCCAGCGCGCTCAGCAGTTGCCTCATGTCGATGTCGAAGACCACGTCGAACTTCTTTGCGGGGTCATTGGAATACACGTCCGCGGTCGCCGTCCCGCTGAGGCTCTTGATCTTGCCGCGCAGCTCCTTGTCCGCCAGCGCATCCAGACGGATGATGGCCTCCTGCCCCTCACGCAGGTTCGCCCGGTCCAGCTCGCCGACCCGGGCCACCACCTCCAGCTCGGACAAATCCATGATGTCAACCACCGGCATGCCAGGCCGCAGCTCGTCGCCCTCGCGGATATCCGGCAACTGCATCCCCGAAAAGAAAAAGTAGGTGCGCGCCTGCCGGATAGCCACCAATCCGCTCATCGGCGCCAGCAGTTTGACCTGCCGGAGCCGCTGCTGCTCGCGCTGCATCTCCAGTTCAGCCTTCCGCTGGTTCTCCCGCAGCACCGCCAGCTCGGCCTCCGCCTGCTTCCGGCGCGACTCGATGTCGCTCTTGAGCTTCTCCAGGCGCTGTTTGGCCTCGCGCAGGTTCAGCTCGTTCTTGCGCGCGTCGATTTCGGCCAGAAGCTCGTTGCGCTGCACCTCGAGTTCCGCGCGCCGGACGGCGTAGCGCGCCCGCAGCAGGTCCACATCGTCCTGGTTCTTGCGGATGGCGAGGTCCGCCTCGGCCTTCTTGATCCGCTCGATGATCTGATCCAGCTCGAGCTGCTTTTCCTCGAGCCGTGACAGCACCTCGGCGTCATCAAACTCCACCACCAGGTCGCCCTCACGCGCAAACGCCCCCAGCGGCGCCAGCCTCGTCACCTGAACAGTGCCGAACAGGTTCGGCGCTGTCAGCGTGACCGACCGGACGGCCCGCAACTCGCCCCGGGCAAAGGTGCGCACGACAACGTCCCCGCGCCGCACCCGGGTCGTGGCGACTTCCCGCGGGCGCTCCGGCAACTGCTGAATAAAACGGTAGCCGGCGTAGGCCAGCGCCACCACAATGGCGACGGCCGCGCCACGGATCAAAACTTTCTTCATCAGCTTCATGGGGCATCAGCCTTGCGCGAGCCCGGCTGCGCAAGGTTCCTACAGCTTCTTCTTGGCTCTCTTGGCGGCCTCGGCCGGATCCTCCAGGGTGACTATCTCGCCCTCCTGCAAACCGCCAAGCACTACCAGATCGGTGTCGTTGCGTTTGCCAACTTCGATTTCGCGGACCTCGAACTGGTCCCCTTTCTGCACGTAGACGGCGGGCTTGCCGTCCCGGATGAAGCTGGCTCGCTCCGGAATCAGAAGCACGTTCGGCAAGCTCTCGATAACGATCTCCGCCGTCGCGCTCATGCCCGGCCGCAGCCGGTCGTCCAGATGTGTGAGCGTCGCCCGGGCGGGGAACGATTTGTCCGTCAAGCTCATGCTGCGGAACTGGACCTGAGCGATCGGGCTAATCCAATCGAGCTCTCCCGTGAACTCCTTATCCGGAATCGCATCCACACGAATGCGGACCGTCTGGCCAAGCTGGACGCGTCCGCGGTCCACCTCGTCCAGGTTCATCTCGATCCGCATCTGTGAGAGGTCGGGAATCTCGGCAATCGCCGCGCCCGTCCAGGCCGTGTCGCCCTCCTTAAAGGGCGGGGGTTTGGAGCCGAATGAGCCGGAGGCGCGGAAGTTGGGGAGCAAATGGACAATCCCGTCAATCGGAGCGGTGATCACCATCTTGGACAGGTAGCCCTTGGCCCGGTTCAGATCCCGCACCGTCTTGTCTTTCTTTTGCTGAAGCCGCTCCAGATCAGCCTCCTGCGCCGTTTCGTGGGAATCGATCACGGTTTTCACCAACTGCAGCTCGCCCTGGGAAACACCCACATCGATACGGTATTTGGCCCCCTCAATCTCCGAGATCACTTCGGCTTTGCTGGCGTCGAGCTTGGCCCGCTCGAGATTGTACTCGGCCGTCATCAGGTTCATTTCGTCCTGCTCGTCGCTGATGGTGTGCGAGGCCTTCATCTGTACGATCTCGCTGTCCACCGTGCGGACGCTGGTCGTCTGTTCCAGCACCACTTGCTCCTGCTGGGCGGAATCGAACTCGATGACGACGTCGCCTTTCTTGACCCGCTGGCCGGACTCAGCCAGCCGCACGATCTGCATGTCAGGGATCTGGGGCGCGGTCAGCACGACCGAGTTGCTGCTGCGGATCTCGCCGCGGGTCTTGACGCTGATGACGAATTCCCCCCGCCGGACGCGCGCCACCGGGACTTCCACCGTTGTCGTCCCTGTGTAGTGGTACGTCGCGTATCCGCCGCCCGCCAGAGCCGCCAGGATGCCGGCCCAGATGGCGATCTTCTTCTTTACCGAGATCTTAGCCTGGCCAATGCGCCGTTTCGGTTTCAGATCCTTCGACATGGTGATTGATTCCCGTCCTTACATCCCAGCCGTTTTGCCTCGCGGCGGCTCCAAGGCAATCTCGTCGCCCGGCGCCAGTCCCGACCGCACGATCGCCGCCACGTGCGTTTGCAGTCCCAATTCCACCGGCTGCTTCTCCCAGCTCTGACCCCGCCGCGCATACACGTACGTCTCGCCGCCGGCCTCGCGGAAGATCCCGCCCAGAGGCGCGATCACGCCTTGCTCGGCGGGCTCGAGAACAATGTCGGCGCTCACCGACAGGTCCGGAATCACGCGCGGGTCGAGCGCCTCCAGTTTCAACTGCACCGGAACCTCAGTCACGTATTCGCGCCGGAACCGGCTGGCCTTAGCCACGGTGCCGATCGAGTACACTCGCGCCGGCAACTCCAGACCCGGGAAGGCGTCGAATCGCACCCGGGCTTTCATCCCGATCCGGACCTGCTCGACATCCACCTGGTTGACGGTGGCCTCCACCACCATCGAGCTGGTGTCCACCACCTGCATGAACGGTTGTCCGGAGTACAGCTCGTCGCCTTCGCGTACCTGCCCCATCTCACCGCTGCGGAAAGTAGACAGCATCACAACCATGCCGTCGATCGGCGCCCGCACGACAAGCTTCTCGACGTTGGCGTTGGCCCGGCGCAGCTCCAGTTCAGCCTGCTGCACATCCAGTTCACTAGTGCGAATCTCGGACTCGTGAGACGCCAGCACGTATGGGACTTCGAAAAGCAACTGCTTGTATTCGGCCTCGGCTTGTTCGAGCGCCAGCTTCAATCGCTCCGCTTGAATGGCGGACAGTACGGGCGTGGCCCTGATGTCCAGCTTGGCCTTGTCCAGCGCCGCTTTGGCGCCTTTAATCGATTGGTCGTGCGCCTCCTGGTTTACGTCAATGTCGGCCCGAATTTTCCGCAGGTTTGCCTCCTGCATCGCCACCGAAGCTTCGTAGTCGTCCAGGCGGTTCAGCATGTACTGCCGGTCAAACTCCGCGATGATGTCCCCCTTTTTGACCCGCGAGCCGGCCGGTACGACCTTCTGAAGAACCAGATGGAAATCGCCGCGCCGCCGGCCGCCGCCGCTTCCACCGATGGCCGGCGGCCCGGACGAGCCTCCGGACAGGTTCGACGCCGTAGAGCCTAAACCCGAACTCCCCATCGCTGTCTGGCCGGACTGCCCGGACGACGTGCTCACGTTCCCCCCGGAGCGCCCGGACGAACTCCCCAGGCGGCTCGTGCTGGCCTGCAGCCGGGACGAGCCCACCCCGGATACGCCGGCGATGCCGCCGCCGCTGCGGGAGGCCGAGCTGGAACTGGCCACCGTGCCCGTCTGGCTCAACGACGACATGGTGGAGGACGGCGCGATCGAAGACGTCGAGGCCACGTTCACATTACCTGTCACACCGATCGAGCCGCCCGAAGCGCTGGCCCCACGCCGGCTCCGGCTGCCTTCCATCCGCGGGCTAGTGATGTTGACGTAGTTCGAGGCGGCGGTCTTGCCGCTGATCCGCAGTGTCCGCTCCAGTGCGCCCGTTTGAACGATGGCGGTCCTGAGCGCCGCCGCCGGGCCCGCGGCCGTTTCGGTTTTCGGCGCTACCCGGAGCCCCCAGTAAACAACCGCCGCGCCAACTCCCAAGACCGCGATCAGCACGGCAACCAGTTTGCGGCGTTTCGGCTTGGCCGGAGGCGGAAGCGGCGCCGGTCCGAGCGGACCCGGCTGCGGCGCAACCTCCGGGACAGCAATGCTTTTTCTCGGCGCTTGCATGGTTTGGATTACCGTTGCTCCGCGACCCACAAAGGCCGCGCAGTCCTTCAACCTCTAGTAGGTACAGACGATATTTTGTTCCACGAGGTTATGCCGGGGTGGAAGAAATCTCCGCCGGCGCGCCTGGCTGCGCTCCCGCCCGCCGGCTTCTCCCCATCCGCCGCAACTAACTGAGCGGAAAGACGTTAGTGGGCCGGCTCAAGCGTTCATCGCGGCTAGGAATTCGGCGTTGGTACGGGTCTTGCCGAGCTTGTCCAGCAGCAACTCGATCGACTCGACCGCCGACAGCGGGCTGAGCACTTTGCGCAGAACCCAGACCCGGTTCAACTCCTCCGGCGGCAGCAGCAACTCGTCCTTGCGCGTGCCGCTCTTATGGATGTCAATGGCGGGGAACACCCGCTTGTCCACCAGCTTCCGGTCCAGATGGATCTCCATGTTACCCGTGCCTTTGAACTCCTCAAAGATAACATCGTCCATCCGGCTGCCGGTGTCGATCAGCGCTGTCGCCACGATGGTCAGCGATCCGCCCTCCTCGATGTTCCGCGCCGCGCCGAAGAACCGTTTCGGCCGCTGGAGCGCGTTGGAATCCACGCCGCCGGAGAGAACCTTGCCGGACGGCGGCACGACGGTGTTGTAAGCCCGCGCCAGGCGCGTGATCGAGTCCAGCAAGATCACCACGTCGCGCTTGTGCTCCACCAACCGCTTGGCCTTCTCGATCACCATCTCGGCCACTTGCACGTGACGCGAGGCGGGCTCATCGAAGGTCGAGCTGATCACCTCGCCCTTAACCGACCGCTGCATGTCGGTGACTTCCTCGGGCCGCTCGTCGATCAGCAACACGATGAGGGTGATCTCGGGGTGGTTGGTGGTGATCGAATTGGCGATGCTTTGCAGCAGCATCGTCTTGCCGGTGCGCGGCGGCGCCACGATCAGGCCGCGTTGGCCTTTGCCGATGGGCGTCAACATGTCCATCACCCGGCCGGAGTAATTGTCCTTGGTCGTCTCCAGCCGGATCCGCTCCATCGGATACAGGGGCGTAAGGTTGTCGAAAAAGATCTTGTTCCGTGCCTCCTCGGGCGGCTCGAAGTTGATGGCATCGACTTTGATGAGGGCGAAATAGCGCTCGCCTTCCTTCGGCGGCCGGATCTGCCCGGAGATTGTATCGCCGGTGCGCAGGTCGAATCGCCGGATCTGTGACGGCGACACATAAACGTCGTCCGGCCTGGGCAGGTAATTGTATTCTGGCGCCCGCAAGAATCCGAAGCCGTCGGGCAGGCATTCCAGCACGCCCTCGGAAAAGATCAGGCCGCTCTTTTCGGCTTGCGTTTGCAGAATCTTGAAGATCAGCTCCTGCTTTCGCAGCCCGGCCGCCCCGGCGATGCCCAAATCCTTGGCTGTCTGGTGGAGCTTTTGGATGCTCATCTCCTTCAGCACCGCCAAGTCGAGGGTGGCGCCGTTTCGGTTGCCATGCCGCCCTCCCTGTTTCCGCCGTCCCATTTTGGCCGGCGGCGGAGCCGCCTCGGCCGGCTTCTCGGCGTCCTTGACCTCCGGGGCCTCCCCGGAGGCGGTCACCTGGGTTTCGGATCGTTCCGCCGTCTTCGCCTCCTCCACAGGGGTTTCGCCGTTCAGTTCCAATGATTGTTCGCGGTTGTCTGTATCGCTTGCCAAATCCGTTTCACTCCTTGGCCGGTGACGGCCGAAAATTCCACGGGCTCGCTGTCGGGCACCTGCTCCCGAATGGCGTCCAGCCCGCGGCGTCGTTGTTGTTGCGTTCGTAGCTTGTCCATCTTGGTGGCGATCACCAGGTATCGCCGCCCGTGGAACTCGAGCCAATGCTTGAGCTCCAGATCCTTTTCCGTCCAGCCGTGCCGAGCATCCAGCAGCAGGAACGACAACACCAGGTTGCTCCGGCCCAGCAGGTATGCTTCGATGAGCCGCTTCCACTGGCGCTGGGCCGCCGCCGGCACCCGAGCGTAGCCGTAACCCGGCAGGTCGGCAAACAGTAGCCTTCCGCCCACCCGGAAGAAGTTGATCGTCCGGGTGCACCCGGGCGTGGAGCTTGTCCGGGCCAAGCGCCGTTCGCCCACCAGGCAGTTCAGCACGCTGGACTTGCCGACGTTGCTCCGCCCCAGGAAAGCGAACTCCGGCCGGTCTCCCGGAGGAAACCGTTCCGGACGGTCCGCACTGATGATTAACTCTGCTGTCATCGCCGGTCCCCGGACGGCTGATCCCGCGCTCCGCCTCCCGCTTCGACCGGTTCCAGCCGGAAGCCGCAGCAGCGCTTCAGTGCATCATCTCGTCTTCGCTCTGGCTCGCCCGGGCCTGGATCATCTCCAGCGGAGACGGCGGCGGAAGGGCCTCAACGTCAATCTCTCTCTCCAGAGCGATCTTTAGCACCTCATCCATGGATTCCACAAAGTGAAGTTTCATGTCACTCCGGATATTCTCCGGAATGTCCGGCAGATCCTTTTCGTTGTCTCTCGGCAGGATCGCTTCGCGGATTCCGTTGCGGTGCGCCGCCAGCAGCTTCTCTTTCAGCCCCCCGACCGGCAGCACCTTGCCCCGCAGCGTGATCTCTCCGGTCATGGCCACATCGCAGCGCGTGGGAATCTGTGTCAGGGCGCTGCAAATCGCGGTGGCGATCGTAATCCCCGCCGACGGTCCGTCTTTCGGGATTGCCCCCTCCGGTACGTGAACGTGAATATCCAGTTGCCGGTAAAAGTCCCGCGGCAAGCCGAGCGTGTGGGCCCTCGAGCGCACGTAACTCATGGCCGCCTGCGCCGATTCCTGCATCACGTCGCCCAGCTTGCCGGTCATCGTCAGCTTGCCGCGACCTTCCATGATGATGGCTTCCGTCGCCAGAATCTGTCCGCCCACCTCGGTCCAGGCCAGCCCGACCGCCGCACCCACTTCGTTCTTTTTGTCGGCCTGATAGTCCCGAAACTTGTGCGGCCCCAGAAAGCCGGGAATGCTCTCCGCCGTAATGACCGCCTTCGGGGGCTTCTTCTTGGACTTTCCGCTCCGGGCCTCGACCACTTTCCGCGCCACCTTCCGGCAAATATTGCCGATTTCGCGCTCCAGGTTGCGCACCCCGGCCTCGCGCGTGTAATGCTGGATCAGCGTTTGCAGCCCGTCGTCGGCATAGCTCACCTCCTTGTCCGACAAGCCGGTCTGCTTCATCTGCTTCGGCACCAGGAATCGCTTGGCGATCTCCAGCTTCTCCAATTCGGTGTAGCCCGACAGCCGGATCACCTCCATGCGGTCCTGAAGCGCCGGGGGCACCGTATGCAGCACGTTGGCCGTGGCGATGAAAAACACCTGGCTCAGATCGTACTCCACATCCAGGTAATGGTCCATGAACATGTAGTTCTGTTCCGGATCCAGCACCTCCAACAGCGCCGCCGACGGGTCCCCGCGGAAGTCCATCGACATCTTGTCCACTTCGTCCAACATGAAAACCGGGTTCCGCGTCCCGGCTTTCCGCATCATCTGAATGATCTGGCCGGGCAGCGCCCCGATGTAGGTCCGGCGGTGACCCCGGATCTCGGCTTCGTCGCGGACGCCGCCCAGCGACAGCCGCACGAACTTTCGGCCGGTGGCCCGGGCGATCGACATCCCCAGCGATGTCTTACCGACTCCGGGCGGGCCAACGAAGCACAAGATCGAGCCTTTCGGGTTCTTTACCAGGCGGCGCACCGCCAGGAACTCCAAAATGCGCTCCTTGATCTTCTCCAGGCCGTAGTGATCGTTCTCGAGAACCTGCTGGGCGTAGTTGAGGTCGCGAATCTCGCGGGTTCTGTTCTTCCACGGTACGGCCAGCAGCCAATCCAGGTAATTCCGCGAGACAGTCGACTCGGCCGACATGGGCGGCATGTTCTCCAGTCGCTTGAGCTCCGCCATAGCCTTTTCGTAAGCATCCTTGGTCATGCCGGCGGCCTCGATGCGCTTCTTCAGCTCGTCGATCTCGCTCTTCTCGCCGCGGCCCAGCTCCTTCTGGATCGCTTTGATCTTTTCGTTGAGGTAGTACTCCTTCTGCGCCCGCTCCATCTGCCGCTTGACACGGCCCTGGATTGTGCGGTCGACATTGAGCTTTTCGATCTCGATGTCCAGCATCTCCGCCACCCGTGTCAGCCGGTCCACCGGGTCGAAAATCTCCAGCAGCTCCTGCTTTTCCTCGATCGTCAGTTGGAGGTTGGCGCCGATGGTGTCCGCCAGGCGGCTGGGATCGTCCACGCGTACCGCGGCGATCACCGTCTCGTAATTGAGGTTCTGGCTTAGCTTGACGTACTGCTCGAACAGGCTGGTGACGCGGCTGACCAGCGCTTCCAGTTGCGGCCCCGGCTCTATCCGGTAGCGGAACGACCGCACGATGGCCTGAAAGAATCCCTCCTCCTCGGTGACGGAAACGACTTTGCCCCGCTCGATGCCCTCCACCAGCACCTTTATGTTGCCGTCCGGCAGCTTCAGGCTCTGCACGATGTTGGCGATGGTGCCGACGCTGTAAATCTCGTCGGGCCGGGGATCGTCCACCGAGGCGTCGTGCTGGGTCGCCAGGAAGATCTTCTTGTCGCCCACCAGCGACGATTCCAGCGCCCGCACACTCGATTCCCGCCCCACCACGAACGGCGTCATCATGTGGGGGAATATCACCACGTCCCGGATGGGCATCATCGGCAGGCGGCGCGTCTCGGACTTCTCTTTGGAAGTAAGCATGTCGTTGCTTGCGGATAGCTCTTTCGGGTCGCGAACCCCCGCGCCGGCGTTTCTCGTACGCCAGCCGCTTCGAGACGCTTAGCCGGCCTTCTCGAGCAACGCCAGATTGATGTTCCGGCTGAGGACCATCTCCTTGGTGACGATGAACTCGCGCACCTTCTTGTGCGATGGGAGGTAGTACATCAAGTCCAGCATGAGGTCCTCGAGGATCGTGCGCAAGCCCCGCGCCCCGACTTTGCGCTCCATCGCCAGTGTGGCGATGGCCTCCAGCGCATCATCGCTAAATTTCAGTCTAACATTTTCGAATTCGAACAGGCGCTGGTACTGCCGGATGATGGCATTCTTGGGCCGGGTCAGAATCTGAACCAGGGCGTCGCGGTCCAGGTCTTCCAGCACGCCGATCACCGGCAACCGCCCGATGAACTCCGGAATGAAGCCGGCGCGGATCAGGTCCACCGGCTGCACCTTTTCCAACAGGTTGACGTCCCAGCGGCCGCTGTCGCCCACCCGGCGGGAAGCTTCCCGCTGTTGCTCGCCGGCAAAGCCCATCGTGGTGCGACCGACCCGCCGGGCGATGATTTTCTCCAGCCCCACAAAGGCGCCGCCGCAGATGAACAGAATGTTGGACGTATCCACCGGCGTGAATTCCTGATGCGGGTGCTTCCGCCCTCCCTGCGGGGGAACGTTGGCGATGGTTCCCTCCAGGATCTTCAGCAACGCCTGCTGCACTCCCTCGCCGGAGACGTCCCGCGTGATGGATGGGTTCTCATCCTTCCGCCCGATCTTGTCGATCTCGTCGATGTAGATGATGCCCTGCTGGCAACGCTGCACGTCCCAGTCGGCGTTTTGCAACAGCCGCAAGATGATGTTCTCCACGTCCTCGCCGACGTAGCCGGCCTCGGTTAGCGTCGTGGCGTCGACAATGGCGAACGGTACATCCAGAAACCGGGCCAGCGTCTGCGCCAGCAACGTCTTGCCGGTGCCCGTAGGCCCGATCAGCATGATGTTGCTCTTGGACAGTTCGACATCGGAAGTGCGCTGGCGGTTCATGTGGATCCGCTTGTAGTGGTTGTACACCGCCACCGCCAGCTTCTTCTTGACCGACTCCTGTCCGATCACGTACTGGTCCAGGTAGTCTTTGATCTCCAGGGGCTTGGGCAGCCTGGCCGGGAATCCCTGCGGGTGCTCGCGCCGGTCGTCCTCCAGGATCGAGTTGCACACCGCAATGCATTCGTCGCAGATGTACACCCTGGGGTAGTCGCTGGGCGAGGAGATCAGCTTGGCAACCACATCCTGGCTCTTATGGCAGAAGGAACATCGAGGTGTGTCGTCGGTTCCCGAGCGTCTCAAGCACCCACCCCCGGCGCGGTTGCGCCACTAGCTCTCGGCTGTGGAAACGGTCCCGGCAAACCTCATTATCCCCCGAAGCGGGACCCCCAAGCAATCCCCCTCAACCCGGGGCGTGCCGGTTGCCGCCTATTGCGCCACTTTTCGGGCGTGCTCGAACAGGAAGTTCAACGTCTTCTCGGTCCGGATTCGAGCCGCGATCCGTCGCAACTCCCCGGCTTTTTCCAGTTCCGCCCTCACCACCGCCGGCGACTCGCGGCGCTGCTGGGCGATGCGGTGGACCTCGCGGTCTACCTCATCGGTTGTCACCTCGATCGCTTCCCGGTCGGCGATCTTCTCCAGCAGCAGCGAGGCTTTAACTTCCCGCCGGGAACGCTCCCGCTCGGATTCCTTCCACTGGTCCCAGTGCGGCCGGATGCTCTGCGGGTCCACCCCTTGCGCCAGCAGATCGCGCACCCGCCGCTCGAGGTTGGCTTCGATCTGCCGCTCCAGAAACGCCTCCGGAACCGGAAAATCGTGCATCTCCACCAGCTTGTCCACCAACTCGCTTTTGGTCTCCTGCTGCGCGATGAACTCCCGTTCGGCGCGCAGCGAACGCCGGACCGCCTCGCGGAGCTCGCCAAGATCCTGGTAGTCGCCCAAATCTTTGGCGAATTCGTCATTGAGCTCAGGCAACTCCTTGCGCCGGATCGACTTCAGCACGACGTGGAAGCGCACCGTCTTGCCCGCCAGCTTCCGCTCCAGGTAATCCTCCGGGTAGGCGACGTCGAACTCCCTTTCCTCACCCGGCTGCATCCCGGCGAGGTTGGCGTTGAAGTCCTCCAGAGTCTCCTCGCTGCCGACGTGCAGCATCAGCTCATCCTGCTCGATCGGCTTGCCCTCTACACCCGCGATGCTCTTCAGCGCCACCACCGCGAAATCACCGGCCGCCACCGGGCGGGGATCGATCGTGACGTAGTCGGCCCTCTGCTCCCGGAGTTGCTCCAGCCGCCGCGCGACATCCTCATCGGTGATCTCCGGCTCGCGATAGGTGACCGTCAGCCCACGGTAGTCCTGCAACTCGAATTCGGGCGCGACCTCGATTTCAGCCTTGAAGCGCAGCGGGTCGCCCTTCTCGAAACGGATCTCGGTGATGTTCGGCGTTCCCACCAGCGGCAGGTTCTCCTTTTCCACCTCGGCGCGCAGGTACCGGGGGATCAGCGCCTCGAGAACTTCCTGGCGGATCTCCTCCCGGAACCGGCTGCGGATGATGCTCGCCGGCACTTTGCCGGGACGAAAGCCGGGCAGGCGCACCTTCTCTTTCAACTCTTCGACGACGCGCGCGGTCTCCTTCTCAACATCCTCGACCGGGACGGTGATCTCCAGACTGTGTTTACACCCTTCGATCAGCGTCAAGACGATTCCCTTTCCGCCGGCCGGCGGCTGCGCGGTCGGACCGGTTCAATCAGGTGCCCTCGGACCAACTGGCCAGGTATTGCTCCTGCTCCGGCGTCAGCTTGTCGATGGTGATGCCCATCGACTCGAGCTTCATCCGGGCCACGCGGCGGTCCAGCTCGGGCGGCACCGGCAGCACATTCCTCTCCAGCATCGGGTGGTTCCGGGCCAAGAATTCCACCGACAGCGCCTGGTTGGCAAAGCTCATGTCCATCACCGAAGCCGGATGGCCTTCGGCGGCCGCCAGGTTAATCAGCCGCCCCTCGGCGAGAACATAAATCCGCCGCCCGTCCCGCAGCGCGTACTCTTCCACGAATTCCCGCACCGGCCGCTTCGAGGACGTTATCTCGGCGAGCGCCTCCAGGTCAATCTCCACGTTGAAGTGCCCCGAGTTGGCCAGGATGGCGCCATTTTTCAACTTCTCGAAGTGTTCCCGCCGGATCACCGACTTATCGCCGGTGACGGTGACGAAGATATCGCCAACCTCGGCCGCCTTGCTCATCGGCATCACCCGGTAGCCATCCATCACCGCTTCCAGAGCCTTCAGCGGATCGACCTCGGTGATGATCACATTGGCGCCGAGACCCCGCGCCCGCATCGCCACCCCCCGGCCGCACCATCCGTACCCGCTGACGACGAAATTGGTGCCCGCGATCAGATAATTCGTCGCCCGGAGGATGCCGTCCATCGTGCTCTGGCCCGTTCCGTACCGGTTGTCGAAAAGGTGCTTCGTCATCGCGTCGTTGATGGCAATGACCGGATACCGCAACACACCCGCGGCCGCCATCGCCTTCAGCCGAATCACGCCGGTGGTGGTCTCCTCGGTCCCCCCGAATACCCCCTCCAGCAGTTCCGGCCGTTCCTTGTGCAGCGTAGTCACCAGATCGCAGCCGTCGTCCATGGTCACCTGAGGCCGGTGCTCCAGCGCCGCGGCGATGTGTTCGTAGTAGGTCTCGTTGTCCTCCCCCTTAATGGCGTAAGTCGGCACGCCGTAGTGCTTGACCAGCGCCGCGGCCACATCGTCTTGGGTCGATAAGGGGTTCGAGGCGCACAGGACCACGGACGCGCCCCCGTCGCGCAAGGCGATCATCAGGTTAGCGGTTTCGGTCGTCACGTGCAGACAGGCGGAAATCCGGAGACCCTTAAGCGGCTGGTCCTTGATGAATTCTTTCCGGATGCCTTGCAGTACGGGCATGGACTGGAAGGCCCATTCGATGCGGCGTTTACCGGCATCGGCCAAGGTCAGATCTTTCACATCGCACGAAACAGAACTCTGGGAAGTAGATGCCATTTTTTCCTCTGGGATTGTGTTCTCAGCCACGAGCCACCGCAGCCGAGGCGCCGGCGTCGATGCGCAGCGCCTCCGCTTTGTCCAGCCGCTCCCAGGTGAACGTCTCCTCGGTGCGCCCGAAGTGGCCGAAGACGGCCGTTTTGCGATAGATCGGGCGGCGCAGCTTGAGGTGCTCGATCATGCCCCGCGGGGTCAGCGGGAAGTGCGCGCGGATCAGCTCGACCATCTTTTCTTCCGGGATCGTTGCGGTGCCGTAGGTGTGGACATTCACCGCCACCGGCTCGGCCACACCGATGGCGTAGGCGAGTTGGACTTCGCAACGCTCCGCAAAGCCCGCCGCCACCAGGTTCTTGGCGATGTAGCGCGCCATGTAACAGGCCGACCGGTCCACCTTCGTGGGATCCTTGCCCGAAAACGCGCCCCCGCCGTGGCGGCCCATGCCTCCGTAAGTGTCCACGATGATCTTCCTCCCCGTCAGGCCGGTGTCGCCGTGCGGCCCGCCGACCACGAATCGCCCGGTGGGATTGATGTGGTACTTGGTGCGCGAATCCATCATCTCCATCGGCACAACAGCGTCGATGATGTGTTTCTTGATCTCGGCCCGCAGCGTTTCCGTCGAGACGTCTTCGCTGTGTTGGGCCGAGACGACGACCGCGTCAATGCGCGTCGGCTTGCCGCCTTCGTACTCGACGCTGACCTGTGACTTGCCGTCCGGCCTTAAGAAGTCCAGGATGCCCTCCCGCCGCACCTCACTTAGCCGCCGCACCAATTTGTGGGCCAACATGATGGGCAGCGGCATCAGTTCCTGCGTCTCGTTGCACGCGTATCCGAACATCATGCCCTGGTCGCCGGCGCCACCGGTGTCCACTCCCATCGCGATGTCGGGTGACTGGGCTTGGATCACGTTCAGCACCGCGCACGTCTTGGCGTCGAATCCGTAGGCGGCGTCGGTGTAACCGATGCTCGCGATCACCCCCCGCGCCACCGCCGGCACATCCACCCACGCCGTCGTCGTGATCTCTCCCGCCACCAGACACAGGCCGGTTGTCACCAACACCTCACAGGCGACCCGGCCAGCCGGGTCGCCGGCCAGCACCGCGTCCAGCACCGCGTCGGAAATCTGATCGGCCATCTTATCCGGATGTCCTTCCGTCACCGACTCAGAAGTGAAGATGTGTCTCATCGGTTGTGTGCCTCCGCGCCTCGACCCTCGGGCGTCCGCCGCACCACGCGGACGGGAGCTGCCTCAGCGTCGGCCATCCGATGGAAGGGAGAGCAGACAACGCCCTTGGAAAAGCTAAGCTTTCAGTTTATCCGACCGCTTCAGAGGCGTCAATTGCCCCGCGCGCCGCTTACAGCGCTGTCCGCAGGCTCTTTCGGCAGACAGAGCGCTGCGTGATTTGCCCCGGTCTGATCGGCAGCGCAAGTCGACAATGGGCCACACTGGGGGATTTGCCCCGGACAAACGGACGCCCGGGACGCCGAAGAGCCCCTAACCTGCTCTATTTCCAGCATCGTCGCCGTCGTCGGGGAGTTGGAATCGTAAGTGCACCAACTGCTAGGTTCCACTGGACTGCCATCATGAACAGACCCAAAGTCACTGTCGACGGAAATGAGGCTGCGGCCTTCGTCGCTCACAAAATCAACGAAGTTATCGCCATCTATCCCATTACCCCTTCCTCCCCCATGGGCGAGTTGGCCGACGAGTGGTCAGCGCTCGGGCGAACGAACATCTGGGGGGCGGTGCCCACCGTCATCGAGATGCAAAGCGAGGGCGGCGCCTCGGCCGCGGTGCATGGCGCGCTTCAGGCCGGATCCCTGTGCACGACATTTACCTCCTCCCAGGGCCTGCTGCTGATGATCCCCACCATGTACAAAGTGGCCGGCGAACTCACCCCAACCGTCTTCCACGTCGCCGCCCGCACCGTCGCCACCCACGCCCTGTCCATCTTCGGCGACCACTCCGACATCAACGCCGTCCGCCAAACCGGCTTCGGCCTGCTCGCCTCGAATTCCGTCCAGGAAGTCATGGACCAGGCGCTGATTGCTACTGCCGCCTCGCTGGAATCCCGCATCCCCTTCGTCCACTTCTTCGACGGCTTCCGCACGACCCACGAAGTGGCCAAGATCGAGCAACTCACCGACGAGGATCTGCGCTTCATGATCCCTGACGAGCTGGTCCGCGCTCACCGCCAGCGTGCGATGACGCCCGACCGGCCGGTCCTCCGTGGCACGGCTCAAAACCCCGACCACTTCTTCCAGGCCCGGGAGGCGGTCAATCCCTTCTACCTGGCCGGCCCGACCATCGTGCAGAGCGTCATGGACAAGTTTGCGCGGTTGACCGGACGCCACTACCACCTGTTCGACTATGTGGGCGCCCCCGATGCCGAGCGGATCATCGTGCTGATGGGTTCCGGCGCCGAAACCGCCGAAGAAACGGTGACCTATCTGGCCGAGCGCGGCGAAAAGGTCGGCGCTGTCAAGGTGAGACTTTACCGCCCGTTCTCCGCCGAGTACTTCGCAAAGACCCTGCCGCCCACCGTCAAGGTGATCGGCGTGCTGGACCGCACCAAAGAGCCGGGGGCCGCCGGCGAGCCGCTGTACCAGGACGTTATCACGGCGCTGTACGAAACTTGCAACGGCCAGCCGATGCCGAAGGTGGTCGGGGGGCGCTACGGCCTCTCCTCCAAGGAGTTCACCCCGGCCATGATCAAAGGCGTCTTCGACGAACTGGCCAAGGAAACGCCGAAGAACCACTTCACCGTCGGCATCATCGACGACGTCACCCACACCAGCCTCGACTGGGATCCGGAATTCTCCACCGAGGACCCGAAAACCGTCCGCTGCCTCTTCTACGGCCTGGGCGCCGACGGCACGGTGGGCGCCAACAAGAACTCCATCAAGATTATCGGCGAAGAGACCGACAACTACGCCCAGGGATACTTCGTCTACGACTCAAAAAAGGCCGGCTCGGTCACCATTTCCCACCTCCGCTTCGGCCCGAAGCCGATCCACTCGACTTACCTGATCAGCAAGGCCAACTTTGTCGCCTGCCACCAGTTCACGTTGCTGGAGAAGATGAACGTACTCCAGGCGGCCGTGCCGGGGGCTACCTTCCTGCTGAACAGCCCTTACCCGCCCGATGAGGTCTGGGATCACTTGCCGCGCGAGGTCCAGCAGCAGATCATTGACAAGCGGCTCAAATTCTGGGTGATCGACGGCTACCAGGTCGCCAAGGCGACCGGGATGGGCGTTCGCATCAACACCATCATGCAGACGTGCTTTTTCGCCATCAGCGGCATCTTGCCCAAGGATGAGGCGATCACCAGAATCAAGGAGGCAATCCGTAAAACTTACGGCAAGCGCGGCGAAGCCGTCGTGCAGAAGAATTTTGCCGCCGTCGATGCCGCCCTCGACCACCTTCATGAGGTGAAGGTCCCGGATCGCGTCACCAGCCAGATCAGCATGCCCCCGCCCGTTTCCCCGCAGGCGCCCGAGTTCGTCCGCCATGTGGCCGGGATGATCATCGCCGGCCGCGGCGACGAAATCCCGGTCAGCGCTATGCCGAAGGACGGGACCTTCCCCACCGGCACGGCCGCCTGGGAGAAGCGCAACATCGCCCTGGAAGTGCCGGTCTGGGATGAAAACCTGTGTATCCAATGCGGCAAGTGCGTCCTGGTCTGCCCGCACGCCGTGATCCGCAGCAAGGTTTATGACCCGTCCGTGCTCAATGGCGCTCCGCCCACATTCAAGTCGGCGCCCGCCCGGTGGAGGGAGTTCAAGGACAAGATGTACACCCTGCAGGTGGCTGTCGAGGACTGCACCGGCTGCGCCGTCTGCGTCGAGATTTGTCCGGTGAAAGACAAGACCGACGTCAAGCGCCGCGCCATCAACATGGCGCCTCAGATCCCCCTGCGGGAGTCGGAGCGCGCCAACTGGGACTTCTTCCTCGGCATCCCGGAGATGGACCGTAAGATCCTCAAGCCCACCCAGGTGAAGGACGTGCAACTATACCTGCCGCTGTTCGAATTTTCCGGCGCCTGCGCCGGCTGCGGCGAAACCCCCTATGTGAAGCTTATGACCCAGCTCTTCGGCGACCGCGCCATCATCGCCAACGCGACCGGCTGCTCGTCGATCTACGGCGGCAACCTGCCCACCACGCCCTATACGGTCAACCCCGAGGGCCGCGGCCCCACCTGGAACAACTCGCTGTTCGAGGACAACGCCGAGTTCGGCTTCGGCATGCGCCTGGCCGTCGACCAGCAGGCGCGCTACGCGGCCGACCTGCTGCGCAAGCTCGCTCCGCAGATCGGCGAGAACCTGGTGTCGGCGCTGCTCGCCGCCGACCAGAGCACCGAGCCGGGCATCTTCGAGCAGCGCGCCCGCGTGGCCGAGCTGAAGAAGAAGGTGCAGGAGCTGATGCCGAAGGCAAACGGCGACAGCCTGCTGTACCGCGACCTGCTGGCCGTGGCGGATTCGCTGGTCAAGAAGAGCGTCTGGATCGTGGGCGGCGACGGCTGGGCCTACGACATCGGCTACGGCGGCCTCGATCACGTCTTCGCGATGAACCGCGACGTGAACATCCTGGTGCTCGACACGGAGGTGTACTCGAACACCGGCGGCCAGCAGTCGAAGGCCACGCCGC